>Ga0315298_1000770_pt1 | contig 61000 bp, 50 predicted proteins | sample WHS_1_MG_FD_203077 | JGI IMG/M metagenome (GOLD analysis project Ga0315298, IMG submission 203077) | Extremophilic microbial mat communities from Washburn Hot Springs, YNP, Wyoming, USA - WHS_1_MG | ecosystem: Environmental > Aquatic > Thermal springs > Hot (42-90C) | place: USA: Wyoming...
GTACCAGATTTTCGCTGATGTGTACCATGAGATTTTCGAGTGCGCTGACGACCATGCCGGCGAGATGGAGACTTCGCTGGCCTTGGCCTATTGGCCGCACCTGGTCGCCCGCAATCCCGACGGCACCCTGGCGGCCGATGAGGGGCGCAAAGCCCGCTGCCGGTTCGAGGCGGTCAATCGGGGGTGGGTGTCCATAACGCGGCCGTGGCACTTGCTGACTACTAACACGGGGGCGGGCGACCCCCGGGCAGCCACCGCCGAGAAAGGCCGCCGCCTGCTGGACCTCGTGGTCCAGCGCCTCGCGGGTTTCTTGGTGGAACTGTCGGCCGCCCCGCTTGACGAGCGGTTTCCGTTCCTTCCGTGAATTGTTGGACAGTACGCGGCGACTGAGGATGGTGCGATGATACGCTGGATGGCGATTCTCTGCGGGCTATGGTGCGGGTTGGCCTGCAACACTGGGGCGGCGGCAGCCTCACCAGGTACTCCGGCAGAGCTTGCCGGGCGGGGTGGTCCGCTGCCCATGGACTGGCTTCCCAAAACGCCGCCGCTGCCGCCACCCCAGGGTCCGGTGATTCGGGTGAGCACGGTCGAGGAACTGCAGGCCGCGGCCGAAAAAGTGCCGCCCGGCGGAACCATCCTTCTGGCCGACGGGCACTACCTGCTCCCCCGCTATTTCGAGCTGCACACCGATGGCGTAACGCTTCGCAGTGCGTCGGGCCGGCGTGACCGCGTGGTGCTCGACGGTGCGAAAAGCCGGCACATCGAGCTGCTCGGCATCCGCGGCGCCAAAAATGTGACCATTGCGGACTTGACCCTCCAGAACATCCGGGCCAATGGCATCAAGATCAATGCGGATCTGGGGGCCAACCGGGTGCGGATCTATAACTGCGTGATCCACAATATCTGGCAGCGGGGCGTCAAAGGGCCGGCGGTGCCGCTGGAGCGGCGCGAAGCGCTTCGGCCCACGGACTGCCGCGTGGAATACTGCCTGTTCTACAACGACCGGCCCAAGCAGTTTGCCGACGATCCCAGCGATCGGCCTGACACGTTCGACGGCAATTACGTGGGGGGAATCGATGTGATGTTCCCGCGGCGGTGGGTGATTGCCGACAATGTGTTTGTGGGCATCCAGGGCCGGACACGCCAGGCTCGCGGTGCGGTATTCCTCTGGCACGACGCCCAAGAGTGCGTGGTGGAACGGAATGTGATTGTGGATTGCGACTCGGGCATCTGTCTGGGGAACTCGTACCGGCCCGCGGGCATCGCCATCCACGCCACGGGGTGCATCGTGCGCAACAACTTCGTCTTGCGGTGCCCAGAGAACGGCATCCTTGCCGACTATACCCGCGACTGCCGCATCGTGCACAATACCATCCACGATCCCGCGAGCCGGCTTCGTCGGCTGATCCGCCTGGTGCACGATAACGAGGGCCTGGTGGTGAGCAACAATCTCTTGAGCGGACCGGAAATGCGGATCGAGACCGCGTCGAAGGTGCAGTTCCGCGGCAACGTCACGCGGCCGATGACCGAGGCCTTCGTCGATGTCTTGAGCGGCAATCTGCACCTGGCTCGGTTCATACCGGGCGTGTGCGACGCGGCAGAGCCCGTGGCCGAGGTTCCCGAGGATTTCGACCGCCAACTGCGCGACCGGCGGCCCGATGTGGGGGCGGACGAACGGCGACCTTGACCCGCCTGCCGGCTGGTTGGCGTCGCCCTGCTGGGCTGCCGGCCCGAATGCGGCCGGCAGCTTAAGGCTCGGGCTTGGCCTCTTCGGGCTTAAGGAGGCGGAGCCGGATATCGCGGACCGCCCCGGTGGTGCACCACGTGGCCATGCCCAGCGGCCGGCACGGTTCGCATTCCCAGCGGATCGATATCTTCTTGCCCTGCCGATCCAGGTCCACCATCTGCTCGTTATCGATCCAAGCCTGGATCTTGTGCTTGGTCACCCGGATGCGGATGCGGTACCACTGCTCGTTCTTGAACTCGCGAAACTTGTTGGTCTCGTTCTCCGAGGCGTCATACCCGTTGATGCTCGAGAGTCCCACGACGGTTCCTCCCCATCCGCCGACCACGAAGGAACAGAACGAGTCATCGACGGGAAACGTGGTGGTGCAGAAGAAGTCGGATCCGTCGATGCGCTTGCCCTCGAGGGTCAATTCATAATCGACCTTGGGCAGCGGGTCCCCCGCCCAGGCGATGCCGCTCATCATGTCGCCGCGCTCCATGACGATCGCCCCGTCCTTGACATACACCTTGCCTTCGCCCCCGAACTGGGCCACCTTCCAGCCTTTCAGCGTCTGGCCGTCGAAAAGCTTGCGCCAGGCATACTTGTCGGCCGGGGCCTGTTGCGTGCCGCTGGCTTTGGCCGAAGCCTTCGCCCCCGGTGCCTGGGCGGCGGACTCGGCGGCCCGCAGGCCAACCAGGCCCAAAACCGCAAGCAGGACCGCCCCCCCGGCCAGACGAATTCCCTGAAAACCCATACCAAATGGATAACGCGACCGAGTCATAGCAAACCTCCTGAACCGGGATGTGCTTACGGGACGAATTCGTCAGGGCGTGGCGCGGCACGTGGCCGGCCACCGGTCCGGCCAGCCGGCCCAACAGCACCCACCGACACCACGCCTGTCCGGGGCCGGCCAGCGTCGCGAACAACCCTCCGCCGGCGAACCGGATGTTCTTGACGCCGCCGAACTGAATATCGTAATCCACGCCGGGCCGCAGGGCCACCAGCCAGGCGGTGTCGGCTCGCAGCACCTCGCCCTCGGCCAGGGTACGACGGCGGCTGGAAGGACGCAATGAGATCGGCCCGCCCAAAGCCGCACCAGCCGCAGGGCGTTCTCCGCCGGCTCAAAAGACGAATTCTACGGTGGCCACCGCCCCCTGATACAGCGCGCTGCCCGAGGTGAATATCCCCGTGCGTGGTTCGGCCAGATCGATAGCCACCGATTGTTCCGGCCCCAGCGCCAGCCCATGAATCCACATGAGTTCATAACCGCCGCGAACCGTGAAAAGCCGGTGCAGCTTCCACGCGACAAAGAGGCCCAGTTCCCCCACGAAGGAAGGCCGGTCGCGGTTTTCGACAAAGGTCTGATCAAGTCCAGCCCAGAACGTGCTCTGCCGGGCGCGATTGCCGTAGATGCCTGCTTTGGCAAAGCCTTCCACCCGCAGCGGTTTGCCCGCGCCCCACAGCGTCGGTTCCGCGCCCAACTGAAAACCGTAGAGGAAATTGTTGGCCCGCGTCGCCAACAGGGGAACCAGCATGGGCTCGTCGCTCCCCAGCCGGAATCCTTCGTGCACTTGTACTGTGCGAAAGCCCAGCACAATGGGCACCGCCTTGATGACACGGGGTCGAATCCCCACCTCGAAACTGTGCAAGGTGGAGTCGTAGTCGATCCATTGGGCGGGCGCCGCCAGCGCGATGGCAAAGCCTTCGAATCGCACTCCGCCGTCGTCGTAGGCCGTAGCTGTGGCGTGAAAACGGTCGATGTCGAAGTACCGGAGCTGAAAATCCAGCGAGTCGTTCAAAGCCACGGCAAAGGTGCAGTCCGGGCCGGCCCGCGAGCCGAAATCCAGGTCGCGCACGTCCACCAGCACCGCATCGTCCGAGGCCCGCAGTATCTTGGCCGAGGGCTGCTCGTGGACGCCGTCGCGCCCCAGGATCACCGCTCCAACGCGGAAAGTTCCCAGCAGGGCGCGCCCACTGCCCCAGCGCGCCACGGGGTAGATGAATTCCTGCGTGCCTGGCCAGTCTTCCCATGAGGCCGGCGCGTCGCCCAATGCGGGTCGAATCGCCACGAGCTGCTGGGGAGTTCGCTGCGCGCAGGCCCACGGCTCCGGGGCAGGCGCCGTCACCAGCCCCAGCGCCACAAGGCAAACGGCCATGGAAAAATCGCGTCTTGCCTGGGACGGCATGCGGGAATTCCTCGGCCTATGCACCAGTAGAACGCCTGGGTTGCAGGAGCTTGCGAAGGTATTGGGCCGCCTCGGCCCCGATGCCGGGCGATTGGCTTTCGCGGGGACCGGCGACGTTCAATACCCCCCGGCCGTAGACCCGCAGCCAGCGCCGCGTCTTGCTCACCTCGGGTCGGGACGACAAATCCACCACGCGTACCGGCTTGCCACAGCGCATGGCCAGTTGGCGTGTCAATTCGGTGCCCCCGGTCGGGCGCCCTCGGCAGAGGATCAAGGTGGCGTCGGCTTCTTCGACGTTGCGCTCGGTCCGCACCGCGTAATCGGGCGAATCGGTTTCCCTAAGCTGGTAGTGCTGCGGAATAGTGCCATCCTCGGCTAGCCGGCCCAGCGGGCACCACCCCCCGTGAGGAATGCCCAACTCGATGGCCACGTCCAGCGCAGCCCGATCCACCCCCGTCTGTCCGCCCGATATGATTTTGGCCGGCCGAAAACCGCTTACCTCCTTTTTGGCCATCGGATCGCATCGCTAGCGATGGAATGTGGGGTTTGTGCCCGCGGGAGAGGGGTTTCGCGATAGTCCACCGGCAGGCTGGCCTCCGTCGTCGGGCAGCAACAGCTTCATCCCAGGCACGAGGCCATCGACCCGGTTGCCAAGCTGGTCCCAGTTCAAATCGTATATCTCGCCCCAGCGCGAGGCCTTGCCTAATTGGTTCCGAGCGATGTCATACAACGTCTCGCCCTCTCGCACCACGTAAACGCGGCTGCCCTGCCTGGATAGCCCCGAGGTTGTTGCAAGGCTTGAGGCGGCCCTTGGCGTGGTCTGCCCGGGGCCGGCACCCACGGGCGTGTTCGCATCAGTTAAAGCCGTGCGGCCTGTCGCCGCCTCGGGGGGCCGACTCGAGCTGCTCGCCATGCCAAACCCTGCGGCATCGCCAGGTGAGCTTCCTGCGAAAGGCGCAGAGCCTTGGGTCGAGGCGATATGCTGGGGTGGTGCGCTCATCGGGCCAGTGGCTTGCTGGCTGGCGGACGCCCCCTTGGGCGATACCGCCCCGAACGCGGCCCCCGGGATCGCACTCGGTTCAACCGGCGGAGTTGCGGTCCGAAGCGGGTTCGCCGGCTTCCGCGTCGATCCGGCAGTAACGGAGGGCTCGCTGTCGGCAACGTGCGCCGAGGCCACCCCGGGCCAGGCCGAAGGACTGGCCATTGGCATGGAGACCGACGGGCTGGCCGCCGCGACGCGACCGGTTGCCGGGGCGAGGTTTGTAGGCGTGTTGCGGAACGGGTCCACAGGGCCTTGGCCCACCGTGACCGCCTCGCTAGCTGGCTCGGGCGCAAGCGAGTCGGTCGAGGCAAAGCCAGCGGCCATCCGGCCGGCTGCCGACGGTGCCGCTGTCGAAGGGGCTGGAGCTGAGGTTTTGGCCGCCTTCGGCATGAAGCTGGGACCCCCTCTGGCCCCAAAGGGGTTGGCGGCGCCCGTACCCGACGAGTCGCTGGCTAGCGCCTGGGCCTCACCAGCGTTTACGGTGCCCGGCCGCGGCGGCACGAACGGCGGCTTCGGCTCCGTGGCGGTCAGCTCACGAGGGGATTTCGCACCCGCGGGCCCGGGCGTCTCCGGGGCAGAGGGTTGCGAGCCGCCAGGCTGCGCGCTGGCCACCTTTTCTGGGGGCGGCGGCGTTTCGTCCCCGCGCCTCAGCCGACTCCACACCACTACCACCAACACAAGCAATAGGGCTCCCAGCGCGGCCAAGCCGATTTTAATCTCCCGCGCAAAGTTCGGGTGCACTCGACCCGCCTCGTCCTCGTCAGCCAAATCAGCTTCCGGGTTGATGTTCTCGGCCGGATCAGCCCCCTCGGGGTCATCAGTTGCCTGGGGTGCGGGGCGATCCTCCCAATCTTTTTGGTAGGCGGCATTTCGGTGGCGATCGTGTCTTCCCATGGCGATTCCTTGCCTTCGCGCTGGACCGGAACTTCGTGGCCCGGGATCGAGAGCATCGGAGCGGACGGCGTGCCTGCGATCGACCCGCCGGCCGACCTATAGCGCGGCGTATCTTACCCGCCACGCCGGGGCGTGGCTACAGGAAAACCCCCGCGCGAGAAGTGGGATAGACTGAGCAACATGGGAAGGCTGAGCAGACCTATCCGACGTGTTGCAGAATGCCGGTGAGCGGACCTTTTGGAAGGCGCCTGGAGTTGCCGCCGCCCGTCCGGGCCTTGTCCCTCATGACACCTCGGCCGGCGCTGGGTACTACCAGGGGTTACTGGGGGGATGCAGGCCGGCCTGTGCCCTGGGTGAGCGTCACCACGGCCTCCACCGCCACGTGCTCGAACACTTCCCATTGGCCGCCAAGCCAACGGACTTCGATGCGGTCGATAGTGGAGTGCCTGCCCAGCCCGAAATGCAACCGAGAGCCGAAGTGGCTTTGATAGCTGCGTCCGCTGTGGACTTCGTCAATCTGAACCAGGTCGCCGGCGATGACCCTCACGCGCGATCCCACGCCGTCGCGATTGGCCGTGGTGCCGCGGAGTTGCACCTGGACCCAATGGTGGCCGGAGCGGGAATCGTTGCGCAGCACGCTGGGTGGGCGGCGGGAGTTGAGGACCACGACGTCCACCCGGCCGTCGTTGTCCAGGTCGTCAAAGGCCACGCCGCGTGCCACCAAAGGGACTGAAAGTCCGTCGCCGCCAGAGGCCGAAACCTGGACGAACTTGCCTCCCACATTGCGGAGCAGCACGGGACGGACCATGTAGCTGGTGGTATCGTCGCGCAGGGCGATGTTCTCGTCGAAATGGCCGCATCCGATGAACACGTCCTTCCACCCATCGTTGTCGAAATCGACCAAGCCACAGCCCCATTTGACATGGGGGTAGGAACCCTGGCCAGCGCCAGTGATTCGCGTAACGTCTTCGAACAACCCGTCGCCGAGGTTGCGGAACAGGACCGGCGGCTCGCGGTGGTAGGCGGTAACGAAGAAATCGAGCCTGCCATCGCGGTCGAAGTCAGCGCACTCGACGCCCATATTTCCATGGGGGGCTCCGGTCGCTTCGTAGGCTGCGCCCGACAGCAGCCCCACCTCCTCGAAGTGCCCCCGCCCATCGTTGCGGAACAGGAAGTTGGGCATCACATCGTTGGCCACGAAGACGTCGGTATCGCCGTCGTCGTCGTAATCGGCGGCAATCATGCCCATCCCCGTACCGGCATAGGCGGCTATTCCTGAGGGGGCGCTTACGTCCGTGAACGTGCCGTCGCCGTTATTGCGGAAAAGGACATCGGGCACGCCGGCATAGTCCAGCGGGCTGGCATATGCCAGAAGACCCATGATCCTCCGGGCCACATGGTTGCGGAAAGTGAAGTTCACGTAATTGGCTACGTAGAGGTCCAGGGCGCCGTCGCCTTCGATATCGAGGAACGCCACGCCGGCGCCCACTTTGGAGCCATCGGCCACCCCCGCCCGGTCTGTTACGTCCGAGAAGGTCCCGTCGCCATTGTTCCGATAAAGTCTTTTGGGGCCGAAGTTCGAGAGGTACAGGTCGGGCCAGCCGTCGTTGTCGAAGTCCGCCACGGCCACGCCCAAGCCAAAACCCGCGTCGCCCACCCCGGCCTGCTCGGTTACATCCGCAAACCGCAGGCCGCCCAGATTGCGGTAAAGATGGTTTCTTGGGGGTTCGGATGGGGCCGGAGTGCCGGGCAGCGGCCGGCCATTCAAAAAGTAAATGTCCACCAGGCCATCGCCGTCATAGTCGAACGTCGCTATCCCCGAGGCGATATACTCCACAATGTAACGCCGGCCGCTGGACCCGTCGGTGTGCTGAAAAGCAATCCCCGTCGAGGCGCTCACGTCGCGGAGCACGATCGGGCCTTCGGCGCGCAGGGACAGCGGAAGGCATAATGCCACCGCCACCGCGACCAGGCTACTTCTTGGCGCGAAGCTGCTCATACTGCTCCCGATATTCGAGGTTGCCGGGATCCAGGGCCAGGGCTTTTTCCATGGCGGCAAGCGCGTCGGGCAGTTTTCCTGCGGCTTGGCATGCCCGGGCCACCAGCCAGTGATGCGGGGCCGAGGGCTCCAACTCGGCCGCCCGGCGTGCGGCGGCTATCGACCCCTCGGTATTGCCACCTTTCAAACGCACTTCGGCCAGAAGGGCATGGGCCTCGGCCAATCGCGGAAACGCATCGCACAGACGCTGCAACGCGGCCTCGGCCTTTTCGGTCTCGTTCTGCTGGAGATGCAGCCGCGCGATCTCCAAACCGTAGCTGGGGTTTGCCGGCTCCAGGGTGGACAACTCTTCCAGCAGCCCGATGGTATCGGCCAGCTTGCCGGCCTGCCGGTACCGCCACGCCAGCGCCTGGCGGCATGCCACGGCCGTGGGATCCAAAGCAGCGGCTTTGCGCCATAATGCTTCGGCCTGTGAACCATTGCCGTGCGCGTAATAGACCTGGGCCGCGGCGGTGTATATCTGCGACACATCCTTACGCACCGCCCGCAGGTCGTCGTACTCGCGCAAGTCCTTTTGTCGGCGCGCATGCTCTTGAGCACGCAGGCGGCGGAACTCCTCCATGCACTTCTGGGCTTCGTCGGCTTGGCCCAACCGAACCAGGGCCTTGGCCAATCCCAGGCGGATACCGGCGTGCGCCGGGTCCAACTGGGCAGCCCGCTGGTAGTTGTCCCTGGCCTGGGCGTACTGGCCTAAGTGGGAGTAGGCGCTGCCCAACAGGTCGAACGCCCGGGCCGACCGAGGACTGATCCGCACCAACTCTTCCAGGACGGCAACCGCCTTTTCTACCTCCCCGGCGTTGATCAGGGCCTCGGCATAGTCTTCGCGCAACGCCAGTGCCCGGGGGGCGGACTGAACCGCCTGGGCGAACCATCGGGCCGCCTCCCCGAAATCGCCCCGGCGCGAAGCCACCATCCCCAGTCCCGCAAAAGCATATGCATATTGCGGGTTGAGCTGGAGGCACTGCTTCCAGGTGGCGATGGCGGCCTCGGTGTTGCCGCGGAAGAAGTGCAGCCGGGCCAACACCTCTCGTGCGTCGGGGTCCGCGGGGAAGGCTTGTACCAGGCCCTCGGCCATCTGCGATGCATCGGCCAGGGTGGCCTCGGCCGAGTCCGGTAAAGTCCACTCCCTTTGCGCCGGCTCGCCAGCCGCCACGAAAACCAGGGCCAGTCCCGCGACGATCATGGCGCGATTGCCACGCAGGCCCGGCCACCCTAGCGGCTTTTCACCCGCCAGGGGGCTGAAACGTGCCCTGCCGCTCCCCTCAAACCAAACCGCGATCGCAGGCTCCGTACTCGACCAGCACACAGCCCATAGCTGCGCGCGTGCCCCGTACGCCCCCTGCGAGTCGCCGCCATGCTTAGTTGGTCGCCACCGGCTCGCTGCCGCTGATGCTGCCCATGGCTCCCCAGACCCCGTAGGGGCTCGGCTTGGTGCCGGACATGGTGGGTTCCGGGGCAGCAAGATTGCCGACGTTGATCGTCTCGCTGATAAACCGCACCGAGCCGTCGCACATGGCCCCAAGCACGCCGCCTGGGTGATAGCTCTGGGGCGGAAACACCCCCCAGCTCCATTCCCCTTTCGTTACCGTGGCGCAGGGGCTATTGGGCGGAAGCACAGTATTGAAACCCGTGCACATCGGGTACCCTGAGGCCCAGCTCTCCCCTATCCGCCAGTGGCTGTCCGCCGGCGTGCAGTTGATCAAGGTATTGTTGGGCCCCTTGAAGGCCATGGCGATCACCGGGCTGGCATCCAGTCCGGCGACGTTCATGCAGTAGCTGCCCAGAACGTCCGTCCGGCTACCCGTATAGACAACTCGCTCGCTGATGGCAATCGTGTTGCTCGTTCCATCTTTGATGTCGGAGATGCTCGTGCAACTTTGCAGGCCTGGGACCTGATTGCTGGACCCCTGAAACACGCCGCGCGGCACGTAGGCCCACCCCCACGAGGCGGCCGCCTGGCTTGCGCCCACTACATTGTTGATTTTGTCGCCGCGGCTGAATACATAGCTCACATTGGCGATTGGGGCATTATAGGCTCGCGGGCCGGCGGCCTTGCCGTCCGAAGGACAAAGCACGGCTGGGATCCTGACTTGGTATGGCGGATAGGCACTCCAGTTCACCCACGGCCCGCCCGGCGGGTAGGTGATGCCGCCGGCCGTAATGGGACTCCAAATCTGTTTCCACAGCGGGTCCTGCTCGATGAAGGACAACATGTGGTAGATCGGACCGGCCTGACCGCACGTGCCGGTGTTGGAGTTCCACGCGCAGCCGGGCGGATTGGTCCCCAGTTGGCCAGGCGGGAAGAACTTGTACACATCGTGGTAGTTCTGCATCGCCAGGGCGAGCTGCTTCAGATTGTTGGAACACTGCGAGCGACGGGCAGCTTCGCGAGCCGCCTGAACGGCCGGCAGCAACAACGCAATCAGCACCCCGATAATAGCGATGACCACCAACAACTCGACCAGCGTGAACCCACGCCCAGAACGGCGACTGAACATTAGAGAGGGCATAGCACAACTCCCCCTGTAACAAAGGAACGAATCAGTAAAAAAACCGACTTGCCTCTCCTTTCCGTTGCCTCGGGGCCCAAACCCTGCGGCTGGCTTTCAATGCTACTCCAGCTTGCGAAAAAAAGCAACAAGTTGGCTGGTTCCCTTTTGGTTGGTGGAGGATCTCTGGATTTCCCGGCGCGCAGCCGTTCGGACCGGCCCCGGTCCGGTCTATTTCGAGGTCAGCGGGAAGTCGAACACGTTTTTGCCGCCCTTCGTGACCTCGGCTTTAAAGCCCGAACTAGCCGGGTTTTTGTACTTGGCCGGCAGGTGCTCGATGACCTTGGGCTCGGCCTTGCCGGCCTTTTCATACGCTTCGTAGGCCGCCCGGGTGAGTTCCTCCTCCGTCATTCCGGGTTTGATAGCCCCGGCGGTGGGATCCACCGTCTCGGTCTTGGAAATCGCGACCAGATACGTTCCCGGCTTGGCCCCGTCGTTGGGCTCGCGGGTGGTCAACCGATAGACCCCTGAGGCATCAGTTTTGCCTGACGCCGCAGCACCGCCGCCCCCGGTGGGTGTGAAAACGACCGAAGCCCCTTCCACAGGTTTGCCGTCCAGCGTTACCGTTCCGGTGACCGGCACGGTATCGCGACTCTTACCTCCACTACAGCCCACCGTGGCCAATACCGCCAAAACCGCAAGCAATGTTCCTCCAACGCGCGTCATCGCAGGCCCTCCCTTGTTGCCACTCTGCCAGACAATCGGGCGGCAGAACCCCCGCGTACCTCTCCCCTGAACAGTCGCAAGCAAAATAGGCATATTTTTCTACGTGTGTCAAGCCCTTGGTCAAGACTTGGCTGGGCATCTGGGCGTGCGGAGAGGCGCCTGATGTCCAATTAGAACGGTCGGCCTGCCAAGCGGGCCGCCAGCCGTTCTGAAAGCACCACCACATCCTCGGGGCAAAAGAAGGCTTCAATATTCCGAGGCAGAAGCCAAGTGACCGAGGACGAAAACTCCTCATCTCCGGCGTACCAGACCAGGCGCACGCAGATTCGCGGGAAGACGTCGAAATCGAAGGCCGCGTCGCCCAAGCGGAGCGCCCGGCCCCCAAGGGCACAAGCGGCGGCCCAAAGCCGCACCGTATCGTGCCCGAATGCTCTAGCCAGCCGGGCAGCCGCCCGCTGGTGATACACCTCCGCATAGCTCCGTGCGGTAGGCAGATCCGCAAACGTGATTTCTGGGGGTTCGGGTTGCGGCTGGCCGGGGACCGCCAGATAGTGCAGGGCCAGCACCTGCCAGGCGTCGCCCACCTTTACGCCGGAGGCCAGCCGGATAGTGCCGCCCTCGGCATCGAGCTCGAAAAGGTCGCCCAACACGGGCAGGCGCCATCCTTGGGGCCCAGGCTCGGCGCCCAGCCACATAAGCTGCTCGGCCGACTGCAAGCGGAACCGCTGCCAAGCCTGCTCCAGGGCACGGCGATAGCCCTGGGCGGAAAACAGTGGGTGCCGAGGCGGTGTGGAGTTCGGTTCGCTCATCGCACTTCCGGCTGGGTGTCGGCCGGTCCCGGCTGGGGCGGAATCGGCGGCGAGGATGCCCCATCGTGCCGGAGGGCTTCCGATGGGTGGGAGCCGGGGGCATCCGGAGGTGCGCCGATTTCCTTCTGGCCGTCGTCGATCTGATCTGCCCGTGCCAGGGCCGCCCGCACGATGCGATATTCGGGAGTATCGATGCTGGTGCCGCCGAGACATGCTTCGACAATGGCGCGGACCTGCTCGTTTGCGGCAGGGGTCAGGCGCAACTCAGCAAGCAACGTGGCCCAGGGAGCCGCGGCTGTGCCGCAATCCGCCGTGGTGGTCCCCACCTGGCTGGCGCCGGCTCCGCTCAACAGCGTGGCCACCAACACCACCTGCGGATTGCCTCCGGTGCGAGCGACCATTTCGCGGGCATGGCGGAAGGCCCGCAGCGCTCGGCCTAACTGGTCGGGCTTGGCCGCCAGGAGGGCTTCGAGGCGAGTGATGAGGCGGGCGGCCACCGCTCCTTCGGTCGCAGAGGCGGGTTGCGGCCGCTCGGGCACAAAGCCCAGACATTCCCGAGCCATGGGACACCACTGCGCGCAGCCGAAATTGCCGCCGGGGTTCGGAAACCGGTGGCCGCAGTGCGCGCACCGTCCTTTGGCCTCGTCGCGGAAGACCTCCACGCTCCACCCGCACACCGGGCAGGGGACTTCCACCACGGGATTGCCTTGCCAAAACCCTCGATCCTGGCCGGGGCACTTCATGCCGGTCTCCCCGATTTTCACAAAATCATCCGGCAATATAAACGCAATTGTCGCCGCCTGCAATCGGGCGGCAGCAAAAGCGGGCAAAGATTCGGAATTTTCGGGAGATGACGGCTGCTGTCGGCCCTTTAGCGAACCTGGCCGCAGCGTGAGCAAACGGCCGCGGCCGCCGCGGCCCCTCGCGAGTTGGCCGTTTTTGCTCTCCTTTCTCCGGGCCCGTGGTCGCCGAGGATCTTCGACTGCGGGGGGCAGCGCGGCCTGCATACCGCAGTAAATTGACAAGCAATATCTTGAATGCAAGATCGCCATTTGGTAAGTTCTGGTAGCAAAAAGTCCCTGGCATGGTTCAGTGCCCCTTTTGTTCGGCGAGGCACGGGGCTATGCTATGGATTGGCAGAAATGCCTGTTGCATTTGGCGTCTTAACCAAAGTGTCACACATGAAGCTGGCGGTCGCCGGAAAAGGCGGGGCGGGCAAGACCACGCTGGTCGCCGCCTTGGCGTGCTGGTTGGCGCGGCTCGGCCGGCCGGTGGTGGCCGTGGATGCCGACCCCGACGGCAACCTGGCCTCCGCCTTGGGGGTTTCGCCCCAGGAGACTCCCGAGCCCATAGCCCATATGCGTGATCTGATCCTCCAGCGCACGGAGGCAGAGGATCAGGGGGCGGGCCTGGTGTATCGTCTCAACCCGCAAGTCGACGACCTGCCAGAGCGCTTCGCGGTGCGCATTGGGGGCGTGCGGTTACTTGTGCTGGGCACCGTGGAACGGGGCGGCAAGGGATGTATGTGCCCGGAAAGCGCGCTGCTGAAGGCCCTGTTGCAGCACTTGCTGCTCCGCATGCCGGACGACGTGATTCTGGACATGGAGGCGGGCCTGGAGCACTTGGGCCGGGCCTCGGCCCGCGGCGTCGATGCCCTTATTGCCGTCGTGGAGCCGGGCATGCGGAGCGTGCAGACGGCGCAGCGGGCCCGGCGCCTGGCCGCCGATATCGGCATCCGCCGCGTACTGGTCGTAGCCAATCGCATCCGCAGCCCCCACGAGCTCGCCCGACTGCGGCAGGTGCTGGCGGACGAGGTTTTCCTGGGGGCGCTGCCTTACAGCGAGGCCCTGGCACGGGCGGACCTGGAAGGCCGGCCGGTCGATGTGGACGACCCCCCTTTGGCCGCCGCCATTGCCGAGATCGGCCAAGCGTTGCAGCGGGAACTGGCCAGTCTGGTTCCCGCCAGCCCGTGACCGTCGCGGGCAGCCGGCTTCGGCCTGCCAAGCTTGGGCCGCGGCCGCTGGAAGACGTCCAAAGGCAACGGGCAGCCCTCCAAGGCAATTCATCCTTTTGATACCGGAGACCACTATGGCCGACGTTTTGCCTCGCTCGGCGGACCCCGCGGCTCAGGCGATGATCGAGCATGCGGCTTTGACCGGACTTCCCACGGTGTGGGACCGACTGGCCGCGCAGAAGACCCAGTGCCGCTTCGGCGTGCTGGGATTGTGCTGCCGGCACTGTTTCATGGGGCCTTGCCGCATTATTCCCGACGGCAAAGGCGCGCAGGAGGGGATCTGCGGTGCCCGGGCGGATACCATTGTGGCCCGGAATCTCCTGCGGCACATCGCGGCGGGCGCGGCAGCGCACTCGGACCACAGCCGCGAGATCGTCCGCACGCTCCGCCTGGCGGCCGAAGGAAACTCCGAGGCCTATCGCATCCGGGCACCCCAGAAACTGCGGGCGCTGGCCGAGGAGTACGGCGTGCGGACCGACGGCCGCAGCGATCAGGAGATCGCCCGCGACGTGGCCGAGTTGCTCTCCGCCGAGTTCGGCAAGCAGGAGGGGTTGCTTCGCAATTTGCACCGGGCGCCGGAACAGCAGCGCAAAAACTGGGCAGCCGCGGGTGTGAGCCCCCGGGGTATCGACCGGGAAGTGGTTACCGGCCTGCACATGACCAACATGGGGGTGGATAACGACCCGGAGCATCTGCTGCTGGCGGCGGTTCGCACCGCGCTGGCCGACGGGTGGGGCGGCTCGATGATCGCCACCGATGTTTCCGACGTGCTGTTCGGCGCTCCGCATCCGCTGCGGTCGCGGGTGAACCTGGGCGTGCTCAAGGAAGACGAGGTCAACATTCTGGTACACGGGCACGAGCCGACCCTTTCCGACGTGCTGGTGGCCGCCTCCCGCGATCCGCAGCTCCTGGCCGAGGCCGCAGCGCGCGGGGCCAAAGGCATCAATCTGGCCGGCATTTGCTGCACCGCCAATGAGGTACTCATGCGGCACGGGGTGCCCATCGCCGGCAACTTTTTGCAGCAGGAACTTGCCGTCATGACCGGGGCGGTCGAGGTGATGCTGGTCGACGTGCAGTGCGTCTTCCCGGCCCTGGCCGAGTTGCAGAAGTGCTTCCACACCAAGGTGGTCTCCACCAGTCCCAAGGCCGAATTTCCCAACGCGGTGCATATCGAGTTCCATGAAGAGCACGCGATGGAGACGGCCCGGAAAATCGTGCGCGTGGCCATCGAGAACTTCAGCCGGCGGGACCCCGCGAAGGTGAATATCCCCAAGGTGCAGTCGCCGGTGGTGGCGGGTTTCACCACCGAGGTGATCCACCGGATTCTTGGGGGGCGGTATCGGCCCAGCTATCGCCCGCTGAACGACGCTATTCAAGCGGGCCGCATCCGAGGGGTGGCCGGCGTGGTGGGCTGCAACAACCCCAAGTTCCCCCACGATGAATGCCACCTGACGATGGTCCGCGAGTTGATCCGCAACGACGTACTGGTGGTGCAAACCGGCTGCAGCGCGATCGCTTGCGGCAAGGGGGCGCTGATGATGCCCGAGGCCGCCGCCCGCTTTGCCGGCAAGGGACTGGAGGAAGTGTGCCGGGCGGTGGGCATCCCGCCGGTGCTGCATGTGGGGAGCTGCGTCGATAACTCGCGGATCCTCACCGCCTGCGCCGAGATGGTAGCCGAAGGGGGCATCGGCGATTCCTTTGACCGCCTGCCCGTGGCCGGCGCGGCCCCCGAATGGATGAGCGAAAAGGCCATCGCCATCGGCATGTACTTTGTGGCCAGCGGCATCAACGTGGTCATCGGGCAGCCGCTGCCGGTCGAGGGGAGCCAGTACGTGGTGGATTTGCTGACGCGGCTGTTCGAGAAGCACTTCGGGGCCACGTGGACCTTTGAGCGGGACCCCGTGGCCGCCGCCCATCACATGATCGATATCATCGACCGCAAGCGGGCGGCCCTGGGGCTGCCGCCTCCGATGTACGAGACGCCGTACCGGCCCAAGACGCTGGAGGTGCAGGTGCCTTCCGGGGCCGCTGTGGCAGCCAGCGCTTATTCCCCTTCGGGCGACGGCGTGCTTTCGGGCAGCCATCCATGTGGCAGCGTGGTGCGCGCAGCAGGAGGAGCGGAGGAGGATGTCTAAACAGGTTTTCACCCAAGTGATCCGGGGGGCCTGGCAGTGGGTCCGCCAGGCCGAAGAAGCTCTGGAAAAAGCCTTGGAGCAGTACGGTCCTAACGCCCCGGTGGGCTGGGGCTCGCAAACCTCATATTATCTGCCCATGTCCTACGCCTTGATGGGACTGGAGGTGAAGACCGTGGGCGACCTGCGTGCCCAGGTGGCCCACGCCCGCGAATTGCTGCCTCCTGTCCCCTCGGACGAAGTGTGGTTGCCCTACTTGGGCGACGGCCTGGATGCGGGAGCCGCTTCCATGCTGGCCACCGAGGCCCTGACGGCCTTGCGGACCCTCAATGGCCAGGAAGTGCCCCCCGGCTGGCAAGGGTTCATCTCCGATACGATCATGCGCGAGCTGGGCATCCAGTTGGTGGACGGCCGGATGCCGGGGTTCGCATTGATTCTGGGCCCGGCCCCCACCACCGACATCGCGGTTAAAGTGGTCCGCGAGCTGCAAAAGCGCAACATCCTCATTTTCCTGTGCGCCAACCGCCAGGGCCGCACCGCCCGCGAACAGATGTTCGAAGGCGGCGTGCTCAAGGAAGACGCCCCGCTGAAGGAATGCTGGGACCAGTACGTAGTGCCCGTGGGGCCGGATTCCGTTGACGCTATCTACGTGCTGAACTGGTCGATCCGCAGCGCACTGACGTTTGGCGGCCACAAGCGGGGCGAGTCGCGCAAGTGCCTCGATTACACCAAGCGGCGGATCCACGCCTTTGGCATCACCTTCGGCGAAATACCGGATGACTGGTACGCCCTGGGGGCGGGGGCGATCCTCATGGGGTACCCCGTGATCTCCGACTCGCCCACCACCCCGGAAATCCGCCCCACCGGCGTCACTGTGCGGGAAGAACTGGTGGTCGAGACCGATTACGACCGGCTGGTCCCCACGTGCATCGACACCCGGGCGGTGAAAGTCAAAGTCGAAAAGATCGATATCCCTGTGGGCTACGCCGCCGCCTTCGAGGGGGAGCGCGTGCGCAAGGAAGAGATGCACGTGCAGTTCGGTTACAAGTATTCGGACGCGGTGGAATACGTCCACATGGTGGACGGCTCGGAGATTCAGGATGGCGATATCCAACTGATCGGCCCGGATATCGACAGCGTGCCGGAAGGCGGGGCCATGCCCCTGGCGATCGAGGTCCGCGTGGCCGGCCGCAAAATGCAGCGCGACTTCGAGGGCATTTTGGAGCGCCAGATCCACCGCTGGCTGAGCCACGCCATGGGGTTCATGCACACGGGCCAGCGCGATCAGATCTGGTGCCGGGTGAGCAAGAAGGCGTTTGCGGCGGGGTTCCGCCTCAGGCACGTGGGGGTGATTCTGCACGCCAAGCTCCACGACGAGTACGGCGGCATCGTGGACAAGGTGGCGGTCACAATCTACACCGAACCAGAGCCGGTCAAAGCCCGCATCGCCGAAGCCCGCGAGGCTTTCCGCATCCGCGATGATCGGCTGGCAGGCTTGACCGACGAGTCGGTCGATACCTTCTACAGTTGCACCATCTGCCAGAGTTACGCCCCCGACCATGTATGCGTCATTACTCCCCAGCGCCTGGGGTTGTGCGGGGCGTACAACTGGCTTGATGGCCGGGCCAACTACGAGATCAACCCCACTGGCCCCAACCAGCCTATCGCCAAGGGGCGGACCATCGATCCGGTCAAGGGCGAGTGGGAAGGGGTCAACCGCTTCGTCTATCAGCATTCCAATCACAAGATCGAGCGGTTTTGCGCGTACAGCCTGCTGGAAGCGCCGATGACCAGTTGCGGCTGCTTCGAGTGCATCGTAGCCATTTTGCCGATGGCCAACGGCGTGATGGTAGTCAATCGAGAATATCAGGGGCCCACGCCCAGCGGGATGACGTTCGGCGAGTTGGCCTCGGTAACCGGAGGCGGCGCGCAGACGCCGGGATTCGTGGGGGTGGGGCGGCTTTATCTGTCCAGTCCCAAATTCCTTGCGGCCGACGGCGGCGCCAAGCGCCTGGTGTGGATGCCCAAGGCGCTGAAAGAGGCGGTAGGACCGCGGCTGCAAAAAGAGGCCGAGCGCCTGGGCGTGCCCGATCTTCTGGACAAGATCGCCACCGAAGAGCAGGCCGTGACCGAGGAGGAAGTGGCCGCGTTCATCGCCTCGGTCGGCCATCCGGCGCTGGAACTGCCCCCGCTGTTATGAGCCTATTGTCCGGGCCTGGGGCCGGCGCCGCGCCGGGAGGCGGTGCCGGCCGGGAACCCTCCGGTTACCCCCAGGCATCCTTGTTCGCACCACAGGAGACGACTCGATGGCATTGACCGGCCTGGAAATCTACAAGCACTTGCCCAAGACCAACTGCAAGGATTGTGGTTTTCCCACCTGTTTGGCCTTTGCCATGAAGATGGCCCTGAAACAGGTGGCTCTGGATAAATGCCCTCATGTGACCCCCCAGGCCAAGGCGGCGTTGGAGTCGGCGGCCAGACCCCCCATCCAGCTCGTAACCATCGGCACCGGCGATAAGGAGATCAAGATTGGCAACGAGACCCAGCTTTACCGGCACGAGGAGAAGTTTCACCGGCCCACGGCGATCGCCATTCGCGTGGCCGACACGCTGGACGAAGCGGCTCTGGCTGAGCGGGCAGAACGGATCGGCAAACTCCAGTTCGAGCGGGTCGGCGTGCGGGTAGGGGTGAACCTGATCGCCGTGGACAACGCCTCGGGGGATGCAATCCGCTTTGCGCGGGCGGCCCGCCTGGCCGCCGAAAAGTCCGGCCTGCCGTGCGTGCTCCTTTCGGCCAAGCCGGAGAACCTGCAGCGCGCGGCCTCGGCGCTGGATAACACTCGGCCGCTGTTATACATCTCCGACCCGGGCAAGGCCGAGGCCGCCGCCCAGGTAGCCAAGGACCAGCGGTGCCCCTTGGCATTGCGGGCCGAAGGCGTCGAGGCGCTGGCCGAACTCACCCCCAAAATCGCGGCGCTGGGGGTGGAGGAACTGGTGCTCGATCCGGGCACGCGCTCGGTCAAGGCCACGCTGGAGGCCCTGACCCGCATCCGCCGCCTGGCGCTGAAGAACTTCCGGCCGCTCGGCTACCCGGCGCTGGCCTTTACCACCGATACGGACCCGACCATGCAGGCGGCCGAGGCCGGGATCTACGTGGCCAAATATGCCGCCGTGGTCATCACCGATGCGTGCGAACCCTGGCAGATCTTGCCCGTACTGACCACCCGGCAGGACATCTACACCGATCCACAAAAACCTTCTGCGGTCGAGCCCCGTCTGTACACTGTGGGCGAGGTAGGACCCGAATCGCCCGTCCTGGTCACCACCAACTTCTCGCTCAGCTACTACTCGGTGGAAGGCGAGGTGGAGGCCAGCCGCGTGCCCGCCTACATCATCGCCGTGGACACCGAGGGGACCTCGGTGCTGACGGCCTGGGCCTCGGACAAGTTCAACGCTGAAACCATCACCAAGGCGCTCAAGAAATCGGGGGTGGAAGAAAAGGTCGCACACCGCAAACTGGTCATTCCAGGCTTTGTGGCGGTACTGTCGGCCGGGGTAGAGGACGAGTCGGGCTGGACGGTCCAAGTGGGGCCCAAGGAGGCGGCCGGCATCCCCAGCTTCCTCAAAAAACAATGGCGGAGCGGCCAGCCCGCCTGACTTCCTCCGGCCCCAGACGAGGTGCGGCATGAACGGCTACCGGGTACGCTTCCTGCCGGGCGGGCAGGAGATCACCGTCGCAGCGGGCAAGACCCTGCTGGAGGCGGCTCGCGAGGCAGGCGTGTACGTCGAGGCTATCTGCGGGGGCGACGGCACCTGCGGCAAGTGCCGGCTGATTGTTCAAGAGGGCGAGATCGAAGCCAACCGCGTCGAATTCTTCACCCGCGACGAAATCCGCCGCGGCTATGTGCTGGCCTGCCAGACCGTCCCCAAAAGCGATGTCCTGGTGGAGGTGCCCCCCGAGTCCCGCCTGACCAGCTATGTAGGCGTCATCCCCGATAGCGAGCGGTTCCGCGACTTCGCCCCTTCGGCGGCCCGGCCGGCCGAGGAACCCCTCGACCCCCTGGTCCAAAAACACTATCTGGAACTGCCGGCCCCTACGCTGGACGACCCCACGGCCGACCAGGAGCGGATCCTCGAAGCCGTCAGCCGCCGCGTGCCCGGTCCGCTCCAAATGGGTCTGAAGACCGCCTGCGAACTCCCCTTCGCCCTGCGGCGACTGGAAGCCTCGAAGACCACGTGGACCTGGCACTGGGAAGGCCGGGTGACCGCCGTGGTCGGCCTGCGCGGCGCCGTGCAGGAAGTGCTGTGCGTGGAGCGGGGCGACACTTCGGCCCGCAATTACGGCCTGGCCTTGGACGTGGGCACCACCACCGTGGTCGCCCATCTGGTCGATCTGCATACCGGGGCGACGCTGGAGGCGGCGGCCAAGTACAACTCCCAGTTCCAGTATGGCGAAGACGTCATCAGCCGCATCAACCACGCCCGCCGGCCCGGTGGCGCCGAAGCCCTCCACCGCGCCATCATTCAGGACGTGGAAACCTTGCTGGAAGACCTGGTCAAGCGGACCGAGGTCGGCCGCAGCGAAATCATGGCCATCGTGGCGTCGGGCAACACGGTGATGCTCCACTTCCTTCTGGGGCTTCAGACGGACCTCATCCGGTTGAACCCGTTCATTCCGGTAGCGGCCTGCCCCCCGCCGATCCGCGCCGCCGAGGTGGGCCTGCGGATCCACCCCCGGGGCATCCTCTACGTGCTGCCCATGGTGGGAAGTTACGTGGGGGGCGACATCGTGGCCGGCATCCTCGTCTCCGGCCTGCACCGCCGGGACGAGCTCTCACTTTTGTTCGACATCGGCACCAACGGCGAGGTGGTCTTGGGCAACCGCGAGTTCATGATGGCCTGCTCGGCCTCGGCCGGTCCGGCTTTCGAAGGGGCTTCCATCTCCTGCGGCATGCGGGCCGCCAGCGGAGCGATCGATAAGGTCCGCATCTCCCCCCGCGGGCCCACCGTTTCGGTAAGCACCATCGATGGCAAGCCGCCGCTGGGCGTCTGCGGGACCGGACTGATTGACGCCTTGGCCGGCCTGTTTCTTTCAGGAATCATCGACCGCACCGGGCGGTTCCAGCCCGACGTGGCCGGCTGCCGGCTTCGCCCTTCCTCCGAGGAAGGACAGATGGAGTTCCTATTGGTATCGGCCGAAGAATCCCAAACTTCTCGCGACATCGTCCTTCGCCAGGCCGACCTGGAAAACCTGCTCCGCACCAAAGGCTCGATTTACGCCGCGGCCGACTCGCTTATCCAGTCGGTGGGCTTGTCGTTTGCCGACGTGCAACGGATCTATATCGCCGGGGCGTTCGGCAACCGGCTGGACCTGAGCAACTGTGTGGCCATCGGCCTCTTGCCCGATGTGCCCGAAGAAAGGATCCGTTTTATCGGCAACAGTTCGGTGGCCGGGGCCAAACAGGTGCTGCTCCGCCGCAGCGCATTCGACGAAGCCCGGCAGATCCGTGACCGCGTCACCTACCGCGAGCTGATGACCGACCCGGGGTATATGGAGCGTTTCACCTCGGCCTGCTTTTTGCCGCATACCGACCTTTCGCGGTTCCCTTCGGTCGCGCGGCGGTTGAAGGCACCAAGCCCCCCTGCGGTGCGCCCCCGGCCCACATCACCGTCACCCCCGGTTGCCAAGGAGACGAAAAGCCCATGACCCTCTCCATCGCTGTGGCCGGCAAAGGCGGCACCGGCAAGACCACGTTTGCGGCCCTGTTGATCCGAGTGCTGGTGGAACGAGGCGTTCGGCCGGTGCTGGCCGTCGATGCCGACCCCAACGCCAATCTGGGCGAGGCCCTGGGGGTGGAAACCGGCACCACCCTGGCCGACATCCGCGAGCGCGGCTCGCAACCCGAAGGCTCACCCCCCAGCGGCATCGGGCGTGTCCGGGTGGTGGAAGACGAAGTGCAGCGGGCGTTGAGCGAGGCCTGCGGCTTCGATCTGTTGACCATGGGCCGGCCCGAAGGCCCCCGCTGCTACTGTGCCGTCAATCACCTCCTCCGCAAATCGCTGGACGACCTGAGCCGAAACTACGCTGCCGTAGTGATCGACAACGAGGCGGGCATGGAACACCTCTCGCGCCGCACCACCAACGATGTGGACTATCTGGTGGCGGTGCTGAACCCCACCGCCCCATCGTTGCGGGCGGTTCGCCGCATCCTGGCCCTGGCCGACGAACTGCCCGTGCGCATCGGCCGGCGGGTGGTGCTGCCTACACGCGTGGGCCCTGAGGGGCTGCCGGCCTGGTTGGATGCCGAACTGGCCGAACTACCAGCCACCCGGCTGCCCGAAGTCCCGCAGGACGACGCGGTGGAAGAGGCCGGAGCCGCGGGTCGCCCCGTGTTGGAGTTGCCGGCGGATACTCCGGCTTTGATCGCCGTGCGGCGCATCGCCGAGGCGCTCGAGGTCCCCGTGCCAACCGCTTTGCCGTGAGCACCAGCTTCCCTCCGTCCGCTATGCCCCTGCCAATTTTTCCATCGCCAGACGAGATCGTGCACAGCGGAGGACGAATTCCCCTGGAATCCATTTGCCTTCGACTTCCATCCGAGGAGCCCGTGTCATGCCCATTCCGGAAGCACGCGAGAAGTGGTCGGGACGGATCAATCCGGTGACTATTGGCGCCACGCCGGCCGAAGGCGGCACGCGCGGCCGCACAGTAACGGTCGGCGGAGCCTCGGGCATTCCTTTTTTGGATTTCGATGGCGAGACGCCGCACCCGCCGGCCATCGCCATCGATGTGCTGGACATTGCGCCGGTCGATTGGCCCAAGCCCCTGGCCGACGTGTACGCCGACGTGTGGTCTGATCCGGCTGCATGGGCGCGGCGGGCCAAGGAGCTGGGGGCCGATCTCATCAACCTCCGCCTGGTGGGTACGCATCCCGAGGAGCGCGACTATTCGGCCGACCACGCCGCCGACATCGTGCGGGCCGTGCTGCAAGCGGTAGACCTGCCCCTGGTCATCTGGGGTTGCGACGTGCCGGCCAAGGATCAAGTGGTGATGCCCCGCGTGGCCGAAGCCGCTCAGGGCGAAAACTGCCTCCTCGGCCCCGCCACAGAGCATGAGTATCGCACCCTGACCGCCGCCGCCCAGGCCTACCACCACAAGATCATCGCGTTGTCGCCCTGCGACATCAATAAGGCCAAACAGCTTAACATCCTCATCAGCGATACCGGCTTTCCGCTCAGCGATGTGGTAATCTACCCCACGACGGCGTCGCTCGGGTACGGCATGGAATACGTGTACTCGATTCTGGAGCGCGGGCGCCTGGCCGCCCTTTCAGGCGACCGCTTGATGGCCCAGCCCGTGATCCTCGACGTGGGGTACGAGGCCTGGCGTGCCAAGGAGGCCCGCACGGCCGACGAGGCGGCAGCCCTCTGGGGCCCAATCGAGTATCGCGGACCAGCCTGGGAGGCCGCCACCGCCGCCGACCTCTTGCAGGGTGGCGCCGATATCCTGGTCATGCGCCACCCCAAGGCCATCGAAACCGTGCGCCGGCTCATCGGGCAACTGGTGGGCTCGGCCTCGCCATAAATCGGCCAAAGCGAAGCGTCTTCGACCGCATAAGGATCCCCCTTTCCCGCTGGAACCCAGAGGAACTCAGCCGATTTCGTGCCCGGCCGCCCGTTCCCCCAGCAAGGCATGCAGACCCAAACGATCCCCCAACCACCACCCTACCGAGGAGGTCCACGATGATCATCTTCAGCGAACGGCTCAACGGGATGTATCGGGACGTGCGCACGGCCATCGCCGAGCGCAACAAAGACGTGATTCACCAACTGCTGATGCCCCAGCTTGAGGGCGGTGCCGATGTGATCGACATCAACATCGGCCCCAGCAAGGGCGACCCGGCAGAGAACTTTCTCTGGTTGGCCCAAACGGTCCACGAACGGACCGATAAGCCCCTGTCGCTCGATAGCGCCAAGGCCAACGTATTGGCCGAGGCCGTTCCCCGCGTGCGCGAGGCCCTGCCCGACACCCCCCTGGTGATCAATTCCTGCACCGCAGCCCCCGATTACATGGAAAAACTGCTGCCCCTGGCAGTGAAGTATCGCTGCGGCATCATCGGCCTGACCATGGACCAGCACGGGGTGCCGGGCGATGTGGAGAAGCGGGTGGAGTGCGGAGCGGCGTTCCTGATGGCCGCCGTCGAGGCCGGCATCCCCGCCGAAGACATCTACATCGACCCCATCATCCTGCCGATCACCGCCGCCCCCAAACAGCAGATCCACGCGGTTGAGGCCATCCGCCAGCTCGCGGCCGTCAGCGACCCGCCGCCCAAGTTTATCGTCGGTCTTTCGAACGTCAGCCAGAAATGCCCCTTGCATAGACTCCTCAATCGCACCTACCTGGTGATGTGTCTGGCAGCAGGCCTGGATGCCGCCATCATGGATGCCGCCGACAAAGACCTAGTCGATGCCATGATCACCGCCGAGGTGCTGCTAGGCAAACACCTTTATAGCGACGACTACCTGCGGGCGTGGCGCATGCAGAAAGGCCTGGCCTGCTGAAGCGCATCGGTCTGGGTTTGCGGCGGGCCTGGGCACGGCGTGCGACTGTTTCTTCCGAGACGGAGGACTGTAAAAGGCAATACTTGAACGGCAGCGCTGTATGGGTCACAATCGCAGCCGGGGCGCCGCCAGCGTGATGCGGCTCAGCAGGCGCGGGGTGCCCCCTGTCGAGGCTTGCGCAAGAGAGTTGGCCATGGGGCGGCCCATTGCTCGCCATCCCATTGTTCTGACGCTAACCGCTGCCCTCTGGACCGGGCTTGGGTTCGAAGGCAGGGCGGCTGTTGGCGCAGTTCCCGCCCCGCGGGTCAAAGGGTTCTCGGCTCAGGCGGAATCCGTCCGGCCCGAGGATTTCGAGAATCTCCGCTTGGCCATCGACGATCTTTCCCGTACCTACGCCGAGCGATATCCCCAAGCGGAGTCATTCCGGCGCAGGCTGGATGCTTTGGCCGCCGCGTTTCGCGCGGGGAAAAATGTCACCAGCGAGTTTCAGAGGTTGCGGGACGAGAGCCTTCTGGCCAATCCCCTCATGGATTTCGACCGGCTCCTGGTGCTCAAACGCAAACGGGGGCAATTGGGTTTACCCACCAACCACCAGTGCAACTCCTGCCTGCCGCAAACGGGGTACGACAACGAACTGGCCATCCTGCAGCCCGTCCGCCCAACAGGCACGCTTACTACGCTCTTTCGGCCGCCGGGCGATTTTTACGTGGGAGAAATGGACTTGCATTGGGATGCCGATCGGCTCCTTTTCACGATGCCCAACGGGCGGACGTGGCAGATCTGGGAAATCCGGCTCGACGGCACAGGTGTCAGGCAGGTCTCCAAAGAAGAAGCAGACGTTGACAACTTCGACGCCTGCTACTTGCCCGATGGAGGAATTGCCTACGCTTCTACCGCCTCGTTTACCGCAGTGCCGTGCTGGCACGGCAAGGAGCGGGCGTGCGCGGTGTTCCGCATGGAAGCCGATGGCTCCGCAAGGCGGCAGCTTTGTTTCGACCAGGACCTGGACCTGCATCCGGCCGTGCTCCCCTCGGGCGAAATCGTCTTCAGCCGCTGGGACTATAGCGGCCCGATGCACATGTACCTTCGCCTGCTGATGGTCATGAACCCCGACGGCACGCATCAGCGGGCCATCTACGGGTCGAATTCCTACTATCCCAACGCCCTGTATTTTCCGCGCGCCATTCCGGGAACGCCGGCGAAACTGGTTGCCATCCTCTCGGGTTATCACGGCGTCAACCGGGCCGGCGATCTGGTGGTGGTGGATTACGGGCGGGGTTCTTTCGAGGCGTCTGGCATCGTTCACCGGGCCATGCACCGGCGGGAGCCCATCCGTCCGATAATTCGCGACGACTTGGTTGGCCCCAACTGGCCCAAGTTCCTCCACCCCTATCCGCTGAGCGACAGGTACTTTCTGGCGGCGGTTCAGAAAGGGCCGAAAGCCGGCTGGGGCATCTATCTGGTCGATGTCTTCGACAATATGGTGCCGATTCTGGCGGACCCGGGTTATGATTTCTTTGAGCCCATCCCGGTGAGGAAATCGCCACGGCCGCCGGTCATTCCTCCGCAGGTGGATTTGGGCCAGCGCGAGGCGATCGTGTATCTTCAAGACATTTACCGCGGCCCGGGGCTGGCCGGGGTGCCCCGGGGGACGGTCAAGCGGCTGCGGATCGTGGGGTATCACTGGGGCTTTCCGGGGATGGCGGGCCCCGACAAGGCGGGCCGGGCCGGCCCTTGGGATGTCATGCGGATCCTGGGCACTGTGCCGGTGGAGGCCGATGGCTCCGCACTCTTCCGCGTTCCCGCCAACACACCGATCGCCGTTCAGCCGCTGGACGACCAAGGGCGGGCCCTGCAGCTCATGCGAAGTTGGTACACGGCCATGCCCGGTGAGCGCGTGGCGTGTGTGGGCTGCCACGAAGCGGTTCTCCAATCGCCCCCGGCGCAGGCTGGTTTGGCAGCGCTTCGGCCACCGTCGGCCATCGAACCCTGGTTCGGGCCGCCCCGCGGCTTCGACTTCGAACGGGAGGTGCAGCCGGTGCTGGATCGGTATTGCGTGGGCTGCCACAACGGCCAGCCAGGCCCGAACGGGCAGCCAGTTCCCGACCTGCGCGGGCGGCAGTTCCGGCCGGATTATACCGGTCTGCCGCTATCCAAATTGGGGGCCGACCGCCTCTGGCCCGAGGTGGCTGCAGGGCTCCCCGCCGCCCGGCCCACTCACCAGCTTTTGGGAAACCGGAACTACCTCTACACGCCGGCTTATGAGGCGCTGATCCCCTTCATCCGCCGGGTGAATATCGAAGACGATGTACGCCTTTTGACACCGTGCGAATACAGTGCCGACACCAGCGAACTGGTGCAGATGCTCCACAAAGGCCATTACGGAGTAACGCTGGACCCGGAGGCGTGGTCGCGGCTCTATACATGGATCGATCTGAATGGGCCATGCCACGGCCGTTGGGGGGCCGTCCTGCCTGTGCCCCGTCAAGCCCCGGCACGCCGCCTGGCGGTCCTGCGGGCCAGTGGCGGCCCGGACGACGATCCCGAGCAATTGCCGCCCGGCAAGCCGGACCTTGGCCCGCCAGTGCTCCCGCAACCTCGTCCCAGGCCCAGCTCGATGCCCAAAGCCGCTGGGTGGCCGTTTTCTGCGCAAGAAGCCACGCGCCGCCAGCGCCAGGCCGTGCCCTGGACCAAAAGCGTGACACTTGCACCGAATCTGGCGCTTGAGCTTGTCTTTGTGCCGCCGGGGTGCTTCGTCATGGGGGCCACGGATGGCGAGTCGGACGAAGCTCCGCCCACCGCCGTGGAAATGGCCTACGGCTTCTGGATGAGTCGCCATGAGATCACCAACCAGCAATATCGGGCGTTCGATCCGAACCATGATTCCCGGTTGTTTACCAAACGGTCGTTGAACCCTGACGGGCCCGGGGTGCCCATGAACGAGCCGCACCAGCCGGTGGTTCGGGTCTCATGGGAAGAAGCGATGGCGTTTTGCCGATGGCTAAGCCAGCGGACGGGACTGCACTTCCGCTTGCCCACCGAGGCTGAATGGGAATACGCTTGCCGGGCGGGCAGCGCAACGGCCTTTCACTGGGGTGGCCTGAATACCGATTTTGCTGAGCACGCCAACATGGCCGACGCCGCCCTCGCAAGGCTCTACACGGTCACCGGCGGGGTGGTCAACTTGCAGCCCATCCCGGCCGACCAGCGCTATGATGACGGTGCCCTGGCTACCGCGGCGGTCGGGCGCTATCGACCTAACCCCTGGAGCCTGTGCGATATGCACGGCAATGCCGCCGAATGGACGCTCACCCTCTACCGGCCCTACCCCTACTGCGAAACAGACGGACGGAACGACCTGCACTCCGCAGATTTGCGGGTGGTCCGCGGTGGCTCGTTCTACGATCGTCCCTGGCGCTGCCGCTCTGCTTTTCGGTTGGCGTATCGTCCCTGGCAGAAAGTGCACAACGTGGGGTTCCGCGTGGTCTGTACACCCATGGGAGAGCCTCCCCCGCAACAGGGTGCAGCGAGGTAGGTCGTTCCGGGGGGCTATGCTAAACCGCTGCCCGGGGTTGGTGATTCGCAAGACTCACCCCGGCGAGCCCCGACTCACGCGATGGATGGCTTCATGTGCTGACCATGCTCTGCGGCCTTTGGCCCAGCGAGTCGAACCACTGAGCGAATCGCGGACTGATGCTGTAAAGGACCGCTGCCACCACCGCCGCGCCGATCGCCAGGATCATCAAAGGCCGAGCCAACACCAGCGCCGCCCCAGCCACCAGTAGGACGGCCAGCCCCCAAGCTATCGCCTTGGTCCAGATAAGGATTTCTTTCATAACCGTTGCTCACGCGGGAAGGTGATCCGGCAAATCCGACTCCGAAGTCCGCGCGTCGCAATCAGCGTGCCGACCAACCCCGAAAAGCCAGGCAGCACGGAAGACGCAAATAGGCAAGGACTTACAAGAATTTACTCGCGGCATATGGGAGACATCTGCGGGCCAATGTGCGCTGAAAATCTCAGGGCTATGTTGAGAAACCCAGTAAGGATTTGGTACACTCAAGGTTGCTGGGCGATGGGTGTTTTCGGGCGGCTGCGGGAAGTGACGGAGCGGCTTGGGGCTTGGCCGCCGGATGGCTTCGGGAGGCGTCGCCATGCTGCCCACGTTGGACTCGCGTATCGAGGCCGCGGTGGGGCGCCATCTGCCCCAGGCGGTGGTGACCAAACGGGGCGAGCCCATTCTCATCCGCACCCTGGACGAAAAGTTGCGCGCCGGGCTGGTGGCGATGTACCTGGCTTACCAGCCCCGCGACTCGTTCCAAGGCCTGCCACCCATAAGCGACGCGGCATGTGTGCGCTGGGTCCAGGGGATGATGGAGCGGGGCGTCCATTTGGTGGCCCTTGCATTTGGCGAAGGGGTGGTAGGCCACGCCGCCTTGTTGCCCATCGACTGCCGCCGCTGCGAGTACTTCACGGTCGTGGCCCCGGCCTATCAGAACGTGGGGATCGGCACGCACCTGACCCGGTTGGCGGTCCAACTGGCCTACGACATTGGCTATGAGAGCATCTGGCTGGCCGTGGAGCCCACTAACGTCCGCGCCCGCCATGTGTACAAGAAATGCGGGTTCGAGTACCTCGTGGCCGACGATCCTCACGAACTGGAGATGCACCTTGACCTGCGGGCTTACCACCAGGTCGTCAGCGTGCCGGTCGAGGTGCTGATGAACCGCGACGTGATTGCCATTCCCCCGGGCACGCCGTGTCGCGCGGCGGTGGCCATTTTTCTCAGCCGGCGCGTGGCGTCGTTGCCCGTAGTGGACGACGCCGGTCGGCTGTTGGGCATCCTTTCGGAAAGCGACCTGATGTTGCCTTCCAACCTCGATAAGCGGGCATGCGACATTCTGACCCGCGACGTGCTTTTCGTTCGTTGCAGTTGCCCACTGGCCCGGGTGGTGCGCATGTTCCAGGCCAAGAAAGTCCGCTCGATTCCGGTGCTGGACGAAGAGGATCGGCTGGTGGGGATCATCGGCCGCCGCGATGTACTGCGGTACTATGTGGGACAGGAGGCCCTGCGATGAAAGCCGGGACGTTGGGTGCCGCGGCGCCCAAGCTCGGGAAAGAAGTGACCTGGCGCTGGCACGTCGCAGCATGCCCGGCCGAGGTTCGGCGCAAAGTAGTGACGCACGTAGGATGAAGAAAGGCCAGCATTGGGGGTGCCGGAGCGCTTGGCTTGCTCCAGCTTTTGGGCCAAAAGCGCTGCGGATTGTGCTGGCAACATTTTTTGGGTCCAGGGCCATGGCCCTACCCAGGGCGTTCCATTCGCTGGGAGTTCGGGTGCTGGTGCCGCTGTTTGCTACCACGGCAGTCGTGCTGGCAGTGTATGCTGTGCTAGGGTTCCGTTCCAGCCGCGAGCATTTGCTGCGCCTGGTGCAGGCGGATCTGGACCGCTCCGGCGGCTTGATCAAACGGGCCACGCACGATCGTATGCTGAACCGCGTCAAGCCTACGTATGAGGTCCCCGGGGGCTACAGGCCCGACAGGTTCTGTCCCAGTTTGCGGGCAAACCGTACTATCGCCTGGAACTTGGGGGCTTTCGAGGTGTCGTCGTCGTAATACTCCAAAGCGCCCCAACTGCCCCATTTCGACCAGCGCCCCACAGAGCTGAAATAGCAGAACAGCTTGCCACCTGCCTGTTCCCAGGCCTGGAAGTAGCGGTCGTAGATCTGTCCCATGCGGGGATGACGGTTGGCTGCGTGAAACAGGGCGGTGACTTTCTCGTTGTTTTCTCCGCCTGCAACCCCCACCAGATGCTGCCCCCCTTCATAGGCGACCAGTTCCAGGCCGTACTTGTCGGCCACCGCTTTTTGGCGGCGGATCCACTCGATGGCCTGAGGCAGGCATTTTTGTTCGACATGGTTCAAGAGTTGCTCCAGGCTCCAGCCCTCGACTGTGGCCGTGGTAATTCGGTCGCCCTTAGCCGGCACGTTGAAAGAGATGTAGGGGGCCACCGCCAGCACGTCGGCGTGCCGGTAGGCGTCCTGGAACGTCAGAACCTCTTCAGAGACATGGGGGTTAGCGGCCTGTGTGGCCAGCACGCGCACCAGCCGCTGCGGGCCGCCGAACTCCTCTTCCCAAATGCGGAAGATCTGCACTGAGCGAAGGGCAGTCCACCGCCAGGCCGCTTCCCATGGCTTCTGGGCCAGACCGCGGCGCATCCCTTCTTGGCCCGCCCATCGGCTCTGGGCAAAGATGCCATTCCACAGTTCGTTCGAGTATTCGACGTACACCTTGCGCCGGGGGTCCAGGCGCTCTTTGACCATCCGCGCGAAGTTGCGGACGTAGTCGTCATCGGCCAGGTGCGGCATGCAGAACCAGGCATCGGCCTGCTGGCGATTGCATAGGTCGATCATCCACTCCAAGGGCACCCCTTTGTCGCAGAACGTGGCGTGCTGCAGCGTTGGACGCTCGCGCCAGTGCCGGATGGCCGAATTGTTGGTCTCCATCCAGTCCATAAAGCGAAAGCACGCCACGCCCTTCCACCGCCGCAGGAAAGCGGGATGAAATGGCTCCTTCTCGCAGGTCTCTTCGAACCCCGGCATAATCAGCCGGATGTTGCGCACGTAGTTTCGGGGGTCGGTTTTCCGCAATTGCACGAACAGCGTGCCGCGCGAAGCATCGACCTGTACCACCATCCGCCCTGGCTGGCGCGAAACCCCCCTGCCAGCATTGGAAACGGTGATCTCGCCCTGGCCCTCATAGAGCAGCGTGTACTGGCCGGAAGGATAGTGGCCCCCCTCGATGGTACATACGAGGGTTTCGGCCCAGCAGTCCGGTTCCAGCCGCCGGACCCAGCCGTGTTCGTCGAGGTCCAGCGTAGGGCCTTTGCCCCAGGGCTGGCCCCTTTTCTGGCTGATCCAGCGCCGCGAGAGGCGGAACACGTCCACAAAGGGCAATTCGGTGTTCCAATCGGCCGGCCCGGCAAGGTTTATCCCTAGCGCCAGTTGCGACTTGGAAGGCCTCTGGGCGGTCTGAGCAGGCGCAAGGGCCGCCTGCGAAATCGAACCGACCATGACCAAAAGCATCCCGCCAACCTGTGCACCGATTGCCACCTCCGCCACGAGCCTGGCCCAGTTACGGCGAATGTCGTGCATCGGAATCTCTCCCAAGAGTGCCAATGACTTGGGCGTCCGGAACCCCGTTGGCCCCGGCCGCATCTTCGCGGCCGTGCCGCCCCCTTGGCTGCGCTAGCCCACGGGAACCTCGGCCTGCGGCCGGCCGACCCTGGGCAACAGGTTAGCCTGGAAATGGCGGGTGGACAATGGCCCGCGGACGCCGGCCTGCCCCCGGCGCCCCTTACGTCTTTGATTCCGGCTTGCGCGGGCGAGAAAACTGTAATTACGGTCCGGGCGGTTGAGCGGCGTCTAGCAGCATCGGCCGCAGTTCCTCCACGAAATCGTGTACGTCCTCGAACTGCCGGTACACGCTGGCGAATCGCACATAGGCCACTTGATCCAGCTTCCGCAGCCGCTCCATGACCAGTTCGCCCAGAAGGCGGCTTTCGACTTCGGTATCGAAGCGGGATTCGACATAATTCTCCACATCGGCGACGATGGCCTCGATCTGGGCGTCGCTGATCTTCCGCTTCCAGCACGCCTTTTCCAACCCCAGGCGGATCTTATCGCGATCGAACGGCACCCGGCTGCCATCTTTCTTGATGACGCGAATCCGCATCCGTTCCACCCGCTCATAGGTTGTGAAGCGGTAATGACAGGCCAGACACTCCCGGCGCCGCCGGATGGCGGTCCCGTCTTCGCTGGCCCGAGTGTCCAACACGCGGTCATTATCTTGATGGCAGCGCGGACATTTCATGCCGGCGGTCCTTGGTGCGGTATTTTCGGGGCGCAGGCTCTTCTTCCCCAGCACCCTCTCCTATAATACCAAGTTTACCGGTTTTGGCGGCAAAGTCGCCTGAGGGCAGCGTCAAGGGTGGAGGACGGCCACGCCGGACGGGATTTGGGAGAGCTGCACTCAATGGCCATTTCTCGTGACCTGGAAAAGGCCCGCGAAGCATTTCGGCAGCAGGACAGGGAAGCTTCGATCGCGGCACACCACACGCCTGCGCAAGAATCGCATCAGGACAGCACCGGGCAGTACATCAAGTCGGCCGTGTACGGCGGCCTGGACGGTATCGTCACGACCTTCGCGGTGGTCGCAGGGGTGGCTGGCGCCCAGCTTCGGCCGGGCATCGTCCTCATTCTGGGATTGGCCAACCTCATCGCGGATGGGCTGTCCATGGCCATCGGCGACTACCTCAGCACCAAGTCGGAGCAGGAATACCATCGGCAAGAGCGCCAGCGCGAACAGTGGGAGGTAGAGCACTATCCGGAGGGGGAAAAGCGCGAGATGGTAGAACTGTACGTGGCCAAAGGCATGTCGGAAGAGGACGCACGCACCGTGGTGGAGATCTTCGCCCGGCACCCCAAGACGTGGGTCGATGTGATGATGATCGAGGAGTTGGGCATCTTCGGCACAGAAGAATCGCCGCTGAAAAACGCGGTGGTCACGTTCCTCTCGTTCGCGCTGTTCGGTTTCGTGCCGATTTTGGCCTATGTGCTGGTGCTTTTGGTGCCGGGCCTGAAGTTCAACACGTTCGCCGTGGCCAGCGGGGCTACCGCGGTGACGTTGTTCGTGCTGGGCGCCTTGAAGGTGAAGATCACCGGCCGCAACTGGCTGCTCTCGGGCTTAGAAGTGCTGCTGGTGGGCGGCGTGGCCGCCGGAGCAGCCTACGCCATCGGCGCGCTATTGGGCGGCCTGGCGTAGAAAACAGCCCCTGGGGCGACGCCGCCCACCGCCCTCCCGTGGCCGATCAGCGGATCGGCTGCCAGCCGCCAACATCCAGCCATGGACCGCTGCCGGGCGAACGCGCTGGCGCGCTGGCGCGCCCCTCAGGCGGTTGCGTGTAAGAGGCGGGAATCACGGTGCGCATAGCAGTTCGGCCCGGTGCCCCCCGCGCCGGCGGCGACATCGGCGTGCTGCTCGGGGAGGTTGTGCCCGGCGCAACCCGCAGACGATAACCCGGGCTTTCAAACAATCCGCTGCTGCGGCCAGGTGCTGAAGGGCTCACGGGCCCTGTGGGCGGCGTGGTGGAGCCAGGCGGAGGCGCATAAGTCGGCGTTGTGCCTGAAGGAGTTCCTGCCGCGGGGGTTCCGCCCGAGGTTCCCGCAGCAGAGCCCGACGCTCCCGTGCTACCCGGAGCCGCAGGCTGTACGCTCGAGGGCACACCGCCCGTCGCGCCCGCACTGCCGGCCGGGGGCGTACTCGAAGGAATCGGCCCGGGCGTCGTCACAGGCGTGCCCGTCGAAAGCGGCGAAGGCACCGGCGACAGGCTGGGTACGCCGGTCGCAGGGGCGCAGGTTCCGCAGCCCCCCGTGGCGATGCTGCTGGACCAAGCCGGCGCAGCCCACGACCCGTAACTGGCCACGGGCGGGGCGTACACAGCGGCCGGCGTGCTGCACACCATACGGTAGGTCGTCGTGGGCACAAGTTGCGTCTGGTATCCCCATGCGGTGACCGGCCGATAGGCGGTCGTGGCACAGCCCGTGCAAGGATCCCAAGTGGTCACCGGTTGGTAGGCGGTGATGGGCACCGGCCGATACACCGCCTGGTACGCCGTCTGGGGCACGTAGGAGCACACCGTCGTGGCCGGGGCAGGGGCCGCTACCACAGGCCGCGGGGTGAACGGCGGGGTGTATGTGGTCACTGCCGTGCCCCGCGGCCGGAGCCACGAACACAGCCAGTCGCACAGGGCGAAGCTCTCCGCCGGGCTGGCCGCCAGCAGCACTACGGCCAAGCACACGCTCCATGTCAACCGCGCTTTGGGATTCCGCATTCCAGACACTCCTCAGGTATCGCGGCCACTTTCGTTATCAGACTGCTTGGCGCAGGAATTGTCAAGCAGTTTGCGGCCAATACCGGTTCCCGCAGGGATAGGGCTTTGGGGGCAAACGTTCGCCCCGGTGGCAGCGCGCACCGTGTAAGGTCCCTGTGGACACTCCGCCACCTGCTGCCGCCGCCACAGAAATATACGTCAGCGGGCGCGCCCGGCGCTCCGCCTGTCGCCGAAGCGACCCCCCGGCGCACCGGCCTTACATCCTGCGCAATTCATACAGGTCGTACAGGTCGAACAAGGTTTCGCGGAGATTCCCCCGATGCACCGCCAGGCGGCCGGCAACATCGTCGGGCGTTATGCGCGCGGCTTGGCCAGCAAGCAGATGCGACACGACCTGGCAGGCCAAGTCCGCATCGACCGCTGTGGCAAACAGCACCGGCAGCCCGCACGATCGGTGCGTGGTGACCACGAGGCCCAGCCTGCGGAGGCGGCACAGCCCGCAGACCCAAAGCCGCTGCCACATCGAAAGCTGCTCGTACCCGTCGATAACCAGCACCGTGCCTGGGGCCAGATTGTGGCGGCGAAGATCCGCCGCAATCCGGCGCTGGCCATCGTGCAAAGTAAACCGCACCACGGGGTGGCCGGCCGCCTCGATAGCAGGGATCAGCGTCTCCAAGAGCGTGGATTTTCCACTCCCGTGCGGGCCAACCACCTGCCCGCGCCACCCGGTGTGCTCCAGCCGGGCCAGCACGTCGGCCAGGGTAACGCCGTTCGGAAAAACGTAGGGAATGGCGCCGGGACGGATGCGGCGGGCACAAAAGGGGTTGCCGTCGCCGGGCAAGAACTCGACAGAGTGCCTGGGATTGTCATTCACACCGCAATTACCTTCGCGGGGGCCCGGCCCGCGCTTTTGGTCGTAGCGCTAGCGGAACCACTCGACGCCGGCGAACCTTCGGCGGGTGGCAATTCGGCGGCGCCAGCGACTGGCCGCGCCGGCGGTACGACGCCCAGTTGAAAATCTCGCTGCCCCACGATCTCTTTGCCGCGACCGAGAAAGACCCGCACGCGCACGCACCAGCGAATCTTGAGGATCGCCCCCGTGTAGCTCAAGGGGCTGGGGGGCAAGACGGTGCTGAACCGCCCGGGCTGCCGCAGTTCGGCTGCCGGCGTGTCCACCGTGATCCGCCGGAAATGGTGAACCGCCAGATCCTCGTCCCCTTTGCCTTCGGTGAACCAAAGGACCGACACCTCGATCGCCCGCACCTCCTCCAGAGGGACGGACTCCAGACGGTATTCGCCCGAAAGCGTCTCGCCGGGGCGATAGGCGCGGCCGTTGCCGTCCAGGCAAATCTGTATCCGTGGCTCGTTCATCGCGGTAGTTTTCCGACGTTGCCGGAACCCTGCGCGGAAGAGGCGGCGGTCGGCGACCCCTCGCCCGGCGGATAGACGATTACCGGAAAAGACCGCTGGAAGCTGGGCCAGCCGGCCACATCTCCCACGACAATGAGCTTCCAGTTTATCTCATTGTTTTCGGATTGGAAGGAGTGCATCGCCCCGGCCGGTACCTCCAGCGGAAAACGCACCTCGAAGGGCACCCCATGGACCAACTGGAAATCCTCCTTACGGAACACCGGCTGCTGGAAGACCCGGAAGGTCTCCGTCCGCGTATTCGTCCCGTGGCGGTAAGTGGCCTCCTCCTCGCATACGAACAGTACTTCCAGCGAGTTCAATCGCAGCCGGCCCGTTTGCGAGAGGAACACTTCGTACCGCCGGCCAGGACGCAGTGGTTGGTCGGACACCTCGACCAGGGTGGGACCGATCCAGGTGGCCAGCACCAACTGCCGGAAAAAAAAGACGATCAACCCCAACCCCGCCAGTGCAAAGGGGATGGTGAAGCCGGTGAGGACCCAGTCGGGCCGGCCTGCCACGTGCTCGCCAATTGCCCAGGCCGCAAACACCGATACGATCCCGTTCCACCCCAACGCCACCACCAACCATACCACCAGCCGCAAGCTCGGCGAGCCGGCCAGCGGCAGCCGAAATGCTAACTCGGTCCCCGGGCTGTTGGTGATGTTCGCCGGATTGGGGACGGAGGGATAAGCCGACCGGTGGATGCCGTCAGCCCGCGGCAAGGGGGCACGCCGGGCCCCGGGAGCGGCCCGCCGTTCCGCCGACTTCCCCCACGTCCATGCCGCGTACAGCAGCCCTGCCCCCCCCGTAAGGATGAACGACACCGGTATCAGAAACGTCAGCCAGAACCACCAACTGTAGCCCCGCACGAGCACCGCCACTTTCGGGTCGTCAGGATCATACCAGCACGGGTACTGCTGGCCGACTATGAATTGGTCCAAAACGGCCTGGACCTCTTCCGGGCTGGCTGAATACGCCTGGCGGATGTCATACGTCCGCACCACATAGGTCTCGCCTTGGACCTGGTATTCGATGCGGATTTCCGGGCGGAATCGAGGGCCTTCGGCGGTATCCTTGCGGCCCAACTGCTTGTCACGCACCACGCACTGGGTCTGGACAAAAACATGGTTCGCTCGATATTCCGGCACGACCAGGGTAGCCAGCAGCACCACCAGTCCCGCGCACCCCAACAAGAACAGAACAGCAAAAAACACCGCCTCGCCCAGGCTGCCCAGCATCCGGGAGCCCGTGCGGCGATTCCCCCGCTTTTTCTCGTAGAACCGGAATTTCGGAGCCAAAACGTCCCCCCCAACGATTTCCGCGGTGTGATCCGACCCCGAAGCGATCGGCTTCGTCGTGCTCCAAGCCCGCCTACCCAGGGCCAGCACACAGCCGACGGCTCGCCTCCTCGCTGCCGGCTCCCCTTGGTTACACACCTCGGGCGCAGGACGCTTGGCCGGGATGCCGGTCCTCGGCCTGAACCGGGCGGAGGCTCAGCGAGGCTCCGTCCCTCCAGTCGCGTGCTGCGGCGAGGCGCTTGGAGCGGACTGGCTTGCCGGCGCAGGCCCGGAACGCGGGGCCTTCTCTGGCGGCCGACGCCACGGCCGGTAAAAGCCGATCCCCTCCAACGCTCGATACACCTCTTCCAGCGTCTTCTCTCCGAAGTTCGAAATGGCCAGAAGCTCCTTGGGCTGCTTGCTCAGCAAGTCCCGCACGGTGAAGATGCCGCGCTCTTCGAGGCAGTTGGTGGTGCGGACCGAAAGGCCGATCTCCGCCGTGCTCATCTCCAGCTTTTCGCGAAGATTCTTCTCCTCCCAGTCCACCGCGCTTAATGGAATTCGCGTTCCCATGGGGTCCCTCCCCAATCCACTCCGTTGCCACACGACATCACCCTGCGCCGGTTCGCACCAGCGCCGAACACGCCAATATAGCACTTTCCGCAAAATTGGGTAGCGCCCCCTCCAGGGGGCGGCAGCAGTCTATCCCTCCAAAAACGTCTTGGCCAGCCCCCAAGCCGTGTGCATCGCTAACAGCCTGGGGTCCCAACGCGTATAATCTGCCAAAACCGCCAGCGTACATGGCCCATACGGGTGGGGTGTGCCACGCCGAGGCGCCCGCGTGGCGGGCCTGTGGCCTGGATGGATGCCCGCGAAGTGGCACAAAGGGTTTCCTAGATACCGCGATTGCGGCCCGCACACCGGTTGCACCGCGGCTGCCAGGGTTTTTTCCGACTACGCATGGGCGTCGAATCCCTTTTGGCCGGGTTGACCCCCGCACAACGCGAAGCGGTTCAACATGTGGAAGGGCCGCTGTTGATCTTGGCCGGTCCCGGCAGCGGAAAGACCCGCGTGGTAACCCACCGGATCGCCTATCTCCTCCACATGGGGGTCAGGGCGGAGAGCATTCTGGCCCTTACGTTCACCAATAAGGCCGCCGAGGAGATGCGGATTCGGGTGGAGCGTCTGGTTCCCGGCCGGACCGTGTGGATGGGTACGTTTCACCGGTTTTGCGCCCGGTTGCTCCGGCAGTATGCGGGGGTGGTGGGCTTGGGCGAAGACTATGTCATCTACGACGCGGAGGACAGCGCGCGGGCATTAGCCACGGTGCTTTCGCGGCTGAAGCTCGACACGGCCCATTTCACCCCCCAGGCTATCGCCGCAGGCATCAGTTGGGCGAAGAATCAATTGGTCGGCCCCGACGAATACCGACCGCGTGCCGGCCATCCTCTGGGCGCCCTGGTGGCCCGCGTCTATCCCGCCTATCAGGAGCATCTGTTGCAAGCCAATGCCGTCGATTTTGACGACCTGTTGCTCCACGTGGCCCGGCTGCTCCGCGACCATCCGGAGATCCGCAGGACGTTGGACCACCGCTATCGCTTTGTGCTGGTGGATGAATACCAGGACACCAATTTGGCCCAATATGCTATCGCCCGGGCCCTCTCGATCGACCATCCCAATCTGGCGGTGACCGGCGATCCCGACCAGTCGATTTACGGCTGGCGTGGGGCGAACCTGAACAACATTCTGGAGTTCGAGAAGGATTTTCCGCAGGTTAAGGTGGTGCGGCTGGAGCAGAACTATCGCAGCACGCAACGGATTCTGCGGGTGGCCAGTGCCTTGATCGCCCACAATGTCCGCCGTAAGCCCAAAGCGTTATTCACCGAGAACGGCGAGGGTGCTCCCGTTCGCCTGGTAACCTACGCCACCCAACGGGACGAGGCCGAAACGATCGCCCGTACCATTGCCGAGGCGGTCTCCTCTGGCCGGCGCCGGCCGCGCGATTTCGCGGTGTTTTATCGGGTCAACGCCTTGTCGCGTTCCGTGGAGCTTGCCTTGCGCCAGCACGGAGTGCCTTACCAGGTGGTCCAGGGGGTAGAGTTCTTTCAGCGCAAGGAAATCCGCGACGTGCTGGCCTATTTGCGTCTGATCCAGAACCCACGGGATGACGTGGCATTTTTGCGGATCATCAACGAGCCACCGCGGGGGCTGGGGGCGACCAGTCTGCGCCGGCTGGCCGACTACGCGGCCGGGCACCGCTTGCCTTTGATCGAGGCCGCGCGCCGAGCGGGAGAGATCCCTTCATTGGGCCGCCGCGCCCAGGCTGCCTTGAAAGAATTCGCCGCCATGCTCGACCGCTTGGTGGCGATGGCGGGCTGCCCGGTCGAGGAACTCCTGGGCCATGTGCTGGCCGAAACCCAGTACAAAGCGCGCTTCGAGAACTCGACCGACGAACAAGACCAACAGCGGCGGGCCAATATCGAAGAGCTGTTGACGGTGGCCCGCGAGTTCGACGAGCGCGGCCGCCGGGCCCGCCCCCTCTTCGAGTTCCTTGAAGAGGTGAGTCTGGTCGGCGACACCGACGACTGGCAATCGGAGACCGACCGCGTGACCTTGATGACTCTCCACGCCTCCAAGGGCCTGGAGTTTCCGGTGGTGTTCTTGATCGCCTGCGAGCAAGGGGTATTGCCCCATGAGCGGAGTGGCGACCAGCCCGAGCAGATCGAGGAGGAGCGCCGGTTGATGTTCGTAGGGATGACCCGGGCGCAGGAAGAGCTCCACTTGAGCTGGGCCGTGTACCGCGATTTTCGCGGCCAGCGCCGCATGACCGTTCCCAGCCAGTTCCTTATGGAGCTGCCGCGGGGCGAAATGGAATGCCGCCAGGAAAGAGGTTCGACCGGGCCCGACCCCGCCTGCCAGTTGGTGCCCGAGACCTCAGAGCCTGTGTTTCCGGTGGAGGAATCGGCCGAGGAAACCCAGCACGAGCCGGCCGCAGAAGGGGAATCGGCCCTTGGGGCCGCCGCGGCATCTGAAAGCCAACCCCGCCGCCGCGTGCCCTTCGGCTGCCGGCTGGTTACCGCGGCCGAATTGGCCGGCACTTCCCCCCCCGCTCCACCTTCGCCTGAAGATTTCTATCAAGGCATGACCGTGCTGCACCCGGAAAAGGGCGTGGGAATCGTAGTGGCTTTGAGCGGCCAGGGGGCTCAGCGGTGCGCCACGGTCGACTTCCGATCCACCGGCCAGCGGCAGAAGTTCGTCATCGCCACCAGTGGACTTCGCCCGTTGCGGTAACCGCCGCGCTGCCCCACGCTGCCGGGGGTTTTTCTCGGGCGACAGGCTCTTGTTGCCCGCGCACACCCGCGCACAGGTCAGGTTGGCCAGAACCGCGGCCTCATAACCGGTGCCCCCCACAGTCCCCGAAAATTCGGCAGAGAAAGCCGTGGGCCCCCTTTTTTATGCTAGATACTTGGTGGTGGAAAAGCGGGCATCGGGCACGAGGCTTTCGCATGATCGTCATTGTCGGCTGTGTGGTCGTGTTGGGTGCAGTGCTGGCGGGTTTCACGTGGGCTGGCGGCCATGTGGGGGCCCTAATCCACCCTTCCGAACTATTGGTAATCGGCGGAGCCGCCCTGGGGGCGATGATCGTCATGTCGCCCAAAAAAGTCCTCAAGGACTTGCTCAAGGGAATTGTGCAGAGCATCAAAGGCACACCCTACAACCGGCAGGGCTATGAAGAGTTGTTCAAGTGTCTGTACGATCTGCTTCGCCTGGCACGGCGCGAGGGGATCGTGTCGCTGGAATCGCACATCACCACGCCTCACGAAAGCCCCATCTTCCAGAAATATCCCCGTATCATGAACAACCATCATGTGACCGAGTTCATCTGCGGGGCTTTGACGCCCGTGCTGGAAGGCACGGCCAAACCCGAACAACTGCCCGCTCTGTTGGAAGCCGAACTGAAGGTCATCGCCGAGGAACACCACGCGCCAGTAGGGGTGCTGACGAAGACCGCCGACTCGCTGCCGGGATTCGGCATTGTGGCGGCCGTGTTGGGGATCGTGATTACCATGGGGGCGATCGATGGACCGGTGGAGGAGATCGGCCACAAGGTAGGGGCGGCACTGGTGGGGACCTTTCTGGGCATTTTGATGTGCTATGGGTTTTTCACCCCGCTGGCGGTGCGGATGGAGTTTTTGGGCGAGTCGGAGTTGGCCTTCTTTCGCACCATCGCGGTGGTCATTCAAGGATTTGTCAATGATCTTCCGCCCAAGGTTGCGTTGGAGCAGGCTCGCCGCGGCGTAGGAAGCGAAGTTCGCCCGTCGCGCCAGCGACTGGACGAGTTGTTTGCCGAGGCGGAGGCTGGCTAACGCGGCGCAGGGGGCAACCAACCCGGTTCACTAGGGAAGAACTATGGCCGGAAAAGGCGGCGGTCAGTGGAAAGTGGCCTATGCGGATTTCGTCACCGCCATGATGGCTTTCTTTATGGTGATGTGGATCACGGCCCAGAGCGACAAAGTCAAGCAGGCCGTGGCCCATTATTTCAACTACCCCACCGCCTTCCGCGTGGGCAGCGCCGACGGGCCGGAAGGGGCCAGCGGGCCAGGACTGCCCGGTCCGGGTGGTCCGGGCGGCCCCAACCTCGATTCTTCCGGAAACTACCGCGATGCCTTCGGCATGAAAGCGGTGGATATGGGGTTTTTGCCCAACTCCGGGGGCCGGGGAAAGGGGGGGGCCAAATCGGCCGCCGAAGCCAAGCGCAAAGGTCGCACCGCCTCCAAACCCAGCGTCCTGGCGGTCCACGAAGGAAGTCGCCGGATGGTCGGCACCGTGATCCCTTTTGACGAACACTCGGCCGAACTGACCGAGACCGGACGGAAACGCCTCGCAGAACTCGTTCCCGTGCTCCTAGGCAAGCGGAACAAGATCGAGATTCGCGGCCATACCACGCGGCGTCCTTTGCCCGCCGGCAGCCCCTTTCGCGATGCCTGGCAGTTGGCGTATGCCCGCTGCCTGGCGGCGCAGCGCTTTCTGGAAGGCCGCGGGATCGAGGCCGAACGCATCCGGCTCAGCCAGGCAGGCCCTTTCGAGCCGCAAACTTTGGGAACCGAGCCCGACCGCCTGGACGAGAACTCTCGCGTGGAAATCTACGTGCTGCCGGAATTGGTGGAAGATCTGATGGGAACCCCCCAGGAGCGAGCCGTCAGGTTCGGGGCGCCGTAATGCTGGCCGGGAACCGCGGTCAGACGCCCACCGCCAGCCGCCCAGCAGGGCTTCCGCCAAGCCGGCGACGCTACTCATGCGGGGGGCTTCTCGTGCGGTTCCAGGTCCGAAGGGGGATGAACGCGTTCGGCAGCCTCCGGGGAGCGGAGAATGCGAACGACGCAGAAGATCAACAGGCCGGTTACCAACCCGATCGATCCCAGCATGACCACCCAGCCGCCTAGGGTCATGGCTCGTCCTCCGCAAAGGCCGCTTGCGGTTCAAGCCGGCGGCGGCGCATCGCCAACCACACCGAGACAATCAATAGCGCGGTTAGCCCACCCAACAGGCCAACGCTCCAGCGGACTTCCGTTACCCGCAGAACCGCCATGAAGGGGTTACGGTCGGGAGCGGCCGTGAGGTTCTGATACAGCCACAAGGCGAACACCCCAATGAGGTACGCGGGCGAGATGTACTTGATAAGGAAGCCTACCGCCGTCGGGATGTGGATCTCGGCCCCGCGGCGGAGTTCTTGAAGTCCGCGTTCGAGACCCAGGACCCAGCCGAACAGAATCGCCTGCACCGTCGCCAGCACATAGATGGCAAAGGTTCCGCCCCAGAAGTCCAGGGTATCGAGGGCCAATTGGCCGGCCGAGAACCAAAGCACGAACATCAGCCCCGCTGTGGTTACCATCGCGGTCAGGGCAACGGCCGATCCGCGGCGAAGCCCCAACCCTTCTTCGGCGAAAGCCACGCAGGGTTGGAGCATGGCCACCGAACTGGTGATGGCCGCCAAGAACAAGAGCAGGAAAAACAGCGTGCCCACCCACTGGCCCAAAGGCATAGCCTGGAAGACCATCGGCAGGGTCTTGAATCCCAGGTCGAACGAGGAGGTCTGCGTCGAGGCCAGTACCGTATCGCGTCCCAGGAACACGAAAGCCGCGGGAATAGTGATCATACCGCCCAGGGCCACCTCGCAGAACTCGTTGCCCGCGCAGCTTGTCAGCCCGGAAAGCGCGATGTCGTCGTCCGGTTTCAAATAACTAGCGTAAGTAATGATGATGCCAAACCCGATGGCCACGCTGAAGAAAATTTGACCGGCGGCATCCATCCACATCTGGGCGTTGGCCAGCGACTCGAGGAACCCCTTGGCGGTCCGTGGGTTCCAGGTGAATCCCAGGCCTTCCCACACATTTCGCTCGGGGTACTGTGGATCGGGGGTGCCCAGCGTCAGCACCCGTACCAGCACCACCAGCGCGCAGAGGACTAAAGCGGGCATGGCGAAGCGGCAAAACCACTCGATCCCGCGCGACAGCCCGCGGTACACCAGCACCAGGTTGGCCGCCGCACAAAATGTTACAAAGCCCAGGGTGCCCCACCCCTCCCGGCTGAAGAGGCTGCCGTGTCCCCGCGCACCGACAAACCGATCGAAAAACTCCAGATACGCGCCGTTGTCCCATCCCAGATTCAGGTGCCCCGCGGCCATGTGCCAAGCGTAGCCCAGGCACCATGCCTCCACGAATACGTAATACATGTACACGCTGGCTGGCACGAAGACCACCAGCGCCCCCAGATACGGTGCGCCGCGCCACGGCCAGATTGCCCGAAATATCCCCGGTCCGGAATTCAGACCCCGCGAGCCTCCGTAGCGGCCGAGCGCCCATTCGGCCCATGCCAGCGGAATGCCCAAAACAAACAGCGCCACGAAGTACGGGATCATGAACGTCCCGCCTTCGTAGCGGGCTGCCAGCCCCGGAAACCGCAGAAAGTTGCCCAGCCCCACCGCTCCGCCGGTTACGGCCAGAATGACCCCGATCCGCGTGCTCCAGGCTTGGCGCGTGAGGGGGTGCTGGCGGGCCATCGAAGTCTCGCAGGGGCCAAGGCCCATGGATCCAAGGTAAACCGGCGGGTTCCGGCATGCCGTCACTTTGGCCAGCGAAGGCGAGCCATCGCGCGTTTCCGATACGCCAGTCTCACTCCTCTTCTTCCTCTGCCAGCCGGGCCTTGTCGATGATTTCCTTGACGATGTTGCCCGGCACGAGGTCGTAATGGCTGAACTCCATCGTATAGCTGCCTTGGCCCCCCGTGATGCTGGAGAGCGCCCGGGCATAGGTGGCCACCTCGGCCAGCGGGACCTCGGCAATCAGGGTCTGGAGGTTGCCGCCGGCCGAGTCCATCCCCAGCACCCGGCCTCGCCGGCCCGACATGTCGCTGGAGATATCGCCCAGCTTATCGCCCGGCACCGTCACTTCGAGCCTGACGATGGGTTCCAGCAAGCTGGGCTTGGCCTGGAGGAACACGTTTTTGAAGGCCATCGACGCGGCCGTGCGGAACGATTGCTCCGACGAATCCACCGGATGGTGCTTGCCAAAGTGCACTTCTACGCAGACATTGGTCACGGGGTAGCCGGCAATCACGCCCCGCGCGATACGATCCAAGAACCCCTTTTCTACCGCAGGCATGAAGTTGCCGGGAATGCTGCCCCCCACGATGGAGTCGATCCACAGGAAGTTGTGCTCGGGGTGATAGTGGAACTCCTTCATCGCGGGGAAACGCTCTTTGGTGGCGAACTCTTCCGGGACGGTCCCGGCGGGAAAAGGGAACATGCGGATGTGCACCTCGCCGAACTGACCCCGCCCGCCGGTTTGCTTCTTGTGCCGGTACATGCCATCGGCGTTGGCCTGGATCGTCTCGCGATAGGGGATTTTGGGTTCCTTGGTTTCGATCTCTACCTTATCGCGGCGGCGGAGGCGTTCGCGGAGGATCTGGAGGTGCAGTTCGCTCATACCGTAAATGACCATCTCCTTGGTCTGCGTATCGAGTTCGCGGCGAAAAGTGCCATCTTCTTGAGCCAGCTTGGCCAGCGAGCCCGAGACCTTGGCTTCGTCGCCGCGGGCTTTGGGGGCGGCGGCTAAGCTGACCATCGGCACAGGGAACGGAATAGGCGGTAATTCCCACTCGCCCAGCGAACTGCCCGTCTGCAACTCTTCCACTTTGGTCACAGCGACGATCTCGCCCGCGCCGGCCTCATCCATCGGAACCGTCTCGCCCGCTTGCACGTGGAAAGGCTGCGCGATCTTCACCGGCTTGCGGGCCCCGACCAGCGGCACCATGCTGTCTTTGGTCAGCTTTCCGGAAAATATCCGCAAATAGCTGAGCTTCTGCACAAAGGGGTCGATGCGGGTCTTGAAGACCTGCGCCACCAGCGGCCCGTTGGAGTCGGCAATGATTTCCGCTTCGGCACCGTCGGGCCGTTTGGCCTTGCGGCGCAGCGTGTTGGCGGGCAACGCGCACAACGCCAGCACGTCCATCAACTCGCGGAACCCCACCCCTGTCTTGGCCGATACACACGCCACCGGGATCAGGGTTCCTTCGGCCATGGCCTGGATCAACAGCCGCGAAAGTTCCTCGGCCGTAGGAAGTTCGCCTTCCAGATAGCGGTTCATCACCGCCTCGTCGGCCATGACGATGGATTCGATCAGCGACTGATGGATGCTGGCCGGGTCCACCAGGGCCCCTTCGTGCTTGCCCGGGGGCTCCAAGGTTCCGACCACGCCGCGGAAATCGGCCCCGATGCCCACCGGGACGTTCAGCAGCACGCACTCGGAACCGAAAATCTCGCGAATGCTTTCCAGCACGGCGGGAAAATCGATGTTCTCGGCATCCATTTTGTTCAGGATCAGCATCCGTGCCAGCCCGGCCTTGTGCGCTTCGGAAAACACCCGGCGGGTGTTTACCTCGATGCCCGCCTGGGCGTTGATGACGATGGCCGCCGTATCGACCCCCCGCAAAGCCCCGATGGTCTGGCCGATGAAGTCGGGATAGCCGGGCGTATCGATCACGTGGAAATGCTTGCCCGCGTAATCGAAGAACACCGGTTTGGCCTCGATCGTGTAGCGGTGCGCTTTCTCTTCCTCGTCGAAGTCGCAGATGCTGGTCCCCTCATCCACGCTGGCCGGCCGGTTCACCGCGCCGGTAAACGTCAACATCCGATCCACCAGGGTCGTCTTGCCCGACGACTTGTGACCGCACAAAGCCAGGTTGCGGATGGTTTCGACCGGGTAAACTGTCATGAATCGGATTCCTCCGTAGCGGTAATCGGTGGCATGCCGCGCCGGCCAGCTCGAATGGCCTCCGGCAAACTCAGGGTGCCCTCGTACAGCGCCCGGCCGATGATACATCCCGCCATGGGAATTTCGGCCAGGCGAGCCACATCCTCGACAGTCGTCACTCCTCCGGAGGCGATCACGGGCAGGCCGACGGCCCGCTGCATCTCAGCCATGGCCGAAAAGTTGGGCCCCGCCAACATCCCGTCCGCAGCAATATCGGTGTACACGATGGCTGCCAAAGGAAGCGACGCGTAGCGGCGGGCCAACTCCAGCGCCGATACCTCGCTGGTCTGAAGCCACCCTTCAGTGGCCACCCGGCCACCGCGGGCGTCGATGCCCAGCACCAGCTTTCCCGGAAACTGGTGGCACATCTGACGAAACCACTCAGGCTGACGCAAAGCTTGGGTGCCCACCACTAGTCGGGCCACGCCCATTCCCAGAAGGCGGCAGATCGTCTCCTCAGTGCGGATCCCACCACCCAATTGGCAGGGGACGGCTACCGCCGCCAGAATGGCCTCGACCGAGGCTAAATTGGCTGGCTGCCCGGACCGCGCACCCTCTAGGTCCACCAGATGCAGACACTCGGCTCCTAGTTCCACCCAGTGGCGGGCCATGGAGGCGGGGTCTTCGCCAAAGACCGTCTCGCGGCGATAGTCGCCTTGCTGGAGGCGGACGCACTTGCCGCCGCGCAGGTCGATCGCAGGCCAAATCTGCACTCCAAACGCTCCCGCAACCCCCGGAAGGACTGACAAAACCGGAAATATGACATACCCCGCCCCGCCTTTCAAGGTCCAAGCGCTTAGAGTCCAGCCGGTCTACCTCGTCAATCAGTCCATAGGCTTGCATGCCACTGCTTCGTCAGAAGCAGTGCATGAATGCCGCGACCTCGTGGTTCGAGCCGGGAGCGTAAGCTCCCGGTGCCTTCCTCGCACGTGCAGCGCTGGCTCCCACCGGCAGCTTACGCTGCCGGCTCACGGTCTGACTATGCTGTGTGCCACTGCTTCGTGAGAAGCAGTGCGTAACCGCGCGGGGACACTGCTTGCCTGGCGGCAAATAGTGGCACACTCGGAGAGGCACGCGGCGGGCTATATTGAAGCGTCCAGGGCCAGAAGGAACTGGGACATGCCCATAGGGGCGTATTCGATCCATGGGGTGGCGGCGGCCAAGGCGCTCTGGGCCGCATGGAGGTAATGCTCCCGCCCCGGCTGCTTTCCTAGCCGGAGCAAGGCGGCGGTGGCCAGCCCGCCGCCGCTAGGTGTGGCCGAATCGAGCATGTCTTTTTTGCGGACCAGCAGGCCGGGCCGGTCGGCCTCGGCCAGGAAAAAGCCGCCGCGGGCAGGATCGGCGAAGCGGGCGAGGATTTGGTCGGCCAGGGCGGCTGCTTCATCCAGCCAGCGCACCTCGCCGGTCGCCTCGTGAAGGGCGATCAGCCCATTGGCCAAGGCGGCATAGTCGTCCAGCAGGCCGGGGATGCCGGCTTTCCCTCGGCGCCAGGTGTGCCACAAGCCGCCCTCGGGGGTGCGGAGTTCGGCCAGCATGAATTGGGCAGCACGCTGGGCAGCCTCAATGTACCGGGGCTCGCCAAGCAGTTTGCCCGCCTGGGCGAGCGCCTCGATAGCCAAGCCGTTCCACGCCACCAGCACTTTGTCGTCTTTGCCCGGTCGCGGCCGGCGAGACCGCGCCTCCCACAGGCACTTCCGGCAGTGGGCCAGTTGAGCATCCAGTTGCTGCGAATCTACTCCCAGCCGCTCGGCGGCTGCCTCGAACGGTTCGATCAAATGGAGCACGCCGCCCCCATCGAGCTGCCCCAGCACGGTGACCGCGTACACTTTGCCGAAAAGTTCAAGTTCCTTGGGAGGCAATAGGGCGCGGATTTCCGACGGGTCCCAGAGGTAGAAACGGCCCTCGCCACCTTCGGAATCGGCATCTTCGCTGGAATAGAACGGTCCGGCCGGGTCGGCCAGATCGCGGAGGATGTAGTCCAGCGTCTGCCGCGCGACGCCCGCATAGTAGGCCGAGCGGGTCACCTCCCAGGCTTCGAGATAGCACAAGGCCAGCATGGCGTTGTCGTACAGCATTTTCTCGAAATGAGGCACCAGCCAAGCGGCATCGGTGCTGTAGCGGTGGAACCCCCCTCCAAGGTGGTCGAAGATGCCTCCGGCGGCCATCCGATCTAGCGAGCGGCGTACCATGTCCAGTGCCGCTTGATGGCCGAAGCGGCGAAAGCGGCGTAGCAAGAGCCGCTGGTCCAAGGCGTGAGGGAACTTTGGGGCCTCGCCAAACCCACCCCATTGGGGGTCAAAGCTGTGGCTTTGCCACGTCCATGCCTCGTCCAGCAGGTGCGGACCCACAGGTGCTTTCCGGGCTGGCTCCGGAAGGGCATCTTCGCGGAGCAGTTCGGTCAATCGGTGGGCTTGTTCCAGGGCCTCGGCCCGATGTGTTTGCCATGCCTCGGCCACGGCCCATAAGACCTGCGGAAAGCCTGGCATAGGGCCCCGGGGTTCCGGAGGCCAATACGTGCCCCCGAAAAACGGCTCCAGCCCAGGGGTCAGGAACACCGACAGCGGCCAGCCGCCGTACCCGGTCAACCGCTGGACCGATTCCATGTAGATTTGATCGATCTCGGGGTGCTCCTCGCGGTCCACTTTGATTGGCACGAAGTGTTCATTGAGCAGCTCGGCAATCTCCGGGTTTTCGAAGCACTCGTGAGCCATCACGTGGCACCAATGGCACGAGGCATAACCGATCGATAAAAAGATGGGCTTGTCCTCGGCCTGGGCCCGCTGGAAGGCCTCGGGACCCCACGGATACCAGTCCACCGGGTTATCGGCGTGCTGGAGGAGGTAGGGGCTGGATTGATCGGCGAGTCGGTTTGGCATGGGGTGGGCCTCCGCGGTTCCAGGGTGCGAGTGCCCCTGACCGAGAATTGTAGGAGGGCGTGGGCTCGGCGGATATGGGGGTGAAGTGGAAACCGGTTAGCTGCCTTTGAGGGACTTGGCTGTGTCTCAACCTGCGGGGCCGAAAAACTGGCCATTTGGCAGCGGGGGGTTGGGAGTCTGCAGAAATCAGGTAGAATACCGGCGGTTTTTCGCCGAGTTGGGGGTTGCCCTTCTTTCGGGGGCCGATTATCTTGTAATTAGGCCGGCAATGATGTCCAATGGGACCTGTCTTAAGGAGGGAACCCTGGACAGGACGAAACGGAACGGGGAGAGGCAATGTACCCTTCCACTTTTGGCCAAGCCGACCACCCGGATTGTTGTCCGGTGTGTGGCACGGCGCTAGCGGTCGAAGCGGCCAACGGCAGCGGCCGGACTTGTCCCAAATGCAAAAGGCCGCTGTGGTTCGTGCGCAAGGCCGTCGAAGACGCGGTGGTGATCACGTTTTTGACCGGGCTGGTGTCGGCCCACGCCACGCCCCAGCAGGTTGACGAGCTGCTGGCCGCCATCGGCCCCTGCGCCCGCGTGGTGTTGGACCTGTCGCGGCTCCGCTTCATGCCCGCGTCCTTCCTGAAGCTGCTGGTGTTGCTGAATCACCGGCTGGACCCGCGCATCTGCACGCGGATGTGCGGCCTGGATGCGATGAACTCCACGGCCTTGCGGCGCACCCGCATCGATCGCCTGTTCGACATCTGCGAAAACCAGGAAGAAGCGCTGGAACATGACCTAGACGCTCCCCGGGTCGTGAAACACGACTGACCTGCACGACTGCCCTGCGGGATTGCGCCCGGCGAGTTGACCAACTCGCAAGGGCCCGCCAGGGCGCCGCGTGCGGCCGGGCAGGCACGGTGGGTGTAGAGCCGTACTAAAGCCCCGAAGTCTCTCTGCGCGGGCCGGCTGCGCTCCGTAAGCTGTGCCCATCGATTTACCGGCAGGCGAATGGACTTGTTTGGCGCGGTGGATCGGGGGGCCACTGTACGTTACGGGGCGGTGGTCATTGACCGGCCCTCTCGGATGGGATCGGTTTTCCGTCAGTGGCCTTAGCGGTTTTCGCGTGCCCCCCTCGGCTCTTGCCCCACCCGCAGCCCTCCGGCGTGCTATATTCCAAGGGGGGTAATTGCGAGTTGGCCAGGGAGTAGCTCATGTCGTTTGCTGCATTGGAACAGGCTATTGCCACCAAGACGGCCAAGGTGGGCGTCATTGGGTTAGGGTACGTGGGGTTGCCTTTAATCCGGGCCTTCGTGGGGGCGGGCTTTTCGACCCTGGGGTTTGATGTGGACGAGTCGAAAGTGGCCCGGCTTTTGGCAGGCCAGAGTTACATCGCGCACATCCCGTCAGCGTGGATCGCGGAGTGCGTAGCGCGGGGGACATTTCAGCCGACGGCCGACATGCAGCGCCTCCGCGAGGCCGATGCCATCCTGATCTGTGTTCCCACGCCGCTGAACGAAAGCCGCGATCCGGACCTCCAGTACATCGAGGGAACGTCGCGGCAGATAGCGGCCACGTTACGCCGCGGGCAGCTCGTGGTGCTGGAAAGCACCACCTATCCAGGCACCACGCGCGAGGTGGTACTGCCTATCTTGGCTACCAGCGGACTCAAGGTGGGGGAAGACTACTTTTTGGCCTTCAGCCCCGAGCGCGAGGACCCCGGCAATCCCAACTTCACTGCACAAAGCATACCCAAGGTGGTCGGGGGGATCGATCCGCAAAGCGGCCGGCTGGCCGAGCTGCTCTATAGTCAGGCGGTTGTGCGTGTGGTGCCGGTATCGAGTTGCGAGGTGGCCGAAGCGTGCAAAATCCTGGAAAACACCTACCGCTCGGTCAACATCGCGATGGTCAACGAGCTGAAGATGCTCTTCGACCGCTTGGGGATCGACGTATGGGAGGTGATCGAGGCGGCCAAGACCAAGCCCTTTGGATTTCAGGCGTTTTATCCCGGCCCGGGATTGGGGGGGCACTGTATTCCCATCGATCCGTTCTACTTGAGTTGGCTGGCGCGGAGGCACGGCATGCCCACGCGCTTCATCGAACTGGCCGGCGAGATCAATACCAGCATGCCGCACTATGTGATCCGCAAGGTGATCGAGGCGCTCAACGAGTTCTGCAAACCGCTGCGGGGCAGCAAGGTGTGCGTGCTTGGGGTCGCTTACAAGAAGGACGTGGACGATCCGCGGGAGAGCCCTTCCTTCGTGCTCATGGAGCTGTTGCTGGCCGGCGGGGCGGAGCTGTCCTACAATGACCCGCACGTTCCCCGGTTGCCGGCCATGCGGCATCACAAGCTGCCGGCGATGCAGAGCACGCCTTTGACGGCCGAGTTCCTGGCCTCGCAGGATTGCGTGTTGATCGCGACGGATCATTCGGCTTACGATTACGAGTTCATCGTCCGGCACGCGCCTCTGGTGGTCGATACCCGCAACGCCACACGGAACGTGCGGGAAGGCCGGCACAAGATTCGCAAGGCCTGAAGGCCCAGAGGCCGCCGCGTTGCCACCTGGCCGCGGCATGGCCACGGTCGATGCGCTTGCGCGTTTTCCGTGGCTTGTCCTGTGAAAAGGGCACACCGGCCTGTGTCTTCAAACGCCGAAAGGGCAAGCCCTTGGAAACACTCCGCTGGATGGACCTTGCGGTATTGGCGGCTTACCTTGGGGGGACGACTGCCCTGGGGTGCGCATTCGCCCGGCGGAGTCGAACGACCGAAGGGTTTACGGCCGCCCGCAGGCGCGTGCCCGGCTGGGCCGTGGGACTATCGATCCTCGGCACGTATGTCAGCAGCATCAGCTTTTTGGCTTTGCCGGGCAAGGCCCTGGACGCCGATTGGTCGTTTTTCGTTTTCAGTCTTACCCTGCCGATTGCCGCGTGGATCGCAGTGCGCTGGTTCGTGCCGTTTTATCGGGCGATTGGGGAGGTATCGGCTTATCATCACTTGGAGGCACGGTTCGGCTCCTGGGCGCGGACATATGCCGCGGCGTGCTACCTGCTGACTCAGATTGCTCGCATGGGCACCATCAGCTACTTGGTGGCCCTGGCCATGGCCCCGCTTGTGGGCTGGAGTATCGAAGGCATTATCTTGCTCACCGGCGGGGCCGTGGTGGTGTATACACTGGTGGGGGGCATCGAGGCCGTCATCTGGACCGACGTGGTGCAGAGCCTGGTGCTTGCGGCGGGCGCTTTAGCGGCAGCCGGGGCGCTGCTTGCGGGAATGCCCGAAGGGCCACTCCAAGCTTTTCGCATCGCAGCCGAGCACGACAAGTTCAGCCTGGGAAGTCTCGCGTGGCGCTGGGATGAAGCCACCTTCTGGGTAATATTGCTGTACGGCTTGACGATCAATCTGCAGAACTTCGGCATCGATCAGAACTATGTGCAGCGGTACGTCGTAGCCCGATCGCCCCGCGACGCCGCCAGGAGCGTCTGGCTGGGCGGGCTACTGTATGTGCCGATCTCGGCAGTGTTCTTTCTGATCGGCACCTTGCTGTTCGCCTACTATCAGGCGTGGCCGGAGCGGCTCCCCCCTGGCCTCGACCCCCACGCGACGCCCGACCGGGTGTTTCCCCAGTTCATCGTTCGCGGCCTTCCTCCGGGGATGGCGGGGCTGGTGGTGGCCGGCATCTTCGCCGCGGCCCAGTCCACGCTGTCGAGCAGCTTGAACGGTTCGGCCACTCTCCTGCTGCGAGACGTGTACCAGCGGTACTTCCGGGCGGCAGCAGGCGAGCGGGAATCGATGCTCGTGCTGTACGTGGGCACCTTGCTCATGGGCATATTGGGGACCGGGGCAGCCCTGGCGATGACCCGGGTGCGTACGGCCCTGGATGCGTGGTGGGAACTGGCCGGGGTATTCAGCGGCGGCATGTTGGGGCTTTTTTTGTTGGGGTTGTTGGTGCCCACGGCGCGGGGAAAGGCGGCGGCCGCAGGCGTGATCGGCGGCGTAGTCGTCATCGCCTGGATGACTCTTTCTCCCACACCCCGCTGGCCGGCCAGCCTGGCCGCGCTCCGCAGTCCTTTCCATCCCCTGTGGATTCCGCTGGCGGGCACGCTGGCCATTCTAGGGTTGGGCCTGGCGGCCAGTCGGCTCGGTGGTCACCAGGAGGTACAATTGCGGTAACGCCTTTGAAAAGAAGAGTCTTGGAGTGGCGACATCATGAGCCGCGGCCGTCTGCCCCAACCGCTGCGCGGCATCGTTCCCCCGCTGGTCACGCCCCTGGCCGATGCCGAGACCTTGGACCGCAAAGGACTGGAGCGTCTGGTGGAACACGTCCTGGCGGGAGGCGTGGCGGGCCTGTTCATTCTGGGCACGACGGGCGAGGGGCCCAGCCTTTCGTACCGCCTGCGGCAGCAGACCATCGACGTGGTGGTGGAGCAGGTGGCTGGCCGCGTCCCCGTGCTGGTGGGCATCACCGATACTTCGTATGACGAATCGTTGAGCCTTGCGGGTTACGCAGCCGATGCAGGGGCCCAGGCTGTCGTCCTGGCCCCGCCCTGTTACTACCCGGCTGGCCAGAAGGATCTGGCCCGTTACCTCCGGCGATTGGCCGCTGCCTGCCCCCTGCCGCTGGTGCTTTACAATATGCCCAGCCACACCAAGCTGCCGCTGCACCTTGACACCGTTGCCCAGGTTCTCGATACGCCGAACGTGGTGGGAATGAAGGACAGTTCGGGCGACATGGTCTATTTCCACCAGGCTCGGCGGTTGACCCGCCAGCGACCCGACTGGACGCTGCTGGTGGGACCGGAAGAGTTGCTGGCCGAAGCGGTCCTGTTTGGCGGCGATGGGGGCGTCTGCGGTGGGGCCAACGTCTTTCCCGAGCTGTATGTGGCTGTGTACAACGCAGCGCGGGCCGGACAACTCGATCGACTGCGGGCCTTGCACGATCAGGTCATGCGCGTGGCCAGTGCTCTGTACACCCTCGGCAGCCCCGGGGCCGCTGTGACTCAGGGCATCAAGGCCGCCCTCGCGGTGCTCGGCATTTGCAACGACCGCATGGCCGAGCCCTTTGCAGCCCTCGACCCAGACCTCCGCCGAGTCGTGGAGCAGCGGGTGCGAGAACTCCGCAAAGAGTGTGCCGACCTCATGGGGCTGGTAGCGGCGTGAAGCCGAGCGGCCCCCCGGTTCATTCCGCCAAGAGGCTGGCCACTCGGCGCTCGATCTCTTCCACCACTCCTGGAGCGTAACCTACCCATACCGCGCGTACCATGCCCTGGCCATCCAAAAGCACCGTGGTGGGAAAGACCGAGCGCCCCCCCAATTGGCGAAAAGCGGCACGTGTCGTGCCGCCGGGGTCCGCATACGCGGGCAGGGCCAGTTGCTTGGAACTCAGAAAAGCAAGGGTGTGTTCCTTCAGTTCTTCCAAGGTCTCGGCCTCGGCCCCGGCCGGTCCGCACGACACCGGAAGCATTGCAAATCGCGGGTGGCCAGCCATACGGTGGTATAGTTCGGCGAGTTCGGGTATCTCTGCGCGGCAAGGAGGACACCACGTGCCCCAGAAATTCAGCAGAACGACCTTGCCCGACAGGTCCGCCAGGGTGACCCGTTGCGACCCGTCCGTCAAAGCTTCGAGTTCCAGGACCGGCAGGCGCTGGCCCACCGCGGGGTGGCCCTCCGCACGCGAGGCTTGGCTGTCCTCGAGGGGCTCGAGGGCAGGCCCAAGCGCCCGGAACATCAGGGCACCAGCCGCCACCGCCACTGCCACCAAGATGGCGAAGCCCGCTAGCGTGGAAAGCAGCGGCGCGCGACGCACTGCCCCTTGGGCCTGGGGCCTCTGCGAAGAACTCTCGCCAGAAGGAAAACTCATGGTACACCCGCCGCAGTAAGGTTGATTTGACCGCTTGGTTTGGTCCGCGCCCTGGGACGTCTGCGAGTTTTTAGGCGCATGTGCGTCCCGGGGCAATCCCCTTGGGGGCCCGACCATGCGATAATTATAGGCGAAGAAGCAGACCCCCAGCACACATTCCTCGCCCGCGGAGACCATATGGCGCGAAAACGCCGCAGCCCACGCACCTGGTTTCCCTGTCCCCACTGCGGCGCCCATGTGCCGGAAGGTGCTACCTTTTGCCGGGCTTGCGGCGCCAGCGAGGAGTGTGGTTGGGGACCGGCCGAGTACCCAGAGGACTACCCGGCTGGGTATGCCGGCGAAGATGATTTTGACTACGCGGCTTATGTCCGCCGCGAGTTTCCCGATCAAGGCGGTCCGCCCGAAGCCGTTTCACTGAAGGTGGCCTTATTCGCCCTGGCGGCAGTATTGACCGCCGTGGGCCTGCTTTTGGCTTCGGTGGGCTTGTGGTAATTGGAGTCCGGCCTGCGCCCGATGGGCTATCGTTGCCGCCCTGCGTACACGTGTTTGCCTAGGCCATAGGGGGGCAGCACGCGGTGCACGATCACCGGCGTCACATTGGTGTGGACCACGACTTCTTTGCCCTCTTTAACCGCTACGTAGCGCTTAGCTTGGGCTTGCCCTGGGATGGCTAAAGCCATGCACGCGCCGGACAAAGTCGCTGCAAGGAGCAAGTGTTTCATGGTCATCGCACGGCAAATGTTCTCGAAAACCAGAGAAACGGTTTCCCCGTCGCGGTGCGCCCGGCGCTGACCGCGGCCATTCGGAAAACGCCGCCCGGCCAAGGCCACGCGCTTCCGTGACGAAGGATTCGAGTATTCTATAGTAGCCTGGGGCTTGTTGTAATGTCGGCAGGGACGGGCAAGTTCCGAAATTGACGGGGCGGTTGTGCAGCTTGCGCGGCGTTTGCCGGCTTGATCGCTTGCGGGAAAAAAACGGGACGTAACGCCCCGAGCGAGTGCCACGCCCCTGCGATTGTTTCCGCAGTTCTGAATGATCGCCATGCCACCCCGGCTGGCGGTCTGCCGTTTTAGAGCCCTGCGCGGAGCCAGCGACTGGTACCTGGCCACGCCAGCCGGTTGCTGTCTCACGGGTGGTGCTGGCTGAAGTACGCCTCGTTCCAGCGAAGCTGGTTCTTGAAATCGGCCAACCGCGTTTCCGCCCCGATCCGCAGGCACTCCAAGCCCGCCATTTCCGCGAAATCCTCGAATATCTCCGCGCCCAGCGCCTGGCAAAAGGCGGTATGATGGGGCCCGCCCGCGTAGATCCAGGCGGCCGCCGCCGTTTGCAGATTCGGACGGGGATCCCACACCGCCCGGGCCACCGGCAGGCGGGGCATTGGGCCTTGCGGCGCCACGGCATCCACCTCGTTCAACAGCAGGCGAAAGCGGTCCCCCAAGTCGATCCACGCTGCGTTGATGGCCGGGCCCGGCCGGGCGGTAAACACCAGGCGCACTGGATCGCCCCGCCCTCCGATACCCAGCGGATGGATTTCGCACGAGGGCGTTTCGTCGGTCAGCGACGGACAAATTTCCAGCATGTGCGCGCCTAAGACCAGCGGCCGCGGTGCACCGAGGTGGTAGGTGTAATCCTCCATGAAGGAGGTGCCGCCTGGCAGACCAGCGGACATGACTTTGACCGCCCGCACCAACGCCGCGGTCTTCCAGTCTCCTTCGGCCCCGAAGCCGTAGCCGTCGGCCATCAAGCGCTGGACGGCCAGCCCGGGCAATTGCTCCAGGCCATGCAAGTCTTCAAACGTGTCGGTAAAGGCCGAGAAACCGCCCTCTTGGAGGAATGCCCGCAAGCCCAACTCGGTCCGCGCCGCGTAGCGCAGCGCCGTGTGGCGCGTGCCACCAGGCCGCAATTCCGGGGCGAGACGGTATCGGGCATCATACTCCGCCACCAAAGAATCGACTTCGGCCTCCGTAACCGCTGCCATGTGCCGGACCAGCTCCCCCACACCATAGCCGTTGACCTCGATGCCCAGCCGCAGTTGGGCCTCGACCTTGTCGCCTTCGGTGACGGCCACGTGCCGCATGTTGTCGCCCAACCGGGCCACGCGCAGGCGCCGCATCTCGTGCAGACCTGCCGCGGCCCGCTGCCAGGCGGCCAGCCGGTCCTGCGTCTCTCGTTCCTGCCAGTACCCCACCACCACCTTGCGGGCTCTACGGAGCCGCGCACAGATGAAACCGAACTCCCGGTCGCCGTGGGCCGCCTGGTTGAGGTTCATGAAATCCATGTCGATCGTGTCCCACGGCAAGTCGCGGTTGAACTGCGTGTGCAGGTGAGCCAAAGGACGGTCCAGGGCCGAAAGGCCGGCGATCCACATCTTGGCCGGCGAAAACGTGTGCATCCAAGCGATCACGCCTATGCACCGGGGATCGGCGCTGGCCTGGCGGCAGACAGTCGCAATCGCCTCGGGTGTGGTTACCACCGGTTTGAAAACGACGGGCACGGGCAAGCGCCCCGACGCATTCAGCCCCGCGACGACTTGTTGGCTGTTGGCCGCCACCTGGCGCAGGGCCTCCTCGCCGTACAGATGCTGGCTGCCGGTTATGAACCACGTCTCCAGCGACCCGAAATCCACGGCATCACTCCTCTGGCGGAAAGACAAATCAGGGGAAAGCCAATGGCGGGTCCGCGACCCAAGATTCGGCGTACCGCCCGCCGAAAGCCACCGTAGCCGCCTGCCCTCCATCCGCAGGAGCGAACTGCTCAGCCCCCACCCTTCGCGACACCTGCCGAGTGCGAGCCCGAGGGCTAAAGTCGGCTAACTGGCCGGCTTCTAGTCGCGGCTGCTACCGCCGAACCGAAGGATTAAGTACAGGAGAGTGAGGATGCCTTGGAGGGTGGCCGCCACGTAGGTAAGGGCCGCCGCCCCAAGCACCCGGTCCACGTACACCATCTCCTGCGGCGAGACAATACCAAGTGCGGCCAACTCGGCCTTGGCCCGGTCGCTAGCATTGAACTCCACCGGCAGGTTCACCAACTGGAAGAAGACCACGCCGCTAAAAGCGATGATGCCTGCCCAAAGCAGGGCCGGCAACGAAAAGAGGAGGCCCAGGAGCAGCAGGACGAAAGACGCATTGCTGCCGAAGCTGGCTACGGGGACGGCCGCGTTGCGAACCACCAAGGGAACGTATCCGTACCCATGCTGCAGTGCATGCCCCGCCTCATGAGCGGCGATGCCTACTGCCGCCAAGGACCGCTGGTGATACACCGCTTCGCTCAAGCGGAGAACCCGGTCACGCGGGTCGTAGTGGTCGGTCAAATGGCCGGGCGTTGGCTCGATCGCCACATCGTGCAGCCCAGCCGAGTCGAGGATATGCCTGGCCGCGGCCGCTCCGCTCAAAGGGGCGGGTACCTGCTGGGCCTGGGCGTAAGTAGCGTGTATCCGCCACTGAGCCCAGAGAGCCAAAAGAATCGCCGGCGCGATAAATACAAAGTACATCGGGTCGAAAAACATCAGACTTCTCCTCCGTCGGCGTTTCCCATTCGCCAGAAAACTGGATTTGGCTCTTCCCCCCGGCCGACCCCTGTATCCCGAGTGGCCAAGGTCATCGGCTGCAACCCATTCCGCTCGTGTTCAATTATACACTTGGCCCGGCAACCGGGTACGGACACCCCGGGGGCGGTCTCAGCCTTCGCTTCGGGGGGGCACCATTGACACCGGGTTTGGTTGGGTGCAACAATCGGGGGTTGCTGGCAGGTGGGCCCCGTGGCGGGGCACCGGCAGTGGAGTGTACTTGGGAGGCAATGCGAGATGTCTCGATCCTCATGTACGCGGCGCGATCTACTCAAAGCCTCAGCCGTCGCAGCAGTCCCCTTGCTTGTCCCCGCCAATGTGCTGGGGCGCCAGGGGGCCCCGCCTAGCGAAACGGTTCGTGTAGGGGTGATTGGCTGCGGCGGGCGAGCCCGGGTTATCCGCGAGGGGGCCGATATCCCTGCATTTCGCGTGGTCGCCGCCGCCGATTGCGAGTTCCGCCGCGCCGTGGCTTACGTCAAGGAACTTTCGGGCGGTGCCAAATGGGGCTGCTACGAGGACTTCCGCCAAATGATCGAAAAGGAAGACCTCGACGCGGTGATGGTCGAAACCACCACCCACGCCCGGGCCTGGATCACCGTCATCGCCATGCAGATGGGCATGGACGTATACATCGAAAAGCCCATGTGCCTGACCATTGCCGAGGGGCGGTACATGGTCAACGCGGCCCGCAAATACAAGCGGGTTACGCAGGTCGGCACCCAGCAGCGTTCCATGCCCATCAACAACTGGGCCAGCGACCTGGTCAAAAATGGGGCTTTGGGCAAGATCAAGGAGGTCATCGCCCCCAACTTCGTGGGGCCCGAACGCTGGACCAAGACCTCCAGCAAAGACCTCAAAGGTCCGGTGGAGCACTGGTGGGACGTGTGGACCAACCAGGCCGAACTCCGCCCCTATGAGTCGGCGCTGCACCACGGGTGGGCCCGATGGTGGGATTACGACGGCGGCGGGCTGTGCTTTGGCGTAACTGGCTGGGGCACACACTCTTACGACCAGGTGAACCGGGCCCTGGGCACCGACGATACCGGCCCAGTGGAAGTCGTGCTCGAAGAACCCGTGGCCGTGCGCGAGACCGGCCGCTTCCTCCCCCGGAAAACCGTGGGGGGCCAAGTCATCGGCGAGACCGGCGACATCGATACGGGCACGGACTACCATGGCATGGCCAAGCTGGTGGGCCCGCGGGCCAAGGTTACCATGAAGTTCGCCAGCGGTACGCTGCTGAAGCTGCACTTGGATGGCGATCGGGGGCCTGGCTTGGGCGCCATCTTCATCGGCGAAAAAGGCAAACTGGAAATCAACCGCAACAAGATCGCCAGCAACCCCAAAGAGATTGCCCGCGCCAAAGACAATCCTGGCCCCAACAAGCGCCCGGAGACCGCCTACCACATCGAAAACTGGATCGAGTGCATCAAGACCCGCAAGCCTTGCAATGCGGACATTGAAATCGGCCAGCGGGCTACCACGTTGTGCTACCTGGTCAACATCGCCCGCGACGTGGGCCGGGTGGGCGAAGTCCTCCGCTGGGACCCCGCCGCCGAACGCTTCACCAACTGCGACGAGGCGAACCGCCTCCTCGATCGCCCACGCCGCAAAGGCTACGAGCTGCCCCCGTTGGTGTAATCGACGGGGTGCACGGCCCGGGCAAAGCCTTTTGCCCGCGGCCCGCTCGGCCCATGCGTTTAGAAGCCAAGGGCCTTGTTCCCTCGCGAGACCCCACAAGGACACAAGTCGTACAACGGGCAGCCCGGGCATTGGGGGGACCGCGCGCGGCAGCGGGTCCGCCCATGGCGGATCAACTGAATATGGAACTCCAGGACCCACTCGGGAGGCACCAGTTCTCCCAGGGCCTGGTGAGCGGCTGCGGCGCTGACGCGCGGCCCAATCAGTCCCAGTCGCTGGCTCACCCGATGGACGTGGGTATCCACCGGCAGCACCGGCTGGCCGCAAGCGAACAACAGTACGCATGCCGCGGTCTTGGGCCCGACTCCCGGAAACTGCGTGAGATAATCCATGGCCGCCCGCGCCGGCCAGCGGCGGAGAAACTCCAGCGACATTTCGCCGCGCTGGGCATGGAGGTGCTGGAGAATAGCCTTGATGCGGGGGGCCTTGGTGTGCGCCAGCCCGGCTCGGCGGATGGCGGCGGCAATCTGGCTGGGCGGCGCCTCTCGCACCGCATCC
>Ga0315298_1000771_pt1 | contig 60966 bp, 68 predicted proteins | sample WHS_1_MG_FD_203077 | JGI IMG/M metagenome (GOLD analysis project Ga0315298, IMG submission 203077) | Extremophilic microbial mat communities from Washburn Hot Springs, YNP, Wyoming, USA - WHS_1_MG | ecosystem: Environmental > Aquatic > Thermal springs > Hot (42-90C) | place: USA: Wyoming...
TCTAAGGCAAAATTATTTGTATTAGTACCACTATAATTTACATTTTCAAAGCGAACGACTACTGGATAACGAATTCCACTTTGGTCAACTGTCGCAACAGTTCCAGTTTGATTAAACCAATAAGATTCTTTACGAAGAATTCGAACAACCGATCCTCTATTTACCATAAAATTTTTTAATAAAAATATCTAAAATTAATTACTAACATGTTAGTGTAATTTAAATATTTAATTTTTAACAATAAAAGTTTAAATATTGTTGGGTTACGAAAGTAAATTATGTTATCTTATAGTTAAGAACAAATTTATATAAAAATTACTGAAAAAAAATATGGATCGTAATACAATAAAAAAAATTCTTATTGGGTTACTAATTTCTGCTTGTATCTTTATTGGTGTTCGAATGTCAAATGTTACAGATATTTTAGATAATCCAAATAAATCGACAACAGAAATTACTAGCAATTCGAGTAGTTCACGAATGACCTATGGACGATTTTTAGAATATTTAGAATTAGGTTGGATTAAACAAGTTGATTTATACGATAATAGTCGAAATGCAATGGTATTGGCGTCAAGTCCAGAATTGGGAAATCGACCACAATCCATTCGCGTAGAAATTCCAGTAGGTGCATCACAATTAATTCAAAAATTAAAAGAATATAATATTGACTTTGATGCACATCCAATGCCACGTAAAAGTTTATTTGTAACAATTGCAAGTAATTTAATTTTACCATTAATTTTTATTGGTGGGTTAATATTCTTTTTCCAAAATTCGGAGAATTTTTCACAAAATTCAGGATCGTCTCCAATGAGTTTAGGAAAATCTCCAGCACGATTTGATCAAAGACCAGATACAGGTATCACATTTGATGATATTGCTGGAATTGATGAAGCAAAAGCAGAGTTCGAAGAAATTGTTTCATTTTTAAAAGAACCAGAACGATATACATTAGTTGGTGCTAAAATTCCAAAAGGCGTTTTACTAGTAGGCCCTCCAGGAACAGGAAAAACCTTATTAGCCAAAGCAATCGCAAATGAAGCCAATGTTCCATTTTACAGTGTTGCTGGGTCAGAATTCGTCGAAATGTTCATTGGTATTGGAGCAGCTCGAATTCGTGATTTATTTAAAAAAGCTTCAGAAAATACTCCTTGTATTGTTTTTATTGATGAGATTGATGCCGTAGGTCGAGAACGTGGAGCTGGTATCGGTGGTGGAAATGATGAACGTGAACAAACGTTAAACCAACTTTTAACAGAAATGGATGGTTTCAAAGAAAATAAAGGAGTTATTGTCGTAGGTGCAACAAATAGGGTTGATATTCTAGATGCTGCTTTATTACGTCCAGGACGTTTTGACCGACAAATTACCGTTGGATTACCTGATCGATTAGGACGACTAGGAATTTTGAAAGTTCATGCTCGAAATAAACCATTAAATCAAGATGTTTCATTAGTTCAATTAGCGAATCGAACACCAGGATTTTCTGGGGCAGATTTAGCTAATTTGTTAAATGAATCGGCCATTTTAGCAACACGTTATAAAAAAACAACGATTAGTAAAAATGAAGTAAATGAAGCGGCAGATCGAATCATTGGTGGAATTGCAGGATCTGCGATGGAAGATACAAAAAATAAAAAACTTATTGCTTACCATGAAGTTGGTCATGCAATTGTAGGTTCTTTATTAGAAAACCATGATGAAGTTGAAAAAGTAACCTTAATTCCTCGAGGTGGAGCAAAAGGCCTAACGTGGTTTGCTCCAGAAGAAGATCAAATGCTAGTCTCACGTTCCGAATTATTAGCACGAATCATTACGACATTAGGTGGGCGAGTAGCCGAAAAAATTGTTTTTGGTGATCCTGAAATTACAACAGGCGCCAGTAATGATTTACAACAAGTTACGAATATTGCTCGTCAAATGGTAACTCGTTATGGGATGTCAAGTATTGGTCCAATTGCCTTAGAAGATAATAATAACGAACAAATTTTTATGGGTGGAAATGAAGACGCCATCAGCGACCGAATTGATGCTGAAGTATGTAAAATTGTTAATCATTGTGAACAAGTAGCAACAAAAATTGTGGTAGATAATCGGGTAATTATTGACTTAATTGTTGAAAAACTCTTAGATGCTGAAACATTAACAGGCGAAGACTTCCGTCAACTTGTTCAACAATATACAATTCCACCCGTTAAGAAATAAAATAAAAAACATTTTATGAACTCTTATTCTTATTACTAATTCTTAGTAATAAGAATAAGATTAACTAAAATTCTATTTTTTAGCTATTTTTTGCAAATACATCTTTTGATTCTGCAATTGCTTCTTTTAATAAAGCTTCAGCTTCGTCTGTAAATTGATTTGTTGATGACACAATATCTGTGTAATCCTTTTTCGATGAGTCGATATATGAAAGTAAACTTACACAATATTTTTTAACAGATGCAACAGGTAATTCATCTAAGAAACCGTTAATACCTGTATAAATTAGAGCAACTTGTTGTGCTACAGATAATGGAGCACTTTGTTGTTGTTTTAAAAGTTCACGTAAACGTGTTCCACGTGCTAATTGTTTTTGTGTTGCTTCATCTAAATCAGAAGCGAATTGAGAGAATGCTTCTAACTCATCAAATTGCGCTAATTCTAGTTTTAATTTACCAGCAACTTTTTTCATTGCTTTTGTTTGTGCTGCTGAACCTACTCGTGATACTGAAATACCAACATTAATTGCTGGTCGAATCCCTGAGTTGAATAAATCATTCGATAAGAAGATTTGTCCATCGGTAATTGAAATTACGTTTGTTGGAATGTAAGCTGATACATCACTAGCTTGTGTTTCAATGATTGGAAGTGCAGTCATACTACCAGCACCTAATGCATCACTTAATTTTGCAGCACGTTCTAATAAACGTGAGTGTAAATAGAATACATCACCTGGGTATGCTTCCCGTCCTGGAGGACGACGTAATAATAATGACATTTGACGATATGCCATTGCTTGTTTCGTTAAATCATCATAAATAACTAATGTTGCTTTTCCTTTGTACATGAAGTATTCTGCAAGAGCAGCACCTGCATATGGAGCAATATATTGTAATGTTGCTGGATCATTTGCACTAGCTGATACAATAATTGTATAAGGCATTGCACCTTTTTCTTCTAGTACGTTTACAACTTGAGCTACTGTAGAGGCTTTTTGACCAACACCAACGTAAACACAAATAACATCTTCTGTTTTTTGGTTGATGATTGTATCAATTGCAATTGCTGTTTTACCTGTTTGACGATCTCCAATAATTAATTCTCGTTGACCACGACCAATTGGAATCATTGCATCAATTGATGTAATACCTGTTTGTAATGGTTCACATACTGATTTACGACTAATAATACCAGGTGCCATTGCTTCCAGTAATTGAGTTTCAGTACTTTCAATCTCACCTTTACCATCAATTGGACTACCTAAGGCGTTTACAACGCGGCCTAAAAATGCTTCACCTACAGGAACTTGAGCAATACGTCCTGTTCCTTTTACTGTACTACCTTCTAAAATTTGACGGCCAGTACCCATTAATACAACACCAACATTATCAGTTTCTAAATTTAAAGCAATACCAATTGTTTTATCTTCAAATTCTAGAAGTTCACCACTCATTACTTGATCAAGACCATAAACTCGAGCAATACCATCACCGACTTGTAATACAGTACCAATATTGTCTACTTTAACGTCTTGATCATATTGCTCAATTTGTTCACGGATAATACTACTAATTTCGTCTGGACGAATGTTTATCATTGTATTATTTTTTTAAAATATAAAAAGTTAATAAAGTTTTTTATAGTTAAATTTCTAAAACAGTATCCAAATGTTTTGCTAACTGTTGTAATTGATTTTTAACTGTAAAATCAATAATTTTTGATTCCATTTTAATTAAGAATCCACCAATTAAACTTGGATTTTCAGTAATTACTAATCGAATTTCGCGTGCGTTTGTTAATTCTTTTAATTTTTCAATTAGTGTGTTTTTTTGTGCATTGGTAAATGCAAATGCTGTTGAAACTTCAATCATTTTGATAGAAGCTGTTTGATACACTAAATCTAAATAGTTCGAAATGACGCTACGTAATAAATTAATTCGATCACGTTTTACTAAAACCATTAAAAATTTAAAGGTCTCAGTATTAATTTGTGATTTTACTGTTTTTTCTAAAACTATGCGTTTTGCTTCAGATTTTACAACTGGATTATTTAAATATTCCGTTAATTCAGACGCTTCTTCAAGAAATACATCTAAATTTTGAAAATCTGCTGTAATTTGATGCATAATATTTTTCTCAATGGAAAAATCAAATAATGCACGTGCATAAGGAGCTGCAACTTTTGCTGTTAATGGGTTTCCACTCATAATAAATCTCCTTTTAATTTATTAATAGTTTCATTAATTAAGGCAGTTGCACGTTCTTGTGATTTAAACGTTTCTTGAGCACGACTTACTGTTCGTTGTAATACAAGGGCAATAATCTGTTGTTTAATCTCCACAAAGATTTGACGTTCTTTAGATCGAAATGTTGCTAAAGCACGATCAAATCGAACGATTAGATTTTTTTTTGCCTGAAAAGCATCTGATTCAAGTAGGGTTTTCTTAGTTGCGATTGTTTCATTTTTAATTTCACTAATCACTAAATTTGCTTGATTCAATTGTTTTTGGGCTTCGTCTAAACGTTTTTGGGCTTCATTTAAACGATCTTCAGCATCTTGAACACCATTTACAATCGTCGTTTTTCGCTCTTCTAATAACGATCCTAAAAAGTCTCGACCCGTATAAATTAAGATTGCAAGCAACGCAAGAATATTAATTAAGCCTGTTTCTAGAATATCTGTATTTAAGCTAATACCTTCGTGTTCGGCAAGTAATGTAAAAATTTGATCAAAATTTTCCATATTTTCGAGTTTTTATTTAAACTGTTCACTTATAAAAAGGAAAATTACGTCTGACAAAAAATTTAAATTGCTAATCTAGTTTCAATGTTAGAACATAATGATTGAACAATTTCATCTAAACTATTAAGAGCAATATCTTTTTTAGCAAGAAGATCTTTGGTAATAGTATCTAATAAATTATCAATATATTTTTGAGAAATATTTAATTCAACTTCTAAGATTTCTTTATGAATTTTTTGTGAGTTTGTAATTTCTAATTGGGCTTCTTTACGTACGCTCTCTAATTCTTGTTCATATTGCGTTGTTAAATTATTGGCTTCAGCTAATATTTCTGACGCTTTACTAAGATTTGTTAGAATATATTCTTTACGCTCTTCAATAACTGTTAATAATGGGTTATATAAAATAATATTTAAAATAACCATTAATACTAAAAATTGAATTGCTACTAACGGTAAAGTCGCATCAATGTCAAATAATCCACCAGGTCCACTAACTTCGGAACTTGAAATTAATATTGAAAAATTAATCATATAAGATCTATATGTTCGACTATAGAATTAAAAATTTTGAGTAAAGACTCTATTATGAGTCTTTACAGTTGAAACTAATAATTGTTTCACTTTGTTAAAACGGAAATCTTAGTCTTTAGTATTAACTGTTGAATGGGTTAGCAAATAATAATGCTAAAGCTACAACTAGACCATAAATTGTTAAAGCTTCCATGAAAGCTAATGATAATAATAATGTACCACGAATTTTGTTTTCAGCTTCTGGTTGACGTGCAATACCTTCAACGGCTTGACCTGCAGCATTACCTTGACCAATACCAGGTCCGATAGCAGCTAAACCAATTGCTAAACCAGCAGCAATAACAGAAGCAGCAGAAATAATTGAATCCATAATAAATTTTCAGTTGTAAATATGTATATAATTTTTAAAAAATCTAATCGAAATTAGAAAAAGAGGTTATTCAAGAGCTTCTGCAATATAAGCAGCGGCTAATGTTGAGAAGATTAACGCTTGTACAGAACCTGCAAAAATTCCTAATAACATAATTGGTAATGGAATTACCAACGGAACTAATGAAGTTAACACTGTAACTGTTAATTCATCTGCTAAAACGTTTCCAAATAATCGGAAACTTAAAGATAATGGTTTTGTAAAATCTTCTAGAATATTAATAGGTAGAAGAAGTGGAAGAGGTTGAATATAACGTTTAAAATATCCAAATCCTTTTTTACTTAAACCTGCATAAAAGTAGGTAAATGATGTTAATAAAGCTAAGGCAACAGTTGTATTAATATCGTTCGTTGGAGCTGCAAATTCACCTTCTGGTAATTCGATTAACTTCCAAGGAATAATGGCACCAGCCCAGTTACACCCAAAAATAAAGAAGAACAACGTTCCAATAAACGGAATCCATTCTTTATAAAAACTTTCACCTAGTTGATCTTTAGCAATATCTGTTACGAAATCTACAGCTGCTTCCATAAAATTTTGGAAGCCATGCGGAATTCGTTCGGCGTTCGATGTACCTAAAAATGAAAATACTAATAAAATTAGTACCACAAACCAAATAACAACAAGAACTTGACCATGTACTAAAAAACCTGCAAGATCCCAATAAAAATGTTTTCCAACTTCTGCTTCCGCTAAAAGTGTAAACGTATTTGAATAAAAAATTTCTGGGTACATAAAATCTAATTAATTTAGTGAATTACCCAATATTAAAAAATATACAGGAACATTTAGAATTATAAAATATTTTAAGTTATTTTAGGTAGTTTTTTATAAAAAAGCTTTAAAAGCTCTCCTTATAGCCATTCATAACCTTTGTTTTCCAATTCTTTTGCCAATTCAGCTGATCCTGTCCGAACAATCTTTCCATTTTGAAATACATGAACATAATGAGGTTGAATGTAATCTAAAAGACGTTGATAATGAGTAATTAATAAGATTGATTTGGACGAATTCATAAATGTATTAATTCCTTGTGAAATCGTTTTTAAAGCATCAATATCCAGTCCTGAATCTGTTTCATCTAGAATAGCTAATTCGGAATCTAGTAAAATCATTTGAAGAATTTCATTTCGTTTCTTTTCTCCACCCGAAAAACCTTCATTGACATTTCGACTTAAAAAGATAGACGACATATTTACAAGTTTTAATTTCTCATGAATTACACTTAAAAACTCAATAGGATCAATTTCTGGCTTATTATAAAATTTTTGTTTTGAATTATACGCTAAGCGTAAAAAATCTTCATTACTAACCCCTGGAATTTCAATTGGATATTGAAAGGCTAAAAAAATTCCCAAATGTGATCTTTCTTCGGGTTCCAAATCTAAAATACTTGATCCTTTGAAAAGAATCTCACCATCTAAAATCGAATAGGCTGGATGTCCGGCTAAAACTTTCGAAAAAGTACTTTTTCCCGAACCGTTAGGACCCATAATTGCATGAATTTCACCTTTATTAATTGTTAAATTTAAATTTTTTAAAATTTCTGTACCATCAATTGAAACATGTAAGTTTTTGACTTCTAAAAGAGGAGACTTTATATTCATTATCCAACACTTCCTTCTAGTTTTAAAGTTAATAATTTATCAGCTTCAGCTGCAAATTCTAAAGGTAATTTTGTAAAAATTTCGCGACAGAATCCACTTATCATTAATTCTATCGCCGTCTCTAAAGATATTCCACGTTGTAAGAAGTAGAAAATTTGTTCTTCACCAATTTTGGATGTTGATGCTTCGTGTTCAATTTTCGTTGTTGAATTTTGAACCGAAATATAAGGAAACGTATTTGCATTAGATAAATTTCCAATTAACAATGAATCACATTGGGAATAATTTCGTGCTCCAATCGCTTTATTTAATACGTTGACAAATCCTCGATAACTATTTTTCGATCTTCCTGCGGAAATACCTTTGGAAATAATTCTACTTCGTGAATTTTGTCCAATATGAGTCATTTTGGTTCCAGTATCAGCTTGTTGATAATTATTTGTTAACGCAACCGAATAAAACTCTCCTTGAGAATTATCTCCCATTAGAATACAACTTGGATATTTCCAAGTAATCGAAGATCCAGTTTCAACCTGAGTCCAAGAAATTTTAGAATTCATTCCAGCACATAATCCCCGTTTGGTTACAAAGTTATAAATTCCTCCATTTCCAAATTCATCTCCAGAATACCAATTTTGAACTGTCGAATATTTGATAGTTGCGTTTTCAAAAGCAATTAATTCTACAATTGCTGCGTGTAACTGATTGGTATCATATTGAGGAGCTGTACAACCTTCCAAATAATTGACTGAACTATTTTTCTCCGCAATGATAAGTGTTCGTTCGAATTGTCCAGCTCCTTGATCATTGATTCGAAAATAAGTTGACAGATCAAGTGGGCAAATAACATCTTGTGGAATATAACAGAAAGATCCATCTGTAAATACTGCAGAATTCAAAGCAGAAAAATAGTTATCCCCAATTGGAACAACGGATCCTAAATATTTTTCAAGTAATTCTGGATACTCATGAATTGCTTCAGAAATAGAAGAAAAAATAACTCCACATTTACCTAATTCTTCTTGAAACGTTGTTCCAATGGAAACGCTATCAAAAACAACATCAATCGCAACATTTGCTAAACGTTTTTGTTCAGTTAAAGAAATTCCTAATTTTTCAAAGGTTTGTAATAATTCAGGATCCACTTCGTTTAAGTCTTTAAGTTTCTTTTGCGATTTAGGCGCTGAATAATAAATTAAGTCTTGATAATTTATTTGTGGAATTTTTAAATATGGCCATTCAGGCTCATTCATGCACTTCCATTTTTTATAAGCTTTTAAACGAAAATTAAGCAAAAATGGAGGCTCTTGTTTTTTTTCGGATATTAATCGAACCGTAGTTTCATTGATTCCTTTTTCAATAATATCTTTTTCAATTTTTGTTGAGAATCCATACTGATATGTTTTATTTACCAGTTTCGTTATGTTTGTGTTTAAAACTTTATTAGATTGGTTAATCATAATTTTTTTAAATATAAAAATCTTTATATCAAAATGTATTGTTTATTAGTTACTAACTATAATTATAAAAAATTTTAGAAAATATCTAAAAAATATATTCATTTAAAATATTAATATTCTAAAAAGTTATAAAAACTTTAATAAATATATAGTCCTGATAAAAAATAGAAATGAATTATAATCCATATTAAGGTTGTTACTTAATTTTAGTAAAATTCAACCGTCAGAACTAATTTAAAATCTAAATTAGTTAAATATCTATTATATATTGCCTTTTATTCTAAGGAGAAATCAATGTCTCAATCTGTATCAGAACGGACTCGAATTAAAAGTGACCGTTACGAATCTGGTGTAATTCCTTATGCTAAAATGGGTTACTGGGATGCTTCATACGCAGTAAAAACTACTGATGTTCTTGCTTTATTCCGTATTACACCACAACCGGGTGTAGATCCAGTAGAAGCTGCTGCTGCAGTAGCTGGTGAATCTTCTACAGCAACTTGGACAGTTGTATGGACAGATTTATTAACTGCTTGTGATCGTTACCGTGCAAAAGCTTACCGTGTAGATCCAGTTCCAAATACAACAGATCAATTCTTTGCATTCATCGCATATGAATGTGACTTATTCGAAGAAGGTTCGTTAGCTAACTTAACAGCGTCTATCATTGGTAACGTATTCGGTTTTAAAGCTATATCAGCTTTACGTTTAGAAGATATGCGTATTCCTCACTCATATTTAAAAACATTCCAAGGTCCTGCGACTGGTATTATTGTAGAACGTGAACGTTTAAACAAATACGGTGTTCCTTTATTAGGTGCGACAGTAAAACCTAAATTAGGTTTATCTGGTAAAAACTACGGTCGTGTAGTATACGAAGGTTTAAAAGGTGGTTTAGACTTCTTAAAAGATGATGAGAACATTAACTCTCAACCATTCATGCGTTGGAGAGAACGTTTCTTAAACTGTATGGAAGGTATTAACCGTGCTTCTGCTGCTACAGGTGAAGTTAAAGGTTCTTACTTAAACGTTACAGGTGCTACAATGGAAGACGTTTACGAACGTGCTGAGTACGCTAAAGAAGTAGGTTCTGTAATTATCATGATCGATTTAGTAATGGGTTACACAGCAATTCAAAGTATTGCTTTATGGGCTCGTAAAAATGATATGATTTTACATTTACACCGTGCTGGTAACTCAACTTATGCTCGTCAAAAAAATCATGGTATTAATTTCCGTGTAATTTGTAAATGGATGCGTATGTGTGGTGTAGATCATATCCACGCTGGTACAGTTGTAGGTAAATTAGAAGGTGATCCTTTAATGATTAAAGGTTTCTACGATACTTTACGTTTAACAACATTAGAAGTTAACTTACCTTACGGTATATTCTTCGAAATGCCATGGGCTAGTTTACGTCGTTGTATGCCAGTTGCTTCTGGTGGTATCCACTGTGGTCAAATGCACCAACTAGTACATTACTTAGGTGATGATGTAGTATTACAATTTGGTGGTGGTACAATTGGTCACCCAGATGGTATCCAAGCAGGTGCAACAGCTAACCGTGTTGCTTTAGAAGCAATGGTTTTAGCTCGTAACGAAGGTGCTGATTACTTTAGTAATGAAGTTGGTCCGCAAATTTTACGTAACGCTGCAAAAACATGTGGTCCTTTACAAACAGCTTTAGACTTATGGAAAGATATTAGTTTCAACTACACGTCTACAGATACAGCTGATTTCGCTACAACAACAACGGCAAACGTATAATAAGTTACTTTTAAAAAAATTAAAGGAGTATTTGAATAGTGAGACTTACACAAGGTTGTTTCTCGTTCTTACCAGATTTAACTGATCAACAAATTGAAAAACAAATTAAGTACGCAATCTCTAAAGGTTGGGCGATGAACGTTGAGTGGACAGACGATCCACATCCACGTAACAACTATTGGGAATTATGGGGTTTACCTTTATTCGATATTAAAGATCCAGCATCTGTAATGTTTGAATTAAAAGAAGCTCGTAAATCATGTGCAGCTGGTTATATCCGTTTAAATGCATTTGATGCAAGCTACGGTACAGAAAGTTGTGTTATGTCATTCATCGCAAACCGTCCTACTAGTGAGCCAGGTTTCTACTTAGAGCGTACAGAAGCTGCTGGTCGTATGATTCGTTACACTATTAAATCTTACAGTGTACAAGCTAATCCAGAAGGCGGCCGTTACTAATTTTGATTTTCAAAATTTTGTAACAAATAATTAGATCATAAATATCCAGTATATTTATGATCTAATAATCTAATATTTTATTTCTATTACTATTACTAGATCACTATAATATTAAGGGCTTTTTCAAAAGGTCTAGATACAATAGCAGGTTTGTTTTAAAACCCTGCTCAAATACTTATAGAGTTAAAAAAAAACAGCGTAACTGACAAAATGATAAAAACTCAATTATTTTAAATTTTCAAGTATAACTAAAAACTGATATTAAGATCAAATAAATTAAATTTAGGGAAGAAATATTAGATGTAACAAATAATACTAGTGACATCCGTGTCTAAAATAAAAAGAGTTCCACTTATATCATTACCATAGATACGACTCCAGATTTAATTGAAGAAAACAATCAGGAAAAACAAACGTTGTTCAATATAGGAATTCGAACATTATTATGAAAAAACCAATAAACGATAATATTATAAAATGCAAATAAGTGTATGTCGAAAAAGATAGATATTGATTAAAAATTCACTACTTTTATAATTCCATGGGTATTTCCCTTTTTCATAAAGTGGAAGTTGAAAACTATAAAAAAGGGGAAACTAAAAAATATTCAAATTTGAAATTTTAGAGGGTTTTAATTCTTTTAATGGTGAAAACTTTTTAATCGCCACCATAAGTTTTTTTTATTTTCTCTCCAGCCTTAAAATCTACTTATTTTCGAATTCATTTATGGTAATTCACTTCAAAATTGATAAGGTACTCATTTAATTTCTTCCACTTTTGACACTTGTATCGAATCAACAACCAAAATAATTTCACGTATTTTTAAAAATGTTCGGATTATTAAAAATATTATAATCTGGATCGATCGTCCGTGTACTCTAAGTCGTTCAGACCTATATTCTTGTCTAATTTTAGTTGCAAAAGCGTTCATTGATGCAAACTGTGTCTGTTAGAATAATCAGCCTAACCTCATCAGCTATAGCCTTAGTGATCTATTCTGCTGAGATACCTATAACAACAGGGCTTGGTTCAGTTAGTGTTAGAATCCTCACCATGTTATTTCTAGTTTTGGTTAGTTCTTTTCTGGTTGATTTCAATTCTGAATTACTTAATGAAAAAGATAAAGGTCTCTTTTTCATTAAATAATTACAATAGCAGGAAAATTATGCAAATTTACCTGACGTAGATGCAATCACAAACGATGCATATGTTAGAATATAACCAACGGCAAAGTGTACTAAACCAACTAAACGTGCTTGAACGATTGATAATGCAACCGGTTTATCACGCCAACGAATTAGGTTTGCAAGTGGTGTACGTTCGTGAGCCCAAACTAATGTCTCAATTAATTCTTGCCAGTAACCACGCCATGAAATTAAGAACATGAAACCTGTTGCCCAAATTAAGTGAGCGAATAGGAATGTCCATGCCCAAACAGATAAATTATTCATACCAAATGGGTTATAACCATTGATTAATGGTGATGAGTTTAACCATAAGTAATCTCGTAACCAACCCATGATATAATTTGAAGATTCATTAAATTGACCAGGGTTACCTCCCCAAATTGTCATATGCTTCCAGTGCCAGTAAAATGTTACCCAGCCAATTGTGTTTAACATCCAGAACATTGCTAAATAGAATGCATCCCAAGCAGAGATATCACACGTACCACCACGACCTGGACCATCACAAGGAAAACTATAACCAAAATCTTTTTTATCTGGCATTAATTTTGATCCACGCGCGTCTAACGCACCTTTTATCAGAATTAATGTTGTTACATGTAAGCCTAACGCAATCGCGTGGTGAACTAAGAAGTCACCAGGACCAATTGTTAAAAATAGATCATTTTTATCGTTATTAATCGCTTCTAGCCAACCCGGTAACCAAACTTGATTACCTGCCATTGTTGCAGGACTTGTTGAAGATGATAATAAAACATTAAATTGATATACTGCTTTTCCAGATGCAGCTTGAATATATTCTGCAAATACTGGTTCAAATAGAATTTGTTTTTCTGGTTGCCCAAAAGCAACAACCGTATCATTATGAATATATAAACCTAAAGTATGGAAACCTAAGAATAAAGATGCCCAACTTAAGTGGGAAATAATCGCTTCTTTATGTTCTAACATTCTCGCTAAAACATTATTTTTGTTTAATTCTGGATCATAGTCACGAACAAAGAAAATTGCACCGTGTGCAAAGGCACCTACCATTAAGAACCCGGCAATATATTGATGATGTGTATATAAAGCGGCTTCTGTTGTAAAATCTTTTGATAAAAATGCGTATGGTGTTAATGCGTAAATATGTTGAGCTGTTAATGATGTAGCAACTCCTAAACATGCTAAAGCTAAGCCTAATTGCATGTGCAGTGAATTTGTAATTGTTTCGAATAAGCCAACATGACCTGCTCCTAAACGACCTCCTGGAGGACGGTGAGCATCTAAAATTTCTTTCATGTTATGACCAATACCGAAGTTTGTACGGTACATATGACCAGCCACAATAAATACAACTGCAATAGCTAATTGATGATGAGCAATATCACTTAACCATAATGATTGTGTTTGAGGATGGAAACCACCTAAGAATGTTAAAATTGCTGTTCCAGCACCTTCACTTGTCCCATATACATGAGTTGCACTATCTGGATTTTCAGCATATACAGTCCAGTTACCTGTATAAAATGGTGTTAACCCTGCTGGATGAGGTGGAGTTGTTAAAAAATTATCCCAACCTACATGAACACCACGCGATGCAGGAATTGCTACGTGAACTAAATGACCAGTCCAAGCTAACGAACTAACACCTAATAAACCAGATAAATGATGGTTTAAACGTGATTCATTATTTTTAAACCAAGACAAACTTGGACGGAATTTTGGTTGTAAATGTAACCAACCTGCAAATAATAAAACACATGAGAATAGTAATAAACCAATCGAACCCGCATATAACTCTTGGTTTGTACGTAATCCAATTGTATACCACCAATGGTAGACACCTGAATAAGCAATATTTACTGGATATGTATTACCTTTACTAAATGCTTTTAATGCTGAGTCTCCAAAATGTGGATCCCAGATTGCATGTGCAATTGGTTTTACCTTTAATGGATTATCAACCCATTTTTCGAAGTTTCCTTGCCAAGCAACGTGGAAAAGATTACCAGACGTCCATAAGAAAATAACTGCTAAATGACCAAAATGTGAAGCGAAAATTTTTTGATATAAATTTTCTTCAGTCATACCGTCATGTGCTTCTAAATCATGAGCAGTTGCAATCCCATACCAAATTCTTCTAGTGGCTGGATCTTGTGCTAGGGCTTGGCTAAATTTTGGGAATTTAGTTGCCATAATTATTAAATACCTTATTTATATAAATTTTAGTTAGGAATAAAAATAGTAATTATTTTTAAGATGAGCTAATCGAATTTGACTCGATTTTTTAACTGATAGATATTGCACGTGCTAGGAAGAATGACCAAGTTGTTCCAATACCACCCAGTAAATAATGAGCTAAACCAACAGCACGACCTTGAGTAATACTTAATGCACGTGGTTGAATTGCTGGAGCAAAATTTAATTTATTATGTGCCCAAACGATTGACTCAATTAATTCTTGCCAGTAACCGCGACCACTAAATAAGAACATTAAGCTAAATGCCCAAATAAAGTGCGCTCCTAAGAAAATTAAACCATATGCTGATGAAGCTGATCCATACGATTGAATTACTTGTGACGCTTGTGACCATAAAAAGTCACGTAACCATCCATTAATTGTAATAGCACCTTTTGCAAAGTTACCACCGGTAATATGTGAAATACTACCATCTGGTGCCACTGTTCCCCACACATCTGATTGCATTTTCCAACTAAAATGGAAAATAACTACTGATATTGAGTTATACATCCAGAATAAACCTAAAAATACATGATCCCAACTTGAACTTTGACATGTACCTCCACGTCCTGGACCATCACAAGGGAAACGGAAACCTAAATTTGCTTTATCCGGAATTAATTTTGAACTACGGGCATATAATACACCTTTTAATAAAATTAAAACGGTAACATGAATTGTAAATGCATGAATATGATGTACCATAAAATCAGCCGTTCCTAATTTAATTGGCATCATTGCAATTTTACCACCTACTTCTACTACTTCACCACCGAATGCATAACTTGTTGTTGCTAATGCATTTGGAGCTGTTGTACCAGGTGCTAATAAATGGATATTTTGAATCCATTGCGCGAAAATTGGTTGTAATTGAATTGCTTTATCTGAGAACATATCCTGTGGACGTCCTAAAGCTCGCATTGTATCATTATGAATATAGAATCCAAAAGCATGACAACCTAAGAAAATACAAACCCAATTTAAATGTGAAATAATAGCATCACGATGACGTAAAACACGATCTAATAAATTATTGTAATTATTTGCAGGTGTATAATCACGAACCATAAAAATTGCACCATGTGCCGCACCACCCACAACACAGAATCCACCAATCCACATATGATGTGTAAATAATGATAATTGTGTTGCATAATCCGTAGCAATGTATGGATACGGAGGCATTGCATACATATGATGAGCTACAATAATACTTAACGATCCCATCATGGCTAAGTTAATCGCTAATTGAGCATGCCATGAAGTTGTTAAAATTTCGTATAAACCTTTGTGACCTTCACCGGTAAATGGACCTTTATGTGCTTCTAAAATTTCTTTCATGCTATGACCAATACCCCAGTTTGTACGGTACATATGGCCAGCCACAATGAATAAAACTGCTAAAGCTAAATGATGGTGTGCAATATCACTTAACCATAATCCGCCTGTCACAGGGTTTAAACCACCTTTGAATGTTAAGAAATCTGAATATTCACCCCATTGACCACCAAAGAATGGTGCTAACCCTTTTGAAAAACTTGGGTATAATTGAGCCATTAATTCACGATTAATTAAGAATTCATGAGGTAATGGAATTTCTTGTGGTGCAACACCAGCATCTAATAATTTATTAATTGGTAATGCAATATGAATTTGGTGACCAGACCATGATAAACAGCCTAGACCTAATAGACCTGCTAAATGATGGTTCATCATTGATTCTGCATTTTGGAACCATTCTAATTTTGGCGCGGCTTTATGATAGTGGAACCAACCAGCAAATAACATAATTGCTGACATTGCTAAACCACCAATTGCAATCCAGTATAACTCTACTTCACTTGTAATTCCTTCTGCACGCCACATTTGGAACCAACCTGAAGTTGTTTGAATTCCTTGGAAGTTACCACCCACATCTCCATTTAAGATTTCTTGACCGACAATTGGCCAAACGACTTGTGAACTTTGCTTAATAGTAACTGGATCATTTAACCAAGCTGAGTAATTAGAAAAGTATGCGCCATGAAAATGCATACCACTAATCCATAAGAAAATAATTGCTAATTGTCCAAAATGTGCGCTAAAGATTTTACGAGAAACTTCCTCTAATGAGCTAGTTTGGCTATCAAAATCATGAGCATCCGCATGTAAGTTCCAAATCCAAGTAGTTGTTTTCGGACCTTTTGCTAATGTTCTTGAAAAATGACCAGGTTGTGCCCATTTAGCGAAGCTAGTTTCGACTGCGTCTTTCTCAACAAAAACTTGAACATTTTTTGCACGACGATCGGTTGAGCTTATTGCCATTAATAGTTCTCCTTGTTGGGAGATAAATCTATGAAACCCTCATAACGAAATAAAGAACAAAACTTTGGAATGTATCGGTTACGTATGAGTTTTCAAAATGTAATTATACATTTTTTGAAGAAATTTTATAAAAAATTTAAGTACCAAGTATTGGAAAATAAATAGATAAAAACTAAGTCTAGTACAGACTTGGAGAGTTGCAGTTTTAAACAGTTATTTTTTAAAAATAACTGTTTAAAAGTATAGTCCTAACATATCAGGGAAAAAGCGGTTAATTTCAATAATAAACCCTGCAGTAAAGGTCATCAAAAATGTTAAAAGAACTGGAGCCGTTGATAAATATTTTTGTAAATCTTCCATAAAGAATTAATATAAGTTGAAATATAATAATTGTAAAACGAGTTGAGAACTATTAACGTGGAGATACTGTTATTTCATCTTTAGAAGCAATTAAGTCACCACTAATTAACTCTTGCCATGCTGAAATTGGCCAAATATATCCAGTAGTCATGATTTTTAACGCTAACGGTACATTAATAATGATTTCGCTTTCTGTCGGGTTTTTAGTAGTACTTACTGCACGAACGTATTTACGACCGACCCAACCAATCCAGCCAGAGATATAAATAAATCCAAATCCTGGAAGAATAAATTCAGCTGCATGACTCCAACGACCATCGGCAATTAAATGAGGTAAACCATCAGTTCCACATAATAACTCCGAACGACTATATTTATCAAAACGACTTTGTGTTCGATCAATTTGTTGTTGTAATGCTAAAGCTGGAGGTGAATCTACTTCATATTGCGACATTCTTAATTCTAATTTTTTAACACTCGTTTTTAATCGCTTTGCAAATGCTGGAGACTCACTACATTTTGTTAAACCGCCAACATCCGCTAAAGCTTGATTAGGTGTGAAAACTAATAAAACTGCAAACAATAAAGCTATTAAATTAAAACGTTTCATTATTGGATTAAATTTTTAAATTCAGTGTTTGGTAAAAAATTTTAAAAAACTAAAATTACTACTATATATAGTAGTATAGTTTTTAGAAAAAAAATATTAAATTTGAAACTATTAAAAACTTTCAAACTCATTTCTAATAGTAATAACAAGTTTGAAAGTTTTCAATCCGTATCAATTATTCAAAGTCTTTACGGTTTGGATTTCGTGATGGATCTCCTGAAAGAAGACCAAAAATAAATAAGGAAACAAAGAAGATAACTGTTGTGTAAACCAAAATTTTTAAAGTTAGCATTTAATTTTTCTTAAAAATTATTTTGAATATTATTAATTATACTAAAATAAAATGATTCTGAATTATTTAATTCTAGAAAAATTATATCCTATGACGGTTCTTAAATCTTTGTCTAAGTTCGATCTGGATTTAACAAAATTGGATAAACTTTAATAACAGTTAAAAAGACTTGTTTAGAATTTTTTAAATCCAAGCCAACGATTTGCTTCGATCGAATCGAACTATATCCTTCAATTAAAATGTAATCATCTCGTTTATAAAACTCTTGGACTTTACGACCTAAATTTCCCCAAACTAATAACGAGATGATACTATTTTTTCTTTTTTGTGGAAGTTCAACACGAAATTGTGTGACTTGAGTTTGGGAATTTAGAGAATAATTGTTGGGAGTTTCCAAAATTTTAACTATGCCGGAAAAATATGTTGTGTTTATCATGTTAGAATTAAATGATTAGATTTTTTTGTTTTTGTACATCTTCGAAATTGATATCGCGTAAACGTTTTAATAATCGGATAAAATATTCTAAGAAATAATCATCCAATTGAATAATTTCTTCGGTATCTACTTTAAATAATTTATATAAATCAAAGGTTGATTTTGAAAAATTATTTTCTGTATTTAAAATTTCTACAAAGGCTAACCTATCACTAATATTTTGCCCCCATTCAAAGAATCCAAAAAAATTACTAACTAATTTTAGAACTGTTAAGGGAACACGTTGAACATCAGCAGTTTGACCTGCTAACTGTTCACATAAACTAATAATTTCCGATGAAACCCATCCTTTTAATCCGCTTAAGAAGAATGTTTGATTTGCTGTTGGGGGTATTTGTAAAGCTCGTAAACAAAATTTAGCAATATCTTGTGTATCCATGTAAGAAATATAAGTATTTTCATTGGTTACCCAAATTGGTAAATTTTCTAAGATCGGAATTGCATATTGTTCAATCAGACCTTGATAAAAACCAGTTAATCGGAATATAGTAAATGGAATTCCCGATTCTTTTAATTTGTTTTCAATGCCATATTTCAGTTTCATCAAAGGAATCTTTTCAAATTGTTCTACATTTTGCGCCGAAAAAAAAATAAAACGTTTAATATTAGCTACTTTCGCAGCTTCAATTAAATAAAGTTTCCCATCCCAATCAACTTTTTTTAAGGAATCCAATTCATTAGGTCGACTTGTAGAAGCATCAATGATAGCTGTAATTCCTTTTAAACAAGGTGGAATTGTTTCTGGACGAGTTAAGTCTCCATATACTAATTCTACTCCCCATTCTTTTAAAAAACTTGCTTTTCGGAAATTACGAACTAAACAACGAACTTGATAACCTTTTGTAACAGCTTGTAAAACGACTTGACGGCCTAATGTACCCGTTCCTCCTATTATAAGTAGACTCATATGTTTATAGTAAAAATTTTTAATTAAAAATTGAACTTTGTAGAATATCTTCTGCTTCCAGATTCACTAATTCTTTTTTCGTTAAAACTTGACCCCGACTATCAAAAATTCGATTTGCTTGACGCATTCGAGCTCGATCTAGAGCATTTTTTACACTTCTTGCATTCGCAAATAGTGGTTTTTCTTTTCGTTTTTGAATGTATTGACCTAAGGCAACTTCCGCTTGTGGAGTTAACTGATATTGTTGTTCATCCAACATAATTTTTGCAATTTTCAATAATTCATCTACCGTATAATCTGGGAAGTCAATATGATTGGCAATACGTGAAGATAAACCTGGATTCGATTCGTAGAATTTATCCATTGGTTCTTTATAACCCGCTAAAATTACAACTAATTCATCTCGTTGATTTTCCATTACTTGTAATAAAATCTCAATTGCTTCAGCTCCATAATCTCGCTCATTATCCGGTTTATATAAATAATAAGCTTCATCAATAAATAAAACTCCACCCATTGCTTTTTTTAATACTTCTTTGGTTTTTGGAGCTGTATGTCCAATGTATTGACCGACTAAATCATCTCGAGTCACTGTTAATAGATGGCCTTTTTTAATATACCCTAATTGATATAAGATATCTGCCATTTTTAAACCCACTGTCGTTTTTCCAGTCCCAGGACTACCTGTAAAAGACATATGTAGGCCAGGATTTCCAGAAGTAATTCCTAAATTTTTTCGTAATTTATCAATTAATAACAATGCCGCAATTTCTCGAATTCTTGTCTTTACTGGTATTAAACCGACTAACTCTTCATCGAGCAAATTTAAAATTTTTGAAATTTCAGTTTTAGCATACTCTTCTTGTAAATTAATTGGAGATGTATTCATGTTGATTTCTATAAGTTTTTAAAATGAATAAATTTTATATATCAAATCAGTTAAAGATTAACTGATTTGATAAACTAATTTTACTTCAAAATTAATTGATCGTAAATGTTGGAATACTTGATAAACAAATAAATGCAAATCCTGCACTTCCACAAGCCCCTACAAAGAATCCTCCTTTAAATTGATCCCATGCTTTTTTCGTTTGTAAATCATTTGTTGAGCCTTCGGATTTTTCTTGCCCAAATGTAGCTACACCGTAAATTGTTAGGCCTAACGTTAGAATAATGATTAGACCAATAGTTGAAAGAAAACCCGCTAATAATCCAATGTCGGAATCACGTAACGGCCCTAATTTCACAAACGGCCCAATTAAAAAATATCCATGTGCTAAACCAATTTCTAAACCACGTAGTAATGGTGTTAACCCAAATCGATATGCTGGTAAATTTTGTAAGATTGCTCGTGTAACTGCTGAGGATGTAATTGGTGTTGCTAAATGACCCACAAATGGATCATCATTATACGGTTTAATAAAATTAGCCATAAAGTTAATTGAAAAATTAGTTAAATTAGTAAGAGAATTTTGGAATGAAATGAAATATAAGGTAAGTGAAAATTTTTAGGAAAATTGTTACCAACCAAAATTTTTATATAGATTACTATATAATATATATTAATATACAGAAAAATTTTTATAAATTTCATTTAGATAGAATAGAAAAGATTTTATGACAGTTGCGATTGATTATTTTTTATTAGTAGGATTCTGCTTTGCTCTTACATCAGGATTATTTTTAGGATTAAAATCAATTAAATTAATTTAATACTTATCGTACTAGATCCAATGGAAAACGAAATTCGTCAAGATACCATTGTTGGCTCACGACGTTTTAGCAATTATTTCTGGTCATTCTTTTTATTTTTTGGAGGTATCGGTTTTTTATTAGCTGGTATGTCTAGTTATTTTAAAGTTAATTTACTACCTTTTGCAAATCCAACCGAATTAGTTTTTATACCTCAAGGTTTGGTAATGATATTTTATGGAACCTTAAGTTTGGGAGTTAGTGTCTATATACTCCTTACAGTAGTATTAGATATTGGAGGTGGTTACAATGAATACAATCGAGTTGAAAATCTTGTCAAAATTGTTCGAAAAGGATTCCCAGGTAAAAATCGACAAATTCTTTTAACCTATCCTTTATCTAATATTCGAGCAATTGGAATTAAAATTACAGAAGGTTTAAATCCAACTCGTAGTATTTATTTATGTTTAAAAGATGAGCGAAAGATACCTTTAACGCCTGTTCAAGAACCAACAGCCATTTCAAATTTAGAAGAAGAAGCTGCAAGTTTAGCAAAATTTCTGGATTTAAAACTAGAAAATTTATAATAGTTTATTGCTTTTTAGACCCGCATCATTTATACTGTAGATTATAATGTAAATGAGCGGGGGTAACATGGTAAATACCTTTCCCAGGTTAGTAATACTGAGAGTTCGATTCCCTTTTTCCGCTGGTTTTAATTTCAAGTTTAAGAAAATCTCTCATTTGGAGAGATCAAATAACAATATGCGGGCATAGTTTAGTGGTAAAACCTCAGCCTTCCAAGCTGATGATGGGGGTTCGATTCCCCCTGCCCGCTGTTCCAATCCGTATTTGAATGAGCAACAATCTTTTTTTATAGAGGAATATATAAGTTATGTCTGGTGGATCGACAGGTGAACGTCCGTTTTCGGATATTATTACTAGTGTACGTTACTGGATTATTCATAGTATTACAATTCCATCACTTTTTGTATCAGGGTGGTTATTCATTAGTACTGGTTTAGCCTATGATGTTTTTGGAACTCCACGTCCAAATGAATATTTTACACAAGATCGTCAACAAATTCCACTTGTGAATGATAGATTTAGTGCAAAACAAGAATTAGAAGATTTAACTAAAGGTTTATAATTTAAGGAAAAAAATAATGGCAAAAAATATTAATCAACCCGTAGCTTATCCAATTTTCACTTTCCGTTGGTTAGCCGTTCACGGATTAGCGATACCAACAGTATTTTTCTTAGGTGGAATTACTGCAATGCAATTCATTCAACGATAAATCAATTCATCAAATATATACGAGGTAATTTTTTATGACAGGTCCAAATCCAAATAAACAAGCAGTAGAATTAAATAGAACATCTCTTTATTGGGGACTTCTATTAATTTTTGTTTTAGCAGTGTTATTCTCAAGTTATTTTTTCAATTAATATACATTTAGTAGGAGTTTTTTTATGGCAAACACAGGTAGAATTCCGTTATGGTTAGTAGGTTTAGTAGGAGGCCTAGCAGTAATTACAATGCTTTCGTTATTTATTTACGGAGCATATTCAGGATTAGGCTCATCGTTATAAACGGATATATTTCAATGTTCCAAGATTTTCGAAGATAAGCAAAAAAAGAATTCTTTTTTTGCTTATCTTCGAAATTGAGTTCGAATTCTTTTCAATAACTGTGCTAAAAAAGTTTGTAATACATAGAACAAACTATTATGGGTTGAAGTTGTTCCCCGACCAAACCAACCATACCATAATTTGGGAAACACCCGTTGAACGCTTTGATCTTTTTCATCTTGCCAAGATGTGTTGCCACCACTATAAATACTATTTTTTGGACGTGAACCTATATGAAGTTCGGTATTTTCAACAAGAAATGGAAAATAAAAGTATTGACCCCAAATGGCATGAAATAATCCAAAAAAGATTAAACCAAGATGAACACAAATAATAAAGGCTAATAATCCATTTAAAAAGTTTACTTGAAAGACTAAACTTTCGTTTCCATAATTTGTAGTTAATTGAGTTTGAGGAATTAAGATGTTAGATTGAAAATAGGATACTCGATAACAAAAATAAATCAAAATTTGTTCAATAAATCCAATAATTAGTAAGAATGTCCAATGCCACCTAACTAAATAAGGACAATATTTTTTCCCAATTCGGGTAATAACTGCGTAAGCCGCAATCCCCGAAAGTTGAGTCCAAAATTTACTAACTCCTTCAAACACTTGTGGAACAATTTTATTATAAATTTTATAATATATTGGTAAGACTGTATCTTGTTGAGATTCCTTTAAGTTTGAAATAATCATAGAAATAGGATCAATATAATATCGGAAGCCAGTTTCCGTATCGACATTTATAATCCCTTTGATAAAGGCATAATATAATAATTGACCTGGATTATACCAATGGACATTATCACCGAGTTTTAAATCTGTTAAAATAACTTGACGACTCATGGAACTTAATTGAATTGCATCAATTCCTAGCTTATGTAAATAAGGGAGTTTAATTAACATACTACGATACATCGAAATTAAATCAATCAAGTGTCGATACCAAAGATATCCTGCAAATAAACCAATGAAAGTAATATAAAACGAAGTTTTTAGATTGTATCGAATTGTTAAAACAATAAATCTTATAAAAAGAATGAAAAATAAGAGATTTTCAATATCGGCTAAAGTCAAGCCTTCTTGAACATGACGCCATAATCCTTCTATAATTAACTGAAATGTTTCTGTTGATATACCGGATGCCGGTGTTGTTTCCATAGCGGACAGCTTAACATTATCCGTTAACAAAGTTTCACTTGTTCGAGCTTCTATTCCGAACCAATTGAGAACTGTTTCTTGATCAATGTTAATTAAAAGAAATAAAAGTCTAAAGAAATGCAACATAAATTTGTTTTAAAAAAATCCTTTTAAAATAATTCTATCATCATCTTTCTAACAGTCATTTGTCAAGGGTTTTAAGCATTCTATTGTGATAAAATACCCCCAAGGGAATTCGAATCCCTGTCTGCTCCGTGAAAGGGAGCTGTCCTAGGCCTCTAGACGATGGGGGCTTTAATGTTCTATATTAGGAACGTAAGCGGGCAACGCGATTCGAACGCGCGACATCAACCTTGGCAAGGTTGCGCTCTACCACTGAGCTATGCCCGCAAATACAGTTCAAGTTAGAAACAATTTGTTTTGTCTTTACTAATAAAGAGTATAAAAAACTAATGAACGTTTGTCAATACTAAAAATCATTAGAAATTATAGTTTAAACTATAATTTCTAATGATTTAAATTGCTGATGCGATTCCATCAGCCGCAGCGATTACAATAACAAGGCTTACCCAAGCTTGGAAAACACGATTAAAGTTGCCTTTTGAGGCTTCCCATTCGCCGGGTGTAGCTAATGCTACTGGAACTGTTACAACTAAACCTAATGAAATTAAAACTAATAAAGCAGTTAAAGCAGTTATCATAAATATGTTTGAAAAATTTTTATATCAATGATCTAATAAAATGTATACGAGATTAAAGATTACCTTTTTTTAAAGCTAATAAAACAATTACTGCTGGACCTGCTAACATAATAACGCCTGTCGATAATAATTGTCCTATAATTTGCCAATTAATCATTTTTAAAATCCTTATTTATCAATTTTTAATGAAATTTTAAGTAATAAAATAACCAATAATATTAGTTATAATTTTACTTTAAAATCTTCAAAGTAAAATTATTATTTTTGAATATTTTAATATTTTGATTCGATTCGAAATATTCCAAGAAACAGTTTACTATTTTAGTAATTGTGTGATAACATCTTAATTAGGGTTGCTAACTCAATGGTAGAGTACTCGGCTTTTAACCGATTAGTTCTGGGTTCGAATCCCAGGCAGCCCATTTTTCATTTTTTCCTCTCTCAAATATATTCATCTTCTCATCGGACAAAATAAATAACGCAAAGGCTAATAAAAAAATTTAAGATTTTATTTGTTTTTGACTGGAATGAAGTCTAATTATTTTTTATATATTATTTTTATCTGATTTAAATCAGATAAAAATAATATTAACCTAAATTAGTCAATAGGACGCATTGATAATACAGGTTCATTAGCACGGTTAATACCTTTTTCGAAGCCAGCAGCAGCAGCACGAGCACGACCAGAGTGCCACCAGTGACCAACTAAGAAGAAGAATCCTAAGAAGAAATGTGAACAACATAACCATGAACGAGGTGATACATAGTTTACAGAATTAATTTCTGTTGCTACCCCACCTACTGAGTTTAATGAACCTAATGGAGCATGAGTCATGTACTCAGCCGCACGACGTTCTTGCCAAGGTTGAATATCGTTTTTGATTTTATTAATATCTAACCCATTTGGACCACGTAATGGTTCTACCCATGGTGCACGTAAATCCCAGAAACGCATCGTTTCACCACCAAAAATAATTTCGCCACTTGGTGAACGCATTAAGTATTTACCTAAACCTGTTGGACCTTGTGCTGATGAAACATTCGCACCTAAACGTTGGTCACGAACTAAGAATGTAAACGCTTGAGATTGAGATGCTTCAGGACCTGTTGGACCATACAATTCACTTGGATATGCTGTATTATTATACCAAGAGTATAATGAAGCTGTTAAACCCATAAGTGAAATAGCTGCTAAACTATATGAAAGATATGCTTCACCTGACCAAACGAAAGCACGACGTGCCCAAGCGAATGGTTTCGTGAAGATGTGCCAAATACCACCTGTGATACATAAAATACCAACCCAGATGTGACCACCAATAACATCTTCCATATTGTTTACAGATACAACCCAACCGTCACCACCAAATGGAGAACGGAATACGTAACCAAAAATTACAATTGGGTTTAATGTTGGTGTTGTAATAAAACGAACATCACCACCACCAGGTGCCCATGTATCGTATACACCACCTAAATACATTGCCTTAATAACTAATAAAAATGCTCCACAACCTAGAAGACATAAATGAATACCTAGGATTGTTGTCATTTTATTTTTATCACGCCAATCGTAACCAAAGAATGGGAATGATTCTTCTAATGTATCAGGACCTAATAATGAGTGGTAAATACCACCAAATCCTAATACTGCAGATGAAATTAAATGAATAACACCAACTGCGAAATACGGTACAGTCGTAGTAATTTCACCACCTGGTCCAATTCCATAACCTAATGTTGCTAAATGTTGCATACAAATAAAACCTTGTTCATATAAAGGTTTTTCAGGGACGAAATGTGAAACCTCAAATAAAATCATTGCACCAGCCCAAAAAACCATTAGACCAGCGTGTGCTACGTGAGCACCTAATAATTTACCTGAAACATTAATTAAACGAGCGTTTCCACTCCACCAAGCGAATCCTGTAGACTCAATGTCACGACCCGCTATACTACTATTAAAGGGCGTTTCCACGTGGTAATACCTCCTCAGGGAATACGAAGTTTTCATGCGGTTGATCTTGTGCTGCCATCCATGAACGAATACCTTCGTTTAATAAAATATTTTTTGTATAGAACGTTTCAAATTCAGGATCTTCCGCAGCACGTAACTCTTGTGAAACGAAATCGTATGCACGTAAGTTTAATGCTAAACCAACGATACCAATAGCACTTGTCCATAAACCAGTAACTGGTACAAATAACATAAAGAAGTGTAACCAACGTTTATTTGAGAATGCTACACCAAAAATTTGTGACCAGAAACGGTTAGCTGTTACCATTGAGTATGTTTCTTCTGATTGAGTTGGAGTAAATGCACGGAATGTATTTGCTGCATCACCATCTTCAAATAATGTATTTTCTACTGTTGCACCATGAATTGCACAAAGTAAAGCACCACCTAAAATACCAGCTACACCCATCATATGGAATGGATTTAATGTCCAGTTGTGGAAACCTTGTAAGAATAATAAGAAACGGAAAATTGCTGCTACACCGAAACTAGGTGCGAAGAACCAACTTGCTTGACCTAATGGGTATAATAAGAATACTGAAACGAATACAGCAATTGGACCTGAGAATGCAATAGCATTATAAGGACGAATACCTACTAAACGAGCAATTTCAAATTGACGTAAACAGAAACCAATCAAGCCGAATGCCCCGTGTAATGCAACAAATGTCCAAAGACCACCAATTTGACACCAACGTGTAAAATCACCTTGTGCTTCTGGACCCCATAAAAGTAATAATGAGTGGCCCATACTATTTGCTGGACTTGAAACAGCAGCAGTTAAGAAGTTACAACCTTCAAGGTATGAACTAGCTAAACCGTGAGTATACCATGATGTTACAAAAGTAGTACCTGTCATCCAACCACCTGCAGCTAAGTAAGCAGTTGGGAATAATAATAAACCTGACCAACCAACGAAAACAAATCGATCTTTTTTTAACCAATCGTCAACTAGATCAAATAAACCACGTTCTTGGTTTTGCCCAATAGCAATGGTCATATTTTAATAATCCTTTAATTTAAGTATTGAATGAGTAAACGCGTAACTTACTTTTTTACTCTAGTCTTATCAATCTGAATAATTATTATACATTAATATTAAAAATTTTTAGTAATGATAATTAAAATAAAAAATTATGTTTCGTATAACATTTGAAATATTATACGAAACGAGCTTATTAGCTAATATCATCTACTTGAGTATAGATGAAAAATAATGCCATACTAATTGCTGGAAAAACTAATCCAACAAGAGGAACCAAAATTGCAGGTAAAAATGCAGCTGTCATATTTAATTTATAAGAATTTTTAGTTATAAACTGATAGTATATAATTATATACGAAAATTGGTGATAATTTAATAATAATATAAATCAAAAATTTACATTATTTTATAGTAGAATTAATAATATTAAATTTAATATAATTACTTTTAAAAAATTTTCGAATATATTATTAGTTATGGAAACTTTATTATTATCTCGTTTACCAGAAGCATATGTTGTTTTCAGTCCAATCGTAGACGTATTACCAGTTATTCCTGTTTTCTTCTTATTATTAGCGTTCGTATGGCAAGCAGCTATCGGATTTAGATAATTTTGAGTTTATAATCCCATTGAATGTATGTATAATACTATGTCGTAAACAATCCGTACGTTTATAAATTACATTTAAGCAAAATACAAATAAATGGTAGAACCTTTATTATCTGGAATCGTTTTAGGAATGATCACTGTATCGGCACTTGGTCTTTTTGTTGCCGCATTTTTACAATATCGTCGTGGTAATCAATTTGAAGTTTAATGTTTAAACTTCAAATTGATTACACGATGATATGACGAACATTATACATAATATATAATCTAAATTAGACTGTTGTGTTTTAAAAAAGTATGTATCCATATTTAGGGATTAAGCTTATGCAATTCTAAGAAGTTAACAAATGATAAAAAAAATATTGAATATTGGATATCTATATTCGTTTGGATATATCAAACCCAAATAAATACTTAAAGTCAGTATTAATGCTAATACCAGTAAGCGAGAGATCGATAATTTATCATTAACATTAACTACAATGGTTTGTGTTGGGTCAGGTATTAGCATTGATATTATTAAACCGGTGATCACGTAAACTATAACGATTTTAGTAATTTTCGAATATGTAGTTGCCATAATGTGTTGTGCTATTAAGATTTTATCACTCTAACTTATTCCACAAGTAATTTGGAATTAGGATAAATTTTTTAAAGTTATTTTCGTATTCGCACTAAAAGATAGTCAAAATTCTATTGACTATCTTAAATTATTTTGGTATTATCAATTTTACAGTATTCGTCCTATAGTAATAATATTAATTGCTGGTGTAGCTCAACGGTAGAGCAACGGATTTGTAATCCGTAGGTTGGGGGTTCAAATCCCTTCACCAGCTTCCCATAAACTTTTCTGAATAATTATAATCTTAAGGCTCTAGATTAATGAATTTTTGAAACGTAGAAAGATTTTTGATAAATTTATATATAGTAAACGATAAGTAATAAGTAAAATTGGGCCGGGTTGGATTCGAACCAACGTAGCGTGACGCAACGGATTTACAATCCGCCTCCTTTAACCACTCGGACACCGACCCATTTGACTGCTGATACTATAATTGTAACAAATGAAACTGAAAAACACAATAATAGAAAGAATTATTTCCAAAATTTTGAATATTGACGTTTTGTTAACTTTTAGCTATTATAGATGTGACAGTAACATAGTCATTATGGGTAATTAACTCAGCGGTAGAGTGTCTGCCTTACAAGCAGAAGGTCACAGGTTCAAATCCTGTATTACCCACATACTGTTGTTAGGGCCTATCGTCTAACGGATTAGGACAGAGATTTTCTAAATCTCCAATGTAGGTTCGATTCCTACTGGGCCTATTCAAAGTTTCTTTTGAAAAGATAAAGTTTCATAAGTTTCCCCGTTAATATATTGATATAATATCTTACCAATTTCAAAAGTAAGTGAATAAAACTCTTAAAGACCCGTCATAGTTTGAAGAATCCAATACAGAAGGGTCATGAATCCAACAAAAACTACACTTAGAAGAATTCGTAGTTTGGGAACTTTTAATAAATTTTTGATTGGTGCTAATATAACTAGAATTAAACCCACCATACTACTAATAAAAAATCGAGGGTAACGTGAAATGTTGTTCCAAAAATTACTCATAAAATTATATGTTTCAATGATTTATCTGTTATTATATATCGAATTTTAAAAATTTAAATGGAAATCTAACAATATCATTTGAAGTTTTTGATAAATTATTACTTTATTTTAAATAAAGTATGTTAGAATCACATGTAGGAAAGTAGTATAAGGCTCTGTAGCTCAGTGGTTAGAGCAGGGGACTCATAAGCCCAAGGTCGTAGGTTCAAATCCCACCAGAGCCATTTGCTACATTATATGTTCCATTTCGATGTTCAGGAGAAATGGCTGAGTGGTCGAAAGCAATAGATTGCTAATCTATCGTACAAGTATTTGTACCCAGGGTTCGAATCCCTGTTTCTCCTTAGAGTTTAGAAAAATTGACATATAAAAATTTTCTAGTACTATATTGATTATAGTATTCTGGGATTGTAGTTCAATCGGTTAGAGCACCGCCCTGTCACGGCGGAAGTTGCGAGTTCGAGTCTCGTCAGTCCCGTTAAAAATGATAATTCGTTGAAAAACAATTTAATAATAATATTTTTATATTATTATTAAATTGTTCACTATTCACCTTGAACTTTTAATAAAGCAAATCCTAGAGAAAGACCAAATAAGGTCATTGAAAAACAAATTACTGCTGTAGTCACAATTTCAGGACTTGCATACGGAAAGATTGATCGGATTAGTTCCATAATATTCTGAGTTTTAAATATTATAAAAAGTTAAATAATTAGAAACCATTTCGAGCCCAAACAGTTAATGCTAATGAGAACGTAAACATTGTCATTAAACCGGCCCAACCTAGACTGATGATATCCATATATATATATATATAATGTATTTGATTTTTATAATTTAAAAGGGATAGACTCCTTTTAAATTATTCTATATAGTATTATACAATACCGTTTGCCCAATCTACGTCAACATTTTCAATAATTAACGATGAATTATAGATTTGTAAAATAATTAATAAAAATACTAAAAACGCAACCATTACTACACCCATAATTGGAGTTGTCCCCCAACCTGGTGCAACTTTACCATATTCAGCATTTAATGGGCGTAAAATTTCACCTAATCTTGTTCGTAATGCCATAAAAATATTTTATATTTTTAATAAATTAATTTTTTTAGTATATGCTATATAATAGTGAAACGTTAGTTTATGATATTATATAACATGGAAACAGCAACTATTATTGTAATTTTTGTATCAAGTTTACTTTTAGGAATTACTACATATTCTATTTACACAGCGTTTGGACCAACGTCTAAAAATTTACGTGATCCGTTTGAAGAACATGAAGATTAGAAAATAAAACCATTTAAATGGTTTTATTTTCTAATAATTCGTGGTGTTTCTCTGAAAAATACAGCAAAGAAAATTACCATCAAAGTACCAATTAGTAAAAATGTATAAACTAAAGCTTCCATTGTTTGATCCTATTGAAATATAAATAAGTTTAAAAACGCGTCTATAAGTTATACAGCACCTTGTTTTTTCGTTGATTTATCACCTAGTTTTTGGAATGCACCAAACTCTACCTGTTCTGTAACTTCTGCACCAATACCTGTAAATACATCACGGAAGATTGTTCGACCACCGTGCCATAAATGGCCTAGGAAGAATAATAGAGCAAAGTTTGCGTGACCAAATGTGTACCAACCCCGTGGGCTACTACGGAATACCCCATCCGATTCTAAACTTGTTCTATCAAATTCGAACACTTCTCCTAGTTGTGCTTTACGAGCAAATTTCTTAACCGTTGGAGCGTCTTTAAATGTTTGACCATTTAACTTACCACCGTAGAAATCAACTGTTACACCTACTTGCTCAATACTGTACTTCGATTCTGCACGACGGAATGGAATATCGGCACGAATAATACCATCTTTGTCCACTAAAATAACTGGGAATGTTTCAAAGAATGCAGGCATTCGACGTACTGTTAATTCACGACCTTCTTTGTCACGGAAAATTGGGTGACCTAACCATGCTTCTGCAATACCATCGCCTTTATCCATTGGACCAGCACGGAATAAACCACCTTTTGCTGGGTTATTACCAATGTAATCATAAAAGGCTAATTTATCTGGAATTCGTGACCATGCTTGACTTTCTGATAACCCTTCACTTACTGAGGCTTCTACTTGACGCTCAATTTCTTGTTGGAAATAACCACTATCCCATTGGTAACGAGTTGGACCAAATAATTCAATAGGAGTTGCAGCTGCCCCGTACCACATTGTACCAGATGTTACAAATGCAGCAAAGAATACTGCTGAGATACTACTTGATAATACTGTTTCAATATTACCCATTCGTAATGCACGGTATAATCGTTGTGGAGGACGTACTGTTAAATGGAAAATACCCGCAAAAATACCAAAAATACCTGCAGCAATATGATGTGCTGCGATACCGCCTGGATTAAATGGGTTAAAACCATCGGCACCCCAAGCTGGAGCAACGGGTTGAACTTTACCTGTAATTCCATAAGCATCCGAAACCCAAATACCTGGTCCGAATAATCCTGTTACGTGGAATGCTCCAAAGCCAAAACATGCTAAACCTGATAAGAATAAATGAATACCAAATATTTTTGGTAAATCTAATGCAGGCTCACCTGTTCGTGGGTCACGGAATAATTCTAAATCCCAATAGACCCAATGCCAAATAGCAGCTAAGAAACACATTCCTGATAAAATAATATGTGATAAAGCTACACCTTCAAAACTCCAAATTCCAGGATTTGATACGCTTTCTCCAGTAATACTCCATCCACCCCAAGAATCTGTAATCCCTAAACGAGTCATAAACGGCATAACAAACATACCTTGACGCCACATTGGATTTAAAACAGGATCTGATGGATCAAAAACAGCTAATTCATATAAAGCCATTGAACCAGCCCAACCTGCAACTAAAGCTGTATGCATTAAATGTACTGCGATTAATCTTCCCGGGTCATTTAAAACAACAGTATGAACACGATACCATGGTAATGCCATAGTAATACATTCCTCACTATAAATAATGGTTTTTGACTTTCTTACAACTAAACTAAAAAAAGGTTAGCTACTATACTATTATAAGCAAAGATTAAAAAAATTAATTAATTTCTTGTTTCAAAATTGACAACTTGTCTAATTTTGAAAAGTAGAGTAGAATAGAAGTCAATAAATATAGTTATTTATCTATTCTCTTTTATAAATTCTTTTGATTTACTTATGGCTAAAAAAAGTATGATTGAGCGCGAAAAAAAGCGCATCCGTTTAGAAAATAAATATTCAGTGAAACGAAAAAACTTATTAACTGATTATCGAGCTGCTGATAATTTCCCAACGAAACTTGAGATTCATTCAAAAATTCAACAATTACCACGGAATAGTGCAAAAACACGAATTCGAAATCGTTGTTGGAAAACAGGACGACCTCGTGGAGTCTTTAGAGATTTTGGAATCTCGCGTCATGTCTTTCGAGAAATGGCTCATCAATGCTTATTACCAGGTGTTACAAAATCTAGTTGGTAGTAAGAATTTTTTTTGTAAATTAAATTTCGTCATTTTTTGTAATTTAGTTTACAATTGTATATTGATAGATTTGATAGACTTTCAATCTATGTTTTTGTTATAACTTAACATATTATAATTTTTAGAATTACAAACGGTTTACTTTAACGATTAGGAGTTTCGAATATGATTTATGATTCACAAGTTTACACAGCTTTATGTATTGCACTATTAGCAGCTGTTTTAGCGATTCAATTGGGTACAACTCTTTACGAATAATAAAATTCAAATAATAGAATCAAACACTATCCAAGCTTTAGTTTTAAAAAATAATTAACATTTTATGGTAACAGAAAATTTAAAAAAGTTTAATACACCCGTTTTTCCATTTACAGCAATCGTTGGTCAAGAAGAAATGAAACTGGCATTACAATTAAATGTCATTGATCCCAAAATTGGTGGGGTTATGATTATGGGAGATCGAGGGACCGGAAAATCGACAACCATTCGGGCAATTGCAGATTTACTTCCAGAAATTGAAGTAGTAAAAGATGATCCGTTTAATTCTCATAAATCGGATTTAGAGTTAATGGGAAATGAAGTTAAAGTTGCGATTCAAAATAACCAAACTTTAGAAACTGAATCAATTAAAATTCCAATGGTTGATCTACCATTGGGTGCTACCGAAGATCGTGTTTGTGGAACAATTGATATTGAAAAAGCGTTAACCGAAGGTATAAAAGCTTTTGAACCTGGATTATTAGCAAAAGCCAATCGTGGTATTTTATATGTGGATGAGGTGAATTTATTAGATGATCATTTAGTTGATATTTTATTAGATTCTGCTGCATCTGGCTGGAATACTGTAGAACGAGAGGGAATTTCAATTCGTCATCCGGCAAGATTTGTATTAGTTGGTTCAGGGAATCCAGAAGAAGGAGAGTTACGTCCGCAATTATTAGATCGTTTTGGAATGCATGCTGAAATTCGTACTGTAAAAGATCCAATTTTACGTGTAAAAGTAGTTGAAGAACGAACATCATTTGATCAAACTCCTCAAGTTTGGCTTGAAAATTATGAATCTCAACAACAAGAGTTACGTGATCGAATTATTGCAGCTCAAAAAATATTACCAACTGTTGAAATTGAATATGATTTACGTGTAAAAATTTCTGAAGTATGTAGCCAATTAGATGTCGATGGATTACGAGGTGATATTGTAACAAATCGTGCGGCAAAAGCTCATGCGGCTTATAACGGTCGTGACAAAGTAACTGTAAACGATATTCAAAAAATTATCACGTTATGTTTACGTCATCGATTACGAAAAGATCCATTAGAATCAATTGATTCAGGTAACAAAGTAAACAAAATGTTTGAAGAAGTTTTTGATATCGATAACTAATAAAAATCGGACATTTATTTGTTAGATTTCTACATTCTAGAATAATAAAGTATTCTTTCACTACAACTCGATATGTTAAAATTGATTGGAGTTTTCATAAGTCTTGCATTAATTCTCATTATTTTTTTCCGAATTCCAGATGAGAATGTCGGATTAAGTAGCTTTGCAACGAAGAGTAGTCTATTAGGTTCACCAAGATCTGCTCAACGCTTTTTAAATATTCTAACAGGAGTTGGCATATTTGTTTACTTAGGAATTGCTTTTCAACTTAATTTGTTGAATGGTTAAAGAATTAGTTCACCAAATAGGTGAACTAATTCTTTTTACCAAAATCCTAATGATATAGCTTTATCAATTGGTAAACATGCACCAATTCCAAGCCATACAGCTATAATAAACCCAAGGATAAATGCTAAACTAGCAATTGGACGACGGAATGGGTTTTGGAATTTGTTTACATTCTCAATAAATGGAATCGTAATCAATCCAGCAGGAACCGATGCCATTGCCAATACACCTAATAACTTATTTGGTAAAACCCGTAATAAATTAAATGTTGGGAAGAAATACCATTCTGGTAAAATTTCTAATGGTGTGTTAAATGGATCTGCTGGTTCACCCATTTGTGTTGGAGCTAATGTCGCTAAACCAACACAACACGCTAATGTACCTAACATTGTTACAGGGAAAATATATAAAAGATCATTGGGCCAAGCTGGCTCTCCGTAATAATTATGACCCATACCTTTTGCTAACTTAGCTCGTAATTTTGGATCCGTTAAATCTGGTTTTTTAATTACTGACATAATAAAAATTGTTTGATGTTTATAGTATTTTATGTTTAAATTATAAAGGTCCTGAAATACCTTGTTTACGAATCATTAAGAAATGCGTTAACATTAATACAGCTGCTGCTAAAGGTAATACAAATGTATGCGCACTATAGAATCTTGTTAGAGTTGCCTGACCAACACTTTCTCCACCTCGTAAAATTAGTACTAATGGTGGACCAACTATTGGAACTGCTGCAGGTACACCTGTTACAATTTTACATGCCCAGAATCCTACTTGATCCCATGGTAATGAATAACCTGTTACACCAAAAGAAACTGTAACAACTGATAAAATAACGCCGGTTACCCAAGTTAACTCACGCGGTTTTTTAAATCCACCTGTTAAATATACACGGAAAACATGTAAAACTAACAGCATTACCATCATGCTTGCTGACCATCTATGAACAGATCGAATTAACCAGCCAAAATTAACGCTTGTCATAATATATTCTACTGACGCAAATGCATCTACTACACTAGGTCGATAGTAAAAAGTCATTGCAAATCCGGTAGCAACTTGAATTAAAAAACAAGTTAAAACTAGACCTCCAAAACAATAAAAAATGTTTACATGAGGTGGTACATATTTACTAGAAATATCATCAGCAATTGCTTGAACTTCTAGTCGTTCTTCAAACCAGTCGTAAACTTTACTCATAAAAGAATGTTTATAGTATTTCACACGATTAAGCAAACTACAAAGATTTTTCGTTTAAAGGCGAGAGTGGGATTCGAACCCACGGAGCCCGCAAAGGCTCATCTGATTTCAAATCAGACGCAATCGACCAACTCTGCCATCTCGCCAAAAAGATTAGTATTTGAACTAATCTTATTTATTTATTAACTGTCATAAGTCGTTTTTCCACTAAATTTAATCGAAGCTGGATCAGGATTTTTTCCAATTGAAAAATCACGACTATTCACTGCAATACGACCTGGGTTAACTTTTTCTGGAAAAATACCATCTTTTGGATGTAAATATTGAACTTCTCCACTTGGGAAAATTCGATAAATTTTGTAATTACTAATTTTAAACGTTCGTAATTGAGTTCCTAATGCTAAACATTGTTCTTTACGAGCTAAATATAATAAATTTTCTCCATTTCTCATAATGGCAGCACCACCAGTTGGCATTTCAAAAATTTGCTCTTTTGAACTTGTCCAAGTGATAGCATATTTTTCTTCAACTTCTGCAGAACGTAACCATCCTCCAGTACTTCCTCCAAATGCGGGAAACGGTGTTTGTAAATTTAATGTCATTTCTAAAATTTTATAAATGTTTAATGTTCACTATGTAATTTTACTCAAAAAATAGTTTTAAAAATAAAATTATTTTAATTTCTAGCGGAGAATGGATTTGAACCATTGACCTTCGGGTTATGAGCCCAACGAGCTACCAGGCTGCTCTACTCCGCGACTAATTAATTAGAAATGAATTTTACCTATACTTTCAAAAAATTGGACGACAGACCTACTTAATCTTGATAGGATTCTCTAAATAATAATATAATTTCCTTGAAAAGTCAACCATATTATTATTTCGAAAAACTCATTTTAAAATTATTTTAGAGACGCTTTACCGCCCGCATCTTCAATTTGTTTTTTAGCATCTTCCGCAGTATCTTTTGAAACTGCTTCTTTAATTACTTTAGGTGCTGACTCTACTAGTTCTTTTGCTTCTTTTAAACCAAGCCCAGTAATACCACGAACAACTTTTAATACGGCAATTTTCTTATCCGCGGGTACTTCATCTAGACTTAAGTCAAATTCTGTTTTTTCTTCTACTTCTTCAACTGGCCCAGCTGCAGCCATAACTACAGGACCCCCGGTTGCTGCAGAAGCATCAACGCCAAATGTTTCTTCAATCGCACTAACTAATTCTGATGCTTCTAGTAATGTTAATGTCTTTAATTCTTCGACGATTTGAGTAATTTTTTCTGACATAAGAATAAAATAAATAGTAATTATATATAAATAAGATTAATAAAGGAGTTCGACAATTTATCCAAAAGCGGCTAAATCTAATTTAATAGAAGGCCCCATCGTACTACAAATAAATAAACTTTTAAAATATTTGCCTTTTACACCCGAAGGTCGGTTTTTTTCAATTGAGTTATAAAGAGCTTGTAAATTGTCAAGTAATTGGGTGTTATCAAAATTTGCTTTTCCAAAGCAAACATGGACTACTCCTGTTTTATCGGCTTTGTATTCAAATTTTCCTTTTTTGAATTCAGTCAATGTTGTTTCTAATGTAGTGCTTACTGTACCAGATTTTGGAGATGGCATTAAACCTTTAGGTCCTAATACTCGACCTAATTTTGCTAATTTTGGCATCATATCTGGGGTTGCAATTAATAAATCAAACGTAATATTACCTTGAGTAATCGTTTCAATTAAATCATCACTTCCTACAATATCTGCCCCAGCATTTTTTGCTTCTTCAAAGTTTTCCTCATTTGTTAAAACAGCAATAGTTAATTGTTTTCCAATTCCATGAGGTAATGTTACAGTTGTTCTTAACTGTTGATCCGCATATTTTGGATCGATATTTAAATTAGCGTGTAATTCAACACTTTCTACAAATTTTGTGGTTGATGTTTCTTTTAAAATTTCGATAGCTTGCTCTAAGCTTGAATAAATTTTATTTTTAGTTTTTTCAGTATTTTCTTTGTGACGTCGCGATAATTTTCGCATAAATTTCTCCACTCAAAACTTCGTTAATTTTATTTTAATCTACAATGGAGATACCCATATTTTGGGCAGTTCCTTCCACAATCTTCATGGCGCTACTAATTTTTGTCGTATTTAAATCTGGTAATTTAATAGTCGCAATTTCTTCTAATTGAGCTTTGGTAATAGAACCAACGCTTACGCGATTTGGTTCCTTAGAACCTTTCGGAATTTTTGCAGCCTTAACTAATAAAACAGATGCCGGTGGTGTTTTAAGAATAAATGTATAACTTCTATCTTCATAAACAGAAATTTCAACAGGAATAATAAGCCCTGCTTTATCGCCTGTTCGGGCATTATATTCTTTACAAAACGCTGCAATATTGACCCCATGTTGCCCTAAAGCCGGACCAACCGGAGGTGCTGGTGTTGCCTTTCCAGCCGGTAAGGCTAACTTAATTAATGCAGTAATTTTCTTAGCCATAAGAATTTAATAATGTAGTTTAATCAAAGATTTTCAAAAAGATAGTTTTCGATTAAAAATTTAAAAGATGATACTTCAAATTCTTTTTTGTAAAAACTATCCACAAGATTCAATGAAATCTTTTCATGTTCAGAATTCTATTTTATAATAAGAACCTCTTACAAAGAGAAGCGCGCCCTGAAGGACTTGAACCCTCGACATCTAATTTTGGAGACTAGCGTTCTACCAACTGAACTAAGGACGCCTCCAATGTATTATACTTTTAATAAATGAAAATTACAAGATTTAAGATTATAAACTTTATACTAAATGAATTATGAATTCGGCTGTCAAAAATAGTAATAAAATTCTAATGAAAGATTCTTTACCTCATAACTTTTTAGCAGAAAAAATGATTTTAAGTTGTCTTCTGTGGAACCCAGAAGCACTTGCAACAACTCAACAAACTCTTGTAATCCAAGCCTTCTATTTTAAAAACCATCAAGAATTATATAACGTTCTTCTTGAAATGAATGATCATCAATTACCTATCGATATTGTTACGGTCACTGTGTTTTTGCAAGATAATGGATTACTTTCCAAAATTGGAGGAATAAAAGTTTTGTTAGATCTTGGAACCCAATCATTAACTTTTTCCTATCTTTCAGAATATATTAGAATTGTGAAAGAAAAATTTTTAAAACGTTCTTTAATTAAATTTGGATATAAAATTGTAAATTCTGGGTATCTAACAAATACTTCATTTGAAACCAATCTTATGAAAATTGAAAACGAATTAGTTCAATTAACAAATGAGATTCCTACAAATCCAACCGTTAATACAGCACAGGTATTAAATCAATTATTTTCGGAATTAAAAAATAAATTTTTAAATCCTCAATTACCTGGAGTATCATCTGGATTTTCAAAATTAGATGAATTGACTCAAGGTTTTCAAAAATCTGATTTAATTATTATTGCTGGTCGACCTTCTATGGGGAAAACAGCCTTAAGTTTAACCATTGCCTTAAATTGTATTAAACTTTCGCGTTTGCCAATTCTGTTTTGTAGTTTAGAAATGTCTAAAGAGCAAATTCTTTATCGATTATTATCTAGTGAAAGTGGAATTAATCAAATAAAACTACGAAGTGGAAAACTTAGTCAAAACGATTGGATCAAGTTAAATAAAGTAATAAGAATTATTTCGAAATTACCTTTCTTTATGGATGACACGTCAACTTTATCTGTCTCACAAATTCGTTCCAAAATTAAAACAATCCTTTTAGAACAAAGTCAACTTGGAGTAGTAATTATTGATTATCTTCAATTATTGCAAGGTTTAAATTCGAAGTCTACCAATCGAGTTCAAGAATTATCACAAATTACTCGAGACTTAAAGAGCTTAGCCCGAGAATTTAATATCCCAATTATTGCGTTATCCCAACTTAGCCGAAATGCGGATAATCGGATTGATCAACGTCCAATTTTATCTGATTTGCGAGAAAGTGGGTCAATTGAACAAGATGCGGATCTTATTTTAATGCTCTACAATTCAAAATTAATTTCAACAAGTAATTCTTTTTCAGTATCGGCTAATTCAAGTAATAAATCGTTGATAACGGAACTAATTGTTGCCAAACACCGAAATGGTCCAACAGGAAGTGTGAAACTAGAATTCAACGAAGATCGAATTCAATTTCTAGAATCTAATACTATGAACTAATGCCCAGAACCAGATTCGAACTGGTGACACGAGGATCTTCAATCCACTGCTCTACCAACTGAGCTATCCGGGCTTACATCAAATTATAACAAAACAATTTTCAAATGACAAGAGTCGGGAAAAATTTAAACATTGACTATTCAATAATTTTTTCTTATACTCCTGATGGATATAGGATTTAATATAATTTTTAACGTTATTTACCGTGTCAGAATCGTAAGATAGCAGCATAAAATAAAACGTAAAAATTAGTACTAAACCTATATCTATAATTGCCAATAAATTTTGCTTGTCTAATTAAAATACAAGCGGGTGTTACACAAAATCATTAATCGAGTTTAACGTTAAAATTAAAACTTTTGAATGAATCTTTAATCGATAATTTTTATATTTTTTTATTCAATTAGGAAATTACAAATAAACTCAAGAATATTTGTTATATTTTTTTGTAAAAATTGATACAATACTTAGTGTAGTCAATCTTACTATTTTTAACTTTATTATTATTCAAATAAAAAGGAATTCTATAAATGACACCTTCATTAGCTAATTTTATCTCTAGTTTAGTTGCTGGCACACTTGTGGTACTTGTAATTGGTATCGCTTTAGTTGTTATTAGCAAAAGTGATCGAGTTACACGAGCATAAAAGTTTGGTCAATTTTTAAATATTCATTTATACTGTTTTTAGTTAAACCTAGTTTAGGAGACATTAAATTAAAGTAAATCTTTTATGATAAATGTTAGTTTTGGTCCGAATATATTTTTAGGTATTATTGTAAGTATTGGTGTATTAATATTATATTTTCTCCGAAACGTTAAACCGGAAGTAGCCAGAGATGAAGATATTTTTTTTGCGACGATTGGCTTTTTATATAGTTGTATTTTAATGGTTCATGGATGGCGGTTAGATCCAATTCTTCTATTTAGCCAAGTACTTATTATTGTAACTGTTTTAGTAGCTGGATGGGAAAACATTCGATTACGCGGTTTGATTGCAAATATGGCAAAAATTAAAAATAAGAAAAAAAATTAACTTACTCGTTTTAAGATTCTTGGTTTCAAGTTTGTAAATAATTTTTTTAAATTATGTTTAAAAAGTATTCACAAATTCTTTCTGTAGTAATCGTAGGTCTTTTTAGTATTTTTGTAACAACTGCATCAGCAATTGATTTAGATGAAGCAACACGAACTGTTGTCAAAGATTCATCAGGAAAAACAGTTGTATTAACACCAGAACAAGTAAAACGTGGTAAACGATTATTTAACGCAACTTGTGGTGCATGTCACGTAGGTGGAGTTACAAAAACAAATCCGAACGTTGGATTAGATCCAGAAGCTTTAAGTTTAGCAACACCACGTCGTGATAATATTGATGCATTAGTTGATTATTTAAAAAATCCAACATCATATGATGGATTAGATTCAATTGCAGAAGTTCATCCAAGTATTAAAAGTGCTGATCTTTACCCACGTATGCGTTCTGTAACGGATGATGATTTATATTCAATGGCAGGTCACATTTTATTACAACCAAAAATTGTTACAGAAAAATGGGGTGGTGGAAAAATTTACTACTAATTTTCAATAATTTTGTTTCATATGTTTCAAAAAGTAATCCTTTTGAAACATATGAAACAAAATTCAATAAATAATAGTTTACAAAATTTTAAATTAATTTTACACTGGAAGCGTGTAGCTCAGTGGATAGAGCATCAGATTCCGATTCTGGAAGTCAAGGGTTCGATTCCCTTCATGCTTAATATTTTAAAGATTTAATTGGGGCTGTCTTGGTTTCGACATTTAAGGTTCATTAATCTATGATTCAGGTCGAAGTTTGTATTCTTCGTAAAAACATACAAAATTAAAATAACTGCTAAAACTTTCATTTTATCATTCGTTACTGGTCTTGGATTTACTCCAAACAAAAATCAGTTACAACTTGCTGTTTAACTGTATTCAACCAAAAATTTTTTTCACTCGTAGTAGACAGTTGATTCTACTCTAGTTTAGAATTATTTATATTTACACATTTGTTCTTTGAAACTATCCCTGTGAACGAGTAGATTAAAAAATTTTAAATGGACGTGGGTTCAATTCCCATCAGCTCCAAAGTTATTTGCATTCGTGGCCGAGTGGTTGAAGGCACCGGACTCATAATCCGTTTTCCTCTGGAACATCACTGGTTCGAACCCAGTCGAATGCAGTTTAATGATTTTTAGGTTGTCTTTTTTACAATCTAATTGTAAGATTAAAAATAATAAATAATTACATTTAATTACTAAAAGCCATGGCTAAATTAAATATTCAACAAACAATAAGTCGTGTTGAAAAAGACTTTTTAAAAGATAATCTTCCAGTTCTTCGAATTGGTGATAATGTAAAAGTTGGGGTAAAAATTATTGAAGGAAACAAAGAACGTATTCAATTTTATGAAGGAACCCTAATTGCTAAAAAAAATAGTTCTATTAACACGACTATAACAGTTCGAAAAACATTACAAGGAATTGGTATTGAACGAATTTTTTTAATTCATTCACCAAAAATTGATTCTGTAACTGTATTACGATCTTCAAAAGTTCGTCGATCAAAACTATATTATTTACGAAACTTAAGAGGAAAAGCAAGTCGCTTAAAACAAACATTTTAAGAAATTATATATTTTTAAATTTTATTAAAAAAATTTTATTTGTATTAAATTTACGTAGTATAATATAACATAGTAAAGTAAATGTAAGAATAGTATTCTGAAATTTTGCTTTATATTTATTTATAATAAGGAGTTATATGGTTACTTATAAAGTGACATTAGTAAGCGAAGAACACGATATTGATTCAACAATTGATTGTAATGATGATGTATTTATTTTAGATTCAGCAGAAGAGCAAGGAATTGAATTACCATACTCATGTCGTGCAGGTGCTTGTTCAACTTGTGCTGGTAAAGTAACAGCAGGTGAAATTGATCAGTCAGAACAAACATTCTTAGATGATGATCAAGTAGAAGCAGGTTTCGTTTTAACATGTATTGCATATCCAAAATCAGACTGTACAATTTTAGTACACCAAGAAGATGAGTTATACTAATTACTACGCATAGATAGTTCGTTGTATTCTGAACTTAATTTAGTTGTAAGTTCAGAATACAACGAACTATCTGAACTCTTTCAAATTACTGAGTCAAATATAAATTTTTTTTAGAACTTATTATCAATTTTTTCTTTTTCACTTTTTTTAGTATGTTTAATGTTTACGATTCTCGTAATTTAATTCTTAAACCATCATTATCGATTTTAATGAATTTTTTCTTTATACTAATCTAAATTAGTTTCGGATTATTTTATAGTTTTTTGGTTACAATTTTGACATTATTCTACATTCTAAAAACCTTTTTTTGTTTTTAACTACTAGAATACTAGTTAAAAAAATTTTTAATCAATAATAGAAAATAAATATTTGGTTAAATTTGTACGCTTTGGAACTCACGGTTTTTATAACCTAATAAAAAACAGCAAAATGGAATATTAACGAATAACAAGAAATTTTTTGATTTTAGTTATTCGTCAATGTTCCATAGTGATTAAAAAACGTTAGAAGTTTAATTCGGCTGCTTGAACTTTTTCGAATTGTTTTTTCTTTAACACTAAGAAGATTTGTGTTAATAACACACAGAAACAGAATGCTAAGTAACCTAAGATTCGTGCAGGGTCTTGTAATACAATTTCTGATTCTTCTTGGCCAAATCCACCAACATTTGGATCGAGATTTAATGCTTGTTCAGTTTGAACAATATCACCTGTTTTAATAATCAGGTCTAATCCAGCTGGAATGATTTGTGATGTTTTTGTACCATTTAAATTTACAATAACAATATTTGATTCACCCTTTTCAGATTTCGTAATCTCTGTAATTTGACCTGCTTGTGTAGCACTAAAAATATTTACATTGCTCTTTTCACCTGTTGGATATACCTGGCCACGACCACGATTTCCACCAGCATAAAATGGATAAGTTAAATATTTGATGTCTGAATTTTTGTCTGGATCTGGAGCTACAACTGGGAATAATAATTCCTGGTGTGTTTTTCCTGCAATTGGACCTACAACAAAAATATTATCAAATTCTGTACTATAAGGTGAAATAAAGACACCCTTGTTTTTTGCTTTTACCTCTTCTGAAATTTGATTTTTAGCTGCTAATTTAAATCCTTTTGGTAAAATTAAAATTCCACCAACATTTAGATCAGCCTTTTTTCCATTCGCGCCAATTTGTTGCTTACTTGTGTCATATGGAACTTTAATCTCCACTTCAAACACAGAATTTGGAAGAACAGATTGAGGTGCTTCAATTTCAATTGCTTTTTGATTTAAATGACAATTTGCACAAGCTAATTTCCCGTTTGCGGCACGTGGGTTTGAATAATTTTGTTGTGCAAAAACAGGATATGCTGATGATTCTTGAGGATAGAAACCAAAAATATTTATAGCAATCGTTAAAGCAAATAAAAGACTTTTAAAAAACTTGTTAGTTGCCATAGTTTAAATACTTGTTAAGTATAGTTATTCTATTATAAAAATTAATTCTTTATTAAAAACAAGATACCTAACCCAGAAAAATATAACAATAAAATTGCAATAGATAACAATAACTGTGTTAATGGGTCAGTCGAGGGTGTTAAAATAGCTCCAAGAATCGTAGAAACCAATATAACATATCTCCATGCACTTAACATTTGTTTAGGTGAGACAATATTTAACAACCCTATTAAAATTTGGAGAATTGGAATTTGAAAAGCTAAGCCTGTACTATAAAATAAAACAAGAATAAATTCAAAATATTGGTCAAAGGACCAAAAAGGTTCCAACACTTCTTCACTATAATTTAGAAAGAAGTTTAAAGCTGCTGGTATTAGAGTATAGTAAGAAAAAGCCAATCCTAAGCCAAATAAGATTAAAGAACTCAATAATAATGGTAAAATAATACGAGTCTCTTTTTTTGTTAGGCCCGGTAATAAAAATAATATTAGTTGACCAATGATAAAGGGACTTGAAAATAATAAGCCTGTGTAAAATGAAATTTTGATTGTGGAAATAAAGTATTCCCCTGGCGATAATTGAAAAAATTTTACATTTGTAATTGGAAGTTCAAGGATTTTAACTAAACTTTTGACTTCAATAAACGCGAAACAAGTTAACAATAAAATTATCCCAAAGACTAAAAAGATGCGTTGACGCAATTCTTCAATGTGTTCTGAAAAAGGTAATTCTAATGTAATACTTGAATTGTTTGTAAAATTAAAATTAGAATTAGTCGTCATATAAAAAAGGTATTCGTACTATCCTAGAAATTTATTTCGGTATTCAATTCTAAGAATCACAATTTTCATGTGATACTTAGAATTTGTTTCTAATTGTCAACTATTTCGAAAGAACAAAAAACTATTTAATTTTAAGATAAATAGTTAATTGCCTCTAAACGAGCAGTTGCTTTTTTTAACTCAACAGAAGCATCTAAACGAGCTTTACTTGTTTCGGCTTGTTCGACTGCTAATGTTGCTTTTTCTAATTCTTTCGTAGCTTCACTTAATTCAACACCAGTAAGTTCTTCTACATCATTTACTAAAACTGTTACTCTATTACGATCAATTTCAGCTAAGCCCCCACATAAAATAATGGGTGTCCATTTCTCATTTAGTTTGATTCTTAATAACCCAGTATCTAAAGCTGTAATTAAGGCTGCATGACCGTCTAAGACTCCCACTTGACCAGTTAAACCAGGTAAAACAACTTCATCTGCAGTTGTAGAACAGATAACTCTGTCTGGGGTAAGAACGCGAATGTTCATAACCATATTTATTACTCCTTATTTTAGAGTTTCTGCTTTGGCAATTGCTTCGTCAATATTACCAACAAGATAGAATGATTGTTCTGGTAAATCGTCTAATTCACCGCCTAATACCATTGAGAAACCTTTAATAGTTTCTTCTAAACTTACATATTTACCTGGTGATCCTGTAAAGATTTCAGCTACGAAGAATGGTTGTGATAAGAATCGCTCTACTTTACGTGCACGTGCTACTGTTAAACGATCTTCTTCCGATAATTCGTCGATACCTAAAATTGCAATAATATCTTGTAATTCTTTGTAACGTTGTAATGTTTCTTTTACGGCTTCTGCTATTTCATAATGTGTTTCACTAACAATTCCTGGTTGTAACATTGTTGAAGTTGAATCTAATGGATCTACCGCAGGATAAATACCTTTTGCAGCTAAACCCCGTGATAATACTGTTGTTGCATCTAAATGCGCAAATGTAGTTGCTGGAGCTGGATCAGTTAAATCGTCGGCTGGTACGTAAACTGCTTGAATAGAAGTAATTGAACCTTGCGTTGTTGATGTAATCCGTTCTTGTAACGCACCCATTTCAGTAGCTAACGTTGGTTGATAACCTACTGCTGATGGCATACGGCCTAATAATGCTGATACTTCTGAACCTGCTTGAGTAAAACGGAAGATATTATCAATAAATAATAATACGTCTTGTTTATTCACATCACGGAAGTACTCTGCCATTGTTAAAGCTGTTAAACCTACACGCATACGAGCTCCTGGAGGTTCATTCATTTGACCATACACTAAAGCTACTTTCGACTCTGGGAAATTATTCTCATTAATTACACCAGATTCTTTCATCTCTTCGTATAAATCATTACCTTCGCGTGTACGTTCACCTACACCACCAAATACTGATACACCACCGTGGGCTTTAGCAATATTATTAATTAATTCCATAATTAGTACAGTTTTACCTACACCAGCACCACCAAATAAACCAGTTTTACCACCACGACGGTATGGAGCTAATAAATCAACAACTTTAATACCTGTTTCAAAAATAGATGGTTTTGTTTCTAATTCTGTAAATGCTGGAGCATCACGATGAATTGGTAATGTTTCATCAAATGAAACGTCACCTTGTTCATCAACTGGTTCACCAATTACGTTAAAAATACGACCTAATGTCGGAGTACCAACCGGAACAGTAATTGGAGCTCCTAAGTCAATAGCTTCAACGCCACGTTTTAAACCGTCTGTTGATCTCATAGATACAGCACGTACTTTGTTATCACCTAATAATTGTTGTACTTCAACAATCGTTGAACTACCATCTTCTAATTCAATTTTAATTGCACTATAAATAGGTGGTAAATTTCCATCTGAAAATTGAATATCTAATACAGGACCAATAATTTGAGTAACGAAACCTTTATTTAAATTAGTTTTTACCATTTTGATTTAACATATTAAAATATTTTAGAATAAATATACTTTCAAAGTCGTGCATGCCAATAGTAAAAGACGAACAAACTTAGTTATTAGTTATTATTGTACAACAAACTATTTGTAATTCGTGAGGATAATAAATATTTCTTGAACAGTAATCTAGTTTTAGATTTAGTTAGTTTCCCTTAATCTACCCGTTACTTTTAACCAATTTCGTGCACCTGGATAATTATCTGGAGCTAATTTAAGAGCCTGAATCCAATATTCTCCGGCTTTGTCAAATAATTCTTTTGAAAGTTCACTGTACTCATCTTCTTCGATAGTTTGAGCTCGTAATGCTTGAGAATGATAAATGACGGCAATATTATTTAACGCTTGCGGTAAATTTGAATTTAAGGCCAAAGCTTGATGATAAAATTCTAGTGACTGTGTATATTTACCAGTATTTCCATAGATCAAACCAATGTTGTACAGAGTATAACTACGATCGTAAGGATCTTCTTCTACTTGAAGAGCCTCATAATAATTTTGTAAGGCTTCAGCATATCGACCTTTCCCTTGAGCTGACATACCTGCTCGGTAGTAAGAAAAAGCTTGTTTTTCTTGTTTACTGGCAGGTAAAACTTTCAGCAAAATATCAGCGATAACTGTAAATGTTTTATCGATAAAGTTTCCCATGTAATTTTCCTTCTAGATTAAGTATAAATCATTAGAGTTATTAATTTTCGATTTAATAACTCTAACCTTTGTTTAAACAGAATTAGATGCAACAAACGGAAACAATGATAATACTCGTGCTCGTTTAATTGCCTTGGATAATTTGCGTTGTTGTTGAACCGTTACACCGGTTGCTCGACGTGGAAGAATTTTTCCTTGTTCTGTTACAAATAAAGTTAACAAATCAATATCTTTGTAATCAATTTTTTGATTTAAACTAATAGGTGATACTTTTCTTTTTTTTAACGCCATAATGTTAAATTTATTTAATCTCTTTATGTATAGTTGGTTTATTGCAATGTGGACAGTATTTTTTTAATTCTAATCGTTCTGGATTATTTCGACGATTTTTTTGTGTAGTGTACCGTGAAACTCCAGTTGATCGTTTATTTAGATTGGAACGACATTCAGTACATTCTAATGTAATTAAAATTCTAGTACCTTTATTTTTTGCCATAGAAATTTGAACTTAATAATTTTATTACTATTATATTGCCTAAAAATTAAGATCTTATCAAGGTTTAATTTTCTTTTAAAAAATTTTTCCAAAAAAACTTTTAATTTTTTTGGAAATGTACTATATTACAATAAAAATTAATTTCTAAAGAATTAAAAATATGGCTAATAATAAATCAGCGAGAAAACGTATCGAAATTAATAAACGAAATCGTTTACAGAATAAATATTATAAAACGTCTGTCAGAACGTTAATTAAACTTTTTTTTACAAATTTAGAAGTTTATAAAAATTCACAAACTGCTGAAGATCAAAAAAAAGTGCAAGAAATTTTAAATTCAATCTATAGTCTCATGGATAAAGGAACTAAGAAAAATATTTTCCATAAGAATATGGCTGCTAGAAAAAAAGCAAAATTAGCTGCTTATTTAAAGTTGCCTAACCTTAATCCAATTTAACTTTTAAAACTTTATTTTAGTTAAGAAAAGATTAATTATTCTTAACTAAAATAAAATTTGTAAATCGTATTAGACGAAAGATAAAACTCCAATCAATTAAACTATTTGCATTATTTTGAAATATTATGCAACAAACGATGAATTACATTACAGCTCTTCCCGATTTTTTAGCAATGCAACGGGTCAGCTTTTGTTGGTTTATTACTCAAGGGTTAAATGATGAATTAGCCTTATTTTCGAAAATTCATGATTTTAGTCAGAATACGGAATATATACTGTTTAGTGAAGAATATAGTTTAATTAAACCACCTTACAGTTTATTAATTGCTCGAAAATATAGCGGTAATTATAGAGCTCAATTAGTAATTCCAATCGAAGTACGAAATAAAATAATTAATAATATTCGTTATCAAAATCAGTTTCCAGTTATTACTCTACCTTTAATGACTACTTATGCAACATTTATCATAAATGGATGTGAACGAGTAATTGTAAGTCAAATTATTCGAGCCCCTGGAATTTATTTTGAAAAACCTAAAAATCAAAAGCTACAAAGACAGTTTAAACGAAAATTATCAACGGATATTACAAAATTACGTTCATTTTTACCGTCAGGAGAAGCATTGATTTCCGAATTAGACCTTTTTTTTTCGATTCCCACATTTACCTATGAGAAAATTAAAAAACGAAAAAAAATAATTTCCAATTGGTCAAATCAAACAATTTATTATTATTCCATTAAGCGGCTACAAAACTCTCATAAACATTCCACTTTTTATCTGTTCCAATGTTTTAAATTTTATCAACTTATTTCTAAAAATTTAGAATCCAAATCAAATGAGAAATTACTTCAAATTTTTATTAAATGGTTGAAATTAAAAAATCAAACTCAAAATTTGAAAGCACCAATTGAAGAAAATAATGTTACGGAGATAGTCAAATATTTTCAATTTCTAGTAATCTTGTTACTAAAGTATCAATTTTGTACTTTCAATTTTTTACCAGATTCGAGAATAGCTACGAATAATTCTCCTTTAACAGTTGTTGATAGTGTTACATTATCTAACGAGCAATTGTCGAAACTCCTTCAAATTTATACGAAAACCATTTTTAATTTCCAAACATCTATTCAACTGCAATTAAATTCGAAATTATTTTTAACGGTAAAGGATACACTCTCTTGGCTTAAGGAAATGGAACATTTCCAATTTTTAAAAATTAATGTCTCGAACACACTTACGAAAGCTAATCAACTTACTCAGTTACTAGATTTTCCGACATTACGCCCAACAATTTATTTTTCATCAAGTCTTAAAGACCAATTTAAATATGTTTTTGGAAAAGATAAATTTGTTTATAAACCCGAACGCCATAAATATTTAAAAACAAAAACTCAACTCCTTCTTTACAAAAAGGATCATGAAATTAAGACAACTTATCATAAAAAATATGAAGAAAAAGATCTTTACAATGCTACTTTGATACCAGAATATGGTTCTTGGATTCGTTTTGGGTTTCAAAAAAATATAAAAATTAATCCTTATAAATATCCAATTAAAAATCAAGAAGAAGAAGTCATTATTCAGTTAGATAAAATTAATCAAAAACCTGTTCTTTCATTGTTAAAAGAGATGGGACTTTCGGATTTAGAAATTTATCAAAATTTACAATATTCAGACTTTTTCTATTTCACAAAACCCTTATTAATTAATTCGAAACAATCTAAGCAACCGATATCAAGATTTGATTCTAATTTAGAATATTTTAAAAATATCTCTGAATTCTCAAGAATTTTTGATCCAAATTACTATCGTTTAGGGCGAGTTGGGCGATTAAAAATTAATAGTCGATTAAACTTACAACTTAGTGAACGTCTTCAAATTATTACCTATGAAGATATTTTTGCCATTACAGATAAATTAATAAATTTAACTATTTCGAAAGCTGTTCCAGATGATATTGATCATTTAAAAAATCGTCGAGTTCGATCTGTAGGTGAATTGTTACAAAATTTATTTAGAATTGGGTTTCAACGTTTAGTACGAAAATTACGTAATCAAACTAACAAAGTTGATTCTGCATATTTAGTAAGCTTTAATATTGTTAACGCTACTATTCGTGAATTTTTTGGTTCCAGCCAGTTATCTCAATATTTAGATCAGACCAATCCATTATCTTCTTTAACGCATCGTCGTCGAATTAGTGGTCTTGGACCAGGTGGATTCGATCGAGATCGAATTAGTTTTGCGGTACGAGATATTCATCCTAGTCACTATGGGAGAATTTGTCCTATTGAAACTCCTGAAGGTCAAAACGTTGGTTTAATTGCTTCGTTAACAACATGTGCGCGAGTAAATAAATTGGGATTTTTAGAAACGCCTTTTTGGCGAGTCATAAATGGAAAAGTTATTAAAACTGGAAATCCTATTTATTTAACGGCCGATATTGAAGATTTATATAAAATTGCACCAGCTGATATTGCAACTAATCATGAAAACTATTTAGTTAAAAACATAATTCCAATTCGTTATAAACAGGATTTTGTCAACGTTCCACCTTCTGAAGTAGATTTTATTGCCATTTCAACAATTCAAGTAGTTTCGGTTGCAGCTTCCTTGATACCTTTTTTTGAACATGATGATGCCAATCGCGCCTTAATGGGTTCTAACATGCAACGTCAGTCTGTTCCCTTAATTTTTCCTCAAAAACCGATTGTGGGAACTGGTTTAGAGAATCAAATTGCAATTGATTCTGGAATGACTTTAAATGCTCAAGTATCTGGTATTGTAAGCTCAGTGACATCAAACAAAATTATTATTAAAAACAAAGTTGGGAAAAAAATAATTTATAAACTTCAAAAGTATCTACGGTCCAATCAGCAAACATGTATTAATCATCGGCCGATTGTTTGGAAAGGTGAAATAATAAAGTCGGGTCAAATTCTTACTGATGGTCCAGCTATAACAAATAGTGAATTGGCTCTTGGGCAAAATGTTTTAGTTGCTTATATGCCATGGCAAGGCTACAATTTTGAAGATGCAATTTTAATTAGTGAACGACTAGTGTATGATGACATTTTTACTTCGATTCATATTGAACGATACAAAATTGAAATTGATCGAAATCCTGAAATGTCAGAACAAACGATGAAAATGATTCCAAATATAACTTCAATCGAAATAAAACATTTAAATGATGATGGAATTGTTACGGTTGGAACATTTGTTAAACCTGGAGATATTCTTGTTGGAAAAGTAATTTCTAATACGACAGCGGAACAATTACCAGAATCAAAATTATTACGGGCTATTTTTGGAGCAAAACCTAAGAATGTAAAAGATAATTCTTATCGAATGCCTGATGGAGAATATGGAAGAGTTATTGAAACCGTTACATTTAATCGTCGAACGAAATTGACATATAAATTTGAAAAAATTTATGTATTCATTGCACAAATTCGAAAAATTCAAATTGGAGATAAAATTGCAGGACGACATGGAAATAAAGGAATTATTTCTCGGATCTTAGCTCGACAAGATATGCCATTTCTACCCGATGGAACACCAATTGATATTATTTTAAATCCTTTAGGAGTTCCGTCACGTATGAATGTTGGCCAATTGTATGAATGTTTATTAGGATTAGCTGGTGATAAATTAAATTCACGATTTAAAATATTACCGTTTGATGAAATGTATGGTTTAGAAATGTCCCGAATCTTAATTAATAAAAAATTACGTCAAGCGTCTATAAAACGAAATGTAAGTTGGTTATTTAATCCTTATGCGCCGGGTAAAATGGTTTTAATTGATGGTCGAACAGGAAAAGAATTTGAAAATCCTATTACCGTTGGAAATGCTTATATGCTAAAACTTATTCATTTAGTTGACGATAAAATCCATGCTCGAGCAACTGGACCTTATTCGTTAATTACTCAACAGCCACTAAGAGGAAAAGCTCAACATGGTGGACAACGATTTGGAGAAATGGAAGTATGGGCATTAGAAGGGTTTGGAGCAGCATTTACCTTAAAAGAACTTTTAACTATTAAATCAGATGATATGCAAGGTCGTAATGAAACTTTAAATGCTATTGTCAAAGGTCAAAAAATTCCACAATTTGGAATTCCCGAGTCGTTTAAAGTTTTATTACAAGAATTACGATCTATTGGTTTAGATATGAGTACTTATAAAATTGAAAATTTTAGTTCGTCAAAACGATATGAAACAGAAGTTAACTTAATTGAAAAATATAAGGCTTTAGCAAAAACATTTTCACCTACCTCAAATATAAATGATATTTCATTCTAATAATTATGATACAATTTGCGAAAGAATTTAGTTATATCAAGATTAAATTAGCATCTCCATTTCGAATTTTACAGTGGGCTAATCGTAAATTACCAAATGGTCAGTTTGTTGGAGAAGTTCAAAAGTCCGAAACTATCAATTATCGAACTTTTAAACCCGAAATGGACGGTCTATTTTGTGAGAGAATTTTTGGTCCAAGTAAGAGTCTCGAATGTGCTTGTGGAAAATATAAACGAGTTCGTTATGAAGGGTTAATTTGCGAACGATGTGGTGTTGAATTAACCGAATCTCGAGTAAGACGACATCGAATGGGTTACATTAATTTAATTTATCCAGTTACACATGTTTGGTATATCAACAGTCGACCGAACTTTATGGCGTTATTATTAGAGATTGAAGAATCTGAAAAACAATTAAATACAACTTATAATGCTCATTCTGAAAAATGTCGAAAATGTAAAGGACTAAAATTAACTACTTCGACTGTGGTTGATTTATGGGATGAACGAATTAAAAGAATTAAACTTGCTTCGTTAGCTTATTTTATTGCGGAAGATGAAATCTCTTTTTATGGATTACATTGGGATTTACAACAATATCGTCGAAGTCGAGAATTAGGCTATAGTGGATATCCTTTAAAACCTTATCCTAAACCTCAAAATCGTCGATATAATACTCCGAAATATTTATTACGAACAACGCCAAACTTTTTGATTGGTGCACCTTTAATTAAACGGGAATTAGAAAAACTTAATCTACAATCCGAAATTTTTAGAACTCGATGTTTTGTTTTAGTTTGTACAAAAGTTCTAAATAAAGAAAAACCACTTTATGATGAGTTTCAATGGTTTCGGAAATGGGAACAACAACGAATTTATAAAATTCGTGAACAAACTATTCAACGAATTCGAATTTTAGAAAATTTAATTGGAACAGGTTCTCGTCCCTCTTGGATGATTTTATCTATTCTACCCGTTATCCCACCGGCATTACGACCTATGATTCAGCTCGAAGGTGGAAGATTTGCCACATCTGATTTAAATGAATTATATCGTCGGATTATTACGCGAAATAATCGACTATTAAGATTGTTAGAAATTGATGCTCCTCAATTAATTATTAGAAATGAAAAACGTTTACTTCAAGAAGCTGTGGACACTTTAATTGATAATGGAAAACGTGGGAAAATTGCATTAAGTGCTAATAACCGTCCATTAAAATCTTTATCAGATATTATTAAAGGAAAGCATGGTCGATTCCGTCAAAATCTTTTGGGAAAACGAGTAGACTATTCAGGCCGTTCTGTAATTGTTGTTGGGCCAAGTTTAAAGTTAAATCAGTGTGGATTACCTTATGAAATGGCTATTGAGTTATTTCAACCTTTTGTCATTCGAGAATTAATTAGTCAAGGTTTAGCAAATAATATGAAAAGTGCTAAAAACTTAATTCAACAGAATGAACTTATTATTGAACCTGTTTTAGAAAAAATTTTATCAAATCATCCTATTTTTTTAAATCGGGCACCAACTTTACATCGTTTAGGAATCCAGGCCTTTGAGCCTATATTAGTTCAAGGACGAGCAATTAAATTACATCCATTAGTTTGTTCTGCCTTCAATGCGGATTTTGATGGAGATCAAATGGCAGTTCATATACCATTGTCATTAGAAGCCCAAGCAGAATGTTATATGTTAATGTTAGCACCTTATAATTTTTTATCTCCAGCAAATGGAGAACCAATTATTATGCCAAGTCAAGATATGGTTCTTGGTTGTTACTATTTAACAGTTACAAACATCAAAAAATTATATGGTTCCAATCATTATTTTTCAAATCTAGAGGATGTCATCTTAGCTTATAACCAAAATAAGATTGAAATTCATAGTTCCATTTGGATTCGTTATTCTGATAAAACGACTTCGTTCTCAAACCCTTATAAAACCATTCAATTGAAGGATAAAACAACAATTGAATATTATAATGATTGGCAAGTAAGAAAAAATCAAGACGGTGAAATTATTGTTCAATATTTAAAAACAACTACGGGTCGAGTTATTTTAAATTATACAATTCAAAAAACATTAAATTTTTTATAAATTAAAAATGGAATGAATTAAAAATACTTTATGAAAGATTATACTTATCAAAATAGTTTAATTGGAAAAAAGCAACTTCGTCAATTATTAGCTTGGAGTTTTACAAACTATGATTCAATGCAAGCTTGTACATTAGCAGATGAATTAAAATATTTGGGTTTTAAGTATGCGACTCAAGCTGGGATTTCAATTAGCATTGAGGATTTAAAAATTCCATTTGTGAAAAACCTTATGCTTGAAAAAGCAAACCAAGAGATTCAAAATGCGGAAAAACTTTATTTAAAAGGAAAAATTACAGATGTCGAAAGATTTCAAAAACTTATTGATACCTGGAGTTTGACCAGTGAATCGTTAAAAGATCAAATTATTTATTTTTTTAAAACATATGATCCTTTAAATTCAGTTTATATTATGGCATTCTCAGGAGCAAGGGGAAATCTATCTCAAGTTCGACAACTTGTTGGGATGCGAGGTTTAATGTCGGACCCGAGTGGTCAAATTATGAACTTACCTATTAAAAAAAATTTTCGAGAAGGTTTAACTATTACAGATTATTTAATGTCAGGTTATGGAGCTCGAAAAGGAATTGTTGATACAGCTTTAAAAACAGCGAATTCAGGTTATCTAACACGGCGACTAATTGATGTTGCTCAAGATATTCTAATTCGGGAAAAAGATTGTTTAACTACTCATTCATTTTTATTCAGTATCTCAGAATCAAATCAACACGAGATTGAAAACAAAGTATTGGGTCGTATTATTAGTAAAGATGTTTTGGATCCTAACTCTAATCAACTAGTGGCTCAAAAAAATACACAGATTACTCCTAAGCTTTTAAAGCAATTTCAGGAGTATCAAATAACAAAATTTTATACCCGTTCTCCGTTGACGTGTAATTTATATCGGGCTATTTGTCAAAAATGTTATGGATGGGATCTAGCGAACGAAAATTTAGTAGACATTGGTGAGGCCATTGGAATTTTGGCAGGACAGTCGATTGGGGAACCAGGGACACAATTAACTATGAGAACCTTTCATACAGGAGGTATTTTTACATCCGAAGCACGTCAGCAAATCATTAGTCCTTCTAATGGAGTTATTCAATTTTACAAAACTTTAAAAACTGTTGTTTTACGGACTAATCGAGGTGAAGACGTATTAGTTACAAAAAATTCAGGTTCCATAATTTTAATTCCAGATAATAAAAACGAAACGATTGTTGAAATTGAAGTCTTACGAAATACCATATTATTTCCCAAAAATAATCAGTATATTTTAAAAGATACTGTCATTGGAGAATTAATCAATACAAATAAACAGACGAAAACAGAAATTAAACCAATTTTAAGTGATACTTGTGGTGAAATTTTTATACCCAAGTTAAAACAAAAAATTAATGTGTTTAATAATAATAAATTAATATGGATTTTATCTGGACAATTCTATAATAGTCCTTTGAATTCGTTTTTGAATTTTTATCCAGATTATAAACTTACTAAACATAGTTATATTTTTAGAACAAAATTAATCAATCATTATAATGGTTTTGTAACATTTACTAACAATAAAACTAGTTTACAAAAGAGTTTAGTTAAAATTACAAATAATAAATACTTATTAAAAAATGCTTGTTTTAAGAAGGTACAAATTGGGATAAATATAAATCGTTATGTGTTAAAAATTAATGAGCATAACTATTTTTTAAATATTTTGCCACATCATTCCAAAAATTATGTTCAGCTGACAAGAAATGAAACTGTTGGGACATTAATCTCAAATTCTTTTCAAGTCTTAACAGGCGGTACCGTCTATTATAATTTTAAAAATTTAGTTAATACTCATAAACAAACTGGAACTATTGTCTATTATAATCGCTTCAATTCTAACAAACATTATGATTCTATTGCGCGATATCGTACACTTATTTGGTTCGGTGAAGAATTTCATGAAGTAAATTGTGAACCAAATATTTTACTTGTGGAACATGGTGATTATATCTCCAAAGAATTTGAGTTAATTCCTGGGTTATTTTCTAAAACTTCTGGAATTGTAAATATTACTCAAAAGAATAACGTTATTAAAACAATTACAATTAAATCAGGATTAGTTTATGAAGGAAAAAAATTTAAAAGTACTTCCAAAAAACTCTATTATCCTGGTGAGACTATTCTTTCAAATATTCCAGTTCAAACTTTATCGTTTTGTGAACATGTTAATGGAAAAAATAATGATCAATTATTAGTTCGACCGATTAAATTTTATGAGTTCGCTCATTCGAATCAAAATTGGTTTCCATCTGATTTAGGTCGAATAAATAACTCTTTGTTAAATTTAACTTCAAAGTCAATTTATTTTTATAAATCAGATCAATTAATTAAAGGTAATCAAGAATTAAATTTAATTTCAAATGTTTTAAATTTTCAAACAACTCGATCTTTTCGTAACAATATAAATATTAAGTTATATAACAACCGAAAATTTGGTCACATTCATTTTGATGTAATTGAAAAACTTAATTTCACAAATTATATTAGTCCAAATTTACGATATCAAACGATTCAGTCTTGTCTATTAATTCAAAATAATCAATTTCTAAGTAATTTTACAACCTTAGGATATTTGGAAGCAGTAACAGCCAATTCTTTAGAAATTGTCAAATTCAAAATAAAAAAGCAGACAACTAAACAAATTTTTTTAATTTCAAATAATGATTGTTTAGTTATTCAAAAATCAAAAGTTCCAAATAAAAAATTAAATGAATTTATTGTTTCTAAAGATAATCTAGCTGAAACTGGTAAAATCATTATTGAAAATGATAATTTTCTAACAATTCAAAAGGGTAAACCTTATTTCTTTCCAAATTGTAAAAATGAAAATTTAAGCCTGAAAAGTAATCTTCAATATAAATTAGTTGCCCCATCTCGTATTTTATCAAAATTTCAAACAAGTCGAGGAATTTCCTTACAATATTACAATATTCTAAAATTGGCCGTAAAACGAAAAGTAAAAGGAAATCCTAATTTTACATCTAACTATAGTATGAAATCAGAATTTTCGAAATTATTTATAAAAAATAATGGAAAACTTTATAGTTGTTTAATTCCTCAATTTTTTAAAAAATTTAGCATCAGTCGTAAAACATCAAACTTAAAATTACAATCTTTACTTCGATCAGATTCTGAGAAACAAAGACGGACTAAAAAAATGGAAAGAACTTTGTTGTTACAAAGTTCTGATCTTATTGAAAATAAAAATAAAGACCAACGGAATAGTCCATTGGATCATCAATTAACATTTTTAAGATTTCTCGAACAACCTTTTACAAAATCGACGAAATCTATTGGATTATATTCAATTACGGAAGATTATTTTGAACAAGACGTGAATAGTGTCTTTTGTAAAAATCGTGAGTTTATTGAGGTCGGAAAAACAATTGGGTTACTCAATTTAGAAAAAGAAATTACAGGCGATATTGTTCAAGGTTTACCAAGAATTGAAGAAATTTTAGAAGCCCGTAAAAAAAATCTCATGATAAAACGTGTCCCAACGAGTCAAAAGAAAGGTCTGCTAATTCAAAAACCAAGTTTAGATACAAATTTTGAATTTAAAAAATTAGGATTACCAATCCAAGAAAATGACAAAATCAATCCACATAAATTGTTAAAAGTTTATTTTAATTACTATGGCTGCATTAAACATTTTGTGTGTGATCAAACAAAAACATTTAAATATAGTCGTTTACTTAATAACTATGAAGGAAGTTATAAAAGTTTTAAAAAAGTTCAATTATTTATTTTAAACTCGGTTCAATCGGTCTATCAGTCCCAAGGTGTAACTATTGATGATAAACATTTAGAAGTCATTATTAAACAAATGACAACCAAAGTTTTAATTACTTATGAAGGAGAAACACCGCTATTACGCCGCGAAGTTATTGATTTATATCATATTCAATATATTAATGAAATTATTAAACTAGAAAGAAAAGAAGTTGCTTGTTATATTCCTTTATTACTTGGAATTACAAAAGCCGCCTTAAATAATCCAAGTTTTATTTCAGCTGCGAGTTTTCAAGAGACAACTCGAGTTCTTACTAAAGCTGCAATTGAAGGTAGAATCGACTGGTTACGCGGATTAAAGGAAAATATTATTATTGGTCATTTAATTCCATCTGGAACAGGAACTCAAAATTATCGTAACTCATTTAAAAACTCTTTTTCTAAAATGACAGGTAGAAATTCAGGTAATAGAAGCTTGGAGAATCTAACACAAACATCTGGACAAGCTAGTTAATATTTGATATGATGAAGTGTAGAAATCTATATATATATATTTAATTAAGTAATTTAAATTTTTTATGTCTGATATTAGTTTATCTCAATTATTAGAAGCCGGTGTTCACTTTGGACATAAAGCTCATCGCTGGAACCCAAAAATGTTTCCTTATATTTATAGTGAAGTTAATAATATTCACATTTTAGATTTAATTCAATCTGCGACTTTATTAAAAGCTGCGAATAATTATTTAGAATCTGCTGCAAGTGAAGAAAAAACATTTCTATTTGTTGGAACAAAACGTCAAGCTACAACACTAATTGCGCAAGAAGCAAAACGATGTAATTCGTATTATGTTAATCATCGTTGGCTTGGTGGAATGTTAACTAATTGGTCAACTGTAAAAGAACGAATTCAGCGATTAAAAGACTTAGAACAACAAGAAGCTAATGGAACTTTTGAACTATTAACTAAAAAAGAGGTTGCCATTCGTCGAAAAGAATTATCGAAATTACGTAAACACTTAGAAGGTATTAAAACTATGCCTGATAAACCAGATGTTGCTATTATTATTGATCAAAAACGAGAAATGACTGCTATTTTAGAATGTCGAAAGTTAGGAATTCCAATTGTATCAATTTTAGATACAAATTGTGATCCCGACTTAGTTGATATTCCGATTCCAGGAAATGATGATGCTGTGCGCTCAATCAAATTAATTTTAAACTCGATAACTGATAGTATTATTAAAGGTCAATCAAAACTATTAA
>Ga0315298_1000772_pt1 | contig 60881 bp, 47 predicted proteins | sample WHS_1_MG_FD_203077 | JGI IMG/M metagenome (GOLD analysis project Ga0315298, IMG submission 203077) | Extremophilic microbial mat communities from Washburn Hot Springs, YNP, Wyoming, USA - WHS_1_MG | ecosystem: Environmental > Aquatic > Thermal springs > Hot (42-90C) | place: USA: Wyoming...
ATGGGGCGCGCGGCCGCCGGCGTCATCGGCATCCGCCTGCGCCCCGGCGACGAGGTCATCGGCATGGAGGTCTGTAGCGAATCTTGTGACTTGCTGGTCGCCACCGAGAAGGGCTACGGCAAGCGCACGCTGATTACCGCCTATCGTCCTCAGGCCCGCGGCGGCTACGGCCTGAAGACGCTCAACATTACCGACAAGAATGGCCCCCTGGTGGACATGAAAGTGGTCTCCGAGGAAGATGAACTGCTCGTGATCACCGCCGAGGGGCATATCATCCGCCAGGCGGTCGCCAGTATCTCCGAGGTCGGGCGGCTCACCCAGGGCGTGCGCCTCATCCGCCTCGATGAGGGCGACCGCGTGGCCGGCATCACCAAGGTGGTCAAGCACGAGGATGGAGACTCCGCCCCGGAGGCTGAGCAGGCAGACCAGCCCGCGCTTTGAGGTCCTCGACCACACCGCGGACGCTACCATCGCGGCCCAGGGGGAGACGCTGGCCGAACTACTGGAGAATCTGGCCTACGGCATGGTGAGCCTGGCCTGGGACCCCGACTCCGTACGCGCCGAGCACGTCACCCCTATCGCAGTGCAGGCATCCACTCCCCCTGATCTGGTGGTGGCCTGGCTCAAGGAAATCCTCTTTCGCTCTGAAACCGAGGGCTTGGCCTTTGCCAACTTCCAGGCGGAAACCACGCGCACCCTGGAGGGCTGGGAGGCCCACGGCCGCGCCTGGGGTGAGCCCTGGCACGAAGGTATCCGCCGCCGTGGCGCCGTGGTCAAGGCCGTCACTTACCACCGCCTACAGGTCGAGGAGACCCCCCGGGGCTGGCGCGCCGAGGTCACCTTTGACGTATGAGCCCCTCCCCCTCTCCCCCGAGACTTGTCCTGAGCGAAGCCGAGGGAGGGTGGGGGTGAGGGGTTATCGGCCCGCAGGACGCTTTTCCTCAGCGGCGAACCAAAGAAAGCGCCCCAAGGGGGCACGGCTCGGACTCCGCAGCCCTGTTCCTCTCCACCCGAAACCCGAGCCCCGAACCCGACCCAGGGAGGTGTCCTATGCATGCATGGACGATCGTGATGCTGGCGATGCTGCTGCTGGTGGTGGCGACCGAGGCCATTTCCGCCCCCGAGCCCGGCAAACTGGTGGGCAAGCGCGTGGTCATCCTGGTGGCCGACATGGTCAATGAAATCGAGGCCCTCTATCCCTTCCTGCGCCTGCAGGAGGAGGGCGCCACCGTGGCCATGGCCGGCCTGGGCAAGGATTCCTACGTGGGCGAGAACGGAATGAAGGTGGAGCCCGTCACCCTGGACGCCCGCCAACTCAAGGTGGCTGACTGGGACCTCGTGCTCTGCCCCGGTGGCTTTGCCCCCGACCGACTGCGCCGCGACGCCAACATCACAGGGTTCGTGCGGGGCATGTACGAGTCCGGAAAGCTGGTTTCCTCCGTGTGCCACGGCCCCCAGGTCCTGATTTCGGCCGGCATCCTCAAGGGCAAGCGGCTGACGGGCTACGGCGCGGTCAAGGACGACGTGATCAATGCCGGCGGAACCTGGGTGGAGGGCCAGCCCGTGGTGGAGGACGGCAACCTGATCACCGCCCGCTGGCCCGAAGATGTGGGGTATCTGTGCCGGGCACTGATCGCCAGGATGGCGAAGTAGGGACAAGGCGGGGCTCCCTCCCCCTCTCCCCCCGGGAGAGGGTTGGGGTGAGGGGTGGTCCCGGCATCCATCTGGCACCCGGGATTTAGGATTTGATATGCCGCAGGCTCCCGTTCCCCCCGTCGCCCCCGGCGACCGGGTAGAAGTCGAGATTGCCTCCCTCGCCACCGGCGGGGAGGGGGTGGCGCGCCACCAGGGCTATGCCCTGTTCGTGCCCTTCACCGCCCCCGGCGACCGGGCGCGCGTCCAGGTGACCGCCGCCGGCCCCCGCTTCGGGCGGGCGGTGCTGGAAGACGTGCTGGAGGCCGGCCCCGACCGCACCGCCGCCCCCTGCCCCTATTACACCCACTGCGGCGGTTGCCAACTGCAGCATCTCACCTACCCCGCGCAACTGGTGGCCAAGCGCTCCTTCGTACAGGAGGCGGTGCGCCGCATCGCCCGGCTGAACCTGGAAGTGGCCGAGACCTTTCCCAGCGACCCCGCCTGGAACTACCGCCTGACCACCGAGTATGCGGCCGTGCAGACCCCGGCGGGGCTGGATTTCGGCTTCATGCGCCACCACAGCCGGGAGGTGCTACCGGTTGCCCAGTGCCCTATCACCCACGACGCAGTGAATGAGGTGATGCGGGCGGCCCGGGACCTGTTGCGTGGCGAGTTCTCCGGCTTTGCCGATACCGTGAGCGGCCTGACCGGCCGCCATTCCCCAGCCACCGGGCAGAGCCTGGCTATCCTCCACCTGATGGGGCGGGGCGCGGGAGCACGGCCCTTCGCCGAGGCGCTCTTGGCGGCTGTCCCCAACCTGGCCGGGGTGCTGGCCGGGCCCCCGCGTGCCGGCCGGCCCCATGCCCCGCGGCTGGAACTGCTGGCCGGGCAGGGATTCCTCGAACAGGAACTTGCCGGACACCGCTACCGGGTGTCGGCCGGTTCCTTCTTCCAGGTGAACCCGGCGGTAGCAGCACGGTTGGTGGCGCTGGTGGCCCGCTTGGCCGAGGTGGAGCCAGGTGAGACCGTGGTGGACGGCTATGCCGGCGTGGGGACCCTGGCCCTGGCCGTCGCCGAACGGGCGGGCCGGCTGGTGGTGATCGAGCAGGACCGCCAGGCCCTCGCCGATGCCCGCCGCAACCTGCGGCAGGCGCCGGCGGGCGCGATCTCCTTCCACCCCGGCTCGGTGGAGGGGCGGCTGGCCGCACTGGGACGCGGCGGCCTGCGGGCGCAGGTGGTGGTGCTCGATCCCCCGCGCAGCGGCGCCGGCGAGGTTGCCCTGCGGGCGGCCGCAGCGCTGGGCCCACGTACTATCGTGCTCGTCTCCTGCGACCCCGCCACCCTGGGCCGGGACCTGGGCCTGCTGGCCCGCCTGGGCTACCCTGCCCGGAGCGTCGCCCCGCTCGACATGTTCCCTCAGACCTGGCACGTGGAGGCCATAGCCGCTTGCCGGCAGGCGGCCACGTAGGAAAGCCGCCCGGCCTGTCGAAATAACCACCGACGCCCCCCCCGGCGACCAGTGCTGGGAGTCAAGCATGCCCAGGCGCAAGCAAACCCAGACCTCCTCTTTCGGCTCCGGCAAGCGGGAAGGCCACGACGCCACCGCTTACTACCAGCGGGGCATCGTCTCGCCCTGGTACCGGGAGCCCTGCCCCCAAGATCCGCAACCCGGGAACCCAAACCCGCCCCTCGACCAGATCTGGTGCCACTCGGCCGAGGATATGCATGAGTTGCCGGACAATTGCGTGGCCCTCATGGTCACCTCGCCCCCCTACCACGTGGGCAAGGACTATGACGCCGGAGGCACCTTCGCGGAGTACCTGGACTTGCTAAGACGGGTGTTCGCGGAAACCTACCGGGTGCTCATGCCCGGCGGCCGCGCGGTGGTGAACGTGGCCAATCTCGGCCGCCAGCCCTACGTGCCTCTTGCCGCCCACGTTACGCAACTCATGGAGGGCCTAGGCTTCCTGATGCGGGGCGAGGTGATCTGGGTGAAGGGCAAGGGGGCCTCCGGCAACTGCGCCTGGGGCTCCTGGCAATCCGCCCGCAACCCCACCCTGCGCGACCTGCACGAGTACTGCCTGGTCTTCTGCAAGGGCCGTTTCGACCGGCCAGAGCGGGGGGAGAGCACGATCTCCCGGGAGGAGTTCCTGGCGGCCACCCTCTCGGTGTGGGAGATCGCGCCCGAGTCGGCCACCCGCGTCGGCCACCCTGCGCCCTTCCCGGTGGCCCTGCCCCGCCGCTTTATAGAACTCTACACCTACCGGGGTGACCTGGTCCTCGACCCCTTCATGGGCAGTGGCAGCACGGCGGTCGCCGCCGCCCGAAGCGGCCGGCACTTTGCCGGCTATGAGATAGACCCCGCATACGTTCGCCGTGCCCAGGAGCGCCTGTGTGAGCCCCAGAGGAACCTGCCGCTTTAGCCTCGCCGCCACCTTGACTATGCTCTTGTTGCTGGCAGGGCTCGCATGCAGTGCCCAGCCTCCCTCCGAGCCCCTCACCTCGCTGTGGAACCGCATCTCCCTCTTCCAGCAGGGCTGGGGCGAGCCGGGCGCCGGTGTCTCCGCCCATGCCCCCGGCCAGACCCCCCTGCCCATGCAGATCAAGGACAGGCACTTTGCCGAGGGCCTGGGCACGCACGCCCCCGGGCGGCTCGTGCTCGACCTGGAGGGGCAGTACCTCCTCTTCACCGCCCAGGTGGGGGTGCAGTGGCAGCAGGGCAACACCGGCAGCGTCATCTTTCGGGTGCTGGTGGACGGCAAGAAGCGCTTTGACAGCGGGATCCGCCGCGAGCGCGACGCGCCCCTGCCCGTGCGGGTCTCCCTGCGCGGCGCCCAGCGCCTGGAACTGGTGGTCACCGACGCCGGCGACGGCATGGCCTGCGACTGCGCCGACTGGGCCGAGGCCCGCCTGGTGCGCGACCCCGCGGCCCCCGCCCGTCCCCCCGCCCGCTCGCTGGATATCGCCCCCTTCGCCACGGTCATTACCGGTGACCCGGCTCGCACCGTGGGCATGCGGGCCGGGCGCGTGGACGAGGTACCCCCGGACGACCTCGGGCTGGATATCCCCGTGCGTTGTCACCCCAAGGGCGGGTATCAGCCGGCCGTCTATGGCGACCGGGCCTGCCTCGGCCTGCTGTGGCGGGAGCGACGGCGGCTGCGCGAGGTGGTGGCCATCTGCGCCGAACCCGTGCCCGACCCCGCGCAGGTGCGGCTGGAATGCTGGAGCGGCCAAAACCGCTGGCAGGGCGAATGGAAGACTGTGCCCACCCAGGTCAGCACGGAGGGCGGCCGGCTCATCTTCCGGCTGCACTGGCAGGGCAGCCGCGAGTGGTCGGCCGGGACCAGCAAGGTGCGCCTGATCCTGCCTGCCCCCGCCCCCCGCCTGCTCCTACAGGCCTACACCGGCACGCCCACTCGGGAGGTTACCCTCCGGCTGGAATCCGACCGGCCGGCTCCCATCACCGCGTCTTTGCGTCTCTACAACGGCGAGTTCGTCTCCCCGGCCGCCGGCAGCGCGGGGCCGGTGCCCTGGCGCACGTCCGCGCCGCTTACCGTACGCCTGCAGGCACATCGGCCCGGCACCCCGGCCGACCGCACCCTGCTCCGGCTGGATGGTGTCGGCACTTCCTTCGCCATCTCCCTGGACGACCTGCTGGCCCGCAAGTGCGTCTATGTGCGCGACCTGCACGTCTATGCCACCCTCGCTGGCGGGCCTACCCTGGCCGAGTATCGGCGGCGCATCGCCGGCCGGGAGACCGTGCTCGACCGGGTCCGCCGCCTGCCCGAGCAGACCTGGGATCGGGCGCTGGCCCGCACCCATCACCCCATCCAGGACAACGGGCCCATGATGCTCTCCCTGGCCTGCGACAACGCCAAGTTCGTGGCCGCGCGCGAGGGCAGCCTGCAGGCCCCCAACCTGCGGGTGCAGGTGCGGTGTGGCGATGGGCGCTATACCCGGGTTTCCCGCCGCCTGGCCGGGGGCTGGCTGCCCATGCCCGAGAGCACGCTGGCCAGCGACGCCGTGACCTACCGCCAGACCACCTTCGTTGCCCCCTGCGGGGACCAGGCACGCCCGCTGGCCGTGGTGGAGATGGAGGCTGACCGCCCGGGAGAGGTCTCGCTCGGCTTCCTGGATGCCGAGGGCACGCCCCTGGACGCGCAGGCCGAGCCCACGGGTGAGGGCACGCTGATTGTGACCGGCGATCGCCTGCTGGCCCTGGTGCAGGGCACAGCCGCGACCCGGACCCAGGATGGGGTGCTCTGGCTCGACGCCAGGGTCAACCCCCGGCAATTGCTGCGCCTGTGTGTGCCCGGCTGGCCGGCTACCCGCGCGGAGGCCTTGGCCGTCTCGGTCGGCGGCCCTGGCTACCGCGAGGCCTGCCGGCGCTACTGGGAAGCGTTGGTGCCCCCGGATGCCCTGGTCCTGCCGGATGCCCGCCTGGCCGATACCATCCGCGCCTCCCAGGTGCACTGCCTGATGGCCGCCCGCAGCGAAGCCGATGGCGCCCGCGTGGCCGCCTGGATCGCCTCCGCCGCCTATGGCCCGCTGGAGAGCGAGGCGCACTCGGTCATCCGGGGCATGGACCTCTGGGGCCACCGCGACTTCGCCGAGCGCGCCCTCGATTTCTTCATTGCCCGCTACCGGCCCTCGGGCGCCCTCACCACCGGCTATACGCTAATGGGTCATGGCTGGCACCTCTGGACCGTGGGCCAGCACGTGGCCCTGCACGGCGCCCCCGCCCGGCAGTGGTTTGCCGCCCGCGCCCCCCAGGTGCTGCAGGCCTGCCGCTGGGTGGCCGCGCAGCGGGCCAAGACCGCCGCGCTCACGGGTAGCCCGGAGCAGGGCCTGATGCCCCCCGGCGTCATGGCCGACTGGAACAACTACGCCCCCTGGTTCTGCCTGAATGGCTACTACCAGGCGGGGCTGGCGGCCGTCGCTGCCGGCATGACAGACCCCCAATCCCAGGTCCCTGGATGGAAGGGGCAGGGGGACAGCCTGGCCGCCGAGGCCTCGGCCTTCCGCGCCCGCATCCTCCAGGCTTACCGCGAAACCCGCGCCTGGACCCCGGTCGTCCCCCTGCAGGACGGCACCTGGGTGCCAGGTTACCCCGCCCAGTCCGGCCTGCCCGGCCCCACCGGCGACTTCTTTCCCGGCGAGGATGCCAACCGCTCCTGGTGCTACGACGTGGAACTGGGCCCCCACCACCTTGCCGCCCAGGGCCTGCTCGACCCCACAGACCGACAAGTCTCCTGGATGCTCGAGCACATGGAGGACGTGCAGTTCCTCTCCGAGGGCTGGTTCGACTACCCGGCGGCCGCCTCCCGGCGCCACTGGTTCGACCTGGGCGGTTTTGCCAAGGTCCAGCCTTACTACTGCCGGGCCGGGCAGTTGTATGCCGCCCGGGGCGAGGTGAAGCCGTTCCTGCGTACCTACTTCAATAGCCTGGCGGCCATGCTCAACACCGAGACCCTGTGGCTGTGGGAACACTTCCACAACTCCGGCGCCTGGAACAAGACCCACGAAACCGGCTATTTCCTGGAGCAGAGCCGGCTCATGCTGCTGCAAGAACGGGGAGAGGAACTGTGGCTGGCCCCCCTGGTACCCAGCGCCTGGCTGGGGGAGGGCAAGGTGATCGCCGTGAACAATCTCCCCTCCACCTTCGGCCCGGTTTCCTACCGCATTGCCGTCAAGGATCACGAAATACGGGCGACGGTCCACGCCCCCGGCGCCCCTGCGGTGGTCCTCCGCCTGCCGCCCGGCCGCCCCATCCGCCGCGCTCAGGCGAACGGGCAGGCGGTGCCCTTCCAGTCCCGGGCCGGCCTCGTTCGCTTTGCCCCCCGTCCCCAGGGGGACGAGGTCCTGGTCGCGTTCTGAGGGGCGTCCCATGGTCCCCTCTCCCTGGAGGGAGAGGGTTAGGGTGAGGGGGGCTGGAGGGAGGAGATCCTGTTCCGCCCCTCACCCCCACCCTCTCCCGTGGGGAGAGGGAGTTCTTGTGCCGCCATGGCAGGACCGCAGACCCGTTCGCGGGAATACCCACACATCGCACGCCAGGAGCCGACCGTGGACAAACTCAGTTTCATGACCTTCATGTGCCCCCAGTGGACGCTCGCAGAAGTACTGGCAGGCGCCAAGCGCCACGGCTACGCCGGGGTGGAGCCGCGGGTCAAGTCCGGTCACGCCCACGGCATCGAGGTGGAGGCCTCGGCTGCCGACCGCAAGCGTATCCGGGCCATGTTCGCCGACAGCGGAGTGGCCATCTCCTGCATTGCCACCTCTGTCACCTTCGGCAAGGGCCTGCCCGAGACCCGGCAGGCCAACCTGGACGAGGCCCGCCGCTACCTGGATCTGGGTGCCGAAATCGGCGCACCGGCGCTGCGCGTCTTCTGCGGCCATCCGCCCGAGGGCTGGACCAGGGACCTCACGGTCACCGCCGTCGCCGACCAACTCGCCCAACTTGCGCCCCAGGCCGAGGCGGCCGGAGTGACGCTCTGCCTGGAGACCCACGACTATTTCCGCGCCGGGGAATGGGTGGGCAAGACCGTCGCCCGCGTCAACTCCCCCGCCGTGCTCGCCAACTGGGACGTGCAACACCCCTATAACGAGGGTGAGCACCCCGCGGCCACCGCCCGCTGGCTTGCCGGCCGGGTGGGCCACACCCACTGCCACGATTTCCGGCCCGGCGAGGGGCTGGGGCTGTGCGAGATCGGCCAGGGCATCTCCCCCTTGCGCCATTTCCTGCTGCTCCTGCAGGAGCAGGGTTACCAGGGTTACCTCTCTGCCGAGTACTGGGAAGAACTGGGTCCTCCCGAGGAGGCCCTGCGCAAGTATGCCGAGGGCATGCGCGGCCTGCTGGCTACCCTGTAGGAGGCGACCGTGCACCTGACATGGCTCTGGATTTCCGCCGCGGACCTGCGCACCGAGTTGGCGCAGGCCAAGGAGGAGGGCAAGGCCGTCTCCCCGGACCTGGAGCGGCGCTTCACCGACCTGGCCGCCCGCGGCGACGAGTACCTGCGCACGCCCGCCGGACAGCGGGAGGCCGAGGCCCTGCTCGATGAGTCAGCCGCCCTCCCCCAGGCCCCCGGATATGCCTACCAGGAGCCCTCGGACCTGGAGGGTATCCGGGCGGCGCGGCCCGCCATTCCAGCGCTGCCGGCTCCCGACCTCGCCCCGGATCTCCTGCTCGACCGCCTCCATGGTGCCTGGCTGGGCCGGGCTTACGGGTGTTACCTGGGCAAGCCAGTGGAGGGGGTCAGCCGCCAGCCCGGCGAGGTCTTCATCCTGGAGGGGTTCCTGAAGGAGACCGGGCAGTGGCCGCTCGCTGGCTACTTCAGCCTCGCCCACCCCGAGGCCCGCGCCCGCCACGGGCTGGCGGGCCGCAACGAATCCTGGGGCGAGGGGCCACAGTTCATGCCCGAGGACGACGACACCAACTACACCACTGTCGGCCTCGCGGTGATGGAGCGCCACGGGCGGGACTTCACCCCCCACCACGTGGCCGATTTCTGGCTGGCGAATATACCCCTCAGCCACACCTGCACTGCCGAGCGGGTGGCCTATCGCAACTTCTGCCTCAATCTGGCCCCCCCGGAGTCGGCCACCTGGCGTAACCCCTACCGGGAGTGGATCGGCGCCCAGATCCGGGCCGACATGTTCGGCTACGCCGCTCCCGGCGACCCGGAGCGCGCGGCGGAGTACGCCTGGCGGGACGCCTGCATTTCCCACGTCAAGAATGGCATCTACGGCGAGATGTGGGTGGCGGCGATGCTGGCGGCAGCCTATGTCACGGATGACGTGCCGGCGGTGATCCGGGCGGGCCTGGCCCAGGTGCCCGCGCGCTGCCGACTGGCGGAAGCAGTGACTGAGGTGCTCGATTGGCATGCCCGGGGACAGGACTTTACCCAGGCGAACCTGGCCCTGCACGCCCGCTGGGACGAGCGCAACTCTCACCATTGGTGCCACACCATCTCCAACGCCCAGATCTGCACCGCCGCCTTGCTCTGGGGCGAGGGCGACTACGCCCAGAGCATCAGCCTGGCGGTGCTCCCCGGCCTGGATACCGATTGTAACGGCGCCACTGTGGGCTCCATCGTGGGCATGATGCTCGGCGCCCGCCGCCTGCCCCAGGTCCTGGTGGGCCGGCTGCACGACCGCATTCACACCGGCGTGCAGGGGTATCTCGACTGCTCTATCAGCGGCATGGCCGCACGCATGGCCCAGGTGGCAAGGGGAGGGTAGGTCTGTCATTTCGAGCGGTAATCCCGAACTGGCGAGGGATCCCCGTCGAGAAATCCCGCTCTCCTCTCCCTCTGCGCTATCCCCCCCCTGCGGCAAGGGGGAACAGCCGGGCCCAAGGTCGAAGGTGCGAGCAGCGAGGCAGTAGCGGAGGTCGCCGTGTTCATTGACATCCACACCCACCTGGGACGCTGGGGCATGCGCCAGGAACCGGAGATGACCGAGGGCGAGTTACTGCGGCAGATGGATGCCCTGGGCATCGCGAAGGCGGTCATCCTCCCCCTGGGGATGACCCCCGAATGCTTCATGCTGCCCTTCAGCACGGAGGATGCGCTGGCCACCTACCGCCGGCATCCCGACCGCATCATCCCCTTCTGCAACGTGGACCCGCGCAGCGGGCACTCGCCCGAGGTTGACTTTCGCTGGCTGCTTGCAGACTGGAAGGCGCAGGGAGTGCGGGGACTGGGCGAACTGACGGCCAACCTGCCCTTCGACGACCCCATGTGCATAAACCTCTACCGCCAGTGCGCAGAGGTGGGGCTGCCCATCATCTTTCACCTGGCCGTCCGGGTGGGCTATGGGCTCTACGGGGTGGCCGACGAGATGGGCATGCCCCGCCTGGAGCGGGTGCTCCAGGAATGCCCCGACACCACCTTCATCGGCCACGCCATGGCCTTCTGGGCCGAAATCGCGAGCAACGTGGAGGAGGAAACCCGTGGCGGCTACCCGGAGGGCCCAGTGGCCGGCCCCGGGCGTACTCCAGAGTTGTTGGCCAGGTACCCCAACCTCTATGGCGACCTCTCCGCGGGCAGCGGCTTCAACGCCCTCCACCGCGACCCCGAGTTTGGCTATCGCTTCCTCGAGGAGCACCAGGATAAACTCCTCTTCGGCACCGATATCTGCCACGTCAACCAGGAGGTGGAGATCTTCCCCTGGCTCAACGCCGCCCTGGCCGAGGGCAAGATCACTCGCACCTGCTACGAGAAAATCGGGTGGAAGAACGCGGCGAAACTACTTGGGCTCTAAGGATGAAACCCGGGGGGCCGGGGTAGGGGAAGAAAGCCCAGCCTCTCCGTGCCATGCCGTGGTGGGCCCACCTGGATTCGAACCAGGGACCAGCCGGTTATGAGCCGGACGCTCTGCCGCTGAGCTATGGGCCCATGAGGCGTGGATACTAAGGAAATTATACCTTGAGGGGGCGCGGCCGGTCAACGGAGCGCCCGGTAACGTTCCGAGTTGCAGACGTCCACGTTCCGGTGAGGTAGGCAGAGGGCGCCTTGACACTGCACGCTGGGTACATGACGCCATGAGGCCCCTCACCCTTCCCTCTCCCAACGGGGAGAGGGCATGGCTGGCACCAGCGCAGGCCTTCCGGCAGGTAACATTCGCACAACCGGACGACAGGGACAGTTACCTGCAAGCAGCGTCAGGCAAATGGCCGCGCGCTTGTGCGGCAGGTAACAGTCCCCTCCTACAGGGCATCCCTTCCCTCTCCGCCTATGCGCCTGCCCCTTACCTCATCGCCCCTACCGGCATCCACCCTGTCCGCATGGAGGCGGGCATGAGCACCCGGTCAATGGCGTGGATCACCCCGTTGTCGGCCATCATATCCGGCCCGACCACCTCAACAGAGTTCACCCTGTAGGGCTCGGCCTCCAGGTCAAGGTTGTCCCCGTGTACGGTATGCAGCGCGCTGAGGCGCCGTTCGGCTACCAGGCTGGAGGTCAAGCGGTCGGGTACGACATGGTAGCGCAGCACGTTCTGCAGCGACGGGATATCCGCCAGCAAGCGTGCGTAAACCCCCGGGTCCAGGTCCTCGAAGGCCTGGTTGGTGGGCGCAAACACGGTAAAAGGCCAGCCAGTCCAGCAGGCCAGCGACCTTGAGCAGCGCGGTGAAAGTGGTGAAACGGCCATCAGCGATGGCGGTGTCTACCAGGTTGGCCATTGTAAGTCTCCTTTTCGGGGTTCGGGTCTCGGGTGAGGGAGGGAAGGGACCACTCACGACCAGGCCCCAAACCGGTCTTGGCGGGAGCGCGGACGCCACGCCCGCGCTCCCGCGTATCGGGCTATCGGCTCAGACCTGCGCCATTGCCGGCTGTCGCTCCCGCATGAAAGCCGGTTGCAGGACGCGATCGATCACGTGGATGATGCCATTGTCAGCCTCGAGGTCGGGCTCAGAAATGTCTACCCCGTTCACCGTGAGCACGGTGGGGTTCAGGTCCAGGTTGTCCCCCTGCAGGCTCTGCAGGGAGTGCAGGTCCTGGTCCCGGAGATCATCAGAAGATAACTTGCCCGACACCACGTGGTACTTGAGCACCTCCCGCAGCCGGGGAATATCCCCCAGCAGGCTCTCCATGAGGTGCGGCTCCACGTTGCTCCAGGCCTCGTCACTGGGTGCGAAGATGGTGAACGGGCCCTCGTTGGCCAGGGTGTCCAGCAGTCCGGTCGTGCGCAGCATGGTTACCAGCGTGGTCAATTGCCCATGCTCAATGCACGTGTCAATCAGATTAGCCATCATGTTCTCCTCGGGCAATCCCCGGAGTCGAGATATGATTTACCCTGGCTCCGCTCGCACGAGCGCCAGCGTGTGCGCAGACGAGACGGCCTTGGGGGAATCTGCACATCCAGGTGCAGGCGCACGCAATATCAGCGCCGGCGCTCTGGCCCGCGCACCAGCGACATCAGCGCCGCCGCCACACAGATGCCAGCGCTGACGTGCAGGGCCGCGCGCATCCCATGCACGAAGGCGCCCGCCAGGGCGGTGCCCAGGTGGGCCTCGGTGGCCACGAACAGGCGGAGCATGATCTCACGCGGGATACTCGCTGCGGCCACCGCCAGCGACAGGGCATAACTGGTCACCATGCCCGTGTTACGCAGGGTCGCGAGCACCGCGGAGGCTACCCCCAGCCGTTCGGGCGGCGCCGAGCCCATCACCGCGCTGGTGTTGGGCGAGAAGAAGAGCCCGCCCCCGATCCCCGCCAGCGCCAGCCCCACTGCTAGCTGCAGGTACGAGGAATGCGCGGTGGTCCGGCTCAGCCACCAGATCCCGAAGGCCTGAATCAGCAGGCCCGCGGTAGCCGGCAGGCGGGCCCCGATGCGATCCGAGAGCCGCCCGCTCAAGGGCCCGACCACCGCCAGCGCGATGGGCATGGGCAGCAGGAGCACGGCCGCGTGCAGCGGGCTGTACCCGCGCACCGCCTGCAGGTAGAAGACGATCAGGAACTGCACCGCGAAGATCCCCAGCGCCTGCAGGGTGGCCGCAAGCACCGCGAAGTCGAAGCCGCGGTTGGCAAACAGGCGCAGGTCCAGCGCCGGGCACGCCACGTGGCGCTGCCACAGGTAGAAAAGCAGCATCCCCACCCCGGCTCCGACGAAGAGCGCGATCACCCACGCCGTCCCGTACCCCACCTGGATGCCTCCCATCAGCGCCACCAGCAGCGCGAGCAGGCTGAGCGTGAAGAGGACGGTGCCCACCAGGTCCAGGGTGTCGCACGGCCCGGGTGCGGGCGGCCGCTGGCGCAGGTAGCGATAGGCCAGGATGGTGACCGCAATGCCGATGGGGATGTTGATCAGGAACACCCACCGCCAACTGGCGATGGCCAGGATGAAGCCGCCCAGCACGGGACCGACAATGCCGCCCACGCCGAACGTGAGCGAGTTGATGCCCAGCGCCAGCCCGCGCTGGTTGGGCGGGAAGGTCTCGGTCACGATGGCCCAGGAGTTCACCAGCATCAGCGCCCCTCCCCCACCCTGGATCACCCGGGCCGCCACCAGCTCCCAGGCGCCGGGGGAGAGGCCGCACAGGGCGGAGCCGACGGTGAAGACGATGAACCCCAGGTTGTAGAGGCGCACCCGGCCGTAGATGTCGGCCACCCGGCCCAGGGCCAGCAGGAGCACGGTGCTGATGAAGATGTAGGACATGATCACCCACACCGCCGCCAGCAGGCTCGCATGCAGATCACTGATGATGTCGGGGAGGGCGATGATGACCACGGTGGAGTCGATCGCCACCATAAAGGCGCCGGTGGTGACGATGGACAGCGCAACCCACTTGTAGCGGGGGGAAGGCGTGCTCTCCATGGGCTTACCCGGCGCATCTTAGCAGCCGGGGACGGCTGCCGGCGGCACCGCGGGCGCACACGCGGGAGGACTTGGGCACCCGGCGGGGAAGCAACGCTCATCCCACCGCGGCCGGAGACGGCCGCCATAAGGCAGACGGATGCTCACCCCCCGCGAACGTGGCACCCTGCGCGACCTCGCCCGCCGCGTGGCCGAGATCGGCTCCGCTCCCCTCCAGGAGCATAACCGCCAACTCTGGAAACGGCAGAACTCACTGCAAGCACAGCGTCCCCTCGTGCTCTGCTTCCCCGAAGGGGCCTGGCGGGAGTGCCTGCCCGATGAGAGCCTGACCGTGCAGGATGATTTCGGCCGGCGGTGGGAGTGGCACCTGCGCCACCTCATCTACCGCTGGGAGCATCTGCGCGACGACAATGTGATCGAGCCCGTGCTCAAGGTGAGCCTGGCCTGGGACACCACCGGCTGGGGGCTGCAGCCGGAGTACATCCGCAGCACCGAGGAGCGGGGGGCGTGGCATTATGACCCGCCCATCAAGGCCCCCGAGGACGCCGACCGCCTGCACCTGCCGGAACTCATAGTCGACGAGGCCGCCACCAGGCGGCGGCTGGAGATGACCCAGGACCTCTTCGGCGATATCCTGGAGGTGCAGCCCCGCAAGATCGCGGGCTTTGGCTGGGGGCAACTGCACTTCGGGCTGGTGAGTCAGTTTGCCTCGCTACGCGGGCTGGACCAGATCATGGTGGACATCTGCGACCGCCCGGAATGGGTGCACCGGGTGATGGAACTGCTTACCACCGGCCGCGAGCGGCTGCTCTTGCAGATGGAGGAACAGGGCCTGCTCGACCTCAATAACCGCGACGACTACGTCGGTTCGGGCGGCGTCGGCTACACCGACGAACTGCCGGCCCCCGGCTACGCGGGCAAGGCCCGCCGCTGCGACCAGTGGGCCTTCGCCGAGGCGCAGGAATTCGCACTGGTGAGCCCCGCCATGCACGAGGAGTTCGTGCTGCAGTACCAGCGGCGGCTGTGCGCTCCCTTCGGACTGGTCTGCTATGGCTGCTGCGAGGATTTCACCCACAAGTTGGACCTGGTCTTCACCGTCCCCCACCTGCGGCGTATCTCCATCAGCCCCTGGACTGACGTGCGGGTGGCCGCCGAGCGGCTGGGCAACCGGTATGTCTTCTCCTGGAAGCCCGCCCCCAGCATGCTGGCCCAGGGCTGGGACGAAGAGGCCATCCGCAAGTACATCCGGGGCACGGTCCAGGTGGCCCGGAAGCACGGGTGCGTGCTGGAGATGATCATGAAGGACACGCACACGGTGTGCAACGAACCCTGGCGCCTGAGCGAGTGGGTGCGCATCGCCAAGGAGGAGGCGCTGCGGTAGATGAGCAACGCTTGCTCAAGGGCCGCCGCGCTTGCGGGTCCTCGCGGTCCCGCGGCCACTATGCCCGCCCCTACTGCGTCTCCCTCACCTGCCGCTCCCGCAGCAACTCCAGCCATTTGGACACCGTGGGCTCCCACTTGCCCTGGGCCCGCAGGATGGCCTCCAGGCATTCGCGCGCAGCCCCGTGCCCGCCGGCGCGGGTGGTGGTGAAGCGGGCAAGCGCCGCCACCTCCGAGGGGGCGCCGGGCACGGTCATCGGCAAACCGGCGATATGCAGCGCCGGCAGGTCGTTCAGGTCGTCGCCCAGGTAGGCGATCTCCTCCAGCGGCAACTCATGGTGGCGGGCGAACTCGCGCAACGCCCAGTCCTTGTCCGTAGTGCGCTGGAAAAGCATGTGTACGCCCAGTTCCCCCGAGCGGCGCTCAACCATGGGCGAACGGCGGCCGGAGATCCAGGCGAGCAGCAGCCCCGCCTCCCGGGCCACGTTGAAACCCAACCCGTCGAGTACCGAAAAGCCCTTTAGTTCGGTCCCGTCCTCCGCATAGTAGATGGTGCCGTCAGTCAGGCAGCCGTCCACATCGCTGACGAAGGCCCGAACGCGGCGCAGGGAGGCGAGCAGGTCGTCGGCCATCAGATGATCCCCGCAGTGAGAAGGTCTTTCAGGTTTACCACCCCCAGCACCCGGCCCTCACTGTCAAGCACCGGCAACTCGCCGATCTTATACTTCTCCATCATTCCCAGCGCCTCGGTCGCCAGGCGCCCCGCGGGAATGCTCTTGCAGGGAGCAGTCATGGCCTCGGCCGCGGGGCGGGCCAGCCCGCGCTCGTCCGAGAGCAGCATGCGGCGCACGTCGCCATCGGTCAGGATTCCCAGCAGCCGGCCCTCCGGACCGGTTACACACGCGGCCCCGGCATGGGCGCGGGTGATGGCGAAGAGCGCATCCCGTAGCAAGGTGTCGGGGGTGATGCTCGCCACCGCCTCCCCGGTACGCATGACCATGTCTACCGTCAGCAGCAACCGCCGCCCCAGCGCCCCCGCCGGGTGCCGCAGGGCAAAGTCCTCCCGGCTGAAGCGCCGTTGCAGCATCACCGCGATCGCCAGCGCATCCCCCATCGCCAGCATGGCCGTGGTGGAAGTGGTGGGGGCCAGGCCCAGCGGGCAGGCCTCCCCCGCCACGGAGACATCCAGGACTACCTCGGCGGCGCTGGCCAGCGTGGAGCCTTCCTTGCCCGTGAGGGCGATGATGGGCACCTCCAGCCGTCGGAGCGCTGGCAGGATGGCCGATAACTCGTCGCTTTCGCCGCTGTAGGAGAGGGCCACCACCACGTCCCCGGCGGTGACCATGCCCAGATCACCGTGGACGCCCTCCGCAGGGTGCAGGAAGAGGGCCGGGGTGCCCGTGCTGGCCAGCGTGGCGGCCAATTTCCGCGCCACCGCGCCTGACTTGCCCATGCCGGTGGTCACCACCCGGCCCCGGCAGGCCAGGACCATGGCCACCGCGGCCACAAAGCGCTCGTCCAGTCGCGCGGCGAGGCCCGCCACCGCCTCCGACTCCAGGGTCAGCACCCGCCGCCCGTCGCCCAGGGGGTCGCCCTCCAGCACCGCACGGTGCCCACGGGAATCGATCACGCTCACTCCTCTCTTGCCAGACGGTCTATGGCCAGCACCCGCGCCAGCAGCGGCTCCAGGTCTGCCAGCGGCAGTTGGCTGCCGGCATCCGACAGAGCCCGGGGCGGGTCGGGGTGCACCTCCAGGAACAGCCCATCAATGCCCACCGCAGCAGCAGCCCGTGCCAGCGGTCCCACGTACTGGCGATCGCCCCCGGAAGCCCGCCCGGCAGCGCCCGGCAACTGCACCGCATGGGTGGCATCAAAAACCACCGGGACCCCCAGCCCCCGCATGATCACCAGGCCGCGCATGTCCACCACCAGGTTATGGTACCCGAAGGTGGTGCCCCGTTCTACCAACAAGCAGGGCGCGCCCTGGGCGCGCACCTTATCCCGGGCGTGGCGCATGTCCTCCGGCGCCATGAACTGCCCCTTCTTGATCGCGACCGGCTTCCCCGTGCGGCCGGCCGCGACCAGCAGGTCCGTCTGCCGGCAGAGGAACGCCGGAATCTGCAGCGCGTCCACCACCGCGGCGACTGGCTTGGCTTGCGCGGGCTCGTGGATGTCAGTGATCAGCGGCAGGCCGGTCTCCTCGCGCACTGCAGCCAGGATCTCGAGCCCCCGCTCCAAACCGGGCCCCCGGTAGGCCGTCAGGCTGGTACGGTTGGCCTTGTCAAAGGAGGCCTTGAAAACAGCCCCGCACCCCAGCCGGCTGGCTGCTGCCGCAAGGCCCCTGGCCACCTCCAGGCATGTCGTCAGGTCCTCGATCACGCACGGACCGGCGATCACCGCCAACCGGGCCCCCCCGCCAAAGGCGGCTGCGCCAATGCAGACCTGCTCAGGGTGTGCCGCAGTCATGAAAGACAAGCCTTCCCCGGGAAATCTAAAGCAAGGGAACACCCGGAACGGTACCGTCCGGAGTTCAAAGCATACCGCGTTTGGCCGCCTCCCGGCAAGGGGCTGACGCCCGCCGCGAAGGGGGCCCTACGGTGCCCCAAGCGCAGGAACCAGGCGCTCTGCCAGCGTTGACAGTCGGGGGCTCGGCCAGTAGAATTGAGCGTGCGCAAAGGGGGGACAACCCTGCCCTCCTCCACGCTCCCCGAATGGAGGTCGCTTTGAAGAGGCTCCTACCCCTGCTCGGAGTGCTGGCGGCGCTCGCCCTCATCCCCACTCTTTCCTGGGCCGCGGCCGATATCCCCGCCAACGCCTTCGTGCTCGCCGATGACGAGCAGGCGGCTGCGCACGCCATGCAGGAGGCGGGCGGGCAGGCGTTCCACATCTTCACCAGGGCCATCATCGGCTACCTGCCCACCACCGCCAACCTGGTCGGAATGGGGACGGTACGGGAGGTCCATCGGACCGCGGTGGACCTCCGTGCGGCTCGGGCCTTCGGGCCCGCTGCCGAAGCCGCCGCCGTCGCCTGGAACCAGAACGTCTGCGGGCTCCGGCCTGCCGCTCCTCCCGCCGTTTGCCAGCGCGGCCGCCGGCTTGTCGGCGACACCATCAACCTGCCCCGCTCCCGTGCCCTCATGCCCTCCCTGGCCAGGTTGCTGCCCACCGGGGCCGGCCGCTACAACACCAGTGAGTACATGGTGGGCAGTGTCGCCGTCGGCATCATCGTCCCCGAAAGTAGTGGCAACGCTGAGAACTGGTCCACCGAGCGCCTGAACACCGTGGTGGCGGAAACCCAGGCCGGGATTGACTGGTGGCGGCAGCGGGAGCCCAGCGCCAACCTCACCTTCAGTTACGATCTCCACCTCAGCGTGCCCGTCTCCATAGAACCCATCGCCACCGAGGCGGTGGGCAGCGCTGCCACCATCGAAGATGCCCCCATGGGGCAGTGGATGAATGAGTGCTTTGCCTACCTCGGCTACCCCGCCGACGTCATGTTCGAGGAGAACGCCTATTCCTATGCCAACGACCTGCGGCTGGCAAAAGGTACCAACTGGGCCTTCATCGTGTTCGTAGTGGACAGCCTCAACGACGCCGACGGCGCCTTCCCCGACGGGCTGTTCGCCTTTGCCCGCCCCGGCGGGCCCTACCTGGTGATGACCTACGATAACGACGGCTGGGGCATCGAGAACATGGACTCCACGGTGGCGCACGAGATGGGGCATATCTTCTACGCCCTGGATGAGTATCGGGATGCCGGCAACCTGGCCTCCGACCGCTCCGGCTACTTCAATGAGATCAATGGCAACAACGAGGGTGACGGCCTTACCAACGTCTCCTGCATCATGCGCGGCGATGAGGATTCCTACGACCTGCGCGCCGTCTGTGGCTACACCAAGCGCCAGATGGGCCAACGCGACCAGGACCGCAACGGCATCCAGGACGTGCTCGACGTGCCCCCGGTGTGCACGCTCCCGGCCTTTACCCCTGACCCTACGGGGCATAGCCTGTTGACCTACCTGGGCCGGGCCCAGGTGGGTACCCTCCCCAACCTCAACACGTGCCGCCCCGAACTGCCACACCCCGCCATCTCCGTTAGCACCATCGCAGGGGTGGAGTGGCAGGTGGATAGCACCGATTGGACACCCGCAACCCCCGCTACCGGGGCCTACGACAGCGGTCAGGAGAGTTTCCGCCTCATCGCAGGCCCGCTCGACCTGGGGGAGCACACAGTGCGCGCACGGGCGGTCGATAACCAGGGTAAGGTGGGCACCCCTGCCTCTGACACCGTGACCATCATTGCCGTGCCTCGCGTCGTGTCCTGCTTCCCCGCTCCAGGAGCAACTAACGCTGCCCGAAACACGGTCGTGCGCGCCACCTTCAGTGAGCCCATTGTAGCCGGCTCGATCACCTCCGCCAACTTCACCCTGCAGGGCCAATACACCGGGGTCGTGGCCGCCACTGTGTCCTATGACGCCGCCACCATGACCGCCACCCTGCAGCCGGCCACCCTGCTGGCGGTGGACAAGTATACCGCTACCGTGCGTGGCGGTGCCGCTGGGCCGGTCAGTCCGGATGGTCGGCATGTGGAGGACGACTGGTCGTGGTCCTTTACCGTGCCCGAGGACACAGCCCCGCCGACGATTACCATCACCACCCCCCAGGCCGGCGCCGTGGTGCGGGGACTCGTGCCTGTGCAAGCGGCGGTGGAGGACGAGACCGGCGTCGCCCGGGTGGATGTCTTCGTGGATGGGGTCAACCTGGCCGTGCTTACCGCGCCTCCCTACACCCTCACCTGGGATACCTCGCCGCAAACCGTCACCGATGGCCCTCATCAGATCATGGTCTGGGCCTGGGATACGGCCGGCCGGCGCGCCCAGGCCAGCATCAGCGTAGTAGCCGACAACGCCTCCTTTGACGATGTGCCCAAGGGCTCCGCTATCTGGCGCTACGTGGAGTCGGTCGCCCGTGAGGGAATTACCGGGGGCTGCTCGCTCACTCCGCCCCTGTACTGCCCCGACCGGGCGGTCACCCGGGGCCAGATGGCGGTCTTTCTATGTCGCGCCGCGGGCATCGCACCGTACGGCAATCCTACGCCCACCTTTGAGGACGTCCCCCGGACCCATCCCATGTACCCCTACATCGAGGCCGCCTTCCGCAATGGCCTGGTGAGCGGCTGCTCCACCACCCCCCGCCTGTTCTGTCCCAACACCGCGGTGACCCGCGGCCAATTGGCGGTGATGCTCTGCCGGGCCGCCGAGATCGCGCCCTATGACAACCCCACGCCTACCTTCAGTGACGTCCCCCGCGGCTCGAGCCAGTACCCCTATGTGGAGGCGCTATATCGGGCTACCGTGACCGGCGGCATTGCCAGGGACCCCCTGCGCTATGGGCCGGCGCTACCGGTAACGCGGGGGCAGATGGCGGTATTTCTCTGCCGCGCGTTCAACCTCTCGTTGGAGTGACGCCCGGCGCGCACTTCGCGCGCCCCGGGTTACTGCAGGGCAGGAAAACAACCTGCGCCACTTGGTAACCGCCGCAAGGCAAGGAGGGGCTGAAGCAGACATGCGTACGCATCACTGGTTTCTCATCATCCCACTGCTGGCGCTCATGCTATGGCCGGGCGGCCCGGGCCACGCCATGGTGTTGCAGCGCGTGAGCGTGTCGGCCACGGGTGAGGAGGCCAACGGCCCCTCCGAACGTCCCTCGCTCAGCCGCGACGGCAACCTGGTGGTCTTTACCTCCAAGGCCGACAACCTCGTCCCCGGCGATACCAACGGTTTGGGTGATGTCTTCATCTACGACCGCAGCGCCGGCACGATCACCTGCGCCAGCCGGGCCCTGGACGGGGGCCCGGCCAACAACGCCTCTCGCAACGCCGTCATCAGCGCTGATGGCAAGTACGTCGCCTTCGAGTCCGATGCCAGCAACCTGGTGCTCCATGACACCAATGGCGTCTCCGACGTCTTCATCTACTCCCTCGAGACCCAGCGCACCGAGCGCATCAGCGTCAGTCGCACTGGCGGCGATCCCGACGGCCCCTCCTTCACTCCTACCATCAGCGGCGACGGCACCTATGTGGCCTTTGCCTCCCGGGCCACCAACCTGCTCGCTACCCCCCCCAGTGACAACCCCGCGGTGGCCGACATCTTCATTCGCGATCGCCTCAATGGGGTAACCTTGTGGGCCAGCCGCAGTAGCGGGGGCATCGCCCCCAACGGCGACTGCCTGCACCCTGCCATCAGCAGCGATGGGCGCACGGTCGCCTTTGAAAGCACAGCCACCAACCTGGCCCTCAGGGACTACAATGGGGTGTCCGACGTCTTCCTCCACGACCGGCTCACCCAGGAGACCATCCCCGTCAGCGGTAACCTGCTCGGGCTCACCGGCAACGGCGCCTCCTTCAGCCCGGCCCTCAGCGGTGACGGGCGGTATGTCGTCTTCGCTTCCTTCGCCTCCGACCTGGTAAGCGGATCTCTCATTAACCTCGCTTACTCGAATATCATCGTCCTCGACCGTATCGGGGGGCGAATGAGCAGCATCACCATGGGGGGTGACTATTTCACCCTCGGCTACTCGCGCAATCCGGTGATCAGCGAGGACGGCACCCTGATCGCTTTCTGCTCCGATGCCGCCACCATCGAGGCGGGCGACAGTAACGGAGTGGCTGACATTTTTGTGAACGACCGCCGGTATGGCGTGTCCCAGCCCACCACCCTCATCAGCACGGGCCCGGCCCCACTGGGCACCGCGGCGCTCGATCCCGCCACCATGCCCGCGATCAGCGGCGATGGCAGCGTGGTCGCGTTCCAGTGTGCAACCCCCCTCATCCCCGAGGACCGCAATGGCGTCACCGACATCTTCCTCTCCGATACTCACGAGGGCCCGCCCCAGCAGCCCACCGACCTGGAGGTGGTGCAGAGCGCGGAGAACCAGGCCACCCTCACCTGGCGCGATCGCTCAAGCAACGAAGACTACTTCGAGTTGGAATACCGCATGGACGATGACCTGTGGTGGCTGCCCGTGGCATACCTGCCCCCTAATGCCGTTTCCTTGGTCGTCTCGAACCTCTGGGACGGCCACCTGTACACCTTCCGGGTGAGGGCCGGGAACTATGACGAGGGCACTGAAACCTACTACACTTCCGGTTACACGAACGAAGCAAGCATCTGGCCCACTGGCGGCTGGCAATACGAGGCGGTCAACTGGCAGGTCGAGTACGGTAACAACTGGAATACCAACGGCTGGGTGATCAAGCCGGGGGCCACCAACCTCATGCTCTATTTCTACCAGATCCAGACGGAGGAGGGCCGGGACTACCTGCGCTCGGATGCCGGCGACTCCTGGTCTGGCGACTACCATGGTGTGTACAGTACCAGCCGCCCGGGCCAGACGGTGACCCTCACGCTCTCCAGCAACGCTTTCAACAAAGGCTCCTTCACCATCGCCGCTGTGCTCTTCCGGGGGAACGCCACGGGACCGGCCACGGTGGGCGGCCCCTTGTTCGAAGGCGCCACCACCAACCCGGGCATCGGCCTGCCCCCGCCAACCGAACTGACGGCGACAGTCGTGGACGCGGCCATCGTTGACCTGAACTGGGTGGATAACTGCGCGAACGAGATGGGCTATGAGGTGCAGCGCAGGACCCTCGAGGGCGCCTTCGCCACCATCGCCCACCTCCCGGCCAACACCACCCAGTACCAGGACGCCTCCTGTCCGGGCGGCGAACCGGTGATCTACCGGGTGCGCGCCACCGGGCTGGTGGGGGTCTCCGAATGGAGCAACGAGGCCCGGGCCATGACCTATCTGGGCGGATACGGCGAACTGCAGACCATCGGGGAGGGCGTGGACACCGTCAACGTACTCTATACCGGCGGCACCCCCTACCAGATCGGTTACTGGCATGGGATGCTCCTGCATGACGACGTGGTGGCGAGCATCGACTATGCACTGCAGGTGACCCAGAATGAGATCCCGCTCGAGGGGCTGCTGGCCATCTGGCGAATGATGGAGCCCTACGTCAGCCCGGAGTTGATGCTCGAGATGCAGGGGCTCAGTGATGCCAGCGGGGTGCCCCTGGATCTCATCCATGCCATGCACGCCCTGCCCGACGCCGCCGAGTTCCACTGCAGCGCCTTCGCGGCCTTCGGCCCCGCCACCGCCAATGGGCACATGATCCAACTGCGCAACCTCGACTTCTCGATGGACCTGGGTATCCAGGACCACCCCCTGGTAGTGATCGCCGAGCCGCTGAACGGCGTCAAGTATGCCAACGTAACTTTTGCCGGGTTCATCGGGTCTATCGCAGGGATGAACGCCGCGGGCGTCGGGGTGAGCGAGGTGGGGGAGAGCTACGACTACGCCTATGAGAAACTTGACGGCACCCCCATGCCATTCGTGCTCCGGAACGTGATCGCTCACGCCACCAGTCTCAATGACGCCATTGCCATCATTGAAGGGGCCGAGCCTACCAGTAGCTACGTCTTCGTGGTAGGTGACGCCCGCACCCCCGACGCCGCCGTCTTCATGTACAGCCCCAGCATATTCCAGTATTGGGGGCCGGGCGGAGTCGCCACCATTGACCGCGAGCCGGGCCTGCCCAATATCGTCTACCACGGCATGTATAACGACCGGCTCTATGCCGACTTGGCGGCCGCCACTGGCACCATCACCCCCGAAGTGACCATGGCCATCTCCGAGCACAATGCCATGATCAACAGCAACCTGATGAATACCATCTACGACCTGACCACGGGCGACCTCTGGGTCAACTACGCGGAAGGGCCCACCGGGCGCGCCGCCAACCAACCCTTTGTCTACCTCAACATCCTCGCCCACCAGACCCCGCCCCTCACCATCACCGTAACCCCGGCCCCGGGCACGGTGGGCTCCCCCGCCAGCCAGGTCGTGGCCCGCTTCAGCAAGGCCATTGATCCCGCCAGCCTGGAGGGCGCTCTGCAGGTGGCCGGGGCCGCCCCGGTGTCGGGCACGATTGCCTACAACCCCGAGGCGCTCACCGCCACCTTTACCCCAGCCACCCTGCTCTCGCCAGGTACCTACACGGTGACCATCAAAGGCGGCCCTCAGGGGCTCCGCGGTGCCAACGGGCTGACCATGCCCGAGGACTTCGTGTCCTCCTTCCAGATCGCAGACCAGCAAGCCCCCATGCTCTCATTCGTCACCCCCCAGCAGGGGGCGAAGGTGCGGGGCATGGCCACCCTGGAGGTGCAGGCGAGCGATCCCGACGGCCGCGTGGCGAGAGTGGAGATTTTCATCGACGACCGCCTCACCGCGCTTACCAGCCCCCCCTGTCGCCTGCGCTGGGATACCGTGCCCCTCTCCGTCGCGGAAGGCCAGCATCTGATCCGGGCCCGGGCCTACGACACCGCCGGTCATTGCACCGAGCGCCAGATAACGGTGCTGGTGGACAACACCACCTTTGATGACGTGCTCAAAACCAATGGGCAGTGGGCCTACGTGGAGGCGATCGCCCGCGAGGGGATTGCCAGCGGCTGTTCCCGGGTGCCCCCGCTTTACTGCCCCAACAGCACCCTCACTCGGGGCCAGATGGCGGTGCTACTTTGCCGCGCCGCGGGACTTGCGCCTTACGCCAACCCGGTGCCCAGTTTCGTAGATGTGCCCGCTGGTGATGCCCGCTACGGGTACGTGGAGGCCCTGGTGCGGGCCGGAATCACTACTGGCTGCAGCCAGCAGCCGCCCCGCTATTGCCCGGAGGCGCCTATCACCCGGGGCCAGATGGCCGTGTTCCTTTGCCGTGCCGCCTCCCGGGCGCCAGTCTACCCAGCCCAGCCCACCTTCGGCGACGTGCCGTCGAGCAACCCACAGTACGGCTACATCGAGGCCCTGGTGGCCGCCGGTGTCACCAGCGGCTGCTCCAGCAAACCACCCGCCTTCTGCCCCAACGCCGCGGTCACCCGGGGGCAGATGGCGGTATTCCTCTGCCGGGACTTCGGCATTAGCACCGCGCAGTAACCTGGCAACCGCACACCACGGGCCGGCCGGGGAGCCGGCCCGAAAACGGCGGGGGGACCCGCCGATTCGGGGAGCCGGCCAAAGGGCCGGATGGGAGGATCGGTCATGGTGCGCTGGCGCGTCTGCTTGCTCTCATGGTGCCTGTTGGCGACCGCCCTGCTGCCGGCAGGGGCCCGCACGGTCCACTGGGTCAGCGCGGGTGGCAATGCCAACTCCAGCTGGCCGGACCTGTTGGCCGGCCCCTCGGACATGGTCTTCGACTCCATCTGCGGATACATGGGCCACCTTAGCGATATCTACCAGGGCGGCACCGGCGGTACGGATTGGGTGGGCCTCCCCTTCGGCCTACTCGGGGCGCCGCCTAACGAGAGTTCCTACTGGCCGGCAGCCGCGACCGATCCCTTCGGGCACCCGGTGGTCGCTTTCATGTCCTATGCCTCCAATCTGGTGGAGGGGGATACCAACGGCTGTGCCGACATCTTCGTCCGGTACTGGGATTACGATCATTCCAGGTGGGAGATCGAGCGGGTGAGCGTCCCTGACCCACAGCTGCCCGATGCCGAGGCCAACGCCGACTGCTTCTACCCGGCGATCAGCCCGCTTGGACGATAAGTCACCTTCTGCTCGCGGGCGGACAACCTGGCGCTTTTCCCGGATGGGGCCGAGGACAAGAACGGCAATTTCGACGTCTTCTGCCACGATCGGGAGACCGGCCGCACCTATGTCTGCAGCCCCTACGACGGCGGGCGCTGGGACGTGCTCCCCTACCGCTCCAGTGTCTCTAACTCGTGGGTCGCTCCAACCGACCCCCGGGCGGCACCCCAGCAGGACCCCCCCGTAGTGGTCTTCGAGTGGGCCTACCGCAACCCCGTCGAGTTCGAGGGGCAGGCCATCTACATGTGGCGGCTGAATGCGCCTCAGCCCGTCCGGCTGAGCACCCCCAGCCAGCAATGGTGCTACCACCCGGACGTGTGCATGACCCGCAAGCACAATTCCGCAAACGATGCGATACAGACCAGGGCGATCTTCGAGTGCAACGGCAAGCTGACCATATGGGATCTGGAGCAACGCACCTACCAGGAGCTCGACTGGGACCCCGCCTACACCTATCATGACCCCCACCTCTCTTACCGCTTGTTCGGTGAGGACCCCATAGCCCGCTACATAACCTATCGCCGGGAAAGCGTGGCGGCGCCGGGCCTGCCGGAGGTCTGGGTGTACGACCAGCTCACAGACTTCCGCTACTGCCTCAGCCATGACGCCTACGAGCAGCCGGTGCCCCTGGCCAGCTTGCCCGCGCTTGACTATGATGGCGAATGGGGGGTCTTCTACTCCACGTACGACGGCATGGTGCCCGAGGATGCCAATGGGATGGGCGATGTCTTCCTGACCCTGAACGAACTCTACCCGCCGCACGTGGAGAGCATCAGCCCCAATGGCAGCCCCTACGTGCGCCCGGATGCCTCGATCGTCATCCGCTTCAACGAGCCGATGGACCCCGCCAGTTTCCTCGGGGAGATCATCGTAGCCAACCTCGGCGGCGTGCTGGCGGGCAGCGGCAGCTACGATGAGACTACCTATACCTACACTTTCACGCCTGCCGTTCCTATGACCGCCGGACCATATTTCATCACCGTAGGGGGCCGTGACGGCGACGCGGTGCAGCCCCTCGCTGGGGTCAAGGATATCTACCAGGTACCCATGGAACGCTCCGTCGGCGCGATGTTCTACGTCACCGACTCGCTCGTGCTGCTGGAGATGACACCCGTAGAACGGGCCATCGAGGTGCGCAAAGACATCCAGGTGCGCGCCCGCTTCAGCCAGCCCATCGACATGAGCACCGTCAGCGACTACTCCTTCCACCTCGACGGCGACTACTATGGCCGCATCCCGGGTGGCTTCTCCTACGAGGCGGACTCCAATACCGTCGTCTTCACCCCCAGCAGCCCGCTCCTGGGCGATCACTATCGAGTGACCGTGCTCGGGGGCGCCAGCGGGGGACTCGTGGGCACCACCACCATACCCCTGGACAAAGACTACACCTGGGATTTCTGGGTCGTGGACCGGGAGGCGCCCAGCCTGCACCTCGACCCCCATGACGGCAGCGCGGTCAACGGCCTGGTGACCATCGCCGCCACTTGCACGGACGCGTGCCCGCTCGGCACCGGCCGCTTCTACGTTGATGACCGGCTCGTGGCCACGTTCAGCGGGCCCCCGTATGCCTGGGTCTGGAACACCTATCCCTTCAGTGTTACGGACGGCCCGCATACCATCCGGGCCGAGGTGGCCGACAACATGGGCAACCTGGCTGTAGCCACCTCGCACGTTACCCTATGCAACACCACCTTCGCCGATGTGCCCCGCACCGCCGCCTGCTGGCGCTACGTGGAGGCGGTCGCCCGCGAGCACATCACCGGCGGCTGCTCGCTAACCCCCCGGCTGTATTGCCCAACGGGCACCATGACCCGGGGCCAGTTCGCGGTCTTCCTGTGCCGGGCCATGGGGGTCTCCCCCTGCTACCCGGCGACGCCCACCTTTGCCGACGTGCCCGCCTCTTGCGGCCAGTATGGCTATATCGAGGCCATGTACAACCTGGGGCTGGCCGCCGGCTGCGCCACCGGGCCGCTGCGCTTCTGCCCCAACGCCCCGCTCTCGCGGGGGACGATGGCCGTCTTCCTCTGCCGGGGCGCAGGCATCGCTCCCTATAACAATCCGGTGCCCACCTTTGCGGACGTTCCCGCCTCCAGCGCCATCTACCCCTACGTGGAGGCGCTCTTCCGCCAGGGCATATCGGGCGGTTGTGCCATAGCGCCCATGCGCTTCTGCCCCGGCGCCGCCCTCACCCGGGCCGAGATGGCGATCTTCCTCTGCCGGGCGTTCGGCATCCCCTTGCCTACCCTCTGAGCGCAGCGCGGAGTGCCCCCCTCTGTAGGGCGGGCATTCCGTGCCCGTCTTCCGTGGGCGGTCATCTCCGCCCGCCAGGGACGCCCACCCGCGGCGGCGAAGAGGCTGAAAACGCTCCGGAGGCTCCCTTGCGTACCCGCCCTCTCGGCCGCACCGGCCTCACTGTCCCCGTCGTCTCTTTCGGCGGCATCCCCTGCAATCGCGTGAGCGAGGCGGAGGGTGTGGCCGCCGTCCGCCACTCCTTCGACCTGGGCTACCGGCTCTTCGACACCTCCCGTACCTACGGCGACAGCGAGCGCCGTATCGGCCTTGGCCTGGGGCGGAACCGCAGCCAGGTGGTGCTGGCTACCAAACTCGGTCCTTGGAAGGTCCAGACCCCGGCCGATGCCGAGCGCTGTGTGCACGAAAGCCTCGAGGCTCTGGGCACCGATTACCTGGATATTCTCATGATCAAGAACCTGGACAACGAAGCCAACTATCGCCTGGGCATGGAGGTGGCGCTCCCGGCCATCAAGGCCGCCCGGGAGGCGGGGCGGGTCGGTCATCTGGGGCTGACCTCCCACGTGCCGGCCTTCGGGATGCGAGCCCTCGAGTCGGGCGAGTTTGCAGTGGCCATGCTCCCCTACAGCATCGCCAATCGCTCCCACGAGCCGCTGCTGGATTACTGTGCCGCGCACGGCATCGGGGTGCTCGCAATGAAGCCGCTGGCCGGGGGCGCGCTGGTGGAGCAGGGAGAGCGGGAGGCGGCCTCCATCGCCGAGTGCCTCCGCTTCTGCCTGTCGCACCCCGCAGTCGCCACCGCAGTGGTGGGTATCGCTTCCGGTTACCAGGCCCAGGTGGCCTGGACGGCCGGAGAGCAGGCCAAACCCCTGTCGCCGGAGGAACGGGAGGCTCTGATCGCTCGTGCCGAAAGCCTGGGCGAGGATTACTGCCGGGGCTGCGAGTACTGTCAGCCCTGCACCGCTGGGATTGAAATCCATGCCATCCTGCAGGCCGCCGATCGGCTGCGCCGCTTCGCGAGCGACGTGGCCCTGCGTGATGCCACCCGCAGCCGCTATGCCGCCCTACCCGTGCGCGCCGATGCCTGTCGGAACTGCAAGGAATGCCTCCCGCGGTGCCCCTTCAACTTGCCCATCACCGATCGCCTGGCCGAGGCCCACGCGCTACTGGGGGAATGACGGCCGGCAGGCATGCCGCCCGGTTGCCAGGCGCAGCGCGTGTGCTATAATAATTGTGCGAGGCCGCGCCTTCCCGGGCGGCCTTGCCCATTGCGGGTGTGGAGGAACCTGGAAAGATGCCCATCTACGAGTACCAGTGCGATTCCTGCAAGGAGCGGACGGAGGTCATGCAGCGCTTCTCTGATCCCCCCCTCACCGCATGCAAGTGCGGCGGCAGCCTGCGCAAGGTGCTCTCCCCACCGGCCATCATCTTCAAGGGCACCGGCTGGCATATCACCGACTACGCCCCCAAAGCCCAGGGTGGCAATGGGGGTAATGGCGACAAGGACAAACCCGCGGCAGAGAAGGCCGGCAGCGTGGAAACTGCCGCCAAGGATTAGCGAGTGGCCATAGCGTCTTCTCGGGGCCGGCGCTATGCCGGCCCTCTTGTATTGCCCGGCCCTGCCCGCACCAGCCACAGTCTGTAACGCCCATACTGCCCGGCCGCTTGCATCTTCGCCGCGAGCGCCCACACTGCCTGTGCCCGCTCACGCCCCGCCCGGTCCATCTCTGCATCCAGCACCAGCGCCGCTGCCTTCCCTTGCCGCAGCGGCGCTAATATCTCCTGCAGGCGCGCGCCCTCCAGGTCTGTCAACCGCACTGCGGCCAGCCGGGTAGCCGAGGGGCGATTCGCCAACAGGCAGATCCCCGGCGAGCCCGGCACAATCACCAGCCCTCCCCCGCTCGGGGTCAGCCGTTGAATGGCCAGAGCCAGGTCATGCAGCGCCTCGGCCTCCCGCCTTGGCGCGCGCACGTTGCCGCTGCGCGACCCTAACGCGATCGGGGCCATGATCGCCGGCCCCGGCCGGCTGAAGGCCCCACCCTCTCCCGAACTGACTCTCGCCGCCACCGGCCACGCCGCCAGCACCAGCGCTCCCAGCCCGCACGAGGCACCCAGCAGATGTCGGGGGCGCGCCCCCCCGGTGAAAGGCCGGGCCAGCAACCCCACCCCCCATCCGGCCACAAATGCCGCCAGCAGATACACCGGCGCCAGGTATCCCACCCCGAACGGCCGCATCGTGAGCGCCCCCGCCATGAACACCAGGGTCACCGCCAGGAAATCCCGCTCGGTCCACTGCCGCAACAGCAACCTTACCAGCAACACCCCTCCAGCCGCCAACCCGAGCAGCATGGCGGCGATGCTCCCCAGGCGCCCCGAGGCCTCCAGCACTGCCGGCCAGCCCCCGCCCGCCGGCACCAGCGGCAGCACGGGAATGGTGAGCAGCATACCCGGGTCGAGCGCCCCCCAGGGATGAGCGGCGATATCGCGCACCATCCACCCCCACGCCCCGCTCACCCGCACCAGCAACGCCCCCGGCAGCGTGCCCACCACCATCGCCCCCAGATAGCGGGCGATCGTGCGCCATCCTATCCCCAGATCCACCCCCCGGCCACCCACCCGACGTTGCACCAGGCCCACCCGGCGCACGCCTGCCATCACCACCAGAGCGTACGCCGCAAGGGCGCCCATCAGCGGGTCGCAGGCCACCGCCAGCCCGGTCAGCAGCCCCGCCACTCCCCACGAGATTTCCCGCCGCCAGCCCTCACGGAAGACGCAGGCCACGGCCAGCATGGCCAGGGTCAATCCGGCCGGCAGGGGCAGGGGGATGCAGGCGACCGCCGCCAGAAAGGCCAGCGGCGCGGGAGCCACCTTGCGCCCCAACAGGTAGGTCGCCCAGACCCCCAGCACCGCCCATGTACCAAGCAACCACTTACCCGTCTGCAGCGAAGGACCGGCAATGCGGAACAGCACCGCCAGCAGGTAGGCCAGCCCGGGCCCCGTGGGGTACTCCAGGTCGCGGTAGAGCGCCGCCCCCTCGTTGATGCGCTTGGCTGCCAGGAATAGCAGGCTTTCGTCGGGAGAGCCCAGGCCAGGATAGCGCCAGGCCGCAAAGTGCATCCCCGTCAGCACCGCCAGGGCCACGGGCGCCGCCAGCACCGCCAGCAGCCATAAAGCCGTCTCCCCCGCCGGCCACCCCCGCTTGCCCCGAATAACCTTGCGCTCGGGTAGCAGCATCGCAACCTGAAAACTGCCAATCACCACCAGCGCAACAGGGCCATATACCTGTGGAAAGCCGGCTCCCAGCCACCCCGGGAACGGCAATAGCAAAGGCAGAGCAGGCAGCCAGGCAACTACTTGGCGTGCCAGCGCCCCGCGCGGGCCCCGCCGCCGGGCCACCACCACCGTGACCCCAACTGCCGCCGCAAAAAGCCACAGCACCGCCGGCTCCCGCCGCATCAGGTTGCTGCCATTATAGCACGGCAGCCCTGCCGGCGAGCAGCTCCAAGCGCTTGCTCGGCCTCACCACCTCCGGCGGGCCCGGTCGGCGGCGCTCTTGGGCCGAAGCATGTCCACGATCAGCGTCGCCAACCCCTGCCGGTCGGCGTCAAGAGCCACGGTGGCCTCAAAGCCGCGCTGGCCGTCGGCATCCACCACGTACTGCAGGTCCGCGTCCGGGATCAACGTGCGCAGCGTCTCCACCAGCCGCCGGCACTCCTCCTCCGGCGCGGACGCACTGCAGATCCAGGTCCGCATCGCCTCACCCCCCGCAATGCAGGCTCCCGGACAGTAGTTTGCATATTGGACGCATACCCAGGAGGTGATTGTCCCCCGCAAATGTAAACATACAGGCACACCGTTTCGGGGAGGGAGCGCGACATGTTGGAAGCCGGCTTTTCGAGGCGGGACATTACCCCGCCCCTGGGATCACTCATGGCTGGCAACTTCCATCCCCGCTACGCCGAGGCACTGGCCGATCCGCTCTGGGTGCGCGCGCTCGCGTTGCGGGCAGACGGCCAGCCCGCGCTTGTCCTCACCTTCGACCTCATCAGTCTGGGCCGGGCCAGCGCGCAGGCCATCCGCACCGGCATCTCCCAGCGTACCGGGGTGCCCTCGGCGGCCATCAACCTTGCCGCCAGCCACGTGCACACCGGCCCGGCCACCACCCGCCTCCTCGGCGTGGAGGCCGATCCGGGCTACCTGGAAGTCTTGGCCAAAGAGGCGGTGCTGGCGGCAGACCAGGCGCTGGCAAGCCTCGCCCCACATGGCGTCGCCCTGGGCGTGGGTGAGGCCCGCGGCATCGCCTTCAACCGCCGCTTCGTGATGCGCTCGGGTCCCGTGCGCACTAACCCTGGCCTGCGTAATCCCGATATCATCAAGCCGGCCGGTCCCGTGGACGAGCAGGTCATCGCGCTCCTGCTGGAGGGGACGCAGCGCGACCTCGTGCTCGTCAACTTCTCACTCCACCCGGATACCGTGGGCGGCAGCCAGATCAGTGCCGATTACCCCTACTGGACCGCCCAGACCCTCGCCCGCGGCTGGTCCGGGCCCCTCGAAATGCTCTTCGTCAACGGTGCCTTCGGCGATATCAACCACCTCGACATCCGTGCCGACCGCCCGGCCCCCACCTCCGCCATCGGAGAGCGCCTGGGCCTGGCCGTGCTCCAGGCCCTGGGCCACAGCGTCTCCCTGCAGGTGGACCGGCTGGGATTTGCGGAGCGCCAGGTCACCCTGAAGCGCCGCCGCCTCTCGCCCCTCGAACTCGAGCAGGCCTCCCGCACGGCCGCCGAGGCGCCCCCCGATTCATACCGCACCGAACATGTCTACGCTCGCGAGCAGGTGGCCCTGGCTGCCAAGGACCCCACCCTCACCGCCCGCGTCAGCGCGCTGGCCCTGGGCGAGGGGCTGCGCTATGTCTTCCTCCCGGGCGAGCCCTTCGTGGAACTGGGCCTGGCTATCAAGCGCGACCTGGGCCCTGTCACCGCAGTGGTCGGTAACGCAGACGGCACCGTGGGCTATGTCCCCACCCAGAAGGCATACACCGAGGGGGGCTATGAGGTGACGCCCGCCTGCTCCAGCCAACTCGCGCCCGGATCCGGGGAAATCCTGGTCGCCGAGGCCCTGCAGGCCGCGGGAGCGGCAATGTAGCGTTAGCCTTTCCCCGACAGCCGCTCGAGCCATTCCCCCAGCAGCGCGAACTGCGGCGGCTGAAAGCGATTGTAGTCCCGCGGCCTCAGGTGGGTGAGCGCCTCTGCCGCGCCCGCCCGTTCCCAGGCTGGGTGGGCGCGTGCCACGCATTCGGCAACGGCCTCGGGATCCGCATCCCGGTCGAACTCAGGGGAGACCACCAGGCACGGGCGCGGCGCGATCAGCCGCAGCAGGTCCCCGGCATCATATGGCATTTCCGCTTCCCGGCCCGCAAAAGCCCCCAGGCGCGGGAGCAGGCCATACCAGTCGCTCCAGCGGCGAATGCCCCCGGTCCGGGTTTCGTCGTCCCCCCGCAGGGGGTGCAGGCCGCAAAAACAGGCCACCCCCGCCACCCGGCAGTCCTGCGCCGCCGCATGCAGCGCCACCATCCCCCCGAGCGAGTAGCCCAGCAGGTAAACCCGGCCGGGGTCCACAGCCGGCACCTGCGGGTGCCCCAGCCCGGTGAGCCCTCCCGTGAGCAAGTCCACAGCCAGGCCGGCATCTCGCACCATCCTCCCCAGTTTTGACCAGCGAGGGTAGCGCGCGTAGAAGTCCACCCCCTCGGCGATCCGCCGGCCAAAGCCTAACTGGTCGAAAGCCAGGCAGGCGTAGCCCCGCTCGGCCAGCCAGTGGGCGATGCTGAAGCCGCGCCGGGTCTCATGGTCGAGCGTGTATGCTCCGTTTCGCCCCCCGGGGTAGGAGAAGGGATGCAGCCACACCACGACGGGCAGGGGCTCCGGGGCCGCGTGGGGGTAAATCAACTCGGCCTCGACGAACTCGCCGAGTGACAGGCGCAGCACCGCAACCTCCCGCTTCACCTCCGGCCCCCTGCCTCCGATCAGGGCCGCTCCCCCCAAGAAAGCGGGTGCCTCCTCCCCCATCGCCCAGCGCACGGCTTGCCTGGTTGATTCACTGTCGGTCGCCGGCGGAGGGGGCGGGGGCACGGGCGCCGCCTCCCGCTGCCAGGCCGGGCGGTCGAAATGATGCAGTAGGCGCTCGCGAAAGTCGGTCTGCCTCCGGCCGAAGGCCCGGTCGAACCAGTCAAAGTACGCCTGGATGTCATCCACTCCGACGTCGTGCCCTCCCGGCCGGTAGCGCAGGACGAGCGCCTCCCCGGCACCCAGGAACCGGTATACCTCCCGCCCGGCCAGGTATCCCCGCTCCACCGGGAAGGTGGCCTCGCACCCGTCGTTGGTGGCGGTGGAGACCAGGCAGGGCCGGGGGGCGATCAGGGCATAGTAGGCATGGCTGTCGGTCGGCAGGTATTGCTCGCGTCCGGTGAAGTAACGCAGCCGGGGGTGGAACCAGTCGGGGAAGATCCAGGTGAGCGCCTCCACGCTCTCCTCATACTCCCGCTCCGAGGAGAAGCGGAAAGGCGCCGCGCCACCCGAGCCACTGCTGCTCGACACCACCGCCTTGATGCGGGGGTCGAGGGCGGTGGCGATCATTGCCTGCTTGCCGTCACGGGAATGCCCGCTGATGCCCACCCGCTCGCCGTCCGCCTCCGCCAGCGTCAGCACATAGTCCAGAGCCCTCCCTGCCAGCCACGCCCGCCTGGGGATGGTCCGCCAATCACAGTCGGGATAGCACGGAGTAAACAGCCGGGACTGATCGTCATTGTCCGCGCCGGGATACACGCAGCACAGGTAGCCCCGGCTTAGCCCCACCTCCGCCCAGGACCAGTGGCTGGTGGTGGTGAGGAAGACCGGGAAGGGCCCGGGGCCGTCGGGCATGAGCACCCACAGGCGGACGGTCACTGCCGGCCGGCAGTCGAACCCCACCTCCACCTCGCGCCGGGTGGCCCCGCGGCCCTGCTCCCGACCGACAATCCGGTGCCCCGTCAACCGGGGCGGGGTCGGAGGGATGGTCCCCCAGAACCAGTGCTCAAGCAGCCCGCGTAACTCGCGCCGGCGCTCCTGCCATAGCGCAAGCGAATCTACCTGCCGGCCATCCCCCATCACCAACAGCGGCGGCAGGTCAGGGTGGAGCGGCAGCCATTCGAAATCGGGCGGCTGCTCGCCGCTGGCGCGCAGCCACTCGTCAAACGCCTCGTCCTGGGGAGCAAGCGGCATGGCAGGTCCGGTATCGTTTCGAGTGGTCCGTGTCATTTCGAGCGGTGGGTCCCGAGCCTGCGAGGGACCACCAGCGAGAGATCTCGCTCTCCTCTCCCTTTGTCGCGTGCCTTCTAAGGGGCAGGATCTATCCCGAACGCCCGGCCGATAATCACCGCCATCTGCCCCCGGGTGACCCACGCCGCGCCGCCTCTGGTGCAGGGGCCTACTCGGACTGCCCCATACCTCGGTTCCATGCTCGGCCAGCCCGCTTTCACCGATTCACCAAGCCGTCTCCCGCCCCCTCCGGGCCCGCAGGGATCGTCGCTTCCCGCAGCGCGGTGGCCGCATCCTCAGGCGGGGTGGTGTTGATGTACAGGTCCGAGCCCAGTTCAAAGCCCCCGGGGGTGGTGATCCGCGGGAAGATCTCCAGGTGCCAGTGAAAGGAGGACTGTTCGGCGCTCTGCAGCACATCCGTGTGGATGGCGTAGTTGTAGGAGGGGTAGTTCAGCGCCCCGGCCAGCCGTCCCAGCAACTCGCGCAGCACCGCCGCAAAGTCGTCCCGCTCCTCGGGGCTGATGTTGAAGAACTGCGACTCGTGCCGGCGAGGGATGATCCAGGTCTCAAAGGGATAGCGCCCGGCAAAGGCCGCCACCGCGATGAAGCGCTCGTTCTCTATCACCATGCGCTCGCGGGATTGTTGCTCCTGCTCCACGATGGCGCAGTACGGACAGCGCTCGATGTACTCCCAGTAGTGCTTGATGCCGTCAAGCTCGGCCTCGATGTAGTGCGGCACCACCGGGGTGGCGATCAACTGGCTGTGCGGGTGCAGCACCGAAGCGCCCGCCCCCGGCCCGTGGTTGCGGAAGACCAGCACGTAGCGCAGCTGGGGGTCCTCGCGCAACTGCAGAAAGCGCTGCCGGTAGGCATCAAGCACCGCCGCCACCTGCGAGACCGGCATCTGCCACAGGTCCGGCCAGTGCTCCGGCGACTCGATCACCACCTCGTGCGAGCCCGTGCCCGAAACAGCGTCATAGATCCCCCGCTCGGTGTGCTGGGCCTGCGCACCGGCGATCAGCGCCGGGTACTTGTTGCGCACCACCCGCACCCGCCAGCCCGTAGGACCGTCGGGGATGGTCAGCAGGGTCTCCGAGGCCCCCTCATTCCCCGGGCAGAACGGGCAGGGGCCCGGCTGCGAAGGAGGAGGCGGCGGCTCGGGACGTACCTCGGTGGGGCGGCGCGACCGGCCCCGGGCGATGATCGCCCATTCCCGGGTGATGATATCCTTGCGCAGTTCCGGGGTATATGGCTGCTGGGCGTCCGCTTGCATGGCTCCTCCCCACCCGGGCATGTGCGAAGCCGGCGGCAGGCAGGTATAGCCGACATAGCCAAGATGCCCGTACCAGCACATCATACGGAGCGCGTGTCTCCAGGACAAGCACTCGCGCCACGGGCGATGGTCATGAGAAACACCAAACGGCAGGATCGGGCGCCAAGAGGGGCCGCAGAGCATTACTACTCGCCCGCGCCCGCCTCACCCGAGCGCCCTGCCACCATCCGACTCCCCGCCGGCGAGCGCACCCTCACCCTCACCACCGCCGGCGGGGTCTTTTCCCGGGGTCGGCTGGACCTGGGCACCCGCTTGTTGCTCAAGGCCCTGGAGCCGCTCTTGCCCCAGGCCGGCTCGTTGCTCGACCTGGGCTGCGGCTACGGCCCCGTCGGGCTCTGGGCGGCTGCCCGCTTCCCCGGCCTGCGGGTGGTGCTCACCGATATCAACGAGCGCGCGGTCGCGCTCTGTCGCAGGAATATTTCATATAATCGCCTAAATAATGCAACCGCCCTGCAAGGGGAAGACTACCGGGCGGTGGGGGGGGATACATTCGACCTGATCGCCACCAACCCCCCCATCCGTGCGGGCAAAGCGGTGGTCGCCGGGTTCATCGCAGGGGCGCCCGCCCACCTCGTTCCCGGTGGCAGCCTGCTCTTGGTCGCCCGCACCAGCCAGGGCGCCCGCACCCTGGCCCGGGTGATGGGCGAGTACTTTGCCGTGGTGGAAGAGGTCGAGAAGGGCAGCGGGTACCGGGTGTACCGGGCCCGGGAACCCCTCCCCGCCGGCTCACCATAGACGCGGAGGCAGCAGTGGAAGACTTGGCGACCTATGCAGTGGACCAGGCGCTCGCCGCCGGCGCTTCCTACGCGGACGTGCGCATAGTGGACAACCGCCAGGAGTCGGTCAGCGTCCGTTCGGGCCGGGTGGACGCGCTCCAGAGCCAGACGGACGTCGGCTTCGGCATCCGGGTGATCGCGGAGGGGGCGTGGGGGTTTGCCGCAAGCGCCCGCTTGGATCGCGAGGAGATCGCGCGGGTGGCCCGGGAAGCCGTCCGCATCGCTCACGCCAGCGCCCGCGTCAACCGGGAGCCCGTCGCGCTCACCCCCCTGCCTCCGGTGCGGGAGCAGTGGCGCTCGCAGTTCGCCGTCGACCCCTTCTCCGTACCCATGGAGGAGAAGATCGAGTTACTCATGGATGCCGACCGCGTGCTCCGCCAGCAGGAGCAGATCACCGTCTCCGGCGGCTCCATCTCCTACTCCACCTCCCGCAAGGTGTTCGCCTCCTCGGAAGGCCGCCTCATCAACCAGGAGAAGACCGAGACCGGCGCCCAGATCTTCGCCACCGCCGTCTCCGGACCCGAGGCCCAGGAGCGCTCGTACCCCTCGTCCCTGGAAGGACTGCACGCCGCCGCTGGCTACGAACTGGTCGAGGAAGTGGACCTGATGGCCGGTGCCGAAACCATCGGCCGGGAAGCCGTGGCCCTGCTCTCAGCCCCTCCCTGCCCCGAGGGGGAGATGCCCATCATCATTGACGGCAGCCACATGGCCCTGCAAATCCACGAGTCCTGCGGCCACCCCATCGAACTGGACCGGGTGCTGGGCACCGAAGCCTCCTACGCCGGCACCAGTTTCCTTACCCCCGAGAAGTTGGGCTCCTTCCGCTACGGCTCGCCCTTGGTAAATATCTATGCCGACGCCACCATCCCCGGCGGGTTGGGCTCTTTCGCCTTCGATGACGAGGGCGTACCCGCCCAGCGTACCCCGATAGTGGTAGGAGGCATCTTCCAGGGCTACCTGTCCTCCCGCGAGAGCGCGCCCCGGGTGGGGCTGACCAGCAGCGGCGCCATGCGTGCCGAGTCCTGGAACCGCATCCCCCTCGTGCGCATGACCAACGTCAACCTGGAACCCGGCGACTGGACGCTCGAGGAGATGATCAAGGACACCCGCCACGGCCTCTTCCTGCAGACCACCCGCTCCTGGTCCATTGACGACCAGCGCCTCAACTTCCAGTTCGGCTGCCAGGTCGGCTGGCTAATCGAAAACGGCTTCCTCACCCATATGGTCTCTAACCCCAACTACCAGGGCGTCACCCCCCAGTTCTGGGGCACCTGCGACGCTATCGCCAACCAGGATGAGTGGCGCATCTGGGGCGTCGTCAATTGCGCCAAGGGTGAGCCCGTGCAACTGATGCATGTCGGCCATGGGGCGGCGCCTACCAGGTTCTCGAAGGTGCGGGTAGGAATGTAGGGCTTTGTTTTCTTGATCTCACACCAGGAAATCTGCTGCCTGGAATACCGTAAACCACGGGAGAGACCAATGCTGGGTCGGGAAAGAGCGCTTGCATTGCTGGAAGAGGCCATCCGCTACTCGCACGCCGACAGCACGGAAATCGTGCTCGAGGCAGAGGAGCGCCAGGTTACCCGCTTTGCCGGCTCGGCCATCCACCAGAACATGGCGGAAAGCAATGTCAAGGCGGTCATCCGGGTCGTGCTGGGCAAGCGCATCGGCTATGCCTCTACCAATCGCCTCGCCGAGGGGGGGCTCACCGCGGCGGTGGACCAGGCTACGCGCCTGGCCCGACTGCAGGCCGAGGACCCCCAGTTTGTCTCCCTGCCCTCCCCCTCCCCCATCCCTGAGGTGACCACCTTCTACCCGGCCACCGCCGCCAGCACCCCTGCCCAGCGGGCCGACACCATCGCCCAGGCGGTGGCCCTGCTCGCGCGGGCGGGCTGCGAGGGCAGCGGAGTATTCTCCGCCGACTGCAACGAACTGGCAGTTGGTAACTCGCTCGGCATCCGCGCCTACGCCCCCCTCACCGCAGCCCAGTTCATGCTGGTGGCGTCTGATGGCGACGCTTCGGGATACGCGGAGTGGGAAGGACGGGACATCTCTGGCCTGGACCCCCGGGCGGTGGCCGATCGCGCCTGCCGCAAATGCACCAGCAGCCGCAACCCTATCACCCTGGAGCCCGGCGACTACCCGGTCATCCTGGAGCCAGCGGCGGTGGCCGATATGCTGCAGACGCTCGCTTACGTGGGGCTCTCCGCCACCTCGCTGCAGGAGCGCCGCTCCTTCATGGACGGCCGCCTGGGGGAGCAGGTGGTGGATGAGCGAGTCACCATCTGGGACGACGGGCACGACCCCCGCACCATGACCATGCCCTTTGACTTTGAAGGCGTGCCCAAGCAGAAGGTGGTCTTCATCGAGGCCGGCGTGGCCAGGGGCGTGGTGTATGATTCCTACACAGCCCACAAGGAGGGGCGCCAATCCACCGGCCATGCCCTCCCCCCACCCAACGTCTGGGGCCCCTACCCCATGAACCTGATCATGGCCCCCGGCGACACCCCCCAGGCCAAAATGCTCGCCGACACCCAGCGCGGCATCCTGGTCACCGCCTTCCATTACACCAATACCCTCAAGCCCAAGGAGACCTCGTTCACCGGCATGACCCGGCACGGCACCTTCCTGGTGGAGCACGTCCGCATCGCACGCCCCATCCGCAACCTGCGCTTCACCGATGCCATCATCCCCGCCCTTGGCCGCCTGGAGGCCGTGGGCGACACCCAGGAACTGGTCGGCGGCGTGCTCTGCCCGGCGGTCAAGGTGGCCTCCTTCTCCTTCACGAGTTGAGCCTAGGCAGCATGCGGCCGGGAGCGCAATCGTGGGCAGGCGCCCCCGCCAAGTCCCCTCAACGCAACAGCCCGGCCGTAGGGCCGGGCTGTTGCCTTTGATGGCGGCCCCGGTAACCCGGGGCATCTATGTCAACCGCAGATGCGGTTCGCCAGGGCGGGAGGTCACTCGGCGGCCTTGCGGCCCTCCTCGATCAGGCGTTTCACCTTCTGGCCTCCCTTGTGCCCTATCTCCTCATAGAAGGGCCGGCCGCGCTCGGCGCGAACCGTCTCGCCGCCCTTCTTGCCGATCTCTTCGTAGAACTCATGACCGCGCTCGGCACGGACGGTCTCTCCGCCCTTCTTTCCAATTTCCTCATAGAACTCGTGGCCATACTCCGCCTTGACGGTCTCGCCACCCTTCTTCCCGATCTCCTCGTAGAACTCGGGACCGTACTTCTCGCGAGTGCTCTCACCGCCCTTGCGGCCGGCTTCGGCCACGGTCATTGCGCCTTTCTCCTCGCTGCTCTTGCGCATACTGCTCACCTCCCCTCGTCGTTGGGGGAAGGCGCCGACCCCGTCGTCTATTCACCGGCGGCACGCTTGCCCTCTTCGATGAGGCGCTTCACCTTCTGGCCACCCTTGTGACCGATCTCCTCATAGAAGGGAGAGCCGTAGCGGGATTTCACCGTCTCCCCGCCGATCTTGCCGCCCTTCTTGCCGATCTCCTCATAGAACTCGGAGCCGTACTTCTCGCGGACGGTGTCGCCGCCTTTCTTACCGATTTCCTCGTAGAACTCGGGGCCGTACTTCTCGCGGACGGTCTCACCACCTTTCCGACCGGCCTCGCGTACGGTCATCCCGCCTTTTTCCTTGCCCTGCGCAGCCATCGGCACGTCCCTCCTGTGGCTTAGCCACCCTGGCGCTTGCCTTGCTCGATCAACTGCTTGACTTTCTGACCGCCCTTGTGGCCGATCTCCTCATAGAAGGGGGTCCCGTACTTGCGCTTGACCGTCTCGCCACCCTTCCTGCCGGCCTCACTCACGGTCATCTCGCCCTTGGTTCTGCGCTCTGCCATGGCTGTTTCACCTCCCATTTTGCCGGCTCGGGTCCTATGAACCCGCCGCGCGTTTGCCTTCCTGGATCAGTCTCTTCACTTTTTGGCCACCCTTGTGACCAATTTCCTCATAGAACGGAGACCCATAGCGAGCCTTGGTGGTCTCCCCACCCTTGCGGCCCCCCATCTCTCCACCCTTCTTGCCGATTTCCTCGTAGAACTCGGGGCCATACCGCTCTCGCGTCGAGACACCACCTTTGCGTCCCGCCTCGCTTACGGTCATTGCCCCCTTCTGACCCGATTGCCGCACTGTTATCACCCCTCCTTGTCGCCCCTAACTCCCGCCGCCGTGGGCCCGTACCCGATCCAAGGTGTAATCCACAATCCCCTCGGCCATGTCCCGCCCCAGTGCCTGGTAAATCCCCTGCCAGAGCGGAGTGCCATTGACCTCCAACACCACCGGTCCCCTCGGCCCCTCCAGAATGTCCACCCCGGTGTAGTCCAGCCCCACCGCCCGGGAGGCGGCCAGGCTGAGCCGCTGCATCTCCTCCGTCAACTCGCAGGGCTGCGGCGTCCCCCCCAGGTGGATATTCGTCCGCCATTCCCCCGGCGGCGCCACCCGGTAGATCGCCGCGGCCACCTTGTCGCCGATCACGAATGCCCGAATGTCCCGGCCACTGTTGGCCACGTACTCCTGCATGTACAGCGCCCCGTGCTTGCGCACCAACTCCCGGATCCGCCGTTCCCCGGCCCCCCCCGCCCGCAGCCGTTCGATGCCCTTCCCCAGCGACCCGAAGAGAGGTTTGCACACCACCTCCCCCAGATGAGTCAGCGCCCTCACTGCCTCGGCTGCACTCTGTGTGATTACGGTCTTGGGCGTGGGGAGCCCGGCCTGCCGGAAAAGCACCGTCGCCTGAAACTTGTCCATGGCCGCCATGATCGCCCCAATCCGGTTCACCAGCACTTTCCCTGCTCGCTCCAGCAGCCGGTAAGTCTCTATCTGAAAATCCGGATTGCCCTCTTCTCCCAGACCACGTGCCAGTATGAAGGCATCAAAGTGATTGGCGTTCTTGCCCCGCACTCTCACCAGCGAGCCTGTCTCGCCAATCTCTACCGAAAAATCGGCCGGGTCCAGCACCGCCACGCGTCCGCGCCGCTGTGCCGCCTCGATGAGGCGCTGGCTGTGCCAGTCCTGCGTCGGAAACGCAGTCACGATGCCCAACCGCACCATCTCGCCCGACTCCATAGCCCGATGCCATTGTCAATCTCCCACCGCCCAGCGCGGCGGTCCCCGGTTCGCCTCCGCCCCATACCCAGGTGGCCGGTTCCCAGGTCCTGCAAGCGTATTATAGGCATGCCCCTCCCATGGTCAATCAAACCCTGTGTGGCGATACACACACCCTCTGCCACTTACCTGGGTTGTTTGCGAAGGAAACCCCACATCGGGGACAGCATTGCGCCTTTAGGTGTCGTTTCCAACGACGAGCCTTGGTGCCACACCCTCCCTGCGTGCGGGGGGGTTGCCCGGAAGGCCGCGCCGCCCTTGCCCCGCTTGTGCGGTTTTGTCTACACAGCCCGGGCCGCCAGGTGCTCTCGCAGCCGCAGCACTGCCAGGTCCTTGGCTTTCGCCTCCAGCATCACGTCAAACTCCGCCTCCCCCGCCTGGCGCAGGAAGCACCGATACTCAAAGGGGTTGACGAAGTCGGCGTGGTCCGAAAGCGCAGGCGCCAGTTGGGCCAGGGTGCGCACCTCCCTGCCGGCAGGCTGGCGAAACTCAGTGCGTGGGGAGGAGAAGTGGATCTTGGGTCGCACCTCACCCCAGGTGCTCAGGCAAAGGCGCAACGCCTCCCCCAGTTCCAGCCGGCCCGGGTTCACCAGCATATGGTGCAGGTAGTCGAACACCAGGCGGATGCCCGTGCGCGCATGCACCCAGTGGGTATCGGCCACCCCGTAGCCGGTATCGTCGTTCTCCAGCACCAGCCGGCGGCGCGCCACCTCAGGCAGGCTCTGCCAGCGCTGCACGAACCGGGTGCGGCCTGTCTCCCGGTCCCCATAGAGGCCCCCGATGTGGGTCACCACCACCGCTTCCGGGCCCAGCCCCATCGCCTCCAGCATCCGCGCCTGCCCCACAATGTCCAGGGCCGAGTGCCGGGCTACCTCCTCCGACTCCGCGTTCAGCAGCACATACTGTGAGGGGTGAAAGGATAGCCGCAGGCCCAGCCGGCGGGCCTCCACCCCCACTTCAGCCAGGTCTTGGGCGCACTCCTCCACCTGGTGGTGGAACTGGGGCAGGTCAGGATGGGAGAGGTAAGGCGCCAGCCCGGAGGCCATGCGGTACATGCGGATATCCACCCGCTCCAGGTAGGCGAAGATGGCCCGCAGGTATTGCAGGCTCACCGACAGGTGGGGCGCGTTCTGCCAGCGTCGGGTGTCGTGGGAGCGTAGCCCAGGCTCCCCCAGCACCTTGACCGCAAATCCCATCATTCCGGCACCATGGCCTCCGGGCCGAAGCCCAGCGCGGCGAGCATGCGGTTGAAGGAGGCGAAGGTCAGGCTGCCCCCGGTGGCCGCCCGGTGGCCGTGCGCATACTCATCGGGCTCCACCCGCTCAAAGGGGACGTCGCGTAGCAGTGCCACCAGGTCAAGGTCCCGGTGCGCACGCACCGCGAAGTTGACCTTGCCCGGCAGGTAGCCCACATTGGCCGCCATTACCACGAAATCCGCCAGCCGGCGCGCCCAGGAGGCGGCCACCAGCCCATGTACCTGGCAGGGGCTGCTGAACTCCAGCAAGGCCACTCCGCCAGCAAACTGGGGGGCGATGTGCCGCACCCGCCGGGTCTCGGCCTCCACCTCCTGCCGGTAGGCCTCCAACTGCTTGGCCTCCGGAATGCGCAACTCCGCAAGGTCGCCTGGGTCCTGGGCCGCCTGTAGGGCCGCCACCCCCACCGGAACCCGGTGAGCCGCCGCCCTCCGGGCCGCGTTGATCAGACCGGCCGCGCGGGAGAGGGTGCGCGTTCCGTAGGCCGCCCTGGCCGCGGCCAGCGCGGCCACCGGCGCCCTGCCCCCGGCGTCCGCTTGCACCCCCAATGCTGCCAACCAGCCGGCCCGAGCGGCGTTATAGCCGGGCATCCCCTCGGCCACCAGCCTGGCCAGTTCCGCAGTGGGCACGCAGAACCCCAACTCCCGGTAGCCGGTCACCAGCACGGCACCCGGCGGCACGCCCTCGGTAACGTGATGGTCAACCACCAGCAGGGGCCGGGCGACGATGGGCTCCGCACGGCTGCCCATGTCCAGCACCGCCACGGCCTGGGCCAGGGGCTCCAGTCGTTGGCGAAAACCTGGGCTGAAGCAGTTCTCCCCCTTACCGGGGGGTAGCAGCAGGGGCGCAGGGGCGCCGCCTTGCTCCAGCGTCTCGGACAGAATTACCGCCGCCGCGCATCCGTCGGCGTCACCATGGAAGACGAGCACCAGCCCGGTCTCGGCGCCGTGCTCCAGCAAAAAGGCGCGGGCGCATGCCAGGCCTCCCGCCCGCCAATCGAGCACTGCCATTCCCCGCTCGGCCGCGGTCTCCATCTCCTCTGGCTCCGCCGGCATTGTGCGGCATCGCGGGCCAGCGCCGAGAACCGCCTTGCCCCGGGGCACGCACACGCGTGGCGGCATCCAGGCCACAGCGCTGGCCGCCGCCTAACTGATGAGACCCGCCCAGCGGCCCATCCAATAGGCGCGCAGCCAGTTGTGCGGACCGTCCAGTGACCCGCCCTCGACGGTTACCGTCTGCCGCGGGCCGGCCTCTGGGCTGGTCCCCCCCACTTCCCGCCTGCGCCTCGGAATGCGGTAGGAGGAGAACCAGTCCCACATCGCAGGGTTCATCTCGATCCGCGGGAGGAAGTGCTTGCAGGCAATGTTATAGTAGGGGAAGGCCTCGGTTTGATCACCGATCCAGTGCCGCTCTACGCTGGCCTCATACAGGCGCCGCAGCCCGGGGTCGGTCTCCCAGCGCAGCAGGGCCCATAATGCGTTTAGCGCCAGGTTGTCGTCATAGAGCGGGCTGGAGCCGTGCGGTAGCACCTTGGCCTCGGCTGCTTTTTGGGCGTAGTCGTGGTCACGGATGAGCCGCTCGTACTCCCGCTGGTACTCGTCCTTGCCCGTTATCACGAAGGCGGCCTTGAGGTTGCTCAGGCACTCCAGGGCGTTGATGTTCTCCTGCAGGATCCAGGGATTGAAGTTGCCCCATAGGGTCATCCGCCCATCCAGGTCGATGATGCGGTGCCGGTCGCGCATCACGCGCCCGATCATCCGGTCTACCAGGGCACCCACGCGGGCCTTGTCCGCCTGGTCGGCCGCGAGTTCCCAGAAGACGGCGCAGCCGTGCATGATCCCGTCCAGGCTGTCGGAACTCGGGTCTCCCAGCCAGCGATACTCGCCAGCCTGGTGCCATTCCCGCCAGAAGAAGAACCAGCGCTCGTCCGGGCTGGGACGGTCGGCGCGCTTGAAGCCGCGGGCGAAGAAGCCATCGGTGCCCGTTACCGCCTGCAGCCACTCGATCGCCCCGAAGGCCTCCCGCGCCGCAGCGCGGTCGGCTTCCTCCCCGGTCACCGCGTACTTGAACGACATCGTGGCCAGCCACTGGCCAGTGTTGAGGGCGTTGCTCTCGAAATTGCCGGTCTGCCCGTCCTCCCGGCCCTCGGGAGGCAGCACCACCAGGGTGAGAATCTGCCCCGCGAATAGATGCCGGGCGCGCACCTGCGCCTCCAGTTCCCCCGCCTGCTGTTCCAGCGTACTCATGCCTCCTCCGTGAGAAACCCAAAGTAACGTGCCATCCAGTAGTTGCGCAGGAAGACATGAGGGGAGTCCTCGGTAACCGCCTGCACCCGCCCCCGACCTGGGATGTCGAAGGCTGCCTGGCGCCGGGGCGGCTCGTACGCCCGGAACCAGTCCACCACTGCCGGGTTCATCTCCTCGCCCTTGCGGAAATCCGCCACCGGGCCCTGCCCCCGCCCGCCCGCCTCGTACACCTTGTATACGAGGTTGAAGAAGGGATTCCCCTCACCCGCGAGCGCCTCCCAATAGCGGTCCAGGCTGGCGTGGTAGTAGGCAAGCAGGTCCGGGTCATCCTCATAGCAGAGTAGGTGGTAGAGCGCCTGCATGCCCAGGTTGTCGTCCCAGGGCGGGGTGGACCCGTGCGGCAGCACTTTGGCCTCCACCGCCCTCCGCGCGTAGTCATGCTCCCGGATCAGCCGCAGATATTCCTCCTGGAAGCGCATTTCCCCGGTTACGTGCCAGGCGCATTTGAGATGGTTGAGCGCCTGCAGGGCGTTGAGATTCTCCTCCAGGATCCAGGGGTTGAAGTTGCCCCATAAGGTCATGCGCCCGTCCACATCCACCAGGCGCAGCCGGTTGTCAATAAACGTCCCTACCACGCGGGCCATGTCCTCCCGCACGCGAACCCGCTCGGGTCCGTCCACGGCCAGATCGTAGTACAGGCAGAGCCCGAAGGTGCGCCCGTTGAAGGAATCGGCGCTGGTGTCTCCCAGCCAGCGGTACTCGCCGGCCTGGTGCCACTCCTGCCAGAAGAAGAAGGCGCGCTCGTCCCAGGTGGGGCCGTCTGCCTGCTTGAAGCCACGCGCAAAGAAGCCCGGGGTGCCGGTGATGGTTTGCATGCGGATGAGGGCATCAGCACTCTGCCTTGCTCGCTCCCGGGCCTCGGCCTGCCCGGTCGCCGCCCAACGGAAGGACTCGGCGCCCAGGTACTCCCCCGTGGAGATGCAGGCATCCTCGAAGTTGCCGGTCTGGTGGTCTGCCCGTCCCACCGGGGGCAGCACCACGTGCGGCAGTACCTCTCCCGCGAACAGGTGCCGCTCCGCCATCAGGCCTTCCAGGGCCTCCGCCTTCTCACGCAGGCTCCCCCCGTAGGCTGAGACCGTCATGGCATCGTCCTCCCACTGGTTTGTGGCAGCATCTTATCACTCCCCCGGCTCATGTGACCTGGCCCGGCGGCGGATATTCGCCCTCTTCGGTAAGCGGACCATAGCGCGCAGCGCGCATGCGATCCACCAGGTCCTGCACCCGCCCCAGGGGCTGGCCCAGGTGGATGAGCGACTGGCGCACCATCTCCAGGCTGGCCTCAAACTCCGCCTGCACCACATGGTCGGCCCCGGCTGCATACAGCATGTCTATCTCCTGGGCGGTGTGAGCCCTGGCCACCAGGTGCAAGCGGGGGTTGGCGTGCCGCAGTCCACGCACCGCCAGCACGCTGCTGTGGGCGTCCGGCAAAGCCACGGCCGCCGCCTGCGCGCGTTGCGGCATGGCCTGGTCGAGCAGGGCGGGGCTACCCGCATCGCCGTAGACCGCGGTGACCCCCTGCCGCTGCAACTCGGCGATCACCTCCGGGTTCAGGTCCACCACCACCAGGGGGATGTCGAAGGCCCGTACCGCCTCCCCGATGTTCCGTCCCACTCGCCCGTAGCCCATGATGATGAAATGGGCGTACAGGGCGGGCATCACCCTCACCGGCAGGGTGCGGGGCCGCCCCCAGCGCCCCAGCGCGGAGGCCAGCCGTGGGCTCGCGGAGTAGAGCAGCGGGCTAAGCAGGATGGTGACGGAGGCGGCGGCCACCACCAGCGCGTAATAGTCGCTGCTGGCGAGCCCCTGGGTGACGGCGATGGTCACGATGACGAAGGAGAACTCGCCCATCTGCCCCAGGGCGGCAGCCGTCGGGAGGGCCACCGTGAGGTGGTAACCGGCGGCGCGCATGGCGAGCAGGGTGAGCAGCGGTTTGCCGATCAGCACCAGGCCGGCGATGGCCATCACCAGCGGCAGCCGGGCGGCCACCAACTCCAGGTTGAGCAGCGTGCCCAGGGTGACGAAGAAGAGGATCCCGAAGATATCCCGCAGGGGGAGCACCTCCGCCAGCACCTCATGGTTGTAGGGAGATTCCGAGAGTGCAAGCCCGGCCAGGAAGGCGCCCAGGGCCAGAGAGAAGCCGAGTGCCTCAGTGGCCACCGCGCCGGCGAGCGCCAGCGCCGTGACCGCCGCCAGGAAGATTTCCCGGCTGAAGGTCCCCGCGATCATCGCCATCATTGGCGGCACCACAAAGCGCGCCAACAGCCAGATGATGAAGACAAAACCCACCGCCTTGGCGAGCACCAGGGCCAGGGCCGGAATCTGTGCCTCCCCGCCGCCGGTGCGCAGGAGAGGGATGAAGGCCACCATCACCACCGCCGCCAGGTCCTGCACCAGCGAAATCGCTACCAGCGCCTGCCCGTGCAGCGTACTCAGGCGACCGCTGTCGGTGAGCATCTTCACCACCAGCATGGTGCTGCTCAGAGACACCAGGAAGCCGAGCAGGATGCCCTCGGCGGGGGTCCAGCCAATGGCGGCAGCCAGGGCCATGCCGGCCAGGATGGAGAGCGTGATCTGCAGGGGGGCGGCAATCCACGCCGCCCGGGCGGCGGCGCTGAGCTGCGATAGCGAGAGTTCCACCCCCAGCGCGAACATTAGCAGGGCCACCCCCACCCCGGCCAGCAGCACCAGGGTCTGCGTTTCCCGGACCAGGCCCAGCCCGTAGGGACCGATCACGGCGCCGGCCAGCAGGTACCCCACGATGGTGGGGATGCCCACCCGCCTGACCAGCAGAGCCGCGGCCGCTCCTGTGACCAGGATGATGGTGAAGTCGAAGATGACCGGTACCGGACGCTCCATGCGCTCGTGCCCCGGCCATCTTAGCACGCCCCGGTGGGCGGCCGGGCTTCACTGCCCTACATGCGCGCCGGCATTGCTCGCGGTGCGGCCGCAGCCGCTCCCACTTGGCCCCATATCAGCCCCACGCGCCGGCAACCGGAAGCGCCGCCGGTGAGCGGGCATGACTACGGCCGATTTGTGGTATGCTAATGGCGGAGGGGTAAGCAGTGACACGGAAAGCCGCACCTCGGCCTGGGCGACCCCGGCGCCGCTCCCGTCTGATCGGGCGCCTGGTCGTCATTCTGCTCATCCTGTGCGCATCCTGGTACGGCTGGCAGCGAGCGCAGGGACCTTCCATCTGGGTCAAGTTCCAGGAAGGGCTGCCCTTCACCCTGTTGGTGCCAGACCCGGTGCCCCCCGGGTTTACCCTGGACGGTGACCCCAAATACGAGCCGGCGGGGCCGCGCCAGAAGGTGACCAGGGTGACCATGAACTTCCAATCGGGCACCGACCAGGGCCGCTTCACCCTGATCGAAGAGGCGCTGGCCACAGGGCCGCCCATGCCCGACCCGGACACCTGGGGCAGGCGTGGCAGCAGCGAGACGATCGGTCCCTACCAGGTAGTATTGCTGGACACCAGCGATGGCGTGGCCGCGCACCTGAAGTTCGGGTTGACCCGTGTTACCATTGCCTCGCCCAGCCTCGACCGCAAACAGATGCGGCAACTCATCGCGGTGCTGGTCACCGCCCGGTAGCAGGCCCCTTCTACTGCGTGCCATTCGTCACCGGCCGCCGGTCAACGGGCGGCCGGCCCGCGTTAGCCCTCGGGCCGGGCGCAGGGCTTGCGCGTAGCCAAGTGGAAATGAGGTCCACACCATTAAGGCACACTTACAACAGTGGGAGGCTACCGTGCAGGCGAAGGGGTTCGACAATGACAGGTACCTGGCCGAGCAATCGCAGGCCATTCGGGAGCGGGTGGATCGCTTCGGCAACAAGTTGTACCTGGAGTTCGGAGGCAAAATCTGCTTTGACTACCACGCCGCGCGCGTCCTCCCCGGGTACGACCCCAACGTCAAGGTGCGCCTGCTCCAGTTACTCAAGGACCAGGCGGAGGTGATCTTCTGCGTGTCGGCCCGCGACCTGGAGCGTGGGCGCATGCAGGGCAACCTGGGCATCACCTACGACCTGGCGACGCTCACCACCATAGACGACCTGCGTGACTGGGGCCTGGTCACCTCGGCGGTGGTGATCACCCGCTTTGCCAACGAGGGGGCGGCCGTCGCCCTGATCCGCAAACTCGCCACCCGCGACGTCCCCGCCTTCACCCTGCCCCCGATCCAGGGGTATCCCGCCGACGTGGACCTGATCGTCTCCCCGGATGGCTTCGGCAAGAACCCCTACGTTCCCACCACCAAGCCCATCGTGGTGGTCACCGGCACCGGCCCCGGCAGCGGCAAGATGTCCACCTGTCTGTCGCAGATGTACCATGACCACCAGCGCGGGTTGCCCTCGGGTTACGCCAAGTTCGAGACCTTTCCCATCTGGGACCTGCCCCTGGATCATCCGGTCAACGTGGCCTACGAGGCGGCCACCGCCGACCTGGGTGACGTGAACATGATCGACCCCCATCACCTGGCTGCATATGGCAAGGTGGTGGTGAACTACAATCGGGACATCGAGTCCTTCCCTATCCTCAAGGCCATGCTCGATCGCATCAGTGCAGACGGCCGGGACGGGGTCTATCGCTCACCCACCGACATGGGGGTGAACCGGGCCGGCACCGGTATCGTGGATGACGTTGCCGTACGCGCGGCCGCCTGCCAGGAGATCATTCGCCGCTACTTCCGCTACCGCTGGGAGCATGCCCTGGGCGTGGAGCGCAAGGAGACGGTGGACCGGGTGGAGATGCTGATGAAACAACTCGGGCTCAAACCCTCCGACCGCCCCGTGATCGAGCCCGCCCGCCAGGCCGCGGTGCAGGCGGAGGCGGAGGGCCGGGGCAACAAGGGCCTCTATTGTGGAGCCGCCATCCAACTGGCAGATGGGCAGGTAATCACCGGGCGCAACTCCCCCTTGCTGCACGCCGCCTCGGCGGCCCTGCTCAACGCCATCAAGTACCTGGCGGGTGTCCCCCAGGAGATGCACCTGTTGCCCACCTCCGTGGTGGAGAATCTGGCCCGGCTCAAGAAGGACGTGCTGGGCTCGGCTTCCGAGAGCCTGAATGCCGAGGAGATCCTGGTGGCCCTGGCTATCAGCGCCGCCACCAACCCGGCCGCCGAGACCGGCATCCGCTGCCTGCCCCGGCTGCGCGGCACCGAGATGCACATGACCCACATGCCCCACCATGGTGACCAGGCGGCCATCCGCCGGCTTGGTATCAACCTCACCACCGACGCCCTACCTACCAGCAGTGGGTACTTCATGAGGTAGCGCGGCAGGGCAGCCGACCGCGTGGTCGGCAACGGAGAATGGTCTCTATGCTCGCGGTCGCCCCTGCGAGCCAGGCATGGTGGAAGGGGGGTGGCACAGTTACCGGTCGGAAGGCACCTGTGGGGCAGTGGTGGCAGGCAGTTGCTTCTCCGGCAGCACCAGTTCGGGAGCCACCGGCTCGACCCGATAGGGCGCGGTCCAGTTGAGGAAGTAGTGCCGGTTCCCGAGCAAGGGCAGGCGGGCGCCGAAGACTTGGGAGAACACGTACCGGTAGGTGTTCACCGGTGACAGGTCCCGCGGCATGGGCTTGGCGTAGCCTGGCAGGCGAATGGCGTTCAGGATGCCCAGGACCTCCCGGTAATCCGCCCGCCAGCCCCCGGTAGGCGCGCCATGGTCGCTTTGCAGGATGACCACGGCCCCCGGGTCGGCAGCCAGCAGCCCGCTCAGAGCGCGCTCGGTGAGCGTGTTCAGATACCTGGTCTGATTGACGTAGCGCCGCTCCCATACCCGCCGGGGCAACCACCCGCTGGTGGCCACCGCGGTGAGGAAAGGCTGATTGTTCACTATGGGCCTTCCCTTCTCGTCAAAGACGAAGGGCGGGTGCGGGCAGAGCACGTGGGCAAAGACGAAGCGCGGCCCGGGCAGGCGCGCCACCTGGGGCAGGCGATTGAGCGTATAGCGGATGCGGCTGCGGTGCTCGGCAAACTCGTCCTGGTGGAAGAGTGCGGCCAGGGGGCTGATGCCCAGCACCGCGCGCTCGAAATCGCTCAAGGCGGGGGCATTGAGGAAGAGATCGGCGCTCGTCATCTCCCACCAGGAATGCCCGGCATAGAAGGAGACCGTGCGGTAGCCCAGGCCCCGGAGCAGGCGCACCACTTTGTTGTGCTCGGTGTAGACGATGGCCGGCATGTCCCCGGCCTGCGAGTCGGGCCCCTCAAAGGCGATCAGCCGGTCCAGGTACTCCATGTTCAGGTTGCACGGGAATGAGAGCAGGGTGGTGTAGTAGTTGCTGCTGGCCCGGTCGGCAATCTGGAAGCCATGCCGGCGCAGCCAGCCCAGGAAGGGGCGGTTGTCATAGCCATAGCGGGCGAGGATATCCTGGCGGGCATAGCCGTCGAGCACGATCCAGTAAAGGTTGGGCAGCCGGGCGCCAGCCGCCGGGCGGGGCAGGGCCACGTCCATTTCCGGCCGCAGATAGCCCTTGCCCAGGGTGCGGGCCACCGTGGGGTACATCGCCCATAGTTGGAATGCGACCAGCACCAGCGCCACCACGTTCAGCAGCCGGGGCAGGCCCGCGGGGACCTTGCGCCGCATGCGCACGAGGGCGAAGAGCGCTACCGCCAGCAGCACCACCCAGCCCGCCTTGACCCCCCAGCCGGGGTCCTCCACCGCCTCGCTGAAGAAGCCAGCAGGCCGGCGCAGGTGCCCCCAGGAGAAGAACCAGAGCCAGAAGAGGCTGGCGGTGAGCCCAGCCTTGTCGCGGTCGCCCAGCAGCCGGCGCAGCAGCAGGTAAAGCAGCAGGCCCGAGGCCGCCACCACCGCCAGCGGCCGGGTCAGGTCGCCGAGCGCCAGGCGGTCGACGTTGTGCGCAAAGAGGAAGAGCACCGGCAATATCGCGAACAGCACCGCGTGCAGCGGCTTGCCCACTTGGTGTCCTCCTCGGGCCAAAACGCTGGTTGATTTCGTCGGGCGACAGCCCTCTCCTGCAGCACAGCGGTCCATTGCACCTCCCCATTGCACGCGCGGGCGACGGGTGGTAGGATGGCTGCAGTTCAGGAAGCGTCTCTTGGGGGTGTGCGATGCAGAGTCGCTTGCGGTGGGGCAGCGTCTTGTTGCTGGCCTGGGGGGTCTGGGTGGCGGGCAGCCGACCCGCACACGCCTACCTGGACCCGGGGACGGGTAGTTATCTTGTCCAACTTGCCATCGCCTCGTTGATCGCCGTTCCCTTTGCGGTCAAGGGGTTCTTCGGGCGCCTTTTCCGCCGGAATCGCCAGCCCAAGGATTCCGAGGAAACCACCGAGTGAGCGGCGAACCGGTTCCCGGCTCCTTCCGCGACCCCAGCGGCGTCGTGTTCACCCGCGAGGGCACGCTCTACCGCCAGGTAAACCAGGGCTATGCCCCCGACTTCGACCGCCTGCTCGCCTCCGGCCTTTATGAGGACCTGATAGGCCGCGGCCTGCTGGTGGCGCACGAGGAGGTCGACCCCGCGCTGGCGCTGACCCCTGACGCCTACCGTGTGATCCGGCCGGAACGCATTCCCTTCATCTCCTACCCCTATGAGTGGTGTTTCGGGCAACTGAAGGCAGCGGCGCTGGCCACCCTGCGCCTGCATAGCCTGGCCCTGGATCACGGGATGGTGCTCAAGGATGCCAGCGCTTACAACCTCCAGTTCGTGGGGGCGCGGCCGGTGCTGGTGGATACCCTTTCCTTTGCCCGGTACCAGCCCGGCGAGCCGTGGGTGGCTTACCGGCAGTTTTGCCAGCATTTCCTGGCGCCCCTGGCCTTGATGCGGCACCGGCACGTGGACCTGGCCAGACTGCTGCGGGCCTGTATTGATGGCATTCCGCTGGACCTGGCTAGCCGCCTGCTGCCCCGGCGCACCCGCCTGGGGGTGGGGCTGGGGGTGCACATCCACCTGCACGCCTCCATGCAGCGCCGCCACGCCAGGCGGGCGGCGGCGCCCTCACGGGGGCGGGGGATGGGCCTACAGGCCATGCGCGCGCTCATCGCCAGCTTGGAGGCGGCGGTGCGCCGGCTCACCTGGCGGGCCGGCGGCACCGAGTGGGCGGATTACTACCAGGAGACCAACTACTCGGACGAGGCCCGGCAGCACAAGGAGGCCCTGGTGGCCGACTTCCTGGCCATCTGCCGCCCACAGATGGTGTGGGACCTGGGCGCCAATACCGGCCTTTACAGCCGCGTGGCCAGCCGTCAGGGGGCCTATACGGTGGCCATGGATGTGGACCCGGCCGCAGTGGAACTAAACTACCGGGAGGCGGCCCGGGAGAAGGATTCGGGCCTGCTGCCGCTGGTGATGGACCTCACCAATCCCAGCCCGGCCCTGGGCTGGTCACACACCGAGCGCATGTCGCTGCTGGAGCGGGGCCCGGCCGACGCCGCGCTGATGCTGGCCCTGGTGCACCACCTGGCCATCGGCAATAACGTGCCCCTGCCCATGGTGGCTGCCTTCGCCGCCCGCTGCTGCCGTAACCTGATCGTGGAGTTCGTCCCTAAGGAGGATTCCCAGGTGCAACGCCTGCTCGCCAGCCGGGTTGACATCTTCCCTGACTACCACCGGGAGGGATTCGAGCGGGCCTTCGCGGGCGCCTTCGAGACCACGGACTGCCGGCAGATCAAGGGCTCGGAGCGGACGCTCTACCTGATGCGGGCGCGGGGGTAGGTCACCCTCTCTCCCCCGGGAGAGGGCGGGGGTGAGGGGCTGTCGCAAGGACGGTGGCAGGCGGAGGAATCTCGCTGCCCAAAGCCCAACGCCCCCGCGTCATTCCGACGGCCGCCGCCCGGGGCGCGTCGCGGGTGAGCGCCTCTCCTCCGGCGGCGGGCGGAGGAATCTCGCTCCGGAAAGCCCAGGGGACAGGGGGAGCGGGATTTCTCACCCCCTCGCTGCGCTCGGGGGATTCGAAATGACACACGGAGGCCCCTGCGCCCGGGGGATGCCGGCAAGCGCCCTCCCGTGTCATTCCGACGGCCGCCGCCCGGGGCGCGTCGCGGGTGAGCGCCTCTCCTCCGGCGGCGGGCGGAGGAATCTCGCTCCGGAAAAGCCCGGGGACAGGGGGAGCGGGATTTCTCACCCCCTCGCTGCGCTCGGGGGATTCGAAATGACACAAACGGCCCCCCGGCAGAGGGGAGCGGGATTTCTCACCCCCTCGCTGCGCTCGGGGGATTCGAAATGACACGAACGGCCCCCGTCGGCAGAGGGGAGCGGGATTTCTCACCCCTCGCTGCGCTCGGGGATTCGAAATGACACGGAGGGACCCTGTGCTCGGGGGATGGCGAGCCGCCTCCAGGAGGGGGGGTTGAGGCCGCGCGATGCCGTCGCTGGGGCTAGGCCTACTGCAACCTCTGCACCCGCACGCTCATCGCGTCCCCCGCGGCGAGCCGCAGCACGGGGTCGAAACGCACCTCCACCTGCCCCAGCTCCCGGGCCACCGCGAAATCCCCCTCCCCCAGGCCCGGGATACCGCCCACGGAGACCACGGTGTCGCCCCACTGTGCCGGAATCTCCAGCGCCAGCGTGCGGAGGGTAAGGGTGCCGTACTTGAGGGTGATGGTGTCGGTCTGCCAACTCTGACCCCGGCGCTGGGCGAAGGTGCCCCACCCCTGGGCCGAGGAGAAGAAGGAGCGATGGTTCTCCGGGCGCAGGCGGGGGGCAAAGCCCAAGCGCCCCGCGGGGCCGTCGTAGGTATAGCCCTGGGCAGCCAGCAGCAGCGACCAACTGCTCATGGCCCGCGCGTAGTGCTCGCCGCACTCGATCTCGTTCCAGGGGTTGCGCCGGAAGGGGGGGCGGGGGACGCCGTCATAGCGGTTGCGCGCCGCCCGCACGATCTGGGCTGCCTCCCGGGCCATGCCCAGGTAAAGCAGGTGCCCGGCCACCTGGTATTCGGTGCCGGTCCAGCACTCATCGCAGTAGTACATGGGCTCCTCCGGCCGCCCGCCCCGGGGCCAGGTGCACTGCAGCAGTCCCATGTCGGTCCCGGAGGCAAACACCCGCTGGTTATGGGAGAAGCGGCTGAAGTCCCACACAAAGTTGTGCTCGATGATAGCCGTCAGGGCCCCCCGCACGTGCTCGGGCGCAAGCAGCGGCCCCAGGCCGCACACCTCGGCAAACCACTGCCCGAGCAGTTGGTCTGACAAGCATCCCTCCCCAAACTGCTGCTTGTCACCGTGCGCCGGGTCCAGCCGCTGGGCGTAGTATTCGCCGTTCCACAGCGTCCGGTCCACGGCCGCCGAGGCCGCGGCGAACAGCGCGTGGTAGCGACCGGCAGTCTCCTGGTCATTGCAGACGCGGGCCATCTCCTCGGCCGCCCGCAGCGCCCCCAGGTAGAGAGTGCCGGTTAGAGGGTTCGGGCCGTACCAGGCCAGGTCGTAGGTATTCCACTGCTCACCCTCCAGCAGGCCGTTGCCGTCGGGGTCGTAGGTGGCGATGGCCCACTCCATGGCCCGGCGCACGGCCGGCCAGCGCGCCCGCAGCCAGGCGGCGTCGGCTGATTGCAGGTGCTCACGGTAAGCCTTCATGATGCACCCCAGGTGGCCGTCGCAGAAGGGCCCGCTGGCCCGGGGCAGGGATAGCGGGAGCACGGTGCGGTGGTGGATGAAGCCGGAGGGGTCCTGCTGGGGGCCGAAGTCAGTGTCGCGCATGTTGCGCTCAAGGTCGGGCCAGAGTTTCGCCAGCGTCTGCTCGTAGTTCCAGACGTGGGTACAGTTCATGGGGCAGCACGCCGCGCCCTCGAAGCAGGCCAGTGTCCCATCCTCGATCCACAGCGTGGTTGGCGAGCGCAGGGTCGAAATCTGCGAGGAGACGCAGTCGAGCAGCCACCAGGGGAGGGTGGAGTCGTAGAGCGTATCATGGAAGAGCCGGGTGCCGGCGGCCAGCCGCTCCCGGTTTGCCATCACCCAGGCCGCCACCGCAGGGGCATCGGCGAACCGGGTGGCATAGCGGTTGCCGATGCGGTAGCCCTGTAACTCCGCCTGGTAGTCGGCATAGCGATTGGGGAAGTGCCAGGCGAGCACGAAGGTGACCGTGCGCGCTTCCCCTGGTCCCAGGCGCAGGGGAACCATGAGGGCACAGTTGGTAGTAGCGCCCGTCGGGTTGGTAGCAGCGCCGGGTGGCGCGCTATCTCCGAGGGATATCGGCCCTGATGCGCCTGCTGCGGACGACAGGCCTGACGGCGCTGCCGTGAACCGTTCCCACAGTCTCCCAAAATCCGTCCAGGTCTCCACCGTCCCAGGCTTGCCCGCCGCCGCCAGGCACATGGAGCCGAAATGCTTGGCCGCCGGGTCCATACCCGGCGCCCTCATCTCCACCGCCCCCCACCCGGCATGGGTCACAGCCCGATTGCGGGTGCCCACGCAGCCCGCCAGCCCCGTGGCCTCGCACTGCCGGCAGCCGCAGTAGCCCACCGCATTCGGGCAGGTGGCCAGCAGGCTGACGTCGAGGGCATGGTGGCCCGGGTTGCGTACCCGGAAATCGAAAACGGCCGCCGGCACCGCCGAGTCCTCTGCCGCCAGCGGGATCAGCGGCGACCAGGCCTCCAGGGCTACCGCCACCGGGAGCGCCGGGTCGCGGTAGGCCAGGCGGGCCAGGGGATACTCGCCCATGAACTCGATGGCCTTGACACCCAGCGCCTCCCCCACCCCGTCCATTTGCAGCAGGCGGGCCACGGGCTTTCTCCCCTTGGCCTGCGCCCACACCGCGAAGTATGCCCCCGGAATGACACACGAGGAGTCGGTGTTGTTGAAGATCTGCCACTCCCGCAGATCTCCTCGCCCACCCAGGGAGATCGTGCCCGTCCCGATTCCGCCCAGCGGCATGGCCAAGTCGGTGAGCGCCGGCCCCCAGTAGGTCTGGCGCTGCGAGGGCGCCGTCAGCGAGCGCCGGAAGGCGGCGAGCCGGGCCTCGCGGGCGCGCTCGGCCCGTTGCTGCGCCTGCTCGTAAGCCCTCACCTCGGCGGGGGACAACTCCCGGATATCGTCCACGTTCAGGTGGCCCCAGCCGCTCTTCTCGGCGTCCACGATGCGCAGGTACACCGCCCGGCCCGCGAGGTCGTGGAGGTCCCAGGTGATCTCTTCCATCACCTCCTGGTTGCGGCCACGAGCCACTCGCACGTCCACCCCGTCGCAGGCCCGCACCAGGGCCACGAAGACGCCCTTGCTGCCGCCCCCGCCCACCAGCAGCCGTAAGTAGGGAGAATGCAGGGTAAAGGTGGGCGAGCGTAATTCCCCGGTGAGCCCGTCGTCGTAGCCGCCGGCTGTCTCGCAGGTGCCGATGAACCAGCGTCCCTGCTTGCCGAAGTTGCCCTTCCAGCGGTCGTCATCTTGAGCACTGGGCTGGGGTGCCAGGTTGCCCGAGACCATCTGCCAACCCTGCAGGTCCCCGCTCTCGAAATCCCAGTGGGCGAGGGGCATGGCAACGGCGGGGAGGGCAAGGCAAGACGAAAGGACGATGGCGAGGGTAATGACGTTGCGCATGGTTCCTCCGGAGGGCTCTCAGATACCCTCTCCTTACTAACAGACCGGGGCTAAGCCCAAGCTCCCTCTCCCCCCGGGAGAGGGCGGGGGTGAGGGGTCCCAAACTCCCTCTCCCCCCGGGAGAGGGCGGGGGTGAGGGGCGGCAAGCCTGTCGCGCCCTCCGGCATTCCCTCACCCTACCCTCCCCCTCCAGGCGAGGGAGGAATGCCATCCCTACGCCTCGGTTTCCGGCTTTTCTTCCCGCTGCCCCACCAGCCACACTGCCAGATATCCGCCCGCGGAGGCGCCGGCCACGGCCGTGGCCAGGTAGCGGCAAGCGAAAGCATAGAGTTCCGCCTGACCCGGGCTGGTGAAGAGCGGCTGCCGCTCGCCGAAGCCGGCCTGGTACTGAATGCCGCCCACCGCCAGCCCGGCCACCGCCAGGATCACTGCCAGCACCTTGCCCGCGGGGGTGGAGGCCGGGGCCTTGGCGAGGCGGGTGAGCAGAGGCAGGAAGAGCATCCCCACTCCCATCCACCCCAGCACCCAGCCCACCATGGGTGCGGCCGGGGGCGACACGGCGACCAGCCCCATGGCCGCCAGCACGGCCAGGGTCATCCCCACCAGCCCGCCCAGGAGCACCACCACCTCTCGGGTGGCGGCCAGGGCACTGATCAGGGTCACCGGCAGCGGGGCGATCAGCCCCACCGAGAAGAGCACCTGCCCCGCGGCCGGGAAGACATTACGGGCCTGGATGTAGATGGCCTGCACAGCCAGGAACCCCCAGCCCAGGCTGCGCATGAGCGAGATCCAGTGCGGCGCACGGGTCATGCTCGGAATCCTCCTGGGCTACCTGGCGGCCAGGGCCTCCCGCGCCTTGGGGAGCACGGCCTGGTCAATGCTCGCGTCGGTGTTCTCCACCGTCACGGGGCGGAAAAGGAACCACTGCTCGGTGTATTCCAGCGCCCCCCCGGGCTCCAGCATGGTGAGGGGGCCCAAGGTCTCCAGTTCCAGCATCTCGGGGTTGGTAAAGATTTCGCTTGAGCAGCCGAAATCGGGGTATTCCGCGCCCGCCTGGTAGGTGAAGGTCTTCACGAAGAGGTTATCGCCCAGGGAGTAGGCCAGCCAGTTCTCCCGGTTGCCGATGCCCAGTTTCTGTGGGCCTTTGCCCTGGGGGTCCTGGCGCAGGGTGATGTACCGGGTGCCCCAGCGCCAGCGAGGATCGGCCATATCGGTGTAGGTCCACTGCACCAGAGGCCGTGCGGGCAGCAGCGACTCGGTGTGCGGGCGGAAGGGTGGCGCGGGCACAATCGCTAACCCCTTGGTGGCCATCATGGAAAGCGCCCACGCTGCGGTCTGGATGGGCCACAGGTTCTCGTTCTTCAGCCGGTGCACTACCGTCACCCGGTTGCGGTCGGCATCCATGGTGAGCACGATGGTCTTTTGCACCCGTGTGCTGGGCTCGGTGGGCTGGGTGAGGGTGAGTGTGTTGCCCTGCACCTCAGCCTGGACGGGCGTGTTGTCGGGCCAGTAGGACCGGGGCTGGCCCTCGGGGGCATGCCACAGCCGGTGCCCGCCGTAGATGCGCCACTCGTCGCCGCCGGTCTTGCCCACCTGGTCGGCGAACTCGCCAAAGACGTTCGGCCCGCCCACAAACCCCAGGCGGATGATGCGTGGGCCGACGTCAGAGGTCGCCACGATCTCAATAGTGCCGTTGGTCATACGGTAGCAGTTGGGCCAACCCCCGTACTCGGTCTTCATGGTGGTCACTCCCTTCTGGGCGCCGGCGGCGCCGGCCAAGAGACAGAGCAGGCAGGCAACGGGCAGGGTGGCAAGCAGGGTGCGCATGGTGTCCTCCTGCCGGGCAACCGGATTTAGGGGGCGGGCGGCCCCAGAACGGGGTTCTGCCCTGCAGGGCTTGTTCCTGCCTGGCGGCCGCTGGATGCTGGATACCAGCCAGGCAGACCTCTCTTTCGCCTGCTTCCCGCTCTCTCGCCGGCACCCCGGTAGTGTCAACTTTTGTGTGTAAACTCCTTGAGGAGGGATCCGGCCCAGCGTTTGTTACTGTACTGAAAGATGGTGTAGAGGATGCGGTCCGCGCTGCGTTGGTGCGCAAAGCAGGTCATGGGGT
>Ga0315298_1000775_pt1 | contig 60807 bp, 49 predicted proteins | sample WHS_1_MG_FD_203077 | JGI IMG/M metagenome (GOLD analysis project Ga0315298, IMG submission 203077) | Extremophilic microbial mat communities from Washburn Hot Springs, YNP, Wyoming, USA - WHS_1_MG | ecosystem: Environmental > Aquatic > Thermal springs > Hot (42-90C) | place: USA: Wyoming...
GTTTGAAACGTCCTGCGGGCAGACGCCACCACCTGAGTTAAGTTTCGAAGGGGCGGTGCCCCTTCAGACTACCCGGCCGAAGGGTTTTCTCCAGCGCCCTGCGACCGGGCCCCACCCCCGACCGGCTTTCCAGAAGGGCATGGCTTTTCAGGGTACCCGTGAAACCCCCGCCCCAGGTCTAGTTTCGAAGGGGCTGGCGCCCATCCGGACTACCCCGGCGGTGTTAACTTTGAAGGGCATGACCCTTCAAACTGCCCCCGGAGGGGCGCAACCCCGTTACACGGCCGGCCGGCGAATTACCAACGGGCCCTGTCACCGCTTCGACCAGACCGCCGTTGAAAACCGGGGCCTTTCCCGCCCGGGGATTAAGAAAGGGGCTGTGCCCCTTTCAAAAAAACCTTCGGGGCGGGGGTCTCCGCAATCCGGCAAAGGCGTACAGCCACTGCCCGCACGGGACCGGCAAAGGGGCAGGGCCCCTTTCCACCATCACCGGTGGGGTGAGGGCCCCTGCCGGGCAGGCATCGCCTCTGTGTTGACAGGGGTGTTATAATACGGGTAAGGCAAGGTGTAGGCCCTGCCTTTTCTGGCGTCTTATTCAGACGTCCTGACATACCTGAAAGGAGGTGATGTGAAGTAGGGCAAGCCCCGGGGAGGCGGGACATCAGCGCGTCCGGCTTCCGCAAGGCGAGTTTTCAGACAACGCCCGGTCCCGGGCGAAAGCTGGGATGGCCGCGGTGGACGGCCCGTGACATGCCCACCGTCTGAACCTGGAAGACAAGTCCAAATTAACATAGAAAGGTCGAACTGAAGAGCCCCGAGCAGACTCGGGGACTCAACAGGAGGAATAATGAAGAAACTCACCAAGATTCTGGGGCTGGTTGCCGTGCTCAGCCTGCTCATCGGCATCCTGCCGATGTCCAGCGCCCAGCCGGCCAGTGCCGCCATCGGGACCTTCTCCTTTGACACTATAACCACCCCCATGAGCTCACCCATCATCTACACCACCTCCGAGGTAAGCACCTTCGCGGTGACCTCGAACGGCACCATGTTCGTCGCCGACTGGGCCAACAACACCCTGAGGCGCGGCGGCGGCTGGGGTGCCGGCTGGGCCACCATCACCACCTACTTTACCGGCGCCGGCGGCACCTTCCCGATATGGAAGCTGGTGGCCGCCCCGGACGACCCGAACTTTATCCTGGCCGTCTCAAGCACGGCAGCCGGTGCCCCACAACAGATCTGGATCTCCTTTGACCAGGGCTTCACCTGGTCGAACACAGGTTTCACTCCCACCCCCGCCACCGAGGTAATCACCGCGGTCGATGTGACCGCCAAGTACCCGGTCTCCGGGGGCGACGCCCGCGACATCCTGGTCGCTACCGAGGGCACCCCGGCGGCTCCTGCCGGCGGCAACATCTACTGCCTCAAGCTCCAGCCGTACGGCGTCACCACCTGGACCCTTCAGGCGGGCTTCCCCGCTGGTACATCCTTCCGTGCCATTAAGGCCGCCCCGGCCTACGCCGGCGACTTCACCTTCATCGCCGTCGGCGCCCAGGCCGCCGGCACGGTAGCGGTGCTCGGCGTCCGCGACATCAACGCCAACACCACCACCTACAACACATCAACCGCCTTCCCTCTGACCATCACGGCGACGGCTACCATCGGCAACCTGGTCAGCGCCGACATCGCCTTCCCGTCGGACTACCAGGGCCAGGTGGACCGGATGCGCCGCTTCTGGGTCGCTCTTGACTGTGGCGCCGCCGCCACGCCGCTCAACACCGGTATCTTCCGCGTTGACGGCCGCAGCGTCTCCACCAACATATTCACACTGGCCAGACCGTGGAAGCTGGCCTACTCCGGCACCGTCAACGCTGGCAAGATGCTGGTCGGCGCCGCCGAGGGCGCATCGGTAAACGGCACCACCTCGGTGTACCGCAGCCTGAACGCCCAGAGCAACGCCGCCACCTGGGACCTGCCCTACAAGGGACCTTCGGGCGGCTTCGGCATCCCGGCCACACAGGAAGTCCGCTCCACGCCGATGTGGAAGTTTGACGGCAAGGAAGCCGTGGTCGGCACCATGACCACCAACGTCGTAAACACGCCGGCCCTGTACTTCACCTTTGCCTTCGCCGCTGCCTGGCGCGTCGGCTGTGCCAACGACGAGAGCGCCCTCTCCGTCACCAGCGATGACGGCGACGTCTACAACCAGTACAACAGTATTGACACCAGGTCGCGCGGCATTACCGACTACGTCGTTTCCGGCAACACCAAGGTAATGTACCTGGCCACCGCCAACGACCCCAACAACCTCGACAGCATCTGGAAGTCCACCAACGGGCCCGGCTTCTCCACCTGGACGCGCGTCGGCCTGATCAACGCCGGCGGCCAGCCGATTTTGAAGCTGGCTCCGGAAAAGGATGACGGCTCGGTCGTCTTCTGGGGCGACCGCGGCGGCGCTACCAACGTCATCCAGCGCTCGGTTGATGGCGGCAATACCTGGTCCAACTGCATGCCCGGCATCACCGTCCAGGACTTCGCCGTCACTGACCAGAACACCATCCTGGCCGTTACCGCCACCGGCATCGTCCGCAAGGGCACCAGCACCGGCCCCGGCTGGATGTGGACCGCCAACTACGACCCGAGAATTGGCTCGGCCAACCGCATCGCGGCCATCGGCAACAACGCCGTACTGGCCCCGGGCGGCACCGGCATGACCTTCGCCGCCTACTCGACCGACGGCGGCCTGACCTTTGTCAGGATCATGTACCGCCCGACCGACATGGGCGCGGGTGTCCTCCACTACGCCGCCATGGACCCGAAATTTGCCGATAACAAGACCTTCTTCCTCGGCAGTGCCGTTCCCGGCCCAGCCCCGGCGGCGCTGGCCGCCGGCGACACGGTCACCCTGCCGGTATCCTGGCCTGCCGCCACTGCCGGCACCTTCATCGTACCGGTCGGCCCGATTACCATCGTCCAGGGCACTACCACCTTCGTTTCCCAGGGCCCGGTGACCGTTACACTGCCCGCCACCACCACAGCCTGGACTGCCGGCACCGCTAAGGTGCTTGCCGCCACCGAACTGCCCATGACCATCGCCGGCTTCTTCAACATGAACGGTTCCACCGGCAACGTCTGGCGCTGGACCATCGGCAAGAACACCACCAGCTGGGACTTCATCGGGGCGCCACTGGGTGCCATGAACACGATGCTGGCCCCAGCCTCGGGCTGGCTGTTCACCGGCGTGACCACGCCTGCCGGCGGCGTCCTCCGCTCCATTGACGCCCTCAACGGCCATCCCAAGCCCGGCGTCAACTGGAACAACCTGATTGCCGGCCTGCCCGGTGCCTTCTCCATCGGCACCATCGCCATCAGCACCGCCCCGGGCAACGTCAACATCTATACCAACGACGTCATGACGGTCAACAGCCTCTACGGCTTCATCGACCAGCTGGCCGACGTCGCTCCCGGCATCACCGATCCCAAGCTGCCCGCCGGCGCCGATGCGGTGACACTGTCGGTGGCCTTCACCGGCTTTGCCAACCCGTTCGGCATCCACTGGAACCTGCCGGCGGCCCAGACACAGGAATACAATGTCCAGATAAGCGCCGCACCGGACTTCTCTGACATTGTAACCGCGGCCCCGGTCAACGGCGTGGTCGGCTACGTGCCGCCGAACCCCGGTGACCCGAGCTGGTTCATCGCCAACCCGCAGGCGACCGGCATCATGGGCGGCAATACCTACTACGCCCGTGTCCGTGTCGTCCGGGTTGACAGCGGCCAGGCCATCTTCAGCCCCTGGTCCAAAGCGCTGAAGATGGTCGTCCAGTCCGGCGTGCCGGTCCAGGCCCCGTACTCGGCGCCGCAGCCGGTCTCCCCGGCCGAGGGCGTCAGCCTGGTGATGCCGGCCTCGGTTGGCTTCACCTGGACGCCGATGCCCGGCGCTACCGAGTACAAGTTCGTGCTGGCCACCGATGCCGCGCTGACGAAGACCCTGGTCTCCACCACCGTCACCGGCACCGCCTACAGCTACGACACCGCGCTGAAGGAAGGCACCTACTTCTGGCAGGTCACGCAGACCAAGCCAATCCCGAGCAGCCCGTCGCCGGTTGCCTCCTTCGTGGTGGTCGCCAAGCCGGCCCCGACGCCGACACCGGTAATTAACGTCCCGACCCCGCAGGTCATCGTCCAGCCGCCGCCTCCGGCGGTTACCCCGGTCTGGGTCTGGGTCGTGATTGCCATCGGCGCCATCCTGGTCGTGGTCACCATCGTCCTCATCTTCCGCACCAGGAAGGTCTAGACCGATCACCCCGGTAATCCCCGAGAGGGCGCCCGAGAGGGCGCCCTCTCTTTCTACCCATCACCCGCCGGCACCTTCCATGACCGTTGCGGCAACTCACATGTTACTCGCTGGCCGTTTTCGCAACCACTGATGCCCCGAATATTGACATCCGGCCGTCCCGTCACTACCATGCTCCCGGCCTTATTGCGACAGGCGCGTTACCGGAGCAACAGGATCAGTGGAGAAAGGAGACAGACATGACACAGAAGTACACGAGCCTCTTCTCGCCGATTAAAATCGGCAAGCTCAACCTCAAAAACCGCATCGTCAAGTCCGGCCAGTGGTTCCTGTACGCCGAGCCGGACGGCTCCTGCGGCGAGCGCATCGCCGCCTGGTACGGCGGCCTGGCCAGAAGCGGCCCGGGCATGATTACCATCGAAGAAAGCATCTGCGAGTACCCGTGGGGCGCCTCCCAGATGCCGCATATCAGGCTCGATGACGATAAGTTCATCCCCGGCCTGACCAGACTGGCGGCGGCGGTGCACCAGCACGGCGTGCCGGTGGTGGTCCAGATTACCCACGCCGGCCCGGCCTACAGCTCCAAAGTCGCCGGCGGCCAGCCCAAGGCGCCGTCATCCATCACGCCGCCGTCCGAGCCGGGGCTTTTCGAGGTCGCCCGCGAGATGAGCCGCGATGAAATCCTCGATGTCCTCGAGAAATGGGCGCAGGCCGCCCTGCGCTGCAAAAAGGCCGGCTTCGATGGCGTTGAGCTCCATCAGGCGCACTACGCACTGGGCAATGCCTTCCTCTCCCGGCGGCAGAACAAGCGCACCGACGACTTCGGCTGCCAGAACATGGACAACCGCACCCGCTTCGGCACCATGCTCATCAAGCGCACCCGCGAGCTCTGCGGCCCGGACTTCCTCATCGGCGTCCGCATGAGCAACAAGGAGTGGAGCACCGAGGAGCCGAACCTGGGCACCACCAACGAGGAGGCCTGCGAAATTGCCCGGCGCTTCGAGGCCGCCGGTGCCGACTACATCCAGTCATCGAGCTACGGCTACGGCGCCTTCACCCTGTGCGCCTTCCCCGACCTGGTCACCTACCCCGAGACCCCACCACCGGCCAGGGAGTTCGCCGCCCGCATCGACCACGGCGGCGCCCTGATTCCGGAGACGGCCAACATCAAGAAGGCGGTCAAAATACCCGTCTCCGGCGTCGGCCGCCTCTCTTTCGCCGAAGCCGACAGGGCCATCAAAGAAGGTAAGATCGACCTGGCCGTTTTCGGCCGCCAGTTCATGGCCGATACCGAGTTCCCGAAGAAGCTGGCCGAGGGCAGGGAGGACGATATCCGCAAGTGCACCCGCTGTCTCCACTGTCTCTCGGTGATGTGGACCTACCAGCCGGTGCAGTGCCGGTGCAATCCCTTCGCCGGCAACGAGCTGACCATGGTTATTAAGCCGGCAGAGAAGAAGAAAAAGGTCATGGTCGTCGGCGCCGGCCCGGCCGGACTTGAGGCGGCCCGGGTCGCCAGCCTGCGCGGCCACAGCGTCAGCATCTGGGACTCGGCCAAGGACATCGGCGGCTCGATGAACATGGCCGCCTTCATCAAGGGCACGGAAAACGACGACCTGCCGTCCTTCATCGACTGGTTCCGCGGCCAGCTCAAGAAGCAGGGGGTGAAAATCAACCTGGGCAAGACGGTAACCGTGAAAACGGTTGAGGCGGAGAAGCCGGACGTGGTCATCTGCGCCGTCGGCGCCGAGGCCATCGAGCCGGAACTGCCAATCAGGGAAGGCGCCCGGGTCAACACCACCGAAGAACAGCGCCGGCAGGCGAGCAAAGCGCTCGGCATCTTCGGCGCCAAAATGGCCTCGGCGGCCACCAAAATCTTCCTGCCCGGAGGCAGACGAATCGTGGTCGTCGGCAGTGACCTGCCCGGCATCGAGGCGGCCCAGTTCCTGGTCAAGCGCGGCAAGGAGGTGCCGGCCATCATCGATACCGACCCGGTGCCCTTCAAGGGCGTCGACATCCAGTGGCTGTTAAAGCTGGCCTTCCCCGGCGGCTGGCTGGAGCAGAGGAAAATACGCGTGGTCAACGGCGTCAAAATTGATGAGATAAGGAAGGACGGCATCACCTTCACCACTGCCGATGGCAAGAAGGAGACGCTGGCCTGCGACAGCGTCCTCTGGGTGAACAAGCACCGGAAGAACGATAAGCTGGCCAGCGAGCTCAAGGGCAAGGTGCCCGAGGTCTATACTATCGGCGACGCCATGCAGGACGAGCTCGGCTATGTCTTCAACGCCACCCACAGCGCGGCGGAGCTGGCGCTGAAGATTTAGAGGACAGATAAAGGAAGGGGGCCGTTGCCCCCTTCCTTTACATCCGCAAGCCGGCGGCGAAACAAACATGGCGTCATCCCCGGGAAGCGTTTCCCCTCCATGTCACTCTGAAGGAGCGGAACGGCCGCGAGGACCCGGGAAGCCCTCCCCCAATCTGGACGGAGCCGGCATGTCTGAGGTATGATGGTGCTTGAGTTATCACGCCGATGAGTAGACCGCCAGCTCCAACCGGGACGACGGGACTGTCTCTGCGCGCCAAGTTCCTTATCCTGTCCGCCGCGGCGGTTGTCCTGACTATCGGTGTCTCGATGGCACTATCCCGGGCGTTCCTCCTGGAGCGCTATGCCGAAATTGAGAACGCTCAGGTCAAACGCAACATCCAGCGCGGTCAAGACGCCCTCGACCGCGAGGTCTCTTATCTGGACGATACTACCGCCGACTGGGCCGCCTGGGACGACAGCTACGCCTTTATCCAGGGCAAGGACCGGGACTACGTCAGTTCCAACCTGGTCAACTCGAGCTTTGAGAACCTCAAAGTCAACTACATACTCTTGTTCGATTCCACCGGCATGATAGCCGCCGGCAAAGGGTACGATTTCAGGAACCACCGGCCTCTTGAAATCCCGCCCGGCCTGCTATCAGAGCTTGCACCCGGGAGCCAGCTCCTGAGCCATGCCGGTGTCGACAGCCGCAGGGCAGGCATCCTGGTACTGCCCGAAGATACCCTCCTGCTGGCCTCGCGGCCGATTATCACCAGCGAGCGCCGGGGGCCGGTACGGGGCACCCTGATCATGGCGCGGTACCTGGACGAGGCCCTGATGGAACAGCTTTCAAAGGTGACCGGCCTGTCGCTGGGCATCTTCAGGATAAGCGCCCCGGACCTGCCTCCGGATATCGAAGCGGCGCAGCAACGCCTTCAAGCGGGCCTGCCGACCTACATTGAAGCTATCAGTGAAGAGCGCATTGCCGGTTATGCCGCGCTCAACGATATCTTCAACCGACCCTCACTGATACTCAGGGTCAACCTGCCCCGGGATATCTACCAGCAGGGACAGAGCACCATCCGCATTTTCAATGCCTTCATCATCGGCGTGTCCGTATTTATCGGTCTGTTGTTCTTACTGCTGGCCGACCGCTGGATACTGCGCAGGCTGTACCGCATGGCGGACGCGGTCCGCAGTATCGGTGCCACCGGTGATTTCTCGAGACGGGTACCGGTGGCCGGCAGAGACGAGGTCTCCCAGGTGGGCCGCAATATTAACCTGATGCTTGATGCGCTGGAGCGCTCCCAGAAAGAGCTCCGTGCCAGCGAGGCCAGGCTTCAGGAGCTCTATTCACAGGAATCGGGCCTGCGCCGCCGGCACGAAGAGGAGATTAAGAACTACGCCGAGTACACCCGTGCCCTGGTACACGAACTGAAAACGCCGCTGACGGCAATGATTGCTTCCGCGGAACTGCTGACCGAGGAGATGCATGAGGAGCCGCTGGCCAGCATGGCCCGGAACATCCACCATGCCGGACTTGAGCTCAATAGCCGCATCGATGAACTGCTCGACCTGGCGCGGGGCGAGATAGGCCTTCTCGAGATAAGGCGCCAGCCGCTGGACGTCAGCAGCCTGCTGGAACAGATAGTGGCCGAAATGAAGCCGCTGGCGGCGACAAAGGAGCAGTCGCTGGCCCTGGAAATAGTCGGCAACCTGCCTCCGGTAACGGCCGACCCGGCAAGATACCGTCAGATAGTGGTCAACCTCATCGGCAACGCTTTCAAGTACACGCCACGGGGCACCACTGTTAAAGTTAGCGCGCGGGTTGAAGCCGGAAACCTGGTCACCGAGGTGGAGGACAACGGCACCGGAATCCCGGCCGAGGAACTGCCCAAGCTGTTTGTGCCCTACCGCCAAATCCGTAAGAACGCTTCGGGACGCCAGACCGGGCTCGGCATCGGCCTTTCTTTGTCCAAGAGACTGGTCGAGCTCCACGGCGGGCAGATACGGGTCAAAAGCGAGGTCGGCAAGGGCAGTACCTTCACCTTCACCATCCCGCTTTCAGAGAAATCGTGAGGCGACCGTGCCCTTTTCCAGCACCATTCCTCCGGCCGGGGACAGGCTGAAGGGCGGCGCCCTTCAGGAAATCTCACCGGCAGTGCCGGACCGGCCTTGACACTCAACGGGCGCCTTTGATATAATCCATAACGCTTTTCCCAAAAAGCACCTTAACAGTTAGATAGTGGAAGAAACCCGTTTTTTTCTTAGAGGGTTTGATCCTGGCTCAGGATGAACGTTTGCGGCGTGCCTTATGCATGCAAGTCGAACGGTCCGGCTTTTCGCAAGATTGGCCGGATAGTGGCGAACGGCTGAGTAACACGCAAGTGACCTGCCCCGAAGCGGGGAATAGTCTGTCGAAAGATAGAGTAATACCGCATGTGGTGCCGGGTTTAGAGACCCGTCACTAAAGCCGCAAGGCGCTTCGGGAGGGGCTTACGGCCGATTAGCTAGTTGGTGAGGTAATGGCCCACCAAGGCGACGATCGGTAGCTGGTCTGAGAGGACGACCAGCCAGATGGGGACTGCGACACGGCCCCAACTCCTACGGGAGGCAGCAGCAAGGAATTTTGCGCAATGGGCGAAAGCCTGACGCAGCGACGCCGCGTGAGGGATGAAGATCTTCGGATTGTAAACCTCTTTTGCCGGGGAAGACACAGACGGTACTCGGCGAATAAGTCACGGCTAACTACGTGCCAGCAGCCGCGGTAATACGTAGGTGGCGAACGTTATCCGGATTTACTGGGCGTAAAGAGGACGTAGGCGGTTTTCCAAGTCGGATGTGAAAGTCCACGACTTAATCGTGGAAAGCCATTCGAAACTGGGAGACTCGAGGGCGGCAGAGGGAGGTGGAATTCCCGGTGTAGCGGTGAAATGCGTAGATATCGGGAGGAACACCAGTGGCGAAGGCGGCCTCCTGGGCCGCCCCTGACGCTGAGGTCCGAAAGCGTGGGGAGCGAAACGAATTAGATACTCGTGTAGTCCACGCCCTAAACGGTGAGTACTAGGTATGGGGGGTATCGACCCTCTCCGTGCCGCAGCTAACGCTTTAAGTACTCCGCCTGGGGACTACGGCCGCAAGGCTAAAACTCAAAGGAATTGACGGGGGCCCGCACAAGCAGCGGAGCGGGTGGTTTAATTCGATGCTACACGAAGAACCTTACCAGGGCTTGACATGACGGAAGTAGGAGCCAGAGATGGCAACGACCTGTATCCAGTCAGGAGCCGCCACAGGTGCTGCATGGTTGTCGTCAGCTCGTGCCGTGAGGTGTTGGGTTAAGTCCCGCAACGAGCGCAACCCTCGTCGCTAGTTGATTTCTCTAGCGAGACCGCCTCATACAATGAGGAGGAAGGTGGGGATGACGTCAAATCAGCACGGCCTTTATGCCCTGGGCGACACACACGCTACAATGGGCGCTACAATGGGTTGCTAAAGGGCGACCTGGAGCTAATCCCAAAAAAGCGCCCCCAGTTCAGATTGCAGTCTGAAACCGGCTGCATGAAGTCGGAGTTGCTAGTAACCGCAGGTCAGCATACTGCGGTGAATACGTTCTCGGGCCTTGTACACACCGCCCGTCACGTCATGGGAGCCGGCAACACCTGAAGTCGATGTGCTAACCGCAAGGAGGCAGTCGCCGAGGGTGGGGCTGGTGACTGGGACGAAGTCGTAACAAGGTAGCCGTACGGGAACGTGCGGCTGGATCACCTCCTTTCTAGGGAGAGTTTCTCTCCTGGGTCGATTCGGGCTAACGCCCGACCTAGATGTGATCCCAAGCGGTTTCTTCCACTATCTAACTGGGAAGGGTCATCTGTCATTACCCCGCGACTTCTGAATTCCAAACTCCGGGCACCAGGTTCCAAAGGTGTTATACTTTCATTTATGTCATTCCGGGGGCAGAAGAATAGAAGCTAATTCCCTGCCAGACCCCCTGCGTCCGCTCGGAATGACGTGGCGGGAATCACCCGGGAAGACATGGCAATGGGAAGGGTTGACTATCTGACCTCTTAACATTAACATTCCAGCCATGAAAGCCCGCCCCAACATACCGAAACTCGCCGTCTTCCCCCCATCGGCCGAGGTTGACCCGCAGGGGCACCTTTTCATCGGCGGCTGTGACACGGTCGACCTCGCCCGCAGGTACGGCACTCCGCTCTACGTTTTTGACGAGTCCGCCATCCGGCAGAAATGCCGCGAGTTCAGGGCCGAGTTCTCCCGCCGCTACCCCGACAGCCATGTCATCTATGCCTCCAAAGCATTCCTGAACCGCGCTCTGGCAGTCCTGCTTAAAGAGGAGGGGCTGGGGCTCGACGTCGTTTCCGGCGGCGAGCTGAGCTGTGCCGTGTCCGTCCTCTTCCCGCCGTCGCGCGTCTACTTTCACGGTAATAACAAGACCGGCGACGAGCTTGAGCTGGCCCTGGACTGGCACATCGGCCGCATCGTCGTCGATAACCTCCACGAGATTGACCTGCTCGGCAAGCTTGCCGGCAAACACGGCATCAAGCAGGATATCCTTTTCCGGGTAACGCCGGGGGTCGACGCCCATACCCACCGGCACACTACCACCGGCGTCCTCGACAGCAAGTTCGGCTTCCCCATCAGCACCGGCCAGGCGGAAGAGGCCATCCGTCGGGCGCTGGCCGTCCCCAGCCTGAACCCCATCGGCCTCCACTTCCACCTCGGCTCGCCAATATACGAGGCCGGCGTCTACCAGCTCGGTATCGAGGCTACCCTGCGGTTCGCCGCCGCGGTCAGGAAGAAGCTCGGCTGGGAGCCGCACGAGTTCTCAGCCGGCGGCGGCTTTGCCGTGCAGTACACCCTGGCAAGACCGGCACCGCCCGTCGGCGATTATGCCGAAGCCATCTGCCGCAAGCTGGCGGAGATGACGGGGGAGCTCGGCTTGAAGCCGCCGCGGCTGGTCGTCGAGCCGGGCCGCGCTATCGTTGCCCGTGCCGGTATAGCTTTATATACCGTGGGGGCGGTCAAGGACATCCCTGGCGTACGCCGCTACGTCTGCATCGACGGGGGCATGGGCGACAATATCCGCCCGGCGCTGTACGGCGCTGAATATGAGGCACTCATGGCCAGCAAGGCACTGGCCATGGAGACAGACACGGTCACCATCGCCGGCAGGTACTGCGAATCGGGCGATATCCTGGTACGCGATACGCCGCTGGCCATGGCCGAGGCCGGCGATGTCCTGGCAATCCCGGTATCCGGTGCCTACTGCATCCCGATGTCCAGCAACTACAACAGCATCCCACGGCCGGCCATCGTCTTCGTCAAAGACGGCAAAGCCCGGGTGGTGCGCCGCCGCGAGACCTACGATGACCTGCTGCGGCTGGACAACGGCAAAGCCTAGGCGCCCTCCGGCGCTTTCTAACTGATTACACTCTGATGTGGCAGGTAATCGGGCAACCGAAGCTAATAAAGCTCTTCGAGCGTGGCCTGCGTGAGGGGACGCTGGCCCATGCCTATCTTCTGGTCGGTCCGCCCCACGTCGGCAAGGGTACCCTGGCCATCAACCTGGCCCAGGCGCTCAACTGCACCGGCAGTGACCCGCCCTGCGGCCAGTGCCTGTCGTGCCGCCGTATCGCCGAGGCCAAGCACGCCGATGTTAGAAGCATCCGGCTGAGCGCCGGCGATGGTAACGGCAGGACACAGCATGAGATAAGCACCGAAGACATCAAGGAAATCCAGTATTCAGCCTCCCTACCGCCCTACGAGGGCAGGTTCCGCGTTTTCATCATTGACGGGGCCGAAAACATGTCGGCCGAAGCCAGCAACCGCATCCTCAAGGTGCTCGAGGAGCCTTGCCCCACCGTGCTCTGGCTCCTGCTGGCGGTGGAGGAGACCCGGCTCCTGCCTACCGTTGCCTCCCGGTGCCAGCGGGTTGAGTTGAGGCCGGCGCCGGTTCCGGAGGTCGCCGGCCTTCTGCAGGAACGCTATGGTGTTGAGGCCGCCAGAGCCGGACTGCTCGCCAGGCTTTCCGGCGGTCGCACCGGCTGGGCGGTCTCCGCTGCCAGCGACAGCAGGCTGATGGAGGACCGTACGCGGATACTGGAAACACTCGCCAGCCTTCTCGGCGCCGATCTGAACGACCGCCTCCAGTACGCCGCCGAGCTGGCCAGGAGCATGGAAAAAGACCGCCGCGCCGGCCTCGAGGTGCTGAGGACCTGGCTCGGCTTCTGGCGCGACGTCCTGCTGGTCAAGAACGGCTGTGCCGGCGATGCGATCAATATCGACTGCATGGATACCCTGAATGAAATGGCATCGAGCGCGACCCTGAGCGAAATCAAGGCCGCACTCGACCGGTTAAACGAAGCCATGAGCCAGATTGCCCGGAATGTCAATGCCCAGCTGGCGCTCGAGGTGCTCCTGCTCAACATGCCGACCCACCGCCTGCACTCTTTCTTGACAACGGAGGGGGAAGAGGCGCAAGTGTCTGACACGGGCCCGTTTCCCCCGGAAAGGAAGTGAAAATGGACCTGTTCGAAGCCATTAAAGCGCGGCGCAGCGTGCGCAGGATGAAGACCACACCCCTGCCGCCAGGAGCGCTCGATACTATTCTGGAGGCGGGGCGGCTGGCCCCGTCCTGGGCCAACACCCAATGCTGGCAGCTGGTAATCATTGACGACCCGGTGGTGAAGGCCAGGGTGGTTGAACTGCTGGCCTCACCACCCAACCGCGCCGTGGACGCCGTCCGCACCGCTCCGGTCACCATCGCTGTCTGCGCCGAGAGCGGCAAGGCCGGCTTCTGGAAAGGTGCCGCCGCCACCGATAAGGGCGAGTACTGGTACATGTTTGACACAGCGCTGATGGTGGAGAATATGAGCCTTGCCGCCGCTTCCCTGGGACTCGGCTCGGTCATCATCGGGCTTTTCGACCACCGGAGAATCGCCGCCCTCCTCAACCTGCCGCCGGGCTTCGTCTCCGTCTGCCTTCTGCCGATTGGCTATCCCGATGATGGCGAAGCACCGCCGCGCACTGCCCGGAAGCCCCTGGCTGAGTTCGTATCCCGAAACAGCTTCGGTGTAAAATAGGGAAATGGACCAACAGACCAACCCGCCAGAACCCGCCGGCCCGCCAGCCGCACCACCGACGCCGCCGCGCCGCATCGATAAGGTCATCGCCGTCCGGCTAAAGCAGTCGGGTAAGCTCGACTACTTCGACGCACACGGCATTGAGTCCCGGCCCAACGAATGGCTGGTCATCGAGACATCCCGCGGCCTAGAACTGGGACGGGCTACGGCCATAGTTCGTGACCCCTCCCCGGAAGAAGTCGCCAAGGGCCTGCGTCCGGTAGTCCGGAAAGCAACTGCCGAGGACATTGAGAAATACTGCCGCTGGGAGGCAAAGTGCGGCGACGCTGTAGCCAAATGCCGGGAGCTTGCCCAGAAGCTGAATCTCAAGATGAAGCCGATGGCCGCCCACTATAACCTGGATGGTTCCCACCTGACCATTTACTTCACCGCCGGCGAGAGGGTGGACTTCCGCGACCTGGTCAAGGAACTGCGTCAGGCACTTCATACGCGCGTCGAGCTCCGCCAGGTGGGACCCCGCGACGAGGCGAAACTGCTGGGAGCCATCGGCAAGTGCGGCCGACGTCTCTGCTGTATGACCTTCATCGACGAGTTCCAGCCAATCTCAATACGTATGGCCAAGGACCAGGACCTGTCCCTCAACCCGATGAAGGTTTCCGGCATCTGCGGCCGGCTTCTCTGCTGTCTCGGCTATGAAGCCGACCACTACCGCACCCTCAGGGAAAAGTCGCCCCGTATCGGCCAGGAGGCAGTCTCACCGCAGGGCAGGGGCAGGGTTATCGGCATCAACTCACTGAGGGAGACCGCCCTGCTCGAACTCGGCGACGACCTGACCATAGAAGTGCCGCTCGCCCAGCTCACCTGGGAGAAGAAAGCCAGGCCCGAAGGAAAGCAGGAAGACGATACAGCGGAGGCCGGCAAAGGGCACAGGCCGGAACGCGAAGCGCCGAAGGGCCGGAAGATACCGCCACCCTCATCCACCCGACCCCCGGAGCCGGCCGAGGAACTGCCCGAATCTTAGAGGCGTCCCGGTTCAGGAGGCGAACGACCCCGGCATATCCGGCGGGCCATGCCGTTGCAACTGCGGCAGGTACTTGCTCCACTCGGTATGCTGGCGGAGGTAATGGAATGGTATGGGAATCGACCCGTCATCCCGCGGTGCTTTCGGCTCCGATAACAGCTTCATCTTAGCTTCCGCCGGTGTCCGGCCCGCCTTCTTGCAGTTGCAGGCCATGCAGGCCGTCACCACGTTCTCCCAGACATGCTGACCGCCTACCCGCCGCGGCACCACGTGGTCAATCGTCAACTGCCTTGCCTGCCTGCCGCAGTACTGGCAGGTGTAATGGTCGCGCTCCAGCACCTCGTACTTGGTCAGCCGCCGCTTGTGGCGCGGCCGCTTGACCATATATACAAGGCGTATCACTGACGGTATCTGGATGCTGGCATTCACCGAGAAAAGCTCGCCGCGGCCGTTCTCCAGAAGTTCCGCTTTGCCGTAGTACAGAAGCACCACAGCGCGGCGGACACGGCAGATATTAAGCGGCTCGTAGTTCTGGTTCAGCACCAGCACCGGTGCGTTCACCGCATTCATCGTCATAGCTCCAGATTGACGCCTATTTTAGTACGCGCCGAAGGCAAGAGCAAACCTAAGAGGCCGCTCCCAGTCTTTCAAGCGCCGTCTTCACCCGTTTGAGACACCTTTCCCGCCCCAGCACCATCATCACCGGCACCAGCGGCGGCGAGGCCGTCCGACCGGTAACCGCCACCCTGAGCACCCCGAAATAGTCGCGGTTGCCCAGGTTCATCCGGGCCGCCTCGGCCCGGAGCCGTTCCTCCAGCTTCGCCTCGGTCCAATCGCCCGCCGATTCAAGCACCGCCAGCGCCGACCGCAGGGCTTCCGCCGCCCTGGCGGCATCCATCGTTTTCGATGTCAGCAGGGCTGTCTCATAAACAAGCTCGTCGACAAAGAAGAAATCGGTCAGGGCCGGCACTTCAGCCAGAGTTTTAGCCCGCTCCCGAATGAGCGGTATAATCTTTGCCGCGTACGCCATATCCAGCGGCCGGGGCACCGATGCCGGAAGGTGCTTCTCCAGAAACGGTTGCACCCTTGCCGCATACTCGTCCGGCGTCAACTGCCGCAGGTAACTGCCATTCATCCAGTCAAGCTTGTCCCGGTTGAAAATAGCCGCCGTCTTGCTGATGCGCTCGATGGTGAAGTTCTGGACTATCTGCTCTCGGGGCATCAGCTCTGTCCGGTCGTCCAGCGACCAGCCGAGGAGAGAGAGGAAATTGAACATCGCTTCGGGAAGGTACCCCTGCTCCTGGTACTCCGTTATCGCCGTGGCGCCATGGCGCTTGGAGAGCTTGGAACGGTCCGGCCCGAGAATCATCGGCAGATGGGCGAACAGCGGCGGATCCCAGCCAAACGCCTGATACATGAGCTTGTGACGCGGCGTGCTTGAAAGCCATTCATCGGCGCGCATCACGTGGCTGATCTGCATAAGGTGGTCATCAACCACGTTGGCCAGGTGGTAGGTGGGGTAACCGTCAGACTTGAGCATGACGAAATCGTCGAGGGTGCTGTTCTCGAAGACCACCACGCCCCGGATGAGGTCATCGAATGCTGTCTGGCCCTCGAGCGGCGTCCTGAACCGGACCACCGGCTTGACGCCGGAGGCAGCATAGGCCGCCTTCTCTTTATCACTTAGGTTGCGGCAGTGGCGGTCGTAGCCCGGCGGCTGTTTGCGCCTGACCTGCTCCTCGCGCATCGCCTCGAGGCGCTGGGCCGAGCACCAGCAGTAGTAGGCATGCCCCTGTTCCACAAGCTGACGGGCATACTTCTGATAGAGGTCAAGACGCTGTGACTGGAAGTACGGCCCCTCATCCCAGTCCAGTCCCAGCCACCTCAGCCCGGCCATGATGGCCTCAACCGCCCCCTCGACCTTACGGGCAACATCGGTATCCTCGATGCGCAGGATGAAAACGCCCCGGTTGTGCCGGGCAAAGAGCCAGTTGAAGAGCGCGGTACGGATGTTGCCCACATGCGGATAGCCGGTGGGGCTTGGCGCGAAACGTACCCTGACCGGCCTCGAAGCCGGCCCGATTTCTGGCCGTCCTTCCGCCCGCGGCAGGCTCTCCGGCGTTTTCAAACCGCCTAGCTGGACTGGCCTGGTACCCTGAGAAATCATGTCAGGCAACTTCACAAAAATACCGGCTGTCAGGCAGGAAACGGAAGGCGCCTTTTGACGGCGCCCGGGGAACAGAGCTCTACCGTGGTTGATTTTGATTAAGCTACTTCGCGAGAAGGCGCTGTAATCCTTCCAGGAGCTGCTGGTGCTTTTTCAGGCGGGCAACAAGGTCCTCGGCCTTCTTTAAGGCGCTCTGGGTATCTTCCATCTCAGTAGTCACCTTGAACAGGATTTCCTTACGCCGCGCCGCCAGGTCGCCCTCAAAAGCCTGCAGGTCTTCGAGACTGCCGAGTTCGCTGGTGATTTCCTCTAGAAACTGTTTTTCCTTCTTGCTCTGGTCCCGGGTCTCACCCCTCAGCCTGGAGAAGAACTTGTTATCGTCCAACATGTCATGGCCTCGAACCACGGATATTCTCTCAAGAGCAACGCTGACTTCCTGGTCTATTGTATAGCAAGCCCCGCGATGGGGCAAGTAGCGGCGCCACTAGCCGACTTTCTCGACCTCGACGGTGCATTCGGTCACCAGCGCGGCCAGCGCCCCGAGCGCCGCCAGCACCGGCGCCGCCAGGACGCCGACCGCGGCCAACGGAGCGCCGATGGAGAGCGGCATTTCCAGGAGTACCCGGTCACCCTGCCTGACGCGCACCCGCCGGATGTTGCCTTCGTGGATGAGCTGTTTGACTTTGGCCACCAGCTCATCTCCGCTGACCCTGAACTCGTATCTATCCGTCATGGCACCATGTCACGGTCCTCACCCTGATAGGGAAAAGGGATATTCTCCAATTTCCGCAATGACAACTGCAAGGATGTCATTCCGGCGCGGGACGGCACTTATCCGCCGGCGTGCGTCTGGAGGTGGCTCTTGATTGCCTTTATCAGCCCCTCCTTGCCCACCCTCTTACCTACCGCAACGCCCATTACGGCGGCAAACTCGGCCAGGCCGGTCTGGTCCATCTCCTGAAGACGCCGGTTGACGAAAGGCCGGTTGTTATTCCGCCATTCCGTAGCCAGGAGAAGGTGCAGGCCATGGTACTGGTCGACTTTAGCCTCGCCCTTCAGCTTATCGTAGAGCTTACCGAGCTCCTCAATAATTCTTCCTCTGTCCCCGCTCTCTTCAATCGGCAGTTTATTAACAGCAATGAACCGTTTGAGACGGTTCAAATCGAAGTTTTCCAGCTGGGAATAAACGTAAGAGCAGTTACCCAAATTCCACTCATTGAAAAGCACCCGGTGGGTATACTCGAGGGCTTCATCTCCGGGCTCGCGGTACTTGCGCGGTGCGGCTGCCTCCTCGGTGACCGGCGTTTTATGTTCTTCGTAGTACTTTTCGATAGCACGGATGAGTCCCGGCCGACGGACCGATTTGCCCACCTCGATGCCATTGCCGGCCGCCAGGTCACGTAGCTGGCGCACGCTCAACTCGGCGAGACGGCCTTCGACAAACGACCGGTTGCCGTACCCCCATTCGGTTTGAAGCAAACAGGAGAGACCGGCATACTGCTGGGCCTTCACTTTGGTCTCCTGCGCCGCAAAGACCTCGCGCAACTCCTTGACGAGCGCCTCTTTGTCCGACTTTTCTGCGACCGGTAGCGCGGCGGCTTCGGCCATTTTGAGCAGGTCCTCGAGCCCCAGGCTCCGGAACTTCTTAATGACACCCCTGCGGTTGCCCCTGAGCCAGTCGTCAAAAAGGACGGCATAAAGACCGTAGTAGTTGCCCGGCTCCACCCGCGGCTCGAGCCCGGGCTCCTCGGCTTCCGGCGCTTTCTCGCGGAAATGCTTTAGCTCACCGGCAAGCTGGGTGACCAGCGCGGTAAGCTGGTCAACTTTCTCCTCAAGTCTGGCAACGCGGTCTGGCATGGGCGACTCCATTTCTAGACGTCAACGTAGCAAGTATAGACGGCGGTCGGCCCCACGTCAAACAGCGGCTCGAGCCCGGGCTACCTGCCCTTCCAGGCAACGACGAGGTACCGCTCCGGCACATTCTCAATCGACGGCCAGCGGAAGCCAGCCTGCTCAAGCCACCTTACCAGAGCACCGTCCTCCGGAAGCTGGTCGTGACCGACGACGCCCCCGATATCCCGGTGAAGGCTGTTGACCGCCTCACGGCTCATGGTGTGGGAAATGACCAGGCGGCCGCCGGCGGCGGTCACCCGCGAGATTTCACGCAGGGCTCTCATCTTGTCGGCAAAATGGGGAAAGGTATTATGACACAGCACCAGATCAAAGGCGGCGCTGGCGAACGGCAGACTGTGCGCATCCCCCTGGACAAAGGCAATACGACCGTCCGATTCTTTCTCGCGCCCCTTCTTCAGCATTCCTGCGGCGATGTCCATTTCAACGATACTGCCGGAGACATCGAGCCGCTTGAGCAGGAACGGCAGGAGGATACCGGTGCCGCTGCCGATGTCGAGCACGCGCCCGTCCGGGTCAATCTCCAGCCTGGACAGAATGGCCGCAATCCGGTCGTTCGTCCCGGGCATGGTCATACTGTCCCACTTATGCGCCCGCTGGTCGAAAAAGTCCCGGAGTTCGTGACTGCCTACGTTGTGGACTGGAGCTTCAGCCATTTCCTGGCCCTTCTCTTCGGCGATAGGACAGCGGCCGCCGCAAACGCGATGGAGGAAATGACCACGATCACGGCACCGGTGGGCAGATTGAGCAAATAGGAAATTGCCAGCCCGACCCAGCAGGAACCCACCCCGAACACCCCCGACAGCAAAAACATACGCTTCAAGCTATAGGTAAGCTGGTAGGCCGCCGCGGCCGGGTTGAGGATAAGCGCATAAATAAGCAGACCGCCGATGCTCTGCAGGGAAGCGGTAACGGTGGCGCCGGTCAGTACCAGCAATCCGTAGAATACCGCCGTCGCCGGTATTCCCACCGCCAGCGCCACCTCGCGGTGACAGAGCACCGCCTGGATTTCTTTGAAAAAGGCGGCAACAGCCGTGACTACCACCAGTGTGACAATGCCCATGAAGACAAGGGTGCCGCCGCTCACGGTCAGGATGCTTCCCCAGAACAGGTTAAGAGCCTCGGTGCGCGCCCCGGGCATCAGCCCCACGAAAATGAAGGCCAGCCCTATCATCAGGGTGAAGATAAAGCCAATAGATGTATCGGCATTGATTTCGCCGCGGTCAGCCAGTGGACCGATGACGACCGTCGCCAGCAGGCTGAACGCCAGCGCGCCGATAAGCGGGTTGAAGCCAAGCCACACGCCGAGGAGCGCTCCGGCGAATGCCGAATGCACGATGCAGACACCGATGAATGACAGTCCCGCGGTGACCACGAAGACCCCCACCAGCGAGCAGGCCAGGCCGCCGAAAAGACCTGCCAGCATGGCGTTCTGCATGAAACCGTACTCCCAGATAGCCACGCCTGCTAACTCCTCCCCGACACCGGCGCCACCGAAAAAAGCTCGGACAGCGTACTGTCATCAAGGACTGCTTCCCGCGTCCCCTCGCGCCAGATGCGGCCGCCCTTCATCATAACAATGCGGCGGCAGGCTGTGGGAAGAGTCTCAAAGTCGTGAGTGACAAGAACCGTGGTCAGGCGGCGTGACTCGTGGACCATCCGGGTAAGCTCAACTATGTCCCGACGTGCCTCCCTGTCGAGCGACATCGTCGGCTCGTCGAGAAGCAGTATCCTGGGTTCCTGGACCAGGGCACGGGCAATGGCCACCTTCTGCTGTTCGCCGCCCGAGAGGTGCCCCAGCGGCCGGTCGGCCAGCCGCGTCAGCCCGACCATTTCCAGAACCGCAGCCACGCGGCGCCGCTCAATTTCTCCAGGACGCCGGAAGAGACCGAGTTTTCCGAAGGCGCCGACCGTCACCGTCTCCCGGACGCTGATGGGCAGGCGCGGGTCGATGTTCCGCACCTGCGCCACGTAACCGATGTGTTTCCTGATAAGCCCGCCATTATGACGGCCCGGTTCCATCCCCAGGACCCGCACGCGGCCCCGGTGCGGTCTGACCAGACCGTTGATTACCTTCAGCAGGGTGGTCTTGCCGGCGCCGTTAGGGCCGATGATTCCGATAAACTCGCCCTCGCCTGCTTCAAAGGAAACGCCGTTTAAGGCCACGCCCTCACGGTAGGCGACCACCGCGCCCTCAATCTTTATGGCTGGACCGGCGGCGCCCGACACAGGGCTACTTCTTTCCCAGCGCGGCAAGGATGATCCGCACGTTCTCATCGACCGCCTGCTCCCAGGTGTCGGTGTTCGGCAAAGCCCCGGGGAAGTTGGAAATCGTCACGTGGGCCGCTTTCATTTCCTGGGCAATGCTCTTCCCGGCATCAGGGCCGCTCTGAAGGTTGTCCACCACCAGCACCACGCCGGCAGCCTTACCTTTGGCCACGAGGTCGGCAATCAGTGCCGGAGTGAAGCCCTCGGGCGGACCGTAACTGGCAACAACATCAAATCCGGCCCATTTGAGAAAGTCGGCCTGATGAAGCATTGCTATCACCTTTGTCCCCTGGATGCCGGCTTTGCTCAGCCGCTGCTTGACCTCGTCGGCCTTAACGTTGATGGCCGCCTTCCGCGCGGCCGCTTTCTGCTGATAGAAGTCGGCGTTGGCCGGGTCTATTTCCGCCAGCGCCGCCGCGACCTTTTCGGTAGCCTCAGCCTGGTAACGCGGAGTCATCAGTCCGCCCTGGGCAGCAATCACTTTGGTGACGAGTCCGGGGTTGCGGGATGCTTCAATAAGTGCCCTGACATCCTTCTGGGCCTGCTGGTAATCATGGATGATGAGCGCCTTCGCCTTGTTCAGGGCCTCAACATCGCCCGGTTTGACATCGCACTGTCCGGGGCAGACGCCGGCGGGGACGAAGTTGGTGACATCAACCCGGTCGCCGCCAATCTCACGCGTCATCACCGTAATCTGGGAAGTGCCGGCAACCACTTTGATACCCTGCCCGGTCGCCGGCTGGCACCCGGCAATGAAAGCCACCAGCCCGACTGCCACGGCAACAATTAGAGATATGGTCCGCTTCATCGAAAACCATGCCCTCCTCTGACAGACTTAATGTGAGTGCCGGTGGGGATGCCCGGAGCGTGTTTTACGCGGCTGACCCCGGCATTTCGAGCAGACGCCGCTGATGGCCAGATGCCTGAACTCAGCCTCGAAGCCGCACTCATGCGCCAGCTTCTCCCTAAGGCCGTCGAGGGTCGATTCCGGCAATTCCGTCACCTCTCCACACACCCGGCAGACAAGGTGATGGTGATGTCCCTTTTCGACATGATGATAACGAAGGCATCCCTCGCCGAAATCGGTTTCCACCACCAGGCCGAGCTCCTTAAGGAGCTCCAGCGTGCGGTAGACGGTCGAGATGTTGGCATAGGGGTAGCGCCTCCGTACCCGGTTGAAGATTTCCTCGGCGCTGATGTGGCGGTCCATGCTGTGGACGGCATCGACTACCATCAGCCTCTGGGGGGTCAGCCGGTAGCCGCGCTCTCTGAGCACCTTCTGACAACTCATGGCAGATATTGTATCAACAGGCAGTTGCCATTGCAACTATTTGCAATAAGTTCAACCGGATTATTACTGACGCCGGAGCTAAACTCAACTTAACGCCGGGAATTTTTCGCGGCTATCAAGCATGATGGTCACCGGGCCGTCGTTATGGATTTCCACCAGCATATGAGCCCGGAAGCGGCCGGTGGCCACCCTAAGACCGGCGGCACGCAGACGGTCAACAAACAGGTTGATTAACCGTTCGGCATCTTCCGGGGGAGCGGCATCGCTGAAGCTGGGGCGGCGCCCTTTTCTGGTATCTGCCATAAGCGTGAACTGACTGATTAGCAGTACTTCCCCGCCGGTATCCAGCGCCGACAGATTGAACTTGCCCCCGGCATCGCTGAAAATGCGCAGGTTGGCTACCTTCTCGGCCAGATAGTCAACATCTTTCTCAGTGTCGCCAGCGCCGACACCGGCCAGAACCACCAGGCCGCGGCCGATACTGCCGACTATTTCACCATCAACGGTAACCGACCCTTTGACGACCCGCTGGACCAGTGCTTTCATGCTGTGTTTCCGGACCTCCCCCTTCCGGCGGAAGGGGCAAATATGTTTCTGAAGGTCAAGCCCTTCAGACTACCCCGGCGCCGCCAGCCAGGCCCTGAATTCCCCGACGATGTCGGGACTTCTGCTCAGCGCCCTGCCAATACCGTACCGATTCCTCAGCCGCATCGGCACGCAACAGCAGGTACAGCAGTTACAGATGGCGTAGAAGTCCTCGTTGCACTTGATAATGGTGGCAACCAGCCCGCGCTTACGTGCGGCATCAAGGACATCCCGCGCCTCAGCTACCGTTATCCGCCGGTAGTTACCTTTTCGGCCCTCGACGAACGGGTTATGGCCCTTGCCGAGCATTATCTCGGCTTCCACCGGGTGGTCGCAGTTGTGGAACACCTGACGGCAGGAGCACAGACCAATGTACAGGTCAGGCGCGAGACCGACCACCTCGGCGGCTTCGGCCGGCGTCAGGAGATAGGCGGCATGTCTCGTTTGCCCGTACCTGTTGGCCACCCACCGCACCAGCCCGCCGATAGCCGGCACCCGCGTCCATTTCGCCTGCCATATGTAGTACCGGAGGAATTGCTCCCGGTACCGTCCGTAGATTTTCAGGGCATGATGAATGGTCTCCTCCCCAAAACACCCCCGGGGATTCATCCAGGGGGCTGAGCCCCTTGGAACCCCACACAAACCCCCTTCCCTCCAGGGAAGGGGGCACGGGGATGGGTGATATCACTCAATCAGTTCCTTGGTGCTCGGCACGCGGCCAGCAAGACGCGGATCAATACGCGTGGCGGCGTCGAGGGCGCGCGCCAGTGCTTTGAACATCGCCTCGGCCTTGTGATGATCGTTGACGCCGGCCAAGACCCGGGCGTGCAGATTGAGACGGCCCTCAGCGGCGAAGGAAACGAGAAAGTGCCGCACCAGGTCCGACGGCATATCGGCGATGTTTTTATCGCCGAACCTGACGTCAATTTCGGCAAAACCGCGGCCGCTGATGTCCACCGCCACCAGCGCCAGGGCATCGTCCATGGGAACGGTGGCCGAAGCCATGCGGACAATGCCCGCCTTATCGCCCAGGGCACGGTTGAACGCCTTGCCCAGACAGATGGCCACGTCCTCGACAACATGGTGTGCGTCCGGCCCGTTGGCCGAGACGCGCAGGTCGAAGACGCCGTGCTGACCCAACTGCTCCAGCAGGTGGTCGAACATCCGTATGCCGGTCATCAGGTCATACTGGCCCCTGCCGTCCAGGTCCAGGTTGACCTTGACCGAGGTCTCCTTGGTCTCACGGGTAACCGCCGCTTTTCGCTCAGCCATCGGTCATTCTCCTTCGGCGGGGATTTTCCACCCCCGCCCCGGCTCTGCCTTCACAGGAATATCCTCTGCAAGGGGGCGCAAGCTCTTCCTTCAACTACTGGAATCAATTCGCCATCCTCTCACCCTTGAATGGGTAAGCTTTCCTGAACTCCCTCAGCGCCTCTATCACCGCGTCGGTGTGCTCCGGCTTGCCGACGCTTATCCGGATATACTCCCGGAGGGCCGGGCTGTCGAAGTAGCGGATGAAGATGCCGTTCTGCCGCAAATACTGCCAGACGGCCTTTGCTTCCGGCCCCACCCGGCACAGTATGAAATTGGCCTCAGAAGGGTACGGGGTGAGCCATTTCAACGATTGTAGCCTTTTCATGAGCCGGCCGCGTTCCTTGACAATAGCCTTAACCGTTCCCTGGAGATAGTCCAGGTCTTTCAGCGAGGCCACCGCCGCTGCCTGGGCTGCAGCATTGATATTATACGGCTGTTTTATCTTCATCAGCGCCACTGCCACATCTTCCGGGAACATCCCGTAGCCGACGCGCAGTCCCGCCAGCCCCGCCCACTTACTGAAGGTGCGCAGGACCATCAGGTTGGGATACTTCCCCACCAGCGGCGCCACCGTCTCACCGCTGAATTCGTAGTAGGCCTCATCGACGACCACTACCAGCCCGGTCTCAAGGAGCGCCAGAATGTCCTCACGGGGTGTAACGTTGCCGGTCGGGTTATTGGGTGAGGCAATGAAAACAACCCGGGCGCCCGAAGCAGCGCGCCCGACCGCGGCCACGTCCACGCCGAAGTCGGCCTTCCGAGGTACACCGACCACCACACCACCGCAGACTTCGGTGGAGAACGGGTACATACCGAAAGTCGGCGGGCAGTTAATGACGCTATCGCCCGGCCTGACGAAAAGCCGCAGGATGTTGTCAATCAGCTCGTCACTTCCGGCACCCATGACGATGCGTTCCGCGGGCACACCGGTATAACTGGCCAGCAGGGCCCTGAGTTCCCTCTGCTCCGGGTCCGGGTAGTAGTTATAGTAAGGGAACCGGGCGATGGCCCTCCGGGCCCGCGGCGAACAGCCGTAGGGGTTCTCGTTGCCGTCGAGCTTGATAACTCCAGCGACACCTTTCCCCGCCTGCTTGCCGAGCACGTCCACCGGGTCGAGCGGGATGTACCCCTTCATCTTTGCCAGTTCCGGCCTGATCATTTTTTTCTGCCCGCTTCCATTCTCAGTTCCAGCGCCCGGGCATGCGCCGTCAGCCCCTCGGCGCGAGCTATGGCAATTGCCGCCCGGGTCAGGTCCTTCCTGACCGCGGCGTCCACCGCGACCATGCTGTTCACCTTAAGGAAATCGCCCACTCCCAGCGGCGAACTGAACCGGGCACTCCCCGAGGTCGGCAGGACATGACTCGGCCCGGCAACGTAGTCACCGAGGGCCACCGGCGAACCGCCGCCGGCGAAAATACAGCCGGCGTTTTTCACCCTAGCAATGAACTTCTCGACCTCCCTGACCTGCACCGAAAGGTGCTCCGGCGCGAACAGGTTGACCACTTCCGCCGCTTCATCGAGACTGCCGACAAGAACCAGCAGCGCCTTCTCCAGCGCCTCTCCGGCGATTGCCGAGCGGCCGAGTTCCGCCAGCTGCTTCTTGAGTTCGGCCTCCGTCCGTTCAGCCAGGCGCACAGATGTCGTCACCATGACCACCCGTGCCATGGCGTCATGCTCCGCCTGGGCGAGCAAATCCGCGGCGCAGAAGGCCGGGTTGGCCGTGCCATCCGCGACCACCACCACCTCGCTCGGCCCCTGGAGCCCGTCGATGGCTACCTGGCCGTAGACGGCCTTCTTAGCCAGCATCACGAAGATATTACCCGGTCCGCAGATCTTGTCCACCCGCGGCACCGATTTCGTTCCATAGGCCATCGCGGCAATCGCCTGAGCGCCGCCAATCTTATAGACGGCATCTGCGCCGGCAATTCCCGCCGCCGCCAGCATCACCGGCGGCAGGCTCCCATCGGACTTCGGCGGCGAGCATATAATGATTTCGCCGACCCCGGCCACCCTGGCCGGCACCACCGTCATCAGGACGGTCGAGGGGTAGGCGGCCGTGCCGCCGGGCACGTAGATGCCGACCCGGTCGAGCGGCCGGACGCGGCGCCCCACGCCGGAATCGTAAAAGGCCTGCTCGCTGTTCTCGCGGCAGGACTCATGGAACTCGCGCACCCGGCCGGCGGCGAATTTCAGCGCCGCCAGCACGCCGACATCAACCTCTCTCATGGCCGACTCTATCTCGGCCCTGCTCACCCGGAAATCGCCCAGCTCAACGCCATCAATCACCCGGGCGTAGTGGCGCAGGGCGGCATCGCCGCGCCTGCGGACGTCGTCTATTATCCGGCTGACTGCCTGGCTGGCGGTCAGCGGCCTGCCGAAAACGGCCTTTATTTTCTCCTCTGCCCGCGGCGGCAGCTCCTCAGGGACCAGCGCTTCCCGGGAAAGCATCCGGCGTGCCGCGGCAATGCCGGTAATTCTCTTCATGTCATCTCTCCAGCCCGCGGCGGAACATTTCCAGCAGTTTCCCGATACGCTCCGCCTTTATCGCCGACTGCGGTGCGTTCTTACTGCCGATAACGCAGGCGGTTGATTCAAACAGCACGTCAATGATGGCAAGCCTCTGCCGTTCCAGGGTCTTGCCGGTCTGGGTGTTCTCAATCAGCAGGTCGGCATCATCCGGCAGAAAGGCCTCGCTGGCCCCCCAGGTAGGGATGAGCCGGCAGGGACTGAGCCGGTTCTTCCAGATATAGTGATCGGCTATGTTGATGTACTCCGAGCATACACGCAGGGGACTCAACCTGCCTTCAGCCAGCAGCTTTTTCAGGTCGGCAACGCTCCGCACCGGCAGGTCCTGGCTCATGGCCGCCACGATGCGCACCCTGCCGAAGCCGAGGTCGAGCCGCATCTCTACCGGGCTTGAGGGGAACCGGGCAAGGTGATCGGTCAGCCAGTCGCGGCCGGTGATGGCGATATCGAAGTTGCCGTTGGCCACCTGCTGGGGCATATCCTGGGGCCGGATGACCTTGGCGTCAATCCATTCTCCGAAGGGACGCCTCGCATCCGACTTCAAGTCGTAGCCTTCAAGTCGGACTCCACAGCGATCCAGGAACGCCACCGCTGGCTCCTTCTGGTGCCCGTCGGGCAAAGCCAGCCAGACGGCATCATCACGCCACTGCGACTTTCCGTTCACAAACGCCGCGGGGACATTTGCCGCTGATTTGTCAACCACCACCCTGATGTTATTAAAACGTTCCAGCACCCGGCTCAAGTCGCGGGTTTCCCAGGCATCGGCGTTGGCAATAAGGCAGGCAGTGGAATCGAGAAGTCTGGTGACTGCCGTCAGCCCTTTAGCGGCCAGCTCGCCCTCGCCGTCCCCGCGCAGGACGACATAGTCGGCACTTTCCGGGGGATAGACCTCGGCGGCCCCCCAGACCGGGAACACCTTGAAGCCGCGGAGCCGGCTATTGATGGCGTAGGCTTCCGCCAGGTTCGGATACTCGCTGACAATACGGCAGGTGGCTCGAGGCGCTGTCGCGCCGGACCTGCTCGCCACAAAGACGCCGGCCCTGCCGTAGCCCAGCTCAGCCACCTTCACCAGCCGGCTGGCCGGGTAGCGTGCCAGCAGTTCTTCGACCCAGTCCAGGCCGCAGATTCCAAGGTCATAGTTGCCCACCGCCACCTGCACCGGGATGTCCTTTTCCTGGAACATCTTGGCGGTAATGCCGGGAAAACGGGCACAGGTGAAGTTATAAAGACGCGTTGCCTCACTGTAGCCAGCAAAGTCCAGGCCTGCCGCTTCAAGAAGGGCGGCGGTCGGAGCAAGAAGGCGGCCTTTGGGCAGGGCCAGTCTTATATCCTGACGCTGTATGCACAACTAAGCCGCCACCCCCACGATATTGACCGCCTCAGCGACGGTCTTTACCTCTTTCTGCTTCTGCTGAACGAGGTCGGTAACCAGCAGCGGCGTACCGGCGGCCGGCACGGCAATCGTCCAGCGAAGGCCGGTCTCCTGCCTGCCGGAAAAGTCGATTTCGGCCACGTAGCCGGCATTGTGCAACGAGCGGGCAAGGTCAAAGCATGTCCTGACGGCTTGGTCTGTCGCTTCCGAGCCGCGTATCAGGACGCCTCGGTCACTGCGCCTGCGCGCCTTAGGCTCTATCAGGTCGATAAGCGGGTCCATGTAGATGGCAAAGCCGCAGGCGGGCACGTCACCTCCGCCCATCAGCGGCACCAAGCGGTCATAACGGCCGCCGCCGCCGACCTTCCTGCCGCCAAGCCAGAACTGGAAGCAGACACCGGTGTAATACTCGAAGCCCGGTGCCGTGCTCAGGTCGATGACGTAGCTGATACCCAGCGTGTCGAGCAGTCGGCACAGCCGCGCGAAGTCATCAAGGCTGGCTTCAAGCTCGGTATTGGCTGGAGACACGGCCGTTTTCAAGTTTGCCAGGAATCCGCTATTCCGGCCACGGCCGCTGAGAAGCGCCAGCAGACGGTCGCAGGTGGCGTCCCTGGCCTTAACATCTGCCAGCGCCGACCGGTCGCCTTCAAGCAACCGGACCAGCAGTCTCGCCTCTTCTTCTTTCTCCAGACCGAGCTGCCCGACAATGGCACGGATTACTCCGGTGTGCGACAGGCGCAGTTCAACATTCTCAAGCCCGAGCCCGTTCCAGACATCCATCGCCAGCGATATGACCTCGACATCAGAGGCTATCCGGGCATCACCGAGGAGCTCTACGCCGCACTGCCAGCGTTCCCGGTTCTCCCGGCCGGTGCCTTCGAAAGCAAAGACCTGGGTCACGTAATAAAGCTTGGCAATACCCTGACCGCGCATACTGTCTATGTAAAGCCGCACCACCGGAATCGTGCCATCCGGCCGCAGGACCACCCGCTCGCCGGACCAGCCGTCCCAGTCTAGGAAGGAATAGACCCTGCCCAGCATCGCCGGCGTCAGTGTCCCCGTGGCTGTGAACAGGTGCAGGTACTCCAGGACCGGAGTCCTGACCTCCTGGTAGCCCCAGTTAATGCAGGCGCTCCGGAAGACGTCACTGATGAACCGGAAGCCCTGCATATCCGCCGGCAGGAGGTCCCTGGTCCCCTTGCATCTCCGGATATCCACGTTTTTCAATTGTTCCCCCCAGAGCTAAACAGGCTATAATCTTATCACCATTCCATTCGTGTCACAATCGAGCGCGAATGTGCCTCTGACGGATAGTCCCTTCGGAAACCATCGGTTTATTTCCCATCACATCGTCAAATCTTTCCCCTTTTTACCGTGGACGCGGGTATCGAATGGTGTTAACATGGATGAGTGGGGCGGGCTATATTTTCCACACTGGTCAACAAGAGCAAAGACGGCATCGTCGTTATCCAGGACGGCCTGGTCAAGTTTGCCAATCCGAAGATTATCGAGATGAGCGCCTTCTCCGGGGAGGAGATAATCGGCAGGCCGTTTCTCGAGTATGTAGCCCCGGCCTACCGCAGTATTGCCGCCGAGAATTACCGCCGCCGCATGACCGATGAGGAAGCACCCGCTCACTACGAAATCGAAGTCCTGACCAGAAGCGGGCAGAGCCTGCCGGTGGAAATCAGCGCCAGCCGGATCACCTACCGGGGACGCAGGGCGGACATGGCCATCCTCCGCGACCTTACCGAACGGCGGAAGGCAGAGGAAAGGCTGAGACAGGCAGAAGCCAACTTCCACCGCGCTCTGGATGCTCTGCCGTTGGGTGCCCGGGTCATCACCGCCGGCGGCCTCACCATTTACGCCAACCGCGCCTTCCTCGACATTTTCGGCTACCGGAGCATTGCCGAACTGGAGAGGACGCCTCCGGACAGACGCTACCTTCCGGACAGCTACGCCGAGGGCCTGGTCAGGGCCGAAAAAAGGTCGCGCGGCGAGGCCGTTCCGGAAGAATTCGAAGTCAGCATCGTACGGCCAGATGGCCAGGTACGCCGACTCGAAGTCTTCCACCGCAATATCCTCTGGAACGGAGAAGGACTCTTCCTGCTGCTCTACCACGACATCACCGACCGGCGGAGGGCCGAGGAACAGCGGGACTTTTTCCAATCACTGCTCGTGGTCATCCGCGAAGTCAACCAGCTCATCGCCCGGGAGCCCGACCGCCGGCGTCTTCTGGAGAAATGCTGTATTACCCTCAACGGCATGAGGGACAGCCCCGGGGTGTGGATGGCGATCATAGATGACTCCGGCAGGGCAACGGTCACTGCCGGAGCCGGGCTCGGAGCTCCTTTTACCGTGCTAAAAGGCCGGATGGAGCGCGGCGAACTACCGTTCTGCGCCCGGCAGGCCATGGGACAGGCCGACGCCGTACTGAGAATATCATTCAATGGCGCTGAATGCGGCGATTGCCCACTGGTGGACGCCTGCTCCGGCCGGAGCGCGGCCATAACCGCGCTTTCCCACGAAAGCAGAGTTTACGGCGTACTGAGCATTGCCGGAGACGCCCGACTCCTCGTTAGTGAAAATGTCACGGCACTGATAAGAGAGGTTGCCGGCGACATCGCCTTTGCCCTGAACAGTTGCGACCTGAGGGACGACTTTGAGGACGCATTCCACCGGCTGCGTGAAGCACAGCGGCTCTCACAGGGTATCATCGAGACCATCGCCCAGCCCCTGCTGGTGCTGGACAGCGCCTTCCGTGTTGTGCTGGCCAACCGCGCCTTCTATGATACCTTCAGGCTTACTCCGGCGGCGACGGAGGGACATTCCATATACGCGCTCGGCGGCGGGGCCTGGGAGGCACCGCGGTTGAAAGTCCTGCTGGAATCAATACTGCCCCGGAACACGAGCTTCGATAACTACGAAATTGAGCACGACTTCCCGGGCGCTGGCCACCGGGTTCTGCTGGTCAACGGCCGCCGCCTGCACACCGAAGCCGGCAAGACAGAGATGATCCTGCTGGCGATGCAGGACATCACTGAGCGCCGCCGGCTGATGGAGCAAATGATGATGCAGGACCGGCTGGCCTCAGTCGGCGAAATGGTATCGGGCGTCGCCCACGAGATCAACAATCCGCTTACTGTCATCATCAACCTTGCCGAGATGGTGGCAAGGCAAGCACTTCCCCAAGGCGTCAGGGAGGACGTCACTACCATCATCGAGGAGTCAGACCGGATTGCTGGTATCGTCCGCAACCTGCTCACCTTTGTCCGCAAACAACCACAGGAAAAGTCACCGGTCAGCATCAACAGGACCGTCCAGAGGGTGCTCGACCTGCGCGCCTACGAGATGAAGGTTCACAACATCTGCGTGGTCACCAGTTTCGGCCGGGATTTGCCCCCGGTGATGGCCAGTGCTCCCCAGCTCCAGCAGGTGTTCCTCAATCTGATTATCAACGCCGAGTACTTCATGCTTGAGGCCCACGGCAGGGGAACGCTCACCGTTACCACGGAGAAGCTGGATGATACGGTTCGAGTCTCGGTAGCCGACGACGGACCGGGGATTAGCCCGGAAAACATGCGCCGCCTCTTCAACCCGTTTTTCACCACCAAGCCGGTCGGGAAGGGTACCGGACTCGGCCTGAGTATTTCGCGGGGCATCGTGGAGGAGCACGGCGGGCGGGTCTACGCCGAAAGTCAGGCCGGGAAAGGGGCCACCTTTATCGTGGAACTACCAGCTTCAAAATAGCCCCGCGTCAAGCGGGGGAGGCAGGACAGTATGGCGGGAAGGTCAAAGAAGCGCATCCTGGTGATTGATGACGAGCCCGATATCAGGAATATCTGCCGCAGGGCGTTGACCCTGGCCGGTTTTGAGGCGGAAACTGCGGCCAACGGTGAAGAGGCGCGGCAACTGGTCGGACGAAATGACTACGACCTCTATCTGGTGGACATCCGGATGCCGGTACTCAACGGCGAGGAGTTCTACCACTGGTTGGAGTCGGAGCAGCCGCAGAAGGCACAGCGGGTAATATTCATGACCGGATCCTCTGCCAGCGACGAGACCGGCCGCTTCCTACGGACTAGCGGGCGGGCATTCCTCCTGAAGCCTTTCAGCATCAGCGAACTGGAGCAGGCGGTCAGGAGAGTCCTGAAGGAAACCGCAGGGTAGAAGAGTACGGCAGGACCACGGGCTGTTGTATACTTAAGCAAAAAGATCCGGAGGTCTGCTGTGCCCTTCGACATTTCGGGAATGGGCCTTGTCTGGGGCCTTGTCAGCATCGTTTTCGGCATCATGGTGCTCATCTTCCCACGCATGCTGAGCTACTTGGTCGGCATTTACCTCATCGTCTCCGGCGTCATCGCCGCCTGGAAGGGCATCTTCGGATGACCGGCAAGAATATGGCAACCAGCGTTATTGCCGAGGTCTCCATCGTTCCCATCGGCACCGCCGACACCAGCCTTTCCTCCTACGTCGCCGCCTGCCTGACCGTGCTGGAGAAGGACAAATCGGTCAGGCATATGCTGACCCCAATGGGCACCATCATCGAGGGGCGGCTCAATGACGTACTCAAAGTCATTATGAAGATGCACGAGGTCCCATTCGCCACCGGCACCGCCCGGGTGGTCACCACCATCAAGATTGACGACCGGCGCGACAGGGCGGCAACCATGGAGCGTAAGGTGAAGTCGGTGCTGGCCAAACGCCGCACGGCAACCCGGAAGGGCCGCGCCTGATGGACCTTTCCGTGGAACTCGCTCCCCACAACAGGCACGGCCTGCTTCTGGCCAACCCGGTCATGACCGCTTCCGGCACCTTCGGCTACGGCACGGAGACCGGTAACATCAAGGGCATTCAGCGGCTCGGCGCCATCGTCTGCAAAGGCACCACCCTGCACCCGCGCGAAGGCAACGCCCAACCGAGGCTGGTTGAAACCGCCTCCGGCCTGCTCAACTCCATCGGTCTGCAAAACATCGGTGTCGATGCCCTCGTCAAAGAAAAAGCGCCGGTGTGGGCCGGCTGGAAAGTGCCGGTCATTGTCAACATCGCCGGTGAGACGGTCAAAGAGTACGGCGAAATCGCCCGCAGGCTCGAAGGGGTCAGGGGCATTGCCGCCATCGAAGTCAACATCAGCTGCCCCAATATCGCCGCCGGCGGCCTCGAGTTCGGTACCGATCCCGAACTGGCCCTCAGAGTCACTTCAACCGTGCGTATGGCGACGAGACTGCCGGTCATCATCAAGCTCAGCCCCAACGTGACCGACATGGTGCCCATCGCCCGCGCCGTGGTGGACTCCGGAGCCGACGCCCTTACGGTAATGAACACCATCCGGGGCATGGCGATTGACGTCAACAGCGGCAGGCCGGTGCTCGGGAACACTTTCGGCGGACTGTCCGGTCCGGCCATCAAGCCGGTGGCCCTCCACTGGGTCTACCGGGTCTCGACTGCGGTGACAGTGCCGGTTATCGCCTGCGGCGGTATCGTAACCGGCGCCGACGCTGTTGAGTTCATCATGGCCGGGGCCAGCGCCGTCCAGGTGGGCACCGCCAGTTTCGCCAATCCTGATGCCGCACTCGAAGTCCTCGACGGCCTCGAAGCCATCCTGAAGTCAAAAGGCATCACCCGGCTTGCCGACATCATCGGCATCGCCAGAGAGTAGCCGGCTTACTTCACCTTCTGCAGGAACTCGAGTGTCACATCGCTGCCTGCACCGGGCCGGATGAAGCCTATCATATAGTCCAGCGCCGGGCGGGCTTTAGCTGTTACCAGTTCGGCCCCGGCCTCGGCACAGCGGGCCAGTTCGGCGTCAGCATCGTCCACTTCGAACCCGATGTGATGAATACCCTCGCCGTGCTTTGCCAGGAACTGTGCCGAGGCGCTCTCCGGGCTGGCCGGCTCGACCAGCTCGATGTAGCCACCGCCGGGTAAACTCAACGCCGCCAGTCTGGCGGTGGGAAGCGTCCTTACCGGCGATGCCCGAAGGCCCAGCAATGCCTCCCATTGCTTCACCGCAGTGTCCAGGCTCCTGACAACGACCCCCACGTGTTCAATCCGCTTTATCATGCAACTCCCTCTATGACTCTATTATTATGGCTCTATTGCCAGTTTATGCCCGGCCTCATAGGCTTCCCGCAACGCCGTCGGGTGTCTCCGGATGGCGTCGGCTTCGTCAACTCCGGCGAAGGTGACTTCCCCGGCCAGCCTGATTTCAAGCGTTAACAGCCAGCTCCGGACAATACGGAGCGAAGGCTGGAAAAGTTCCCTGACGCTGGTGCCGCCGACCGAAAGATACAGCGCCTTACGCGGGACGGCCGGGCCGAGGTAAACCGGCTGTTTGAGGAGGTGCTTGAGCGCCCACAGAGCCTGACAGCGGTCAATCATCGCCTTGGTCAGGGCCGGCGGGCCCATGAAATAGACCGGTGCCGCCAGAATAAGCCTCTCCGCCCGGCGCAGTTCCGGATAAATCAGGTGCATATCGTCCTTGATGACACACACGCCAGTCTCGTTGCAGCCACCGCAATGCAGGCAGTGGCTTATCCTGTATTCCCTCAGAAAAAGGGTTTTGGTAGTCGCGCCGGCTGTAGCGGCCCCGGCCATGGCACGCTCCAGCATCAGCTCGGTATTGCCCCCCTTACGCGGGCTCCCGGCGATCCCGAGGACGAACATCTTAGCTCTCCCACCCGTAATTGCAGGGAATATTAGTCGAATCCGTGGCCGGAGGGCAAACCGCCGCCCCGTGTCATTCTGGAGGGAGCGCCGGCGACCGAAGAAACCGGCGTAGCAGCACACCTTCAGACAGGTCATTCTCGAGTACGCCCAGCGTACGAAGAGAACCTCCATTGCCGTGTAACTCCGGGGCCGCCTGTGCTAAACTCAAATTGTGAAGACACTTGAAAACGAGCTACACCGACGGCTGACCACGCAGTTCGTGGGGCGCAAGCTGGCTTACTATCCCACCCTGCACTCGACCATGGACACCGCCCGTGAACTGGCGCGCCAGAACGCTCCGGAAGGCACCACGGTCATCGCCGGCGAGCAGACGGCGGGGCGGGGACGGCTCGGGCGGGACTGGTTCTCCCCGCCCGGCGGTCTGGCAATGTCGGTCATCCTGCACCCCGACCTCTCCCAGGTACCACAGCTCATCATGGCGGCCTCGCTGGCAGTTGCCGATACCATTAGAGACACCACCGGGCTTGACGCCGGCATCAAGTGGCCTAACGATGTCCTTGTTGGCGGCAAGAAGGTCTGCGGCATCCTGATTGAGAACGAAATCAGGGGAGAGGAACTCAGCTACTCCATCATCGGTATCGGCCTGAATATCAATGTCAACCTCGGCGACCGTCCGGACATCGCCCCAATCGCCACCAGCCTTTCGCAGGAGCTCGGCCGACCGGTACCTTACGAAGATATCACCGCCGCCCTGCTCAACCGTCTCGAGCAATTCTACCGCCGCCTCCGCTCCGGCGACAGCCTCGCCCCAGAATGGCGCGCCCGGCTGGTGTCCATCGGCCAAAAAGTACACGTGCAGTCCGGCAATACAGTCATGGAGGGACTTGCCGAGGACGTGACTGCCAGCGGCGCTCTAATACTGCGGCGCGCTGACGGGAGCCTGACAGCGGTGGTCGCCGGCGATGTGACCGTGCTTAAGAGCTAACGGGCATGGAGGTACGTCCCGCCAGCTTCCTCAGCCGCTAACGCTTTCTCGGAATGACAGCAGAGGTCAGGCGGCCCGGCGGGCCGCCTGACCTCTGTTTGCTGATAAAGGTTCTACTTCTTCTCGGTAGCCTTAGCGGTCATGGCCGCAAGAATATCTATCGGCAACGGGAAGATGATGGTGTTTGTCTTCTCGGTGGCGATGGTCACCAGTGTCTGCAGGTAGCGCAACTGGATGGCCGCCGGCTCGGACGCGATAATCCTGGCCGCCTGGGCCAGCTTTTCCGCCGCCTGGAACTCGCCTTCGGCATGGACCACCTTACCGCGCCGCTCACGCTCGGCCTCGGCCTGGGCCGCCATGGCCCTCTGCATCGTCTGCGGCATCTCCACATCCCTGACCTCGACCATGGTCACCTTAACACCCCATGGCGCCGTGCCCTCATCGATTATCTTTTGTAGCTTCTCATTGATCCGGTCCCGGTGGGCCAGAAGCTCGTCCAGCTCCGACTGACCGACCACGTTACGCAGTGTCGTCTGCGAAAGGAGCGAGGTCGCCCGCACGTAGTCCTGGACTTTCAGGACCGCATCCGAAGCCTCGACGACGCGGAAATAGACGACGGCATCAACCTTAACCGTCACGTTGTCCCGGGTGATGGCTTCCTGCGCCGGAACGTCCATGGTGATGACGCGCAGACCGATTTTCTGCATCCGCTCGATGAAGGGGATCAGAAAGACCAGACCCGGCCCGCGGATCCCAACATAGCGGCCGAGCCGGAAGACAACGCCGCGCTCGTACTCCTGGACAATCCTGATGGCCGCGCTGAGTATGACCACCAACACAAGCACCACAATCACAATCAGAACAAAGTCAACCATGCATCACCCTCCCTTACTATTTTCGCTTTACTAAGAGTTTAAGCCCGTCGATTCCGGTGACAATGACTTCCTCCCCAGCCTCCACCGACCCGCTATCCAGTTCGGCATCCCATCTTTCCCCCTGGAAAAGGACTGTACCTTTAGGCTGGAGCCGGGTCAAGACAAGGGCCCTCTGCCCAACCATCTCCTCACGGCCGACCGCCGGACGTCGCCTCTGGCCGCGTACCACCGCCCCGAGGACAAAAACGAAGAACGCCGTGATAAATACTACCACACCGGCAATCAGTCCGCGATTGACCTCCAGTCCCGGCGATGAACCGCCGCTAAACAGCATCAGTGACCCCAGGGTCAGGGCGGCGACACCGCCGACGGTTATGATACCGTGAGATGTAATGAAAAGGTCAGCAACCAACAGCCCGAAGGCCAGCATAATCAGCGCGACGCCCCCCCAGGAAGCATTGAGCACCCCAAGGGAATAGAAGGCAAGGAGAAGGCAAATGCCGCCGAAGACACCCGGGAAAATGAGGCCGGGATTGGAAATCTCGACAATCAGCCCGATACTGGCCAGGCTGAGCAGCAGATAAGCAATATTCGGGTTGCTGATGACATGCATCAGGCTCTCAATGGCGTTCATTTCGTGCGGCTCAAGAACATAGCCGCGTGTGTTCAGGACAACCTCCTGGTCGCCGACCAGCTTCACCTTCCGGCCGTCGAGCTGGAGCATAAGGTCGTCCATGTCCCGTGCCCGGATGTCAATCAGATTGCGCTGGAGGGCCTCGCTGTCCGAATAGGAGCGGGCTTCGGTCACCGCGTTCTCCGCCTGGTCCGGGTCCTTGCCCCGCATCTGGGCAATGCTCCGGATAAAGGCCGCCGAGTCCTCGGTGACCTTCTTTTTCATCTCTTCCGGCAGTTCTGTCCCCATGGAGACCGGCGTTGCCGCACCGATGCGGCTCCCCGGCGCCATGGCGGCGACATGCGCTGACAGCGTAATGAAAGTGCCCGCCGAGCCCGCCCAGCCGCCGGCCGGGGCGACATATACGACTATGGGAACACGGGCATTTAATATGCGCTGGACGATGCGCTGGGTTGTGTCAAGAAGCCCGCCGGGTGTGGTCAGCCTGATGACAACCAGCGCTACACCATCAGCCTCAGCCCGGGTAATGGCTTTGTCAAGGTAGTCGGCAACCACCGGCACGATATCGCCCTGGACATCGAGCACCCTGACCACCGGCGCCGCACTGGCCTGATTGGAGACCATGAGAGAAAGCGAAAGCACCATCACGCCCAGATACAGGGCTAACCTCGCCAATGACAGCTTCCGCCGCGAATGGCGCTGGTAAACCATACTGAAGCTAAATGGGGAAATACGCATGGTGAACAGACCCTCGGCGTCTATTATATGCCCTGGTTCACAATGGGGCAAACCGCTCTGGCTGTGCTAGAATTCAAACAGGAACCGGCACCGTCGGACAATGGCGGACCATCAGAACAAGGATTGGACAAGGTATGGGGCAAGTCCCCGGAAGCGGCTGTAACAGATACTGGCTCCGGCCCATGAGGGAAGAGGACATTCCACAGGTCCTCGATATTGACCACGAGGCCTTCAGCACCCAGTGGCCGCCCGTTTCTTACGCATCGCTCAAGCAAGAACTCAAAAACCGGATGGCCCATTACATTGTTCTCTGCGCCGGCGGCCCGGATTTCCCCGCATCCCCCGTCAGCCACCCCCGGCCGGGCATGGGTATATGGCAGAGGATTAAGGCACGTTTAACCGCCGGCAGGACATACCAGCAGACGAGGGTCACACCCCGGCACGACCGGCTCATCGGCTTCGCCGGCATCTGGAAAATCTACGACGAAGCCCATGTCATCTCCATCGCCGTCAGGCAGGCCTATCGCCGCCAGGGTTTTGGCGAACTCCTCATGCTGGCCATTTTCCACATGGCCTTCCAGCTTGAAGCCAGAATCGTCACCCTTGAAGTAAGGGTATCCAATCGTGCGGCACAGGAACTCTATGTCAAATACGGCTTCCGCAGTGCCGGCGTCCGGCATCGATACTACACCGACAACGACGAAGATGCCCTCATCATGACTACCGAACCCATTAACTCGGCCAGCTTTAAAGCAAGCTACCAGCGCCTCCGCCAGGCCCATATTGCCCGCTGGCCGGCCTTGTACCGCACAGGCTAGACACCGGAGCCACAGAGCCTATCCGGGAACACCCGCTTAACACATTCTCATTTGCCACTCACCGGCATCCTGCCGTATATTAGCCGCCAATGACCAGCCGGTTAGGATTCCAGGGCCTCTGCCAGACCACCGCCATGGGCATCATGCCCCACCGCGACGTCACGCGGGCACTTGAACTGGCGCTGAGGCTTGACATCCCTTTCTGGCCGCAACTGCCCCATGTCAGCTTCTTTGAAGACATGTACGCCCAGACCTCGGAGCACTTACCCGGCATAACCGTCGATACCGAATCCAAACGCATCCGCTTCGATACCGCGGCCTTCGAAAACGGCCTCGGGGAATACATGGAAAAGCTGGCCGACCCAGCCTACCTTACGCTCGGGCCGGACTACTCGGTCGTTTATCATCGCTTCCTTGAACGTGACTTCACCCGGTACGCCGCCATCCGCGGCCAGATTACCGGCCCGGTCAGCTTCGGCTTCAAAATCGAGGACGAAAACTTAAAGCCCATCATCTACAACGATACCGTCCGCGATATCCTCTTCGATTTCATCCAGCGCAAGGTAAATATTCAGTACCAGCAGTTAAAAGAAAAGAACCCCAACGCCTTCGTCTGGGTGGATGAGCCCGGGCTGGGTCAGGTATTCAGCGCCCTTACCGGCTACAACGACCAGCAGGCCAGAGCCGACTATGCCTCATTCCTCAGCGGGGTAGAGGGCCCCAGGGGCCTTCACCTCTGCGCCGCAGTCGATATGCGCTACCTGCTTTCGCTTGGTCTGGATATCCTTTCCCTCGATGCTTTCCAGCTCGAGTTCATGCCAGCCGAGTACGGCCAGGCCGTGGCCGATTTCATCTCCGGCGGCGGCATTATCGCCTGGGGCATCGTCCCGACCGACTCGGTCAGCCTCGGACGGCATTCGCCGCAGTCGCTTGACAGCCTGATTACCGACTACTGGAAGGTGATAACCGGCGCTACCGGCATGCCGTTAGCGCGCATCGCCGAAGCCGCCATGCTCGCCCCGGCACGGTGCTGTCTTATCGATATCGGACTGGCCGACCAGGCCTGCCCGGTCGAGCCAGGACAGGAAGGTCTGAGCCACGAAGAGCGCCTGGTAGAGAAAGCTTTCGCCTTTGTTAAAGACATCTCACACCGGCTCCGGGAGCAGTACCGGCTGGGCTAGCCTTGCCAGGTCCCGCTAAACCAAATGGCACGGTTGAACGTTTCCAGTGATAGAATGTCCGTGATGCCCGGAGGCGCCGTGATGCCTAAAACCATCATCTTACTGATTACCGCGATTGCTCTTTTGGGTGTAATTGCCTGCGCCCGGCCGGTATTAGCCGAGGTACTTCAGTCCAGCCAGCCAAGATTGACTCCTGCCAACGTGCCTCCTGAGGATGTAAAGGCCGTAGTCGACAGCAATACCGCCTTCGCCCTGGACCTTTACAAACAACTCCGGCAGGCCACCCCCGGCGACAATCTGTTCTACTCCCCGTACAGCATTTCTATCGCTCTTGCCATGACCTACGGCGGCGCCCGCAGCGACACCGAGAAAGCCATGGCCACCGCCCTCCATTTCACCCTGCCCCAGGACCGTCTTCACCAGGCGCTCAATGCGCTCTCGCTGGAGCTCAGCAAACGGGGGCAGGGCGCTAAAGGCAAGGACAACCAGCCTTTCCGGCTTCATATCGTGAACGCCATCTGGGGACAGAAGGATTATGCCTTCCTGCCGGGTTACCTTGACCTGCTTGCCCAGAACTATGGTGCCGGTCTTAGAATCCTCGATTTCAAGCAGGCGCCAGACCCGTCGCGCCTTACCATAAACGACTGGGTCAGCGACCAGAGCGAAAACCGCATCAGGGACCTGATTCCGCCGGGGGCCATCACACCGCTGACCCGCCTCGTCCTCACCAATGCTATCTACTTCAACGCCGCCTGGCTTCACCAGTTCGAAAAGAGCCTTACTTCTCCGGGAGTGTTCCATCTCCTTGACGGCGAAGACGTTACCGTGCCCATGATGAAACAGACGAAGTTTTTCGGTTATACCAGCGGGAACAACTATGAGGCCGTGGAACTGCCCTACGATGGCAACGAGATATCCATGGTCATCCTCCTGCCCGGGAACGGTCAGTTCGCGTCGTTCGAGAACTCGCTTGATGCCCGCTTTGCTGAAAGCGTCACTGGCAACCTTAAGAACACACAGATCGCTCTCACCATGCCTAAATTCAAGATTGAATCGAGTATTGGCCTTAATAAGGCCCTTTCGAGCCTGGGCATGGGCATCGCCTTCACCGATAGTGCTGACTTTTCGGGGATGACGGGCAAGCCGGAACTGTTCATAAGCAACGCTATCCACAAGGCCTTTGCTCAGGTTGATGAGTCCGGCACCGAGGCGGCAGCGGCCACTGCCGTTATTGTGGGGGTCACATCGATACCGGCATCACCGGTAGCCGTGACCGTTGACCGGCCGTTTATTTTCCTTATCCGCGACATTAAGACCGGTACTGTTCTATTCACCGGCCGCGTGATGAATCCCGCCTGACCAATAAACAACACCGGTTTTGGCAGGTGACTCCAGAAGCCCCATGGCCCCGACTGATGAGGGGAGTCCGCCGATGGTCACTCACCTCTTCTGCCCCCCGCCATCAGTTCTTAACGCAGGTCTCAGCTTCCACGCCGGACTCCCGGACTGCCAACGCTCGGTAAACTTGCGGAAATGGTATCCCTTGATTGCCAAGGCGATGAAGGTCGCCACCAGTTCCGGGCGGCGGAACAGCACCCAGATCAAGAGGCGCCAGTAATAACCTCTCTCCCTTCCCGTGATGCCAAGTCTCCACACCGTGCGCAGAAAAGCGGCAATATCCCGGGACCGTACCATGCGCCAGGGACGATGGTATGGATGAAATTCTTTCAGGAACCTCCAGACCCGCGCGTAGAAATTCCGCGGTTCGTAGATGGTCCTCATAACGAGCCGGTAGCCATCAACAAGTGTATCAAGGCCCATTTTCGGGACAATGTTCGTAACGCAGTCAGTATTACTACCGCTGGCGCATTCCCGAATACGACCTTCCTGCTCAAGCCGCCGGTAAAGTCGGGTCCCTGGCGGAGCGTTAAGCAGGCCCACCATGGCAGTTGGAATGCCGCTTTGCTGAATGAAATCTATCTGCTGTCGGAAGATTGACGGAGGATCGGCATCGAAACCTACGATGAAGCCGGCCATGGTCTCCAGACCGTGACGCTGCATGCTCTTGACCTGCTCCACAAGGTCACGGTGAAGGTTTTGTGACTTGCCACATTGGGCCAGGCTCTCTTCGTTTGGAGTCTCAATCCCGATAAACACCAGATTGAACCCCGCCTCCGCCAGCAGTCCCATCAACTGCCGGTCATCGGCCAGGTCTATGGAGACCTGAGTTATGAAGTCGAACGGATAACGCCTTTCCTTCTGCCAGCTGATTATCGCCGGCAGGACTTCGGCTTTGACCGTTTTGCGGCTACCGATGAAGTTATCGTCAACGACGAAGACGGTGCCGCGCCAGCCGGCATAATAGAGAGCGTCAAGTTCCGCAATCACCTGCGCCACCATTTTGGTGCGCGAAATACGACCCTGGTTGACGGAAACCTGACAGAAGTCACAGTTGAAGGGACAGCCCCGGGAGTACTGCATATTCATAATCTGATAGCGGCTCATGTCGATAAGAGACCAGCGGGGAAGCGGTGTCAGACTCAGGTCGGGATAGGTATCTGAAGAATATATCCGCCCGGCACAGCCGCACGCCAGGTCCTTAATAAGCGACGGCAGACTGCTCTCCGCCTCATTTAATACCAGATGGTCGACATCAGGGAACTCCCCGGGGACGGTGCTGAATAGCCAGCCACCGCCCACTGTCTTTCGTCCCATGTCCCGACACCGCGCGATAACTTTCTTCGTCGAATCACGTTGGGCAACCATGGCCCCGATAAAAACATAATCGGCCCACCTGATGTCCTCATCGCCGAGAGCGGTGACGTTCATGTCCACCAGTCTCAATTCCCAGTCAGCGGGGAACATCGAGGCCACCGTGAGCAGCCCTAGTGGCGGCTGGTCTGCCTGCCTGGAGACAAATTCGAGCGCATGATTGAAGGTCCAGAAATCATCAGCATATTCAGGACATACCAGAAGCGCTTTCGTACCTGTCCTCCGCCTGCAGACTCACTGCCTGAATTCTAAAGGGAACTCCTCTGTTTCAGCACACCTTTGGCAAATCGGATTGCCTCAGTTATCGAAATGCCTTCGGAGCATGTGCCATCGCATTCCCCGCAAAGAGTGCAATCGTCGATAATCTTGCGCACGGTCTCATCGGTAGCAGGACCATCCAAAATCTGCCGGACCGCCAGCAGCCGATGCATCGGCGAATAGCGCTCATCACCCGTTTTCTCATAGCTGGGACACACTTCATAGCACAGCTTGCACGCGCCGCAGTGCGCTATATCCTCGCGGATTGATTCACCGGTCATGACACATCTCCTGGTCTGGATCAGTGGGCTCAACGCTTTGGCAAATTGTACCACTTGCCCGCCGCATTGCCAGAGGCTCCGCCCGGTCCAGCCTGGCACGGTCGTTAATCTTTCTTCCAGGAGAACTGCCTGCGCCGGAAGAATGGGAACGGGCAATGGTCATGGTCGCTTCTTCAGTGGTAATATACCTCGGTGCTCCGCAGTTTATCCATCTTCGCCACCTCGTTCATGGTCGCCCTGTCCGGGGCCCTGATGCCGGGACCGCTCCTGGTGATGGCCATCGCCCGCGCCGCCGAAGACGGTTTCTGGACCGCCCCGATGCTGATGCTCGGCCATGCTGCAGCCGAACTCATCACCGTCGTCCTGCTGGTCAGAGGCGCCGGCCGTGCCCTGAAAAAGCCGGAGGTCTTTGGCGCTATCGCCGTCACCGGTGCGCTCTTCTTATTCTGGATGGGCTACGGGACCTTTACCTATGGCGGCGAAGGGCCAGCGGCGGTCGTGTCAGGAACCTGCGGCATCGCCAGCCTCCCCGACCCGGCCTCTGGCATTGTCCTCAGTCTGACCAACCCCTACTGGTCACTGTGGTGGGCGACCATCGGTACTGCCTATCTGGCCATTGCCCAGCAACAGGGCAACAGAGGCATCGCCGCGTTTTACTTCGGGCACATTTTGGCCGATATCGGCTGGTACTGTCTGGTGGCGGCGCTGGTAACTGCGGGAATCCAGTTCCTTTCCGGGCCGGTCTACCGGTGGACTCTGGTTGTTTTGAGCTTCGCCCTCTGGGGAATAGGCATATACTTCCTCGTCTCCGGGGCACGGTCGTTTTTGAAAGCGCGGGGCAAGCCTAGCTGACCTCAATCATCGAGCCTCCGCCGGTCTTGGTAACGTTGATGCGGACCGGGAAGGCATCCTTAAGGTCTTCCAGGTGAGTGATGACGATAATCTTCTTAAACTCGTCCTGGATGGACCGGATAGCGTCCACCAGCTTTTCGCGGCCGGAGCTGTCCTGCGTTCCGAAGCCTTCGTCAATAATCAGGGTCGGCAGTGAGGCGCCGGCGCGGTTGACCAGCAGTTTGGAAAGTGCGATGCGCAGGGCGAGATTGATGCGGAAGGCTTCGCCGCCGCTGAACATCTCATAGTTCCGGATCCCGAGCTCATCGGCAATCCTGATATCCAGCGTTTCAATGACCGCGCCTTTCTTGGACTTGGCATCCCTCTGGGACTCCAGCTTGAGCGCCATACGGCCATCGGTCATCCGGCCAAGGAGCCGGTTGGCCTCATCTTCGATCTCCGGTATTGCCTGTTCAATGAGAAGCGCCTGGATGCCGCCTTTCTTGCCGAAGGCTTCGGCAAGCTGTTTGAAAATCGTAGCCTCCTCCGCGGCCTCTTTTCGCTGCCGCTCCTTTTCCTGCTTCTGCTGCTCAAGCTCGGCATAGCGTCTCGACTTCTCGCGAAGGGTGGCCACCTCATCCCGCAACCTGCTCTCCTCAGCCTTCAGCCTGCGCATGGCTTCTTCTGCCGAGGCCAGCCGCCCGGGTACACCGGCCATGGTCTCAACTGCCGCCGTGAGCGTCCTCTCCAGTTCCTCATCTTCAGCAATGGCGGCGGACAGCCTGTCTCCGGCCTCAACGGCGCCGGAGAGAAGTGCCTTTTGCTCATCCATCGCACGGCCGGCATCAAGCACCTGCTGCCGCAATGCTTCGTATTTGCCCAGCTCAGCCAGTTCCCGCCGCACCTGCTCATGTCGGGCGGCATCATAGCCGACCCCGGCGCGTTCCTGTTCCAGCGCCCGGAATCGCTCCTGTTCTTCAACGGCGTAGTCACGCCGCGCCAGGCGCTCTTCCATCGCCCTGAGATCATCCTTGAGCCGGGATACTTCAGCCTGCGCCTGAGCAACATCGGCAAGCTCTTTCTCGAGAGCCACCACCTCTTTCTGCCCCGCCATCCGCGCCCGGTCAATTTCAACTTTCCTCCGGGCCGCCTCCTTTTCCAGAGCCGCGTGTTCCTTCCTCTTCTGCACCAGGGACTGCTCCGCCATGACCCGGGTGCGCTGTATGCCCTGCTCCTCAAGCTCCAGCTTCGACCGCAAACGCGACACCCCCTCATCACCGAGAAGGCTTTCGCACAGCGGGCAGTGGGTATCGCCCCTCGCCAGCAGGTCGAGTTTCTCCCGCACCGCCTTCAGTTCCTCGTCCAGCCGGGCGATGTCGGACTGAAGCGCCGCTACATCGGCCGCCAGTTGGCCCAGCCTGTCCTCGTCTGCCCTGACCTCTTCATCATCTTTCGCCAGACGCTCCAGTTCTGACCTTTTCACCTCCAGTGCTTTACGAAGTTCCGGCAGGCGGGCAGTCTTCCGTTCCGCCTCAGCCACCCGCTTCGCCGTTTCCTCAATGACCGCAACCAGTCTCTCCTGGGCTCGTTCAACCGCCTTTTCCAGCTCGGCCTTGCGCTGGTCCAGCGCGTGCACTACCGTCAGCTTGCGGCTGAGCTCTTGGTCCGCCCTGCGCGCCTCGACCAGGCGGCCGTAGCCGCTCTCGATTTCCTCAGCTCTGGCCACCAGCTTCTCAAGCTGACTGATCCTCTGGCGGCATTGCTCGGCTTTTAACTGCCATTCCTGCCGCTGTCCCCGGCTTTTCGCAAGCCGCTGTCTCACGTCGCCAATCTGCCCGCGCTTTGCCTGAAGCGACTGGTTCTCCTCGCTGAGGCTCCTTACCGTTTCTTCTTGCGCCCTTAGCTGCTTCTGTATTTCGGCAAGCCGAGGCTCGATACGGGCCAGTTCAGCCTCATCGTCAGCACGGTTCGCCATCTGGTGTTCCAGCTCAGCCACAGCGCTGGCAAGCTTTTCCGCCAGGGATTCTTTCTCCGTTTCCCGGTCCCGGGCTCGTTTTGCCAGGTCGTCATAGACCGAAAGCCCCAGGATATTGCCAATCACTTCTTTACGCTCGCCGGCCGGCTTGTCGGTGAACTCGCTGGCCCGCCCCTGTACCAGAAAGGCGCTGTTAATGAAGGTGTCATAGTCCATGCGGAGGATGCTTCTTATTTTGTCCTCGGTATCCCGGATATGGTCGCCGCTGATAACTCTATAGCCGGTCTCGCCGGCTATCAGGAGGTCAAGCTCGGAACGCATGGTCCTGCCGGAGGCCGATTTGCTCAGCTTCCGGATGACGCGGTAGCGCTGTTCGCCAACAGCGAAATCGAACTCCACCGACATGTCGGACTGTCCGATATGGATGAGCTCCTCATCGCTCCTGGCACGCGACCTGCCCCAGAGCGCCCAGGTAATGGCGTCAAAGATAGCCGACTTGCCGTGACCGTTGTCGCCGGTAAGACAGGCCACATGGATACCTTCGAAAGACAGCGGCGGCACGTTGTCCCGATAGGACATGAAGTTCTTGAGGGTAAGTTTGAGGGGTATCATCGCACGCTCTGAGCTCCGGAGAAATGATAGCACACCGCCGAGGCAATCCGGAGTCGGACAAAACCGTACTATTTTCAGAAATCCGTGGCGTTCTGACCTCTGACCGGCCGCCACTTGCCGAGCAGAAACAGCCGCGGGAAGACAGCCCGCACCAGCGCTTCGACCACAAAAACGCCGAAGGAGGAAACCACCACCAGACCCCATTCAAACCAGCCGATAGGGGCCGTATGGAAAGCCGGTCGCAGGAACGGCACGTAAATCACGATGAGCTGAAGAACTAGCGCACCGAGAAGGGCCAGGATAAGCCAGCGGTTACGGAAAAGCCCGAGCTTAAAGACGCTGTACTCGTCAGAACGGGCGGAGAATACAATAAACCACTGGACCACCACCATGGTGCAGAAGGCGATGGTGCGCGCTTCAGGCAGGCTGAGGACGTCATCGGCCCAGTTGAAAAGCAGGAAGACCGGCATGCTCATGAGAAACGCCACAAACACCGTTCGGATAAGCAGGCCCGGAAATACCAGGTTTACCTTTGGGTGGCGCGGGGGCTTGGACAGTTCATCACCTATTTTGGGTTCCAGACCGAGTGGAATGGCTATTATGGTACCGGTAACGAGGTTGACCCAGATAATCTGGATCGGGGTCAGCGGCGCTTTCCCCGAGGTCAGGACGGCAAATATCAGGGCAAGGAGGGAGCCGAGCCCGGTGCTGAGCAGGAAGAAAAGAACGTTCCGCAAACGGTTGAAGATGGCCCGTCCTTCCTCGACTGCGGCCACTATTGACGCGAAGTTATCATCGGCCAGCACCATGTTTGAAGCTTCCTTGGCCACATCAGTGCCCGTCAGCCCCATGGCAATACCGATATCGGCGGCCTTGAGGGCCGGAGCGTCGTTCACGCCATCGCCGGTCATGGCAACCACCTCACCCAGCCGCTTGAAGGCTTTAACGATACGAAGTTTATGGAGCGGCTCAATCCGGGCGAAGACCGAGGTACGGGCGGCTTCCATGGCAAGCTCATCATCACCCATTGCCTGAAGCTCCTGCCCGGTAATAGCCCGGCCGGGAGGAAGCTCAAGCTGCCGGGCTACCGACTCGGCAGTAATCCGGTTATCACCGGTTATCATGACAACTCTGATACCGGCCTGTTTGCAGAGCCTTATCGCCGTTTTTGCCTCCTCGCGCGGCGGATCGGCCATACCCGCCAGCCCGGCAAGAACCAGTTTACCCTTCAGACTGTCTTCGTGGAGTTCTTCGACTTCTGCCGGCAGGTCGACATACGCCACGGCGATAACCCTCATCGCCTCCCGCGCCATGGTATCAACTGCTTCCAGCACTGCCCGTCGTCGCTCAGCCGTGAGCGGTACCGCGGCACCGTCATAAAGTATTGCACCGCTCATTTCAAGCAGACGCTCCGGCGCCCCTTTCACATAAGCCTGCTTCCCACCGTCACGCGGGTGCAGGGTGGCCATGTACCGCCGTTCACTCTGAAACGGTATTTCATCCAGGCGCGGGTAATGCAGTTCCAGGCGCTCCTTTTCGAAGCCAGCCTTGGCCGCGGCGACCACGAGTGCACCCTCGGTCGGATCGCCCATGATGCCACAGCATTCCCGGTCACCGGTAGTCAGAAGAGCGTCGTTGCACAGCGCCCCGATCCTGAGCACCAGAGCAACCGCCTCATCCTCTGAGGCTTTGACCGTCCTGCCGTCCACTCTTAACTCCCCCTGCGGCAGGTAGCCTTCGCCGGTCACGTCAATCCACCTGCCCCCGGTCCACAAACGCTTGACCGTCATCTGGTTTAAGGTAAGGGTGCCGGTCTTGTCGGAACAGATAACGGTCGCCGAGCCAAGAGTCTCGACCGCCACCAGCTGGCGGATTATGGCGTGCCGCTGTGCCATAAGCCGCATGCCAACCGCCAGGACCACGGTCATCGTCGCCGGGAGGCCTTCGGGGATTGCCGAGACGGCCGCGGCAACTGCAATCAGGAAGACTTCAAGCCAGTCAAGCCCGCGCAGAAGGCCGGCAGCGACAAGCAGGGCACACGCAGCACCGGTGATGATGATGATGTATCTTCCGAGGTTATTGATGCTCCTCTGGAGCGGCGTCGGCTCCGGCTTCACCTCCCGCAGGGCGCCGGCAATCCGCCCGATTTCGCTGGACATACCGGTGCTGACAACGACTGCGGCCGCGCGGCCGTAGGTGATGGTGGTGCCCATAAAGACCATATTCTTGCGGTCGGCTACCGCCAGTTCGCTGGAAAGCGTATCCGTGTGCTTGTCAACCGGCATCGACTCGCCAGTCAGCAGGGACTCATTCACCTTCAAATTTGATGCTTCGACTATGAGGGCATCGGCTGGTACCCTGTCCCCGGCTTCGAGGAGAATAATGTCGCCGGGGACAATCCCGCGGGCGTCGACAGATATTACCTGACCGGCGCGGCGCACCCTAGCTTTTGGAGCCGCCAACCGCAGCAGAGCGTCCATGGCCCTTTCGGCACGGGTCTCCTGGATGAAGCCGATGGCGGCCATAATCAGAAGGGTAATCAGGATGACGATGGCATCGGTATACTTACCGATGACCACGTTAACTGCCGAAGCCGCTACCAGTACATAGACCAGCGGGCTCAGGAACTGGCGCAGAAAGACCATAACGGGCGATGTTTTCTTTCTCCCCTTGAGCTCGTTGGTGCCGTAGCGGGACAGTCTTTCTTGAACTTCCTGCTCGGTCAGGCCGGAGCGCCTGGAGGCCAGGGCTTCAAAGACCCGCTCCGGCGGCAACTGGTACCACTTTGTCGGTTCGCTCAACGTCGCCCTTTCAGAATTCTGCGTAACTGCTACCAGCGCAAGGTAACGGCCCATTATATATCAGCAACCGGCGTTCCGCTAAACTGTTTGACGCCGGTATGGGGTGGCAATATAGAATATCGCGAAAGGTCTACTGCTATGTTCGAAGCTCTCACCCGGAAGTTGACCGATGTCTTCCGCCGCCTCAGCGGCAAAGGCGAGCTGAGCGAAAAAGACATTGACGAGGCGCTAAAAGAAGTCCGCATGGCCCTCCTTGAAGCCGATGTCAATTTCAAGGTGGTCAAGGACTTTCTGGGTAAAGTGCGGGAACGGTCAATCGGCGCCGAGGTGCTGGAAAGCCTGACGCCGGCCCAGCAGATAATTAAGATTGTCGCCGAGGAACTGACAGCCACGCTGGGCAAGGAGCCGAGCCGGCTGACACCGGCGCCTCAACCGCCATCGGTCATCATGCTGGTCGGACTGCAGGGGTCGGGCAAAACAACCACCGCCGCGAAGCTGGGCCACCAGCTAAAGCGTTCCGGCCAGACGCCTTTGCTCGTGGCCGCCGATACCCGGCGTCCTGCCGCTATTGAGCAGCTTAGCGTCCTCGGCAAACAGCTCAATCTGCCGGTCTATGCTGAAGACCCTAAGAACCCCCCGCCGGACATCTGCGCCCGCGCCGTCAAGCACGCCAGAGATATTGGCGCCGCCTGGGTCATCATCGATACTCAGGGCCGCCTCCACATTGATGAGGAGCTGATGAAGGAGCTGGCCGAGGTCAGGGCAAAGACGCACCCTTCCGAGGTCATCCTGGTGGTTGATGCTATGACCGGTCAGGACGCAGTGCGCGTCGCCGAGGAATTCAACAGAAAGGTATCTCTGACCGGCCTTATTCTGACCAAGATGGATGGCGATGCCCGCGGCGGTGCGGCGCTTTCGATTAAATCGGTCACCGGCGTTCCCATCAAGTATATCGGCGTCGGCGAGAAGGCCGATGCTCTGGAGCCTTTCTACCCCGACCGCCTGGCCTCGCGCATCCTCGGCATGGGCGACATGCTGACGCTCATCGAAAAGGCCCAGCAGGCTTTCGACGAGAAGAAGGTCAGGGAGCTGGAGAAAAAGATGAAGACCTCCGGCGGCTTTGACCTGGAGGACCTGCTGTGGCAATTCAAGGAAGTCAAAAAGATGGGCTCGCTGGCGCAGATAGCGGAAATGGTGCCGGGCATGGGGAAATTCGCCTCCCAGATAGACGGCGAGGCCGGGGAAAAGATGTTGAAGCGCTTCGAGGCCATCATTCAATCGATGACGCCTGAAGAGCGCCGCAATCCGTCAATTATCGGCGGGAGCCGGCGCCGGCGGATTGCCAGAGGCAGCGGCACCACCCCCGCCGACGTCAACCAGGTGCTCAACCAGTACCAGCAGATCCAGAAGCTGACCAAATTCGCCGCCAAAGGCAAACTGCCGAAGAACCTGGCGAAGATGTTTGGAGGCTAAACTATCTAGTTGCTTTAACAAGAAGCAGGTGGAGCCACATAAGACCCCAAAAACTTACTCATTTACGTTAGGACATGATAACGGCAAGTTTAGTAGGCAGGCGCACTTTCACCGAAGTCCCCAACCATTCTTGACTTTGTATACCTAACTCCCCGCCATGAAGCTCGATTATTTGCTTCACCATACTTAGACATACTTAGACCCAATCCTGCACCCGCCGCGCCGGACTTCCGCAACGAGCCGCCGCTCGACCCGGAGGAGCTATCGTGGTAGGCAACGGCGGGCTGCAGCGCAAGCTGTTCCGCGACCTTAAAGCTGGCAAATTCCAGTTCGGGGCCGTGGTCATTGTCATTGCCCTCGGCATCGCTACTTTCGTCGGCCCGTACGGGGCCTATCTCAACCTCGATCAGGCCCTGGAAAGTTATTTCCAGCGCTTCGATATGGCCGATTTCTGGCTCTCGGTAGACCGTCTGAGCGAGAGGGCGGTGCGGCAGATAGGCGAAATACCCGGCGTCACCGCACAGGGCAGAGTCTTGGCCGATGTGGTCATCGAAATGGGTGGTGAAACCGGAGAACGCATCACCGGAATGGTGGCTGGCCTGCCACCTCAGGGACACCCGCAGGTAAACAACATCGAAATCGTCGGGGGTGCTTACTTCAGCGATAACTGGTCGCGGGAAATACTGGCCGAAGAACGGTTTGCCAGGTTCCACGAACTGAGGCCGGGCGACTGGCTGACCATCCGCGTCGGCAACGCCACCGCCCGCTACCGTATCGCCGGCATTGCCACCGGGCCGGAATTCATGTACCCGATCAAGAGCGCCCAGGAGCTTATCACCACCCCCCGCACCTTCGGCATCCTTTTCATGCCGCAGCCTTCGCTGGCCGCCCTTTTCAACATGGAAGGGCTGGTCAACGATGTCAACATCCGTGCTGATGCCGCCACCGATAGGCAGGTGATAGTCGACGCTCTGGGACGGATTCTAAAGGCTGACGGAATTGCGCGGATGACCGAGAGGAATGACCCGCAGGGAATAGCTTCCCGGAAGACAGATGTCATCGAAGGTGTCCGCACCGCCTACCTGACGCGCCGCAGTGACCAGATAACCTACAAGCTGGTGCGTCAGGACCTGGACAGCTTCCGGCAGATGGCCTTTCAGTTCCCCATGCTGTTTCTTGTCATCGCCAGTCTTACCACCTACATCCTGATGGGGCGGCTCATCCAGGCCCAGCGTGTCCAGATAGGGCTTATGCGCGGCCTCGGGTACAGCTAGGGCTCCATCCTGAGGCACTACCTCGGGTTCGCCCTGATAGTCGGCAGCGTGGGCGATGCCGAAGTCACCTTTGCCGGATACGTCGAGTCGCTGATGAGCAGTCGCGCCTTCATGCGGCTCGACGATGTGCAGAGGCTGGTGGGCACACCCGGCACCGCCACCGGTGTGCTTGTCGCGTTCAGAGGGCCGCCGACACCGGAACTGCTCAGGAGAATCTACGGCACGCCCGGAGTCTCGTCGGTGGAACTTATCGCCGACACGCGACGCTATATCGACGACCAGATGGGATTCATGTGGGCATTCATCGGCGTCATGCTGGCCATGGGGGCCTGCCTCGGAGGCGCCATCATCTTCAATACCGCTACCGTCAACGTCCTCCAGCGCACCCGTGAAATCGCGGTGATGCGGGTCATCGGCATGCGCGCCCGCTGGATTGGCGCCGTGCTGACCATTGAGAACCTCGCCGCCGCCTGCCTGGGGATTATTATCGGCATCCCCTGGGGCTACCGGGTGGCCGACTACTTTTTCACCACCATGTCGTCTTCCGAAGACGTGGGCGGCTTTACCCTGTCGGTTTTCCCGCGGACCTATATCATTGCGGTGCTCTCCGCCGTAGCTATCATGCTCCTATCGCAGATTCCGGCCATCCGGCAGGTACAGCGGCTGAGCCTGTCCACGGCGCTCAAGGACTGGTATGAGTAAAAGAATAAGCAACCCGGCGGGTTAGCCCCTCCCTACTCCAGGTAGTCCTTCAGCTTTCGGCTGCGGCTGGGGTGGCGGAGTTTTCTCAAAGCCTTGGCTTCTATCTGCCGTATGCGCTCGCGGGTAACGCCGAACTCCTTACCGACCTCCTCAAGCGTCCGGGCGCGGCCGTCTTCCAGGCCGAACCTCAGCCGCAACACTTTCCGCTCGCGGTCGCTAAGCTCACCGAGGACCTTATCAAGCTGTTCCTTGAGCAACTGCCTTGAGGCAGCATCGGCTGGCGCCAGGGTGCTCCGGTCTTCGATAAAATCGCCGAGATGGCTGTCCTCTTCCTCGCCGACCGGTGTTTCCAGTGATATCGGGCCCTGTGAGAGTTTCTTAATTTCACGCACCTTGTCCGGCGCGATTTCCATGCCCCTGCCAACCTCATCGTAGGTCGGCTCGCGGCCGAACTCCTGGGCAAGCCGGCGGTTGACGCGGAGAAGACGGTTGATGGTCTCCACCATGTGGACGGGGATACGGATGGTGCGGGCCTGGTCGGCGATAGCACGGGTGATGGCCTGACGTATCCACCAGGTAGCATAGGTGCTGAACTTGTAACCGCGCCGGTATTCAAATTTCTCCACAGCGCGGATGAGGCCGATATTGCCCTCCTGGATAAGGTCGAGAAGCGGCATGCCGTGGCCGATATACTTCTTGGCAACGCTGACCACGAGGCGCAGATTGGCCTCGATCAGGTGCTTCTCCGCCCGGACAGCGTCTTTTTTCACGTATTCATAGTAGATGCGCATATCACGCTGGAGCTGTTCAAGGTCCTTCTGAAAAGCCGGGCTCTCGATAAGGTCCTTCAACCTCTTCCAGGTAATACCCCGGCCGATACTTTTAGCCAGCTTCTGCGCTTTCGCTTCGCTTTTGTCAATCTTCGGGGTCTTAGTCCCTTTTTGGGACTCTGCCGCGGTCTCCGGCTCGGCCCTGGCCTCCTGCTGTTTCTTCTTGAAGTAGCTCAGCAGGGCCGGCGGCAGAAGACGCAGGAGCACGGAAAGCTTGACTATGTCATTCTCCACCTCAGGCACGGGCCGGTTAAGCTCCGCGGCCAGCCGCTTAACCAGGTCCTCATTTAACTCGCCGCCAATTATCCGGTGGAGGGTCCTGGTGACCTCTTTACTGTCTCTGGACTTCGCTTTAGCGTCCTCCTCTTCCATACTGGCGGAAACGACGTCCACAAAATCCGTGGTCTCAGGCAGTTTCAGCTCCCTGACCAGCGCCTCCCCCAGCGGGGTCAACCCGACAATCTCCCTGAGCAAATAGTTGGTGATATCAACGGCCGACGGCGGGCCACCGACATTCGGGAGGCCTTCTCGCTCGATATATTCCAGATATCGCCCCTTTTCGATACGGCTGGCAAGGTTCTTTTCCTTCTGGGCCGTCAGCAGGCCAACCTTGCCAATCTCGTGAAGATACATGCGCACCGGGTCATCAACGCCTACCTGCGCCTGCTCCAGAGCAAGTTCGAGTTCAGCATCGGTAAGTAATTTTTCCTCCGGTTCATGCATCCACTCTTCACCCGGGAGGACCTCACCCCATATTTCGGGTATCTTATCAAGCTCTTCCTCCCCAACCTTGGCACCGGGCACCTCGGGAATCTCCGGCAGCAACTCGGGGACTTCCTCGCCTGCGACACCTTCTTCCTCGACGATTGGCACTTCCCCCTGTTCCACCTCCAGCTTCTCCGGCCCCCTACCGGGCCTGGTCCCGGCCGTTCCGGCGGCTGGCGGTGTAACCCCGGTCTTCCTGACTTCTGGAGCGGGCTTCACCGGCGGCTTTTCAGATTCAAGCGTCCGAGCCGCCGCTACCTTCTCCTTGGCGGCGGGTTTGGCTGCTGCCGGCTTCGCCTTCAATAGCTCAGATTTCCGCGATACCTTAGCCGCTTCAGTCGCTGGCGGTTGTGTCTCGGGCTTCACGGGCTTAGCCTCGGTGGGTCTGACCGCCTCGACCTTCCTGGCGGACTTGGCCTCAGCCTTCACCGCCGCAGGCGTCGGCTTTTTCTCCGGTTTCTTTCCGGCCGCTCCGGCCTGCTTCTTCGCTGTCATGGGCACCTGTGCTCCGCCCGCATCTCTTGACTTGCTAGCTCCGGCTTCGGAATCCCCCGTCCTGGCCAAAGGCATATTGCTTCCGGTGGGACTGGTTGGGCTCATGATATTTTTCTCCTTGCATAACGCTGCTGGCGCCTTAGTTCGTAGACACCCTTAATCTGCGTTCCGGTCTCAGTACCGTGCTCCTGGTACTTTGTCAGCGCCGCTTCGTGGCCTCCGGTCTCAGCTTCCTGGACCAGAAGCTCCTGCCTCTTTCTCTCCAGCCCTCTCAACCACTTCTCCCTCAGGCGCAGGACACATGAGTTAAGACTATGCCGTCTTTCACTTTCCTTCTCCCCGAGCAACGCCGGGAGCGGCTTACCGGCCAGTTCGTCCAGGTACTCCTTCAAATAAGCGTCCAGGCCTTTGCCGAGTTCTGAGGCTTCTGCGGCATCCCTCCACCTGAGGTAAAGCTCACGGCTTTCACTGGACTCGAAGTACTCCGGTACGAGCCCCTCGGTGAAAGGTTTGAGGTCGGGATAGCGTACCAGTAATGCCAGACAGTACTCTTCGATGGGGTCGTGTAATGGCAGGCTGATACCGGAGACGGCGCCGGTACTGCGGAGCGGCTCGCGCCTGACCGTCGGAAGCCGCCGCAATGCTGCCCAGAGGGCCTTCTCATCGGTCTGGAGGACCCTGGCCAGCTTCTGCATGTAATGGGCCTGGCGCACCGGTTCTTTAACATCATTAATAATCGCCAGAAGCCGGTCGGCCGCCGCTGCCTTCTCCCCGGCCCTGCTTAAATCAGTCCGGGCCGCTACCGTCTCGATAGCGTAATCAAGAATCGGCGGCGCTCTGGTGACGAGCTCCTGCCACATCCCCCTGTCCTCCATGATAACTTCGTCCGGGTCCCGCCCTGACGGCAGTATCACCACTCGCACCTCGGCACCGAGAGCATTTTCGTACCTGACCATACCGGACCAGGTCGGCACCGGCGTCACGTCATTGGCCACGGTGCTACCGGCGGCGGCCACACGCAGGGTGGCCTCCTCCCCGGCGGCATCAGCATCGAGCGCCAGCGCCAGGTTGCGCGTCAACCTCTTCAGAATCGCTATCTGACGGTCGGTAAGCGCTATCCCCATAGAGGCCACGACATTGGTTTCGCCATACTGGTGGGCCACGACGACGTCCATGTAGCCTTCCACTATAACCGCCAGGTCCTTTTCCCGAATCGCCGACTTCGCCCGGTCAATGCCATAAAGGGTGGCGGACTTGTCAAAGACCGCCGTCTGGGGCGAGTTAATGTATTTCGGCAAAGAATCATCGAGCGCCCTTGCCCCGAGTCCGGTTACCCGTCCCTGGAAATCCCTGATCGGAAATATCAGCCGGTTGCGGAACCGGTCGTAGCTTCCGCCGGAATCACGGGCAACGAGCAGCCCCGCCGCGAGTAGCTCCTTTTCCTGATAACCTTTTTCCAGCAGGTACTGCTTCAATACCTCCCAGCCATCCGGGCTGAATCCAATCGAGAAGTTCCTGACCGTCTCCGCAGTCAGGCCGCGCTTCTCCACGTAAGCCCTGGCCGCCGCGGCACCGGGGGCGGTGAGAAGCAGGTGATGATAATACTGTGCCGCAGACTCATTGAGCTGGAAGAGCCGCTCTTTCTCCCGACCTTCAACTTCTTCCCTTACCCCCTTCGGCACCAGCGGCACGCCGGCTTTCTCCGCCAGAATGCGGAGCGCTTCGGCAAAGTCCACATTCTCCTTCTTCATAACGAAGGAAAAGATATCGCCGCCGGTACTGCAGGCGCCGAAACAATGCCAGCTCTGCCTTTCCGGAAAGACGTAGAACGAAGGCTGCTTCTCCGCATGAAACGGACAGATCGCCCTGAAGTTGCGTCCCGCCTTCTGGAGATTTACGTAAGACGAGACCACCTGGACGATGTCCAGCTTCTCTTTTACTTCGTCAATGACAGTCACGGTCTCGCAATTTCCCGATCACAAGCTACTGATTCCAGGTCATCCCGACTTTTCTATTTGGACGACCGGCCGACCCGACGGGCCATACTCAAAGCGTACTGGTCGGTCATGCCGGCCACGTAGTCGACAACTTTCCTTTCGACGCTGTCGCCGCTCCGTACCAGTTCAGTCGGAAGCTCGTTTTCATGCCCGCAGAAATAATCATACAGCAGACGCACGACGCGCCTTGCCTGTCTCACTTCTCTGTTCCTCGTTGCCGCGCGGTAGACGCGCTCGAACAGAAAGTCCCGCAGTATGTTGGTAACTTCCAGCACCCGGGCGCTCATCTTTATGGCCGGACTGCCGATGGGGCCGGGAGCGGTCACTTCCCAGGAACTGACTACGATATCCGAAACCATGGTATTAATACGTGCCGAGTTGTTCTTTCCCAGCACCTCGACTACCGCCGCCGGTAAGTCGGCCTCGGTAATCATCCCCGCCCGGATAGCATCGGCGGTGTCATGATTGACATAGGCCACCGTATCCGCCAGTTTACACACCTCCCCCTCAATTGTACCCACTTCCCCCCAGCCCTCACCCAAGATACTTGTCTGTCCCTTTGAGTGATTAACGATACCGTCCCGCACCTCCCAGGTCAGATTAAGACCGCGTCCTTCATTCTCGAGAACATCGACCACTCTCAGGCTCTGCTCATAGTGTTTGAACCCGCCGGGGTAAAGCCGGTCGAGTACCTCCTCGCCAATGTGACCGAACGGAGTGTGCCCGAGGTCGTGCCCCAGAGCGATGGCTTCGGTAAGGTCTTCATTCAGATTCAACGCCCGCGATATCGTCCGTGCTATCTGCGCTACTTCCAGAACGTGAGTCAGGCGGGTGACATAGTGGTCACCTGCCGGTGCGATGAACACCTGGGTCTTGTGTTTGAGACGACGGAAGGCTTTGCAATGAATGATACGGTCGCGGTCGCGCTGAAAATCGGTACGTACCGGGCTCGGTGTCTCCGGCCTCATCCGTCCCCGGCTCTGCGCGCTCCTCGCCGCATGCGGCGAAAGCTCAGCCTCCTTCGCCTCAAGCCTCTGCCTGATACCAAGACTGTCAACCATAAGCGGGGAAACCCGTCCGCAGTCGCTTATCACCGGCAAGGTACGGAAGACGACAGTATCGGGGAGCGGCGGTCAGCCGCCGGCCCGCTGAGAATTGTTCGCCATACGGGCTTCGATTTCGGCTACCAGGTCGCGGGTTTGATCAATCATGTCCGGGCTGACGGACACCGAAGTGATGCCCCACTCGACAAGTTTTTCAGTTAGCTCGGGGTAGACCGAAGGTGCCTGGCCGCAGATGGAGCAGGTCTTGCCGTGCGCGACGCAGGTCTTGATGACTTTCTCCAGCGCCATCATCACCGCCGGATTGCGCTCGTCGAAGTCCCCGGCGATTTTTTCGTTATCACGGTCAATGCCCAGGATTAACTGGGTCAAATCATTCGAGCCGATGGAAACGCCGTCGATGCCGGTATCCAGGAACTGGTCGATGAGGAAGACGTTCGAGGGTACTTCGCACATCATCCACAATTTGAAACTCGGGCCCTGCTTGAGACCCATTTCCTCCAGCAATCCCCTGACGTCAGCCATCTGCTTGACGGTGCGCACGAACGGAATCATCACCCAGAGGTTATCATGCTTTTCGCGAACTTTCTTGATTGCATCCACCTCGAGCTGAAGCACGTCCTTCTCGGCAATATAGCGCGAGCAACCGCGATAGCCAAGCATGGGGTTCTCTTCCTCGCCCTCATACGCCTTGCCGCCTATCAGTCCCCTGTACTCGTTGGTCTTAAAGTCGGTAGTGCGGTAAACAACCGGGCGCGGGGCGAAGGACTCGGCAAAGGTCTCAATCCCCCTGTAAAGCAGGTCGGTAAATTCGTGACCCCGGTTCTGGGACAGCAGGTGCCTGGGGTGGATACCGATACGGTTGATGATGAACTCGGCGCGCAGGAGACCAACGCCATCCACGTCGCGCTCGGAAACGCCCCTGGCCAGCTCCGGCTCGGCCAGGTTGACATAGATTCGGGTCTTTGTCTTGACCTCGCCGCGCTTGCGGGTGGCCGCCTTGAGTACCTGTATCTTATGGATGCCTTCATGAACGCGGCCCCGGAAGCCGTCAACGGTGACCCCCTGCCCTTCCTTGAGCAACTGGGTGGCTTTATCGGTACCGACCACGCAGGGAATGCCAAGCTCGCGGCTGACAATTGCCGCGTGACAGGTACGGCCGCCGCGGTCAGTGACAATAGCCGCGGCGCGCTTCATGGCCGGCACGTAGTCCGGCGTGGTCATCTCCGCCACCAGCACATCGCCTTGCTGTACCTTATCGCAGTCATCAGGTGAGGGAACAATCCTGACCGGACCGGCGCCGATGCCCGGAGATGCGGCGGAGCCACTGAGGATGACCGGCGACTTCACTTCAGGCTGAACTACCACCCTGCGTACAGTCTCGATGGTGGTGACCGGTCGCGACTGCACAATAAAGATATCGTCCTTTTCCTTGGCCCATTCGATATCCTGGGGAAAATTGTAATGGTCTTCGATGAGCTTGCCGAAGTAGGCAACGCGCTTGATCAGGTCATCGCTGAGCTTCTGTTCTGCCTTCTTGCCATCAGGCAGGGGGACCTTAATATTCAGTTCGCCGCCCCTGGTGTTGCGCACCAGCATCCAGTCCTGATGGTTAAGGTGCTTCTCCAGGATTTCCAGCCTTTCCTTGGAGACCACATAGCGGTCGGGGGTCACCTCTCCACCCACGATTGCCTCACCCAGACCGAACACCGCCTCGATGGTGATACGGCTACGGTCGCCGGTCAAAGGGTCGATGGTGAACATGACGCCGGAGGACTCGGACTGGACCATGCGCTGGACGGGCGCCGCCAGACCGACCTTCATGTGGTCGAAGTTGTTCTGGTGGCGATAGAAAATGGCCCGGGGCTCGAAAAGGGAGGCCCAGCATTCGCGCACCGCCTGCACCACGGCGTCTTCGCCCTGGATATTGAGGAAGGTCCTCTGCTGGCCGGCGAAGGAGGCCTCGGGCAGGTCCTCGGCAGTAGCCGAAGAGCGGACCGCAACCAGACCGCCGCCCATCTTCCTGTAGGCCGACTTGATGGCATCAACGATGAATTGGGGAATAGGTGTCGAAGAGACTTTCGCCTTGAGCTCGTTAGCAGTTTCCTGGAGCTTTCTGGAGTCGTTGACGTCGAGGTTGCTCAGTTTCTCCCTGATAATACTGTCAAGCCCGGACTCGCGTATGAAGTAGAAATAGGTGTCCGCGGTTACCACAAAACCCGGAGGCACAGGGATACCGGCCCTGGTCAGTTCTCCAAGATTACCACCTTTGCCCCCTACCAGGCCGAGGTCTTTGCGGCTGATCTCATTAAACCAGGCGATGATGCGCAGTCCTTGTTTCACCGTCCTCTCCTTATTACCGTAATTCCAGATGGCAGAAGCCCGGCAGACGGGCGGTTATCTTCTTGAATCTGGTAGGCCGCTGGCCGGAGGAGACAGTATGTCATGGCCACTGGCGGTAGTCCCAAGATTATACCACTCCCGGCTACGAATGCAAGGCGATGTACTCGTTCAGTAGATCAGTGACACATCGCCTCCTTTCTCAGATTGGGGTGATGGCACTGTAAATACTCCTGAGGAGTCAGGTATCCCAGGGACTGATGCGGCCGGACGGTATTGTACACCC
>Ga0315298_1000777_pt1 | contig 60753 bp, 42 predicted proteins | sample WHS_1_MG_FD_203077 | JGI IMG/M metagenome (GOLD analysis project Ga0315298, IMG submission 203077) | Extremophilic microbial mat communities from Washburn Hot Springs, YNP, Wyoming, USA - WHS_1_MG | ecosystem: Environmental > Aquatic > Thermal springs > Hot (42-90C) | place: USA: Wyoming...
TCACACCAAGGGCGAGAGTCCCAGCCCATCATGGCAGCAGTTATGTCGGGCAAAAGATTCCACTCGGTTTTGGCTTTCCAGATGGTGTCCTGTTGCTCGATGAAACCTTCGAAGGGCGCGCAGATGAAGTCGCCCACCTGCGTGAGGTTTTTCGGCGGATACCAGGCATTGCCATAGGCAGAACTCGCGTCCCAGCCTTCGGCTGCCATCCGCTCGAGCTCCTCACGGTTGGCCGCCCCGACGCAGCCCACGATGTACAGGCCCGCCAGGCCGCGCTCGCGCGCCTTCTGGCGCATCGCCTCGAAGGCCGTCCGGACGCCGTCACTGCCGCCAAGGTCGCGCGTGACGTTACTCGGCACCCATATGTACAGCACGGGCTTTCCGTCAATCTTCAGATACTGCGGGTGGGTGAAATAGTTGTCCAGCCAGAAGGGCAACACATTATCCATCAGGTCCTGAAAGGAGCCGACTCCTTGGCCGCACCCGTTCTCCCACATAATGGCGAAATGGATGAGCGGCAGGTAGCGGGCCTTGAGTAAACCATCGTGAATGGCGTGACCGAGGGACTGCTGGACCGGACCATTAATGTTTGAGCGGTACCAACAATACACGACGGCAGAAATACCGTGCTCGACCCACATCTTGATATGCCAGTCAGCCACCTCCGGCGTGCCTTCGTTGTACCACCCCAGGATTGGCTTGCGTTCGGGATATGGCTCGATGGCCTTCCAACCCAGATGGGTTCCGTGCTTCCACAGGGGGCAATTATGCGTCCAGATGGTGTACCTGCCCGCGGCTATTGGGACAGGCTGAGGGACGTAGGTGGCCTTGGGCATGCGCACTGGCGGCTGAAAGGTCAACTCCGACGAGATGGAAGCCTGCGCAAGGCCAGCCGGGCCAGAAACATCCACTGAGAAGGGCGCCGACATGGGCGCACGGGCCGTGACCACCCAAGAAACTTCTTTTTGTTCGCCGTAGCCCAACGACGGCAAAGTGTGACTAGCTGGGCCAAGGAAGCTCACGCCTCGCGGCACCCGCAGAGTGACTTTTACTTTGGATGCCGGGCCACCGACATTCTTCAGCCTCGCCAGAATTTTCTCTGGCCGCCCCGCCCTGGGCAGGACCGACTCCGTGTAAAGATTAAGCAGGCGCACTTCTGGCTCTCCCGAGGGAGCGCCGGCTATCCGGATGTATTGGAGGCGTGCCGTGGCGCCCCCCACGTCGGAAGGCGCAACCCCAAGAGCCAATAACCGACCACCCCAACCCACGTGCTCCCAAGGCTCGAAAACGTACGTATGCATTCGCCCATCGGCTTGGACCTGGAAGGGTATGCGGCCTGCGCCGGTCGTCGTAGCAAAAACGAGCACCCCACTGTTGCCCTTGTCCACGGCCATCCTCAAAGTGACGAAATCGCATTTAGCCACGTCCAAGTCGAGGTTGTCGTGCAGGACAACGGAGCTGGGGGCGGTTGTCTTCACCACAAGCCCCTGTCGGTCGGAGTTGACCTGGGCGCCCTGGCGCCCATGCCAACCATGACTACCGCCACGGAAATCAAAGCTGGCCTGGGCGGTCGGCTGTGCTTGGGGGCGGTCACTGAAGCCATAGGCGGCTCGAATGACCTCGGCTGGCGTGAGAGCGCGTGCGTAGACCTTGACGTACTCGATGTCGCCGACAAAGCCCTTGCCGTAGCCCACGGGCGAGCCGATGTGCAGAGGGCTGTCGGTGGGTACGGGGTCTGGGCCGGCCCGGCCCATCTGATACGGAAGGCCATCCACCCAGAGCAGCGACTGCAAGCCGTCCCAGACGGCTACGACGTGCAGCCATCTGTCCTCTGGAGGCTTCGGGGCGCTTACGCGCGGCTCCCAGGCCCCGCCAAGGTAAACAAAAAACGAAAGACGGCTAGATTCGACGGGCCAATCAACCCGCAGAAGGTATTCGTCCCCTTTCGACACTATATTGCGACCGTCGGAAAGGTCCGTAGGCCGGACGCGTGCCTCGATGGTAAAGCCGCGGCGCAAATGTAGGTCTGGCGACGAAGGCACTTCGACCCGTGTCTGGCCATCCAACCTCAGGAAGCTCCGACCATTCTCTTGAGCAACGGCGCCACCGGAGACAGTCGCCGTGTGGCCCCTGCCCGAAAGGTCCTGAACCTGCGGGCCAGCGGTGTCGAAACGCCAGTAACCAACCAGCCCTTCGTCGGAGCACCTCGCCAAGCCACACAGGATTAACGAGGCCGATAGACAAACCACCACTCTCGTCATCGCACCCGCCCCCCAGATGAGAGGATAGAGCAGCGCCGCTCGCAGGCAGGCGGAAGGCACCGCCCACGCCGCGGGCCGGAAACAGGTTCGGCGCCTCGCCTGCTTCTCCTCGACTAAGGCTCACTGACGGCGAATGAGACGCGCCTGTGATGCTATAATGGCTCAGGCCAAGCCGGTCCGGCAAGCCGAAAAGCCCATGAGTTTCCTGCGCTCATCGCTCGCCCCAGCATGCCTGGCTGCCTTTGTGCTAGCGGCGGCGATTAGGCTTCTTTACACTGCGCCGCCTCGGTTGGTCAACGATTCGGCTGACTATTTATCGTGCGCCGCCAACCTCGCTGCGGGGAGGGGATTCCTGTGCGACGTCAAGCAGGCCTTCGTCACGCCGGGTCCGGCCCGCCATGAAGCCCTGGGGGAGCGCCCGCCAGCCTACCCCGCTCTCCTTGGGGCAGCTCTCCTCCTTACCGGCTCGGAGAAGGCGCTGGTGGCGGCTAACGCAGTGCTAGGGGCCTTTGCGGCCTTAGCGGCTGCAGTGCTCGCCGGCGTGGTCTTCGGCGTCAGGGAGGCCTGGGTGGCTGGCATCCTGGCTGCCACCTGTAGCATCCTCGTAAATCGCGGCGCTACGGTGGAGCCGGCGGCCCTGTACGCGGGCTGGCTGGCTCTGCTGGCAGCGGTTAGCGTGGCCGCCGCGCAAGATGCACGTTGGGCAATCGCCGGCGGCTTGCTCTGGGCCATGCTGGCGCTGACGCGTGGGGAAGGTCTCTTTGTTGGCCTGGCCGCGCCGATGTGGCTTTTACTGAACCGTTCTCGACGGGCGGCGGTTGTGTGCACCATGTGCTTCACCCTTGCCATGGTGCCGTATTGGGCCGCCAACGCGGCTCTCCACGGCGACCCCTTCTTTAGCGTGCAAAGCTACCACCTGCGGACACGGCGTTTTTCAGAAGCGATGTGGGACGGCTACGGGCGCACCTATCCTTCAACAGTGGATTTCCTGCGAGCGAACTGGCTGTTTATCATGCGGCCCGTCGCTCGCAATGCATACCGCTACGCTACGGCGCTGTTGCGCTTGGATTGGGCGGGCGCTGGTCTGGCGCTAGCAGGCTTGTCGGTTGTGCTCAAACGTGGGTTGTGGCCACGGGCAGCGGGAGCTCTGCTTGCGGTGGGCGTCCTGCAATGGCTCGCAGTGTCAGCGCTTTGGTCCACGACGGGCGGCATGCCGGAGCCGGAACACCTGGCCAGTCCCTTCACGATCCTGGCCCTTCCGGCGGCAGCTTTTGGGATTGTCAGGATAGCAGCGGGGCGCTTCGGCGCTACCGCACTCCTCACTGGCCTGGTTGTCGCGACATACCTGCCGGGCAACATCAGCCTGGCCCATCAAGAGCCGCCCCTGCTGCGCGAGGCGGCGGCATACCAGCAAGCAGCGCAGGCGGCAGCGCCGCATCTTGGGCCGGAGGAAGTGGTCGCCTCCTGCCGCCCGTGGGCGGTATGGTGGTTGCTGCGCCGCCCCGTTATCTTTCTACCCCGCGGTCTCAGCCGCGAAGCTCAGCTCCAATTTCTGAAGGACTACGACGTGCGGGCGATCGTGGACTGGCCTAACCAGGTAGAACCATGGCTTGGACTGCCGGACCTTCAGGAGGTTTTTCGCGATCGGTCTAACGGCGTCACAGTTCTGGTCCGAAGTAGGTGACGATGAGCGCCAGGAAGCCACATGTCCCTATAGGGGAACCGCACGAATGGCACACGAGAAGGCAAATCGCGTGACGACCTGAGTACCTAAAAACGCCAACACCGCCGCACAACAGGAGCCCGCCGACAGCGTGGGCTGTTTGCTTGTGCTCAGCGCAGCCGTATAATCGGTGCAGCAAGACCGTCCCTGCGAGGGACAGGCGGACGGCGTCAATATCGTGTCGCGGAGGTATCAGACATTGAGCAAAGTGGCCCTCAAGAGCCCGACTTCTCGTTTCTTTTACCCCTGGCCGGTGGTGCTGGTGAGCTGCATTGACAAGGATGGCAAGCCAAACATCATCACCATCGGAGCTTCGTCCATTTGTAGCTCAAATCCGCCAACAGTGGGCATCGCCATCGGCACCGCGCAATACTCGCTTGGACTCATTAAGCGGACTAAGGATTTTGGGGTGAATCTTCCTACGCGGGACTTGTTGTGGCAAACGGACTTCTGCGGGTCTCATTCGGGTCGGAACATGAATAAGTTCGAGGCCGCGGGGCTCACCGTTCAGCCTTCGAAGCTCATCAAGTCCCCGCTAATAGCTGAGTGTCCGGTCTCGATGGAATGTAAGCTTATCCATGCGGTAAGCCTCGGCAACCACGAGTGGCTCATCGGGGAGATTGTCGCCGTCCACTGCGACGAGGCCATACTCGACGAGCGCGGCGAGCTGGACACTTCCAAGGTCAACCCAATCTTTTCCTACTGGGCGGAGTACTGGTCGGTAGGCGAGCGGCTCAAAGACTGGCACTTCTCGCGCACAGAACCCAAACCCTAGCGAAGCCCGACAACTGTGGAATTTGGAGCAACGACGATGCCCCTGCCGGTCAGCATTCGGCAAGCCAAGAGCAGCGAGTTTGATGTCTACGCAGAGCTGTACGGACCTGACGACAAGGCTGATTTTTTCACACCAGAGGAGCGCCTGGAGCGCCGGCGTCAGCAGTTCGCCGAGATTGACGAGGACCGGCGAGTGGTATTGGTTGCGGAGGCCGACGGGAAGGTTGTTGGGGCGGTGCAATTGGTCTTCGAATCCTTCGTAGAAGGCGCGGGTATGATCAGGTCCTTGGCCGTGCGCCCATCTTACAGACGTCAAGGTATTGGCTCAAAACTAATGGACGCGGCTGAGGCATTGGCGCGAGAGCGGGGTTTGTCGGCGCTTGTGCTGCTCGTTCGTCCCGATAACGAAGCGGCCCTAGCCATGTACCAGCGCCGTGGCTACCAAGTCGTGCCACCCGAGGAACGCACCGACGAAGCCACCATGTACCAGCTAATGCGGCTGGTGCTCAAACCCCCAGAAAAGTAGAAGCGCCGGTAGCGGCTCTCCTGCCACACGCAAGAGTTGACGCCCTCGGTATGTAAGAGAAAATGAGTGGCCCTCGCGGTAGCTTGGTAATCGGCCTGTGCAAGCACTCCCTCCTCCCCCCAGAAATCCCCCCATGAGGACGCCATCGCCGGGCGCTTGTTCCTAACCGCCAGCGCGTTGTATCCTCACAAGAGCCTCCAAGACAGGCTGGAATACTGTGCGACGTTTTCGGAGGTAAGGAATGTCCCATTCACCTATTCGGCGCTGGCCCTGGAGGGGCGTCATCGAAGAATACCGAGAATTTCTCCCCGTCAGCGACGAGACGCCGGTGGTGACACTGTTAGAGGGCGGCACGCCTCTGGTGCCGAGCCGTGCCATCGGCCCGTCCTTGCCAGGGCGCCTGAGGCTGTTTTTCAAGTACGAGGGCCTCAACCCAACCGGTTCCTTCAAGGACCGGGGCATGTGCATGGCCATTTCGAAAGCCAAGGAAGCCGGGGCGCGCATTACGATGTGCGCCTCGACGGGCAACACGGCCGCCTCAGCCGCCGCGTACTCATCCGCCGCTGGCATGGCGTCAGTGGTGATGATACCGGCCGGGTATGTGGCGCTTGGCAAACTCAGCCAGGCCCTGGCCTACGGTGCACGGACGCTGGCGGTAGAAGGGAACTTTGATGACTGCCTGCGGTGCGTGCGGGAAATCTGCGAGGCTTACCCCGTGGCCCTAGTGAACTCCCTAAACCCCTACCGCATGGACGGTCAAAAGACGGCGGCCTTTGAGGTGTGTGAGGCGTTGGGCGGGCCACCGGATTTTCATGCCTTGCCGGTTGGAAACGCCGGTAACATCACAGCATATTGGTGGGGGTATCGGCATTGGCGGGACGCAGGCCTGGTGGCCAGCACGCCCGTAATGCTGGGCTTTCAGGCAGCCGGCGCCGCCCCCATCGTCCTGGGTCACCCCATCGAGAAGCCCGAAACCTGCGCCACAGCCATCCGGATTGGCAATCCGGCGCGTTGGAAGGATGCGGTCGCCGCTGCCCAAGAGTCAGGCGGCCTAATCGCCTCGGTCACCGATGAGGAAATCCTGGCGGCATATTCGGACCTCGCGCGGCTCGAGGGTCTCTTCTGTGAGCCAGCGTCCGCGGCAGGCGTGGCCGGCGTCCGCAAGCTCGCCAAGGAAGGCTTCTTCGGCGATGTGCCGGCGACGGTCGTGTGCACACTGACAGGTCACGGCCTCAAAGACCCCGACCGAGCTATCGCCCTCGCCCAGCAGCCAGAAACCGTGCCGGCTGATACCGAATTCATCGTGGACCTGCTGGGACTGCGCTGACGGCCCGCGGGTCCAGGTGGCCGCAGAGGGAGGACAAGGGTCTTTCTTCGGCCAAAGCTATCGGCCCGCCGCCGCGTCGGCTAGGAGCAGGCGCGGGAGCTAGGAATAGATACTCACACAAATCTCGACCTGGGGATTGTCCGCGGGCAGGCTCGCGGCGTTCACCAGACAACCGTTAGGTGGTGCAAGACGGCAATTCTCGCCGGGCCGAAGCATCATATAAGGGCACCGGCGCCTGAGAAGAGCCGTGCCCAGGCAAGGAGCGACGTGAGATGCAGAGGTTTTTCGCAGGGACTGTACTAGTGCTTGTTGCCGGCGCAGCCGCAATGGTGGGCGGCTGTGGAGGCGGTGGACGGACGGCCGGTCTGGGCGTCCGGTACGTGGTATTTGAGACTGACCGGCCAGGAGGCGTCGGGAACAAAGATGTAATGCTCTTCGATCGAGTGACGGGCCAGCTTGACACGCTGGCCGCCATGAACTCCACTGCTGATGACGTCCATCCCTCAATTTCCTCTGACGGCCGCTACATCGCTTTTGCTTCGAACCGGGTGTCAGGCGCGGGCTACAACATCTACGTCTTCGACCGACAAAACGCTACTTTCGTGCCGACGCCGGGCCTTAACAGTTCCAGCGATGATGACTGGCCCGACATAAGCGCCGACGGTTTATACGTGGCCTTTCAGTCCAATCGTCCGGGCGCAGGCGGTTGGGACGTGTATCTGTATGACTTGGCGCTTCAAGCCCTCGTCAACTTGGGCACCATTAACACCTCCGCCGACGAGCTGCGGCCTTCGGCAAGCGAGGATGCAGCCTGGATAGCTTTTCAAACCGACCGCTATCCGACGACGGCTCCCGACATTCTTCTCTATGACCGTGGGCTGAACGTGCTTTACAGCTTGCCAATCAACACTTCTGGCGTCGAGCGCGATCCGGACCTGTCAGCCAGCGGGCGGTTTCTGGTGTATGTGGTCCAGGGCGGACCGGGTGGCGCTTATTTCGACCTCGAACTGTACGACCGCCAGGAAGGTACCATTACCCAGCCGCCGGGCCTCAACATCGCCAACAGCAACGAGGACCTGCCATCCATGAGCTTCGACGCCTGGTGGATAGCCTTCACGTCCGACCGGCCTGGCGGTGTAGGCGGCACCGACGTGTATCTGTACGACCGCGCTGCCCAGGCGGTGGTGCAGCCAGCCGGGCTAAACGCGGCAACCTCCGACACCTCGCCAGGCCTGGATTGATGGCAGAGTAAATTTTCGGGGAGGGCGAAGACATGCGCCATCCAGTGGCCATAGCATTTGCGATGCTAGTGGCCAGCGGGGCTGCGGGCCAGGAGGCGCCCGGCCCCTTCGCCCCCGACGCTCACACCGTACTCCTCTACCACTTCGACGAGGGCACCGGCACACTGGCCCACGACGCTAGCGGACATGGTCAAGACGGAGTAATTCAGGGTGCGCAGTGGGCAAAGGGAAGATTTGGTACAGCCCTGTGGTTCGACGGAAAGGACGACTGCGTCTTCTTGGCCGATCCGAAGGCGTTGCGCGGACTTAAGCAAATAACGGTTGAGTGCTGGTTCAACCAGGAGGAGACGGCGGGCCGGCGATTTCTAGTCGGGCATGACGTAGGCTTCCATTTCGAAGTAGACGACGGCATGGGCACGTCAATATCGCTTTACAATCAGGGCGGTGGCGTGCCTAACGCAGAAGGAAAGGCACACCAGCAGGTCTTTCTTCCTGGGCGCGTGATTCGCAGCGGCCGCTGGCATCACCTGGCGATCACTTACGACGGCCGCCTGGTCAGCCATTTTCTCGACGGCGTGCTACGGGGACGGCTAGAGGGGCCGCGCGATTTTTCCCTGGGAGCTCCATCGCGCGGGCTTTGGATAGGCTGCTACGTTGGCATGGACTTTTGGTACAGTGGCCTCATTGACGAGGTGCGCGTGTCGGATTGCGTCCGCTACGACCCCGAGGGCAAGCTCCAACCAGGAGGGAAGGTCTACGAGATGCCCCCCACCGCGGCGCCCCTTCGCCCACCCCCAGCGGTGCGCCAGCCAGCCCGAACGGGCCTGGCAACATTATCCATCACCCTCCGGCCCCTTTACGGCGGCCCCGCGCAAGGATGGGTATGTTTCAAGGGGCCTGGAAAGCCCGCTGCAGTCGTCGGGCGGTACGAGGTGAGGCCTGAAAGCGGCAAGACGGCTGAGATTGAGGTGGATGTGTCGGATGAGTACGTGGGCGAAGGGACGTATATAGTGGATCTCGTGCCGGAGGGCGGCGGGTACTTTGCGGTGACGTCTGCGCGGCTGGTGGCGGCGGGAAAAGAAGTGGCGGCCTGGGCAGGCGAAGTGCGGTCGCGGCGGACCTTCACTCCGCCAGTCCTGGTGGCGCTACGCGCGGGGCCAGAAAAATCTTCGCGGGACGGCGGGCGGCTATTGTTCTTGCCAGACCAGGTAGACTGGGCGCGCGGCGGCCTGGAGCTGGAGGGCGGCGAAGAGGGCCAGCCGCCCCTGATTCTCGGCGACGGTCAGGCCGAATGGTGGTTCTGTGTGCCAACGGCACAAACTTACCGCGTCTATATGCGCTACGCTGCCTCCACGCCGCGGCCCTGTGACATCGTCATAGATGGCGACGACCTTAACGAGTATGACATGTGCGCTCTCAACTCAACGGGCAGGGAGACCGCCCGGGACGCCTTCTGGGAATATCAGGGCAGCGTACACCTCACGCCAGGCCCTCACTGGCTGCGCGTCCAAGACGTGCTTCCGGCCATCGTCGCGCTTCGTTTCGAACCTACGGCGACGATGCCGCCACGGAAGGTGGCTTGGGGCCGACACCCAGTTCCGGCGCCCGAGGCCCTTGCTGACTGCGGCCCCTGGAAGGCAAGAACGGAGTTCGGGAAGGCCACCGGTTCAGCAGCAAAAATTAGCGACAAGACCGGCCGGGGCATCCAGTTCCGAGCAACTTTCGCCAACAACGACCCAGCAGACCTCTGGGCGGGCGACTGCGTGCGTCTCGGGTGCCCCGTCAAATGGGACTTGGAGCCGTATGGGCGGCTGCGGTTCGTCTTCCGAGGTGAGGGGAGCGGGCACGTCATTGCGCTTTGGCTCGTGGACGCCAAGGGCGATGAGAAACTTCTCTGGCGGCACAGGGACACGACGCCAGAAGGCACCGAGGTCCGTGTTCCCCTGAACTTCGAGGGCAATGACGTTTTCGATCCGGGGCGTGTCGTGGCCGTGTGTGTGGAACTCGACGAGGGCAACGTGGCCACGGGCGGCAAGATGAACGTGTCCTTGCTCAACCCCGTTTTTGACCGAAGAGACCTCTTGCTTGAGCCAGAGGGCTATCGAGAAAGGCTTTCGGAAGGTCTCGAAGCAGCTAGAGCACTCCTGAAGCGGCTAGGTGGTCGCCAGGTCACCCTTCTCTCGCCGGGCTTTCGGCCCTGGACGAAACCGATAGTTCCAGAGGAGCATCCTCTTTACGCTACCACGGAGCCAAAGCCGGTGACGCGAGCCGTGCTGGGCTATGGGCTTCATTTTACCGGCGCCCGCAGCATTGACGAGCAAACGCTAAGGAACTTTCACGAGTACTATGATTTCGGTGACATCTGCTGGCCGCACATAGGCATCCTTCCCCAGCGGCGCGATTTTTCCAGCGATGAGGACTACCGGAGGGCCTTGCAGCATCTTGAGCAGCGTCTGGAGGACGTGCGGCGACGGGGGCTTATAGTGTGGGACATCTGGGGCTACGTGCCCCACGACGAGGCCGGGCCGACGCCTCGCGTAGCGCCGGAACATCACGAAATCCTGCTGCGTGTCCTCGGCGAGCGCTTTCTGGGCTACGATAATGGGGAGCAGGACGGGCGGTATATCGGGTCTTACGCAGACCGCGACCCCATAACAAATCGGCGCGAGGGCTGGGAATGCTTTGTGCGCTGGGATGAAGGCATTTGCAACGATAGCATGAACTACATGAACGCAACGGGGTCGCTCAACTTCTCCCATTACTACGGGGAGCGAGGCTGCCGCACTCTAGGCCTCGAGACTGCCCAGGGTCTGCCCAGTGATACGCTCATGTTTGCCTTTTTGCGCGGAGCGGCCAAGCAGTATGGGCGGCTCACCACCCAGGCCACCTCGATATGGAACCGTTTCGGGTACAACATGTACCACGACAGACGCACGGAAGGGCCTGGAGGGTACGGCTTTGGACCGCACAAGGGCTGCTCTCTTAGTCTGCACAGACGACTGTTTTTCCAGAGCTACACGGGCGGCGACAGCATCGTAGGTACGGAGACAGCTCAGTTTACCGCTGATACGCTTGAAAACGGAGCACCGGAGCTGAGCCCTCTTGGGCGCCAGCACCTAGAGATACGCGAGTGGGTCCGGCAGCACCCAGACCGAGGCGTCATGTATACCCCCGTGGCCTTCATGCTGGACTTCTACAACGGTTGGAACCCGCCGCGCCACCTCTACCGAGGGGATAAATACAAAATCTGGGGCAAGCTCCCCTATGAGAAGGGTGACTATCTAATTGACGCGGTTTTCCGAATGGTGTGGCCGGGCTACGAGGACTGCAGCTACCTGCGCAACGAGCGCGGATTCGTCACACCCACGCCCTACGGGGACATTTTTGACGTGGTTACTAACCGCTGCCACCCAATGGTGCTGCAACAGTACACCGCCGTGATGCTGCTGGGGGACGTGGAGCTCAGCGAGGAGGTGGCAGAGAGGCTTGAGAGATTCGTGCAGGAGGGCGGGGACCTTCTGCTCGACGCACGAAACGCTAAGCAGCTACCACCAGCCTTTACCGGTCTACAACTGGGCGGGTCGGGGAGCGCCTGTGTCACGGCGCGGGTCGGAACAAACCAGGTGTGGGCCGAGCAGCCTTACACCTACGTGGAAGCGACCGTGGATAACGCGGCCGTAGTGCTCATCAACGAACACGGTAAGCCCGTGCTGACTGTGAAGGAGTTTGGGAAGGGACGTGTGGTAGTTTGTTTAGCCGACTACTGGATGACCGACGCCCTGACGTATGCCAACCCTGAGCTTATCAATATGGAGCCACCCTACAGGCTCCTCAAAGGCGTGGAAGCGGTTTTGGATGAGTACTTTGCCTCTTTCAGCCCCGTGATCATCGAGCCAGGGGGCCTGAACGTTCGAGTGAACTGCTACGCGGATAATCCGGAGCGGCTACTTATATCGCTAACCAATAACGAACTTTTCTCCGATTGGGAAGGCACGATGCGGCTGCGGCAAGGCACCATGGCTGCTGTACGGGACCTGCGGAAGGAGCGCAGCCTAACCGCGGGCAAGAGCCTGTCTATCACCGTGCCCGCCGGGGACGTAGTGCTGCTGGACGTAAGGATACGCCAGCCCTAGCGAGGGACAAAATAGCAGCTCTGGGCAGGCAAGGCTACCGGTCGCCACCGCTGTTGCGCTCCAGGAACAGCTTCATGGAGCAAAACTTGCCGCACATCGTGCAGACGTCGGGGTCGTGAGACGGGCGCTCGCCGCGAAGGCGGTAGACTTTCCCAGGGTCCAGGGCGAGTTCGGCTTGCGCCTGCCAGTCGCGGCGGGCACGGGCCGAGGACATGCGGCGGTCCCAGTCGGCGGCACCGGGCAGGCCGCGGGCAACGTCAGCAGCATGAGCAGCGATGCGGGAGGCAATGACGCCCTCAACGACATCGTCCACGTCGGGAAGACCGAGATGCTCGGCGGGCGTGACGTAACATAGGAAATCGGCGCCAGCGAGGGCACAGACGGCGCCGCCAATGGCGGCCGTGATGTGATCGTAGCCGGGTGCCACGTCGGTGACGAGGGGGCCAAGAACGTAGAAGGGCGCCTCGTAGCAAAGGCGCTTCATCAGGCGCACGTTGGCCTCGATTTGGTTGAGGGGCATGTGGCCTGGCCCTTCGACGAACACCTGGACGCCCGCCGCCCGTGCGCGCAGCACCAGCTCGCCGAGAACCATGGTTTCATGTAGCTGAGCAGCATCGGAGGCGTCGGATATTGCACCGGGCCGGAGAGCATCGCCAAGACTGATGGCAACGCGGTGGCGGCGGCAGATGTCCAGAAGGTCGTCATAGTGCTCATAGAGCGGATTCTCGGCGTCGTTGGTGAGCATCCAGTGGGCGAGGAGGGCGCCGCCACGGCTGACTATTCCACAGGTGCGTCCATGGCGCCGTACCAGCTCTACGCCCTCACGGGTGATGCCGCAGTGAAGGGTCATGAAGTCAACCCCGTCGGCGGCATGTCGCTCGATGACGTCGAAGAGCAGCCCAACGGGTATGCGGCCGAAGTCACCATAGCGGCGGTCGGCTTCCTCGGCAGCTTGATAGATGGGGACGGTGCCGAGAGGGATGGGGCAGGCTTCGCGAATAGCACGGCGGATGGCGTCGAGGTCGCCGCCGGTGCTGAGATCCATGACCGTATCGGCACCTACGGCCACGGCGGCCCTCAGCTTGCGCAGCTCGCGGTCAAGCTCGGGATAGTCCGGGGAGGTGCCAATGTTGGCATTGACTTTGACGCGCAGGCCGTGTCCGATGCCTAGGGGGGCCACGCTGCCGCCAGCGCGGCCGAGGATAACGGTCCGGCCCGCTGCTACGTCGGCCCGCAACTTATCCTCACTCACACCTTCGGCCTGCGCCACCGCCGCGAAGGTGGCAGCATCTATCAAGGTATCCGCATCTTTGAGTTGTATTTCCATGTTCACCGATCCCTTCCGCACTCGCCGGGGCACTGGACGGTTTCGTTTTTCGCGCCGCTGTGAAACGCGACTGAGTAGATGGATTATAACGTCTAGGCTGGGGTCTGTCGCGTGCCGGCAAGTGGCTCGACGTGTTTGGTCGGGCAGCCTTTGGTCGCGAAGAAGGCTCCAGCGGTCTATGGGGGCCGCCAAGCCCACGCCTAACAGCCAGGCTGGACAGAAGAGGCCCCTCCGCAGCAAAAGCAATGGACGACGATTTCCCAGGCCGGGGTTCCGTAGTGGAGGCGTTTATGCTAAAATGAGGGCCGTCGGTAGCACGCGGAAGCAGTCCGAGCCGATGCAAAGACTGGAACTTCTGGACGAACCGGGCGGGCCGTCCCTACCGAGTTTGCCGCCGGCGCCGTCGGCGGCGTGTGAGCTAATTGCCTGTACCGCCACGGCGGCAGCCTACGCCGGTGCGTCGGCGGTCTCCTATCCCCAACTGCTTTGTTCCTCAGGCGCGGCCTTCATGCTCACTGTCTCGCCAAACGGCTTTCGCCACTGTGATGCGATGGCCAACCGGTGGCGGTTCTTGCCATCCTGTCTGGCCGAGGCAGGGTTCGACAAAGCCAGCGTTCTCGCGGGGCCAAGGGATTTGATGGAGCTGGCGCGGGAGGAGTTGGAGGCCAACCGCCCCCTAGTGGTGGCCGGGTGCTTTCCGGAAGCCCCGTGGCGGGCTGGGCTGGTAGTCGGGTTGGCAGGACGAATGCATTGGGCGGTGATGGACTCAGCCGGCCGGGTGCATCGGCTGGCCCCACGGGCGTCACTAGTGGTGGCAACCGGACAGCCAACTGAACCGACGAAGCCTCCGCTGCAGCACGTCCTTCGCCGGTGCTTCTGGTGCTGGGAGGGCGTGGAGGAAGACGAAGGCGCGGCGGCATGGCGTACGTGGCTGATGCACCTTGGCTCAGAGCCGCCGGCAGACCGAGCGGAAGCGGCCTCGCAGGCGGCAGCTCATGAATGCCTTTACGAAACGCTGCTGGACGGCCGCGCCAACGCAGCAGCCTGGCTAGCCGATTTGGCCCTAGAGGCCGAGGGATTGGCGGCGGAGTGGCTAATGGAAGCGTCAGATGCCCTCGGACAGATGGTTAGCCTGCTAGAAAGCCGCGAGCCAGCACCGCATCAGCCAGAGGTTCGGCAGTGCTTCACCGATTCGTCCTGGCGGGCCTACTTGGTCGGGCTGCTGGCCGAGGCAGCGGAATTAGACCTGCAGGCCTGCCGCGCTCTATCCAACGCGCTGGACGGCGATTATCCCCCTAACGAACTCTGACGAAGGGTTGCGCGCCACGCTGTAGAAGCTCCCCGGACAGGAGGGAACTACGATGAGGCTTGTTTGGGCAACCCTGGGCTTGTTTGTTGTCGCCGGAGTGTCCATGGCATGGGGTGAAGAGTTTCGCGAGTACTGGGAGTTTCGCTACCTTTCGGCGCTGCCGGGAGGCGGGTTTGGTGTGACGCCTCAAGGGCGGGTGGGCTTTGACGGCGCCATCCAGCTTAATGTGCCGGTGGCATATACGCCCTGTCAGGGCAACTACGTGGCGGGCTACTGGTCGGCGTCCACTGAACCCCGCGAGATACACGTCGGCAGCGAGGGGGCCGAGATAAACGGAACGGGACTCGTCGCGGCAGGGTTCGGCAAGCCCGAGCGGGGCATTTTCGTTGCCAACATGGTCACGTCGAGGCGCGGCGAGTCGGCCTACAACGCCCAAGTGCAACTGACGTCCGACAACTTCGACAAGCCGGCCTTTGCAATCGGGGTGGTGGACTGGAGCGGCCGCCGCGACCGCTACACCAATCTAATCGGTAGAGGCGGAGACTGTCGGAGCTTCTACGGAGTGGCCACCGGCCGGCTTGGCTCCGACCGAAATTTCGTCTACCTGACGCTCGGATTTGGCAATGGGCGATTCAACAACTCGCTATTTGGCGGGGTGTCATGGCCGGCAAGCGATAGGTTGACGGTCTTCGGAGAGTACGATGGGTTCAATGTCAACGCCGGGGTGGCCTATAGCCACCGGTCTCGGTTTGACCGGGGCCGGTGGAATGTCGTGCTGACGGGGGCTGTGGTTGACATGAACCGCCCAGAGGTCGGCGCCTGCTTGACCTATGCGCCCGAGTATTAGCGAAGACGCGGTCGAGGGGAAAGAAGCCGGGCGCCGCGGGAGATAGCCCAATGTGGCAAGCTGCCTTTTCCGTGGCCCTGAAGGTGCTGGCGGCCATAGGAGGCTGGGTGCTGCTTTCCGGCCTCGCGCACGCCGGTGCGGTGACAGCGGCGATTCCGAACCCACGGTTTCGGCGAGCGCTGCTCGTCGGGTTTCTGGTCGTACCCTCGGTGGCAGGCATCTTCTTTCTGGCCGGAGCCTTCCAGGAGCATGCCGCGTTGCAGAAGGTGGCAGGAGTGTTGGCCGCCGTGCCGATAGCAGGCATCAACCTAGTTATACTGAAGCTGCTTTACCGCACCACCTGGGTGAAGGCCTTGGTGGCCCTACTGGCCACCGCTTTGTACGTTTTTCTCGCCGGCACGGCGGCGAGCCGCGTCATGGGAATGTTCGGATAGCCGCGCAGGCAGTCGGCGAAGGATAGGAACGAGAACCGGCGCGGCGATGCTGCGCAGGCAGACTCGCGGCCCCGCGCCAAGCCCCTTAGGTAAATTCCCCAGCGACGCGCGAACCGCCGGCCACGACGGGCAGTTGGAGCTGGAAGGGCCGCAATTTGCTCTGACAGGGCATGCCAGGGGCGAACCATGCAACGCGGGCGCGCGGGCGAAAAATGCTTGCTGCCGTAGTGACGAGGCGTGACGGGTCGTCACCTGCCTGGCAGATAGGGCCAGGCTTTGAGCAGTCCTCCAAGACGGCGCGAGCTCCTTCCAGCGTGTGCGGTTTCTCGGCAGTGAGGCGGGCCAGCTTTTCGTACCGCTGCTGGCTGTTGGCCATCTCGGCCTCGGAATGACTGTGGAGGACAGAAAGTTCGGGCGTGACGAAATGGTTGGTAGCAAAGACCACGCCCTCCACAGGCTCACGCACAGCCATCTTGTAAACACTGCGCTCCACGCACACCACGCGGTCCTCGTCGGCAACCAGAAGGTTGAAGGGTGCACAGTTGAATTGGGCGTCGCGCAGGAACTCCAGGGCTTCATCGAAGGTGCGGCACCGCTGGAGCAGAAGCCTGGGCACGCAGCGGGAAGGAATCCCGTCATCGCGCCATTCATCGGTCTCCACGGCTGCATTGGCACAGCCAAGTCCCCATTCGTTGACGCCGCCGGAACACCAGACCGTTCCGGGGACGGTGAGCATGAGCGCCTGAGCTTTGCCGGGGACGTCTATGACCACCATCGCGCGGCGGTCGGTGCGGCCGGCAGGGATGTCGGTGGTCTTGGCGAGCAGCGGGCCGCCGGGGGCATCGGCGAAGCCTACCAGCGAACAGCCGGCCCGCTTGACCTCGGGCAGGACATTGAACTTGAGCACGTGCTCCCGCGGCAGGCCGGCACCATCCGCCAAGCCCTCCATCTCGGCCAGCAGCTCCGGGGCCAAGCGCTCGAAATTGGCCCGCATCAGGGCCAGACGGTCTTCGTAAGGCGGCCCTTCGTACTTGCCGGGTATGCCCGCCTCGGCCACCAGCTCGGCCATGACGCTTGCGAAAGCCTCCCCTACCTGCAGGCCCACTTGATAGTGCTCACCGTAAGCCTTAGCGAAAAAACCTTTCTCACCAGCCATTCTTGTATCACCTTTGCCTTCCCACCGCTCCAGGACGCCTGGCCTAGGGCATCACCATCGCCTTCACTGCCGAGCCGGCGCGGACGGCGTCCAGGGCGGCCGCTATTTCCTCCAAAGGGAAGCGGTGACTTATCAGAGGCAGCACCTTCACGCGGCCAGCCGCGAGCACTTGCCGAGCGCGACTGTCCGTCAGAGGGTTGGTGAAGGCGCCGCGTATTGTGATTTCGTTATGATAAACGTCGAAGGGGCGCAAAGGGATTTCGAGGCTCGGCTGCTGCACACCGAAGAACAAAACAGTGCCGCCGCGGCGGGGCAAGCCAAGGGCGACACGGGCGGCAGCCTCATGGCCAGAAGCCTCGATGACCACTTGCGGGCCGCCAGCGGTGGCTTCGTCAATCCGGCGCCGGAGGTCCTCCAAGCAAAGGCCCGAGGGGTCAATCACAACGTCGGCGCCCAAACTGCAAGCAAGGTCGCGCTTCGCCTGGAGGGGTTCGACCACGACGAGGGGCGCGGCGCCGCTATGACGGGCAAGCTGCAGGAGTATCAGCCCGATGCTGCCGCCGCCGAGGATGACGGTTGGGTCGCCGGCGGTAATCCCTGCCAGGTCAAGGCCGTGGACGCAGCAGGAGACGGGCTCCATCATGGCGGCGGCCTCGGGCGCCAGGTGGGAAGGCATGACGAGCACCTGGCGGGCAGGCGCTGCCAGATACTCAGCAAAACCTCCAGGCAAGGCCACGCCGATTGCCCTCATACTGGGGCAGAGACGCGGGCGGCCGCGTAGGCACCAGTAGCACGTGCCGCAGGACACGTTGGGATTGACGGCAACGAGGTCGCCCACAGTACAGTTGTCCACCTGCCGCCCAACGGCCTCTACCCTGCCGGAGACCTCGTGGCCCGCAATGAGGGGATAAGACTCGGCAAGAAACTCTCCGGCCTGGATGCGCAGGTCCGTACCGCAGACCCCACAGGCTAATACGCGTATCAAGACTTCGCCGGCGCCGATGGAGGGCTCCGGCACTTCTTCGACCGTCACGGTATGGTCTTCGTGAAACAGGGCTGCCTTCAGCCGTGGTCACCTCCGAAGTGAATTTCGCCCCTGGCTCGCTGGCTCCTGCAGGAACCCCCTGCGCCATCCAGGAATCTAACCCCTGAGGCCGAAGGAAAAGGTGGAGAAGGAGGCTATCCTCCGGGAGGCAAAGCAGATGGATGCGATAGACAGGCGTCAAAGGTTAGCAGCGCGCGCAGCCTGGGGCATCGTGGCGGTGGGCGCCCTGGTTTTCCTGCTAAGCGTGGTGCTTGCCCAGGGGAATAGCGCCAAGCTGCACCCCCTAGGCGTGCGCGTGGTAGCGCCGGCGGCCTTTCTTGTTGACAGCCCTGGCGCCGTCTCAATCGTGGCCACGGACCACGCCCAGCGCAGGCCAGCGGAGGGTGTGAGCGTCGTCGTTCGCCTGGCCTCAACAAACGGCACCCAGGGCGCCGAGCTGGTGCGCGGCAAGACAAACCACCAGGGCACCCTGGACGCCCGCTTCCGTGTACCAGACCTGCAGCCGGGGAACTATGAGCTTCATGTGGAGGCCACGGCAGGCGGCTTCATGGAGCATCTGGTCCAGCCGGTGGAGCTTCGGCGCCAGTGGAGCATCCTCTTGGTAACCGACAAGCCTCTATATCAGCCCAACCAGGTCATCCATATGCGGGCTCTGGTCACACGCCGGCCGGACGTCAAACCCGTAGCCAAAACGGACGTAACCTTCGAGGTGCGCGACTCCAAGGGCAACAAGGTCTTCAAGAAGGTAGTGACCACCAACGAGTTCGGAGCAGCATGGGCGGACTTCCAACTGGCCGACGAGATAAATATGGGGGAGTACCAGTGCAAGGCCATCGCGGGCGACGCCGAGGCACAAAAGGCCGTCACCGTGAAGCGCTACGTGCTGCCGAAGTTTCGTGTTTCAGTCACAACGGACCGTGACTTCTACCTGCCAGCCACCAAGCTATCGGGAAACGTAGCAGCGGCCTACTTCTTCGGCAAGCCCGTCGCCGGCGGCAAGGTCGTCGTCAACGCCAGGACCTTCGATGTCGGGTACAGCAAGATAGCACAAGTCGAGGGAAAGACGAACTCGGAGGGAGCCTTCAGCTTCTCGATAGACTTGCCGTCCCACTTCGTAGGCCAGCCTTTCGAGCAGGGCAAGGCCTTCGTAGAACTGGAAGTAGCCGTGACCGACACAGCCGACCATACGGAGAAGACAACCCTCAGTCGGCCGGTGGTGGCTCAGGAACTGCAGATACACGCCATACCGGAAAGCGGCAAGCTAGTGCCCAACGTGGCTAACAATGTGTGGGTTTTAGTGACCGAGCCGTCAGGGAAGCCCGTACGGGCAAAGGTGCGACTGGACAACGCGACGGCTGACGAGCCATGGTCGGTGGAGTGGCGGCGACAGACGGTGGACACCGACGAGTTGGGCATCGCCCAGGTGACAATCACGCCGAAGCTTGCGCCTGAGGCGGCGGCTGCCTTGAGCGCGGGTGTCGAGGAGCCGGGCGAGGAACTTTTCGCCGGGCCAAGGGGGCGCAGGATGCTCATGGTGGAGCCTGACGTGGTCTCGCCCGACGAAGGAATGCCAGCAAGCGGCCCCATTCACTTGTCCCTGGCCGCCCGCTCGCCCTCCGGACAGGTCTCGCGGGCGACGGCGAATCTTGCGACGAGCATGGCAACCGACAATGAGTCAATCCTGCTGCGGGCGGATAAGGCCCTGGCCCGCGTCGGCGATACCCTGCGGCTCACCGCGCTGACCTCAGTGACCACGGGCTACGTGTACTTCGACGTCATCAAGGACCGACAGACGATGCTGACGTCCGCTGGTGATGTGCGCGGGGGACGAGCTGAAACCGAAATCACCCTGGGGCCGGAGCTGGCGGGCACTGTTTACGTCAGCGCGTACAGGATTACCCGTCGGGGCAACGTCGTGCGCGACACCCGGCCGATAATCGTTGACCCCGCAACGGACCTGCGCATAGGCGTCCGGGCATCACGCGATGTCTACAGACCAGGAGAGCCAGCAAGGGTGGATTTCGAGGTCCGGACCGCTGCCGGACAGCCTGCCCAAGCGGCCCTGGGTGTGTCTGTGGTGGACGAGAGCGTCTTCGCGCTCCAGGAGATGCAGCCGGGGCTGGAGCGGGTCTATGCGTACCTGGAAGAGCAGTTGCGGAAACCGCGGTACGAAATCCACGGCCTGGAGCTTCCAGTCATCATCGCCAAGCCCTTGCCGGCAGCGGAAGAGAGGGCGCAGCGGGCAGCCCAAGTAATGCTGGCATCGGCGGACTTGGGCGAGCTGAAGCTAAACACCCAAGACTCCTACATGAAGCGGCTGGAGGCAGCCAAGGCGGATTGGGTGAAGAAGATGTTGCCGAAGTTGGTGGTGGTGCGCAGAGCCATCGAACAATACTCGGCCAAGTACGGTGAGCCACCAACGGTCAAAGAGGGTGCCAAGCCCCTCCTCGAGGGACGGTATCTCAAGCCCGAAGACCTCAAGGACCTGTGGGGGCGAGAAATGCGGCTTGTGCCCACCTGGTCGGGAATGGACCGGCTATACGGCGTGGCACTTCTATCGGCTGGGCCGGACGGAAGCTTTGACACGGAAGATGACGTGCTCGTTGTGGAGCCTGAAGGCAGACAGCGCCCCAGGTTCCCGCTAGTAGAAGCTGCCCGGGCGGTAAAGGCGGGCGAGATGTTGGCAGAGGGTGAGGCCATGGAGTTTGCCGCGCCACAGGCCGCCATGATGGGCGCGGGCGGTGGTGCGCCAGAGGCCAAACCGGTGCGGGTGCGCGAATACTTCCCCGAGACCCTCCTGTTCCGCCCCGACCTGATTACCGACGAGTCTGGACACGCGAGCCTGGAGTTTAAAATGGCCGACACGATAACCACCTGGCGCATGACAGCCCTAGCTAACTCGGCGGCAGGCGCGCTTGGCTCCACTGACGCGCCCCTGCGCTGTTTCCAGGACTTTTTCGTGGACTTGGACCTGCCGGTGGCGCTGACGCAGGGGGACGAGATTTTCTTACCGGTGGCTGTGTACAACTACCTCAAGGACCGGCAAACGGTGCGGTTGAAGCTCGAGACGCAACCGTGGTTCTCTCTGAGCGGCGAGGCTGAGCAGACGCTGGACCTTGCCGCCAACGAGGTCACCGTGCGCCACTTCCGCATCAAAGCCCTCAAGCTTGGCGAGCATGCCCTCACCGTCTTCGCCTACGGGACCAAGATGTCGGACGCCATCAAGCGGTCCGTGCGAGTCGAACCCGACGGCAAGCTCTTTGAAGAGGCCCGCAACGGTCGGCTCACCGGCGAGACGGAAGTTGCCATGGATATCCCAGCCAAGGCCATCGAAGGAGCGTCCAATATTCTCGTCAAGGTCTATCCGGGGGTCTTCTCGCAGGTGCTGGAGGGGCTGGACGGACTGCTGCAAATGCCCTTCGGCTGCTTTGAGCAAACCAGCTCCGTGACGTATCCCAACATTCTCGTGCTGGATTATATGAAAACCACGCGGCAGGCGACGCCAGAAATCCAGATGAAGGCCGAGGGGTTGATTAACTATGGATACCAGCGACTGGTGTCTTACGAGGTGCCCGGCGGGGGATTTAGTTGGTTCGGAGACCCGCCAGCCAACAAGCTCCTGACCGCCATGGGCCTCATGGAGTTCTACGATATGATGCAGGTGTTCCCGATTGACGAGAACGTCGTGACGCGCACACAAGCATGGCTGCTGTCTCAGCAGAACGCCGACGGATCTTGGGACGCCGACAAAAGCTACCTGCACCAAGAGACCTGGGGACGGCTGCAGAACGCCAAACTGCTGCCGACGGCCTATATCGTCTGGGCGTTGGCATCCACGGGCGAAAAGTCTGCGCAGACGAGAAACGGCTACAATTTCGTGCGGAGTCACTGGAAGGAAGGCCAAGACCCGTATCAACTAGCAACGGTGTGTAACGCCCTGGTGGCCGGCGACAATGTCTTCCACGGCGGCGACTTAGACGACGTTACGATTGAGGCCTGCGATGCGCTGGTGGCCATGGCCAAGCGCGAGGGCGAGAAAATGTGGTGGGAAAGTGAGATGACGGGCTTCACGCACTCGCGAGGCAGGGGCGCCGACCTGGAGGCTACCGGTCTGGCGGCGATTGCCTTGATAGCCTCCGGGCGCTACGCGGCCGAGGCAACTCAGGTGCTCAATTATCTGACCGAGGCCAAGGGCAGTGGTGGAACGTGGGGGTCAACGCAAGCTACGGTGTTGGCACTGAAGGCACTGCTGATGGCGCAAAAGGGTGCCGCGTCCAAGGCCTCCGGGACAGTGGAGATAGTGATAAACGACAAGCCCGTAACAACCTTCGAAATCACTCCCGACACCGCTGACGTGATGCGCGTGGCCGACTGCCGGGAGTTCGTGCGCGAAGGCGCCAACAAGGTGCGTATCTCCTTCAAGGGCCAGGGGAGCATGCTCTACCAGGTGGCCAGCAAGTACTATTTGCCCTGGGCTTTGGTACCGAAGGCTCCTGGCGAGTTGCTCGAAATCTCCGTGCACTACGACAAGTCAAAGCTGGCGGTGAACGACACCGTGAAGGCGACCGTGACGGTGAAGAATAAGGCGCCGGGTCAGACCTCAATGATTGTCGTGGACCTCGGTATTCCACCGGGCTTTGCGGTGGAGGCGGGTGACCTGGCGGAACTGGTGGATGCCAAGACCATCAACAAGTTCAACCTCACCGGCCGGCAGATTATCGTCTACCTGGAGCAGCTTGCCGCCGGGCAGGTGGTGACCTTCGACTACCGGCTGAAGGCACTGTTCCCTGTGACGGCCAAGGCGCCGGCATCGCAGGTCTACGAATACTACGACCCCGACAACCGGGCAGAGGCTGTGTCGAGCGAGATAGTCGTAAGCCAGTAAACCCTGCGGCACCAAGCCAACAGGTGGGCGGCCCTCCTCCCTATTGGAAGAGGGCCGCCCTTTTTAGGCAGGGCTGATTATCATATTCGCACAGGAAAGCCGGAAGGAGCAGGACTTGGTGGACGGTGGCAGAATCGCGCTGTGGCAACAACGTCGCCCCGGAGGCCCCTTGACCATGGCGAAACCACTCCACAAGCGAGCAGACGTGCGAAAGCAGTACCTCACGCCAGGTTTTCATTCTGACGTGGTTTGGCTCGAGGACCAACGTGACTACGCGGAAGTACTGATGGGGTGCACACGTCAGTACCTGGACGGGTGCCGCGCCGACCCTAGGTACGGCGTATTCCTGCATGAGCTGACCTACTTGAAGCCCTACATTGACACCAATCCGGGCGAAGGGGAGTACATCCGAGAGCTAATCCAGGCGGGCCGGGTCGGCACTGGCGGCGCCCACTCCCTGCCCTCGGAGACCATCATCAGTGGCGAGGCCATCGTGCGCAACATAATCCAGGGGCGGCTGTATCATGAGCGGGTGCTGGGCGACAGGCCGATGGTGCTGATGTTGTGGGACGTTTTCGGGCACGTGAGTCAGCTTCCCCAAATCGCCACCGGTACGCGATTCAAGGCGGTACTGTGGTCTAAAGACATTCGCGGCGCACGCTATTTGTGGTACCAACTGGGGCTCGACGGAACACGAATTCTGACACGCCGCGAGGGATATTGGCTGGACGACACCGGCAACATGGAAGGCGACTTGCAGGCCTTCGCAACCTTTTTGCCAGAGGCCGCGTCCCTCGGGTTGGAGGTGGACCTGCGGCTCGACTGCGTTGACTTTCGGCCGCCGCGACCGTGGGTCATTGGGCGTACACGATGGCTGGCTGGGCGGTCACCGCAAATCATCGTCTCGGGCCAGGCACATCGGCGATTCTTTGAAGAAGTCTTTCGCGCGGAGAAGCAGGGGCGTCTTTTCATTTGCATGCAGGGCCGCGACTTCGAATGGCACCACCAGGGCACGGGCGTGGCTCACATTGACCTCAAGATTGCCAACCGCCTATGTGAGAACGCGCTGGTCAATGCCGAAAAGTTCTGTACCATGGCGGCTCAGTTCGGCGCCCGCTACCCGTGGGAAGCCCTGGACAAGGCCTGGCGACACGTCCTTTTCAATCAGCACCACGATGCCATAACCGGCCCGTGCTGCGACCGCGCCTACTTCGACATATTGCTTGGCTACCGCGAGGCTCTGGAGCTCGCTAACGAGGCCCTGGACCGCGCCCTCACCTACCTCGCAGGGGGTGTGGACACGCGGCGGTCGGCGGGACGAAGCCTGGCCGCCCTCGTCATCTTCAACCCCCTCAACTGGCAGCGGACCGACCTTGTCGAGGCCGATCTTGAGCTGCCGCGGGCCGTTGAGACCTTCGCCATAGAGACTCCTGCTGGCGAAAAGGTGCCTTTCGAGGTTGCCTGGGCCGAAGGCCCCAAGGGAAAGCTGCGGCGCGCGAAGGTGCGCCTGCTGGCGACGGTGCCGGGCTTGGGCTATACGACCCTCCATGTGGTGCCATCCGATGAGCCGCTGCCGCGCGTCCAACGCATGACCGCCCCTGAAACCGTGACCGTGGAACACGAATACTATCGGGTGACCGTGTCCGCTAAGGCAGGCGGGGGGATAACGAGCCTCTACGACAAGCTCCTGAACAAAGAGCTTGTGAACGCCAGCGTCGGGCCAGCCAATGAACTCATCAGCATTGAAGAGGACATCGCCGAACACCCAGAGCCACCGTGGGAGATGATGACGAAAATCGGCGGGCGGCGCTACCACAGCCGGGATTGCCACGCCAAGCTGGAGGTCTGGCGCGGCCCCGTAACCGTGCGCGTACGCGCCTCCTCGCCCTTCAAGGACTGCAGGCGCGTGCAGGAGGTCGTGCTGATTCGCGGCCAGAGGAGGATAGAATTCACGACGGACCTGGTGGGGTACCGGGGCAAGGAGCACCTGCACGTCATCGCCTTTCCGGTTGCGGTAGCTGGAGGTGTGCCGGTCTTTGACGACCGCTTCGGGTGCGTGGTGAAACGCAAGAGCCGCGGGTACATGGACTTTCGCACATGGCAGTGGCGGAACTACTCGGACTGTGGAGCGCGGCAGTTGTACCAATGGATTGACCTATCTGGCTCAGTGAAACTGACGCTGGGAGACGGCCAGGCGGTCAACGTGGGAAGTACCGCCATGGTAATCCGGCCAGACCGAGACCTGGAGGCGGTGGCTGACAGGCTCCAGGAAGCGCTTGTGGGCAAGGGAGTGCCGTGCACAATTCTTTACGACGACTGCGAGCGACAGCGGCGGGCTGCTCTGCCGCGCGAGGATGAATGCACGCCCGTACAGACGCCCAACGAAGACCTGCCGTGGGGCACGAGCTTTCGGTTCATACTCGACGTGGGCGAGGAAAACCTCTACCTGGGCGAGTTGCTATCAAAGATGCCGGCAGCGGTCGTGGACGCGCTTAGGCAGGAGCGCAAAGGCGCAGGCGTGGCGGTCAGGCTCGTGCTGGAGCGGGATATTAAGATGGACCTATGGGAGCAGCCGACGCCCCACCCCTGGCCACCCCTGCCCACGGTCATCGTCAGCGCGGTGTCACTCGAGAAGCTGCGAGAGGCGGTGGAAAACCTCGCACGCCAGGTGGAGGCGGAGGCGCGAGCTACCCTTCCGCCTGGCGCGAACGCCGCCGACGAGCCTCTATGGGTGGACGACCACGGCGTGGCGCTGCTCAACCGTGGCACACCGCTGGCGTCGGTGGAGAATAACGATACGCTGGCGCTCATTTTCATGCACTCAGTGCGGTGGTCGAGAGCGCACTTCGATTGGGGGCCAGTGGCCGAGCACAAGACGCACCGCTTCGAATACGCCCTATATCCGCATCAGGGGGATTGGCGCGCGGGGAGGGTGCCGTGGGCGGCGTACGAGTACAACAATCGGCTGCTTTGGGTACAAGCAGAGCCTGGTCCTGGACCGATGCCGCCGGAAATGAGCTTTCTGCCCACCGAGGGGGATGCAATCGCCACGGCGCTGAAACCGGCGGGGTTCCCTTTGGCGGCCCACGAGCCGGTGGAAAGTGACCGGCCTAGCCGCATCATTGTGCGGATGTACGAGCCTACGGGATTTCAGCAGCGCGTTAGGGCCGGATGGTTTGCGGGCTTGGAGGCGGCAGAGCGGACGAACTTGCTGGAGGAGCCGGTTGGCGCGGCGCAAGTGCGAAAAGAAGGAGCGCAATTTACGCTATCGCCGTTCCGAATAGAGACCATAGCGCTCAAAGTGAAGGCGCCGGACGTAGATTTAGGGCCGGAAGAGCTAGGCCGGAGGGTGGAGCCGGGGCAGCCCGTGTACTTTGCTCACTGGCAGCACAACATGCATGCCGAACCGCTCGGGGCCTCGCCGATAGGGCTGAGCCTGCGGGGCGAGGTGCGTACAGATACGCACGTGCCCCAGGGCGGGTACACAATCAATACCGTCCACGTCGGCCTGGTGAACAACCTAACCACGCCCGTGGCAGGCAAGGTGCGCTTCGTGCTGCCCGAGGGTTGGCGGACGGTGCCCGCCGAGGTCCCCTACCGGCTCGAGCCTAGGTCAAGCGCTTCGTATCCCGTCATGCTTGCTTTCGAGTCCCCACTGCGTCGGGGCGCGGTGAAGGCCCAAGTCGAGTACGATGGACAGGTCTATGAAGCTGTGCTGGAGGTTGGGGAACCGGCGAGGCTGTCCTGGGAACTGCGGCCAACCAGGCGCGGGGCTGTGGTGACGATGATGAGCGATTATCCCCAGGACGTTAACGTAGATGCCTTCGTGATAGCTCCGCACGAACTGTGGGGAGACCTTGTGGAGGGCGCAGCCTTAGCGGAAATGCCCAGCCGGTATGAACGGCTGGTTGTGCCGGCAGGAGGGAAGGCCCGCTGGCATATCGAGGCACCGCACGAGGTAGATGCGTGGCTGACCGTCAAGCTGGCGTACCACGGCCGCGTGGAATATCGCCAAGTGAGGCTTGGTCCGGCGGCCCAGAAGAAATGAAGCAGCCGCCCATCGGGCCGGCGGCGAGCGGCAGCAGACCATAAGCAGCGTCAGGAAAGCTCAATAGCAGGGCCACGGGCGTGGCGGAGCGAAACTGACGCAAGCGCGGCGCGTGGCAGAGGCTAGGACTTGGCGCTAGCTGACCTATCCCGCCCGACAGCCTCCGCAAAAAGCGGCCCCAGGCGCTCGAAGTCGGCAACCAGGACGGGGCCAATCTTTTGATTGTGAAGGGCGGCGGCGGGGTGGTACATGGGGACGAATTTGATTCCGTCGCGCTCAAAGGCGCGACCGTGAATTTTCTGCATGGCCTCATTAATCCCCAGCAAGGTTTGTGTAGCCGGGCGACCGAGAAGACAGATGACGCGGGGTTTGAGAGCGGCGATTTGGCCGTCGAGATAGGGCCGGCAGGCAGCGACTTCGTCGGGCGTTGGCTCACGGTTGCCTGGCGGGCGACACTTGACGATATTGGTGATGTAGACCTGCTGGCGCGTGAGGCCAGCACGCCTGAGTAGGCTGTCCAGGTAGCGCCCCGCTGGACCGACGAAGGGACGGCCCTGGGCGTCTTCTTGTTCGCCGGGTCCTTCGCCGATGAACATTATGGGCGCATCAGGCGGCCCTTCGCCGGGCACGGCATTTCGCCGACCGCGCCACAGCGGGCAGAGTTGGCACTCACGCACCTCAGCAGCGATTTCCCCAAGAATCTCAGCGGCGCTCACGACACCAGGCCTCGCAAAGACGGTCTTGCCGGCTCAAGGTGCCAGACCGAGGTCCCTACAGACCCTCGCTATGGTGGCCGTGTCGGCATCGCTGGCCGGTACTAGCGGCAGCCGCAAGCCACCTACCGGAAAGCCGCAGATTTCCAGGGCGCGCTTGACACATGCAGGACTGCCAGACGGCAAGAACAGCGCGTCGAAGAGCGGCAGCAGCCGGCCGTGGATGGCAGCGGCCCTTCCTACGTCTCCGGCGAAAAATGCCTCAATCATCTCGCGCATCTGTCGGCCAGCGACGTGCGAGGCCACCGAGATTACCCCCGAGCCTCCTACTGAGAGAATCGGCAGCGTCAGGCCATCGTCGCCGCTCCAGAGCACAAAGCCCTCGGGCATCCTCGCGCAGATGTAGGCGATTTGTTTGAGGTCGCCGCTGGCCTCCTTGACGCCGACGACATTAGGCACTTCCTCGGCCAGGCGAAGCACTACCGAAGCCTCGATGTTCTTACCCGTGCGCCCTGGGACGTTGTAAAGCACGACCGGCAAGTCCGTGGCTGCGGCGCAAGCCTTGAAGTGCTGGTAAAAACCCTCGGCGGAGGGTTTATTGTAATAAGGCCCGACGAGAAGAACGCCATCTACGCCGGTATCGGCGGCAGCGCGCGTCAGCTCGACGGAAGCAGCAGTGTTGTTGTTTCCCGTGCCGGCAAGGACAGGAGCAGTGCCCGCAGCCTCCTTGACGACACGGAAAAGCTGCAGCTTCTCCTCCTTAGTCAGGGTGGGCGATTCGCCTGTAGTACCCGAAACCAGGAGGCCATCGGAACCCTCGTCGAGGAGTCTGCGGGCCAGCTCGGCGGCGCGGTCGAAGTCCACAGCGCCGTCTGGTCCAAATGGCGTGACCATGGCCGTGATGAGACTGCCAAGAGCTGGTTTTTTCAATGCCAAGACCTCCGTAAGTCGCTTTTCCTAATCTACGTTCGCTGTCTGCGCTCCTGTTCCTCCCGCAGTGTGGTCCGTGAAGTGCTCAGCCGCCAAAGATGCAAGCTGCTCAGAATGGAAGAAGATATACCGATAGCTACTCGTCAACAGACGAAAGGACCGCGCGCCCAGGGCCGTCAAAGTGCAGCCGCAAGGCACAGCTTCGTCCTTCGGCAGCGAAGGCTGGCCAGGTAGGAATCTGGAAGCAAAAGAGGAATTGTACAGAAAACGAAGGCTGGAGGGAGAAAGAGATGCGGGTGCTGGCCGTCGGCGCCAACCCAGACGACATTGAGTTGCAATGCGCCGGCACGCTGCTAAAGTGCAAGCAGCGGGGGGACGAGGTCGTCATTTGCGTATCAACAAACGGCAGCATGGGTCACTATGAGATACAGTCGCCACACTTGGCCTGCATCCGCCGGCGCGAGGCCCGACAGTCGGCAAGCATTCTTGGGGCCGAGATTATCCTCCTGGATATGCCCGACGCGGGCCCTTATCCAGAGAAAAAACAACGCGACATCTACGTGGAAGTCATCCGGCGAGCCAACCCCGACCTCATTCTGACCCATTACCCCAACGACTACATGACCGACCACTACTACACGTCGCAAAACGTTCTCGACGCCAGCTTCTGGTGCAGCGTGCCGCTTTATCCCACCGAAACACCCGGAATTGACCACGTGCCGGCAGTTTATTTCTTCGAGCCCGTCGGAGGCCTGGGGGGGTTCCAGCCCACCGAGTACGTGGACATCACCGACGTCTGGGAGCAAAAGGTACAGATGCTCCTGAGCCACAAGAGCCAGGCCAGGTGGCTGGCGGAACACGACAACATTGACTACGTGGAGTTCATGGAGACTACGGCACGCTTCCGAGGCCTGCAGTGCGGCGTGAAGTACGCCGAGGCTTTCATGCCGCTGCTGCGATGGCCACGGGTGCGCCCTTACCGGCTATTGCCCTGATGGAGACGGTTGGCCAGCCAGAACACGGCCAGCCAGGCAAGGCGGAAGTGAGCCAATGGGGTGAATAGACACCTCCGGCTTTGGCCTTGTCTTGCTCCAGGACTCAGGGGCGATGGGAGCGGGACAGCAGCGGCGGCGCCCGCAAGAACGCCGGGCGGCCGGCAGCAACGCCAAGCCCTGCTCCCGCGACCACCAGGGGCAAACACGTTGTGGCGTGCCGCCGCAAGACGGGTCTGTGTGCGGTACCCCCTGCATCCCAACCGCCCACGCAAAGATACGGCCCTACCGCGCGCCCGCGTTAGTTCCCACGCGCACAGACGGCCGCGCAGCCCGAGCGGGACGGGACTTGGCAGGAAAGCAGGCATGGGTGGCAGCTACTATTCCCCGAAGGAGGTGCTCAGCCTTGGCAACGGCGTCTGAACTGCAGGACCTGTTGGCCCTCGACAACAGCTTTCCGTTCTTCAGCGTCTACCTGGACCTTGGGCCGCAGTCGAGGGCTACGCGAGCCTACGAGGTCGTGCTGCGGAAACGTTTCGCGGCTCTCGCACGCCTGGTAGAGCAAGGGACGGAGGACGAAGCTCTCTACTGGCAAGGAGTGCGGCAGGTGTGGGAGTACGTGCGCAACAGTCTGCCCGAGACTGGGCGGGGTGTCGCCATTTTCGTTGCGCCGCGCTTGTCTTTCTTCCATGCTCGCGCGGTTGGGGAACGCTTTGAGACCCAAGTCGTGCTAGACCAGGCACCCTACCTACAACCACTCGCGCACGTCGTCGAAGAGCACGAACATCATCTTGTCATCGAAGCCAGGTCAGACCAAGCCGCCATCTACATGGTTCACCTGCGCGACGAGCGCGCCGTGTCCAAGCTCGCTGAACTTGAGAGCAACGTCCCTGGTAAGACGGCCAAGGGAGGCTTCGAGGGATGGTCACAAAAGCGTTTCCAACTCCACCGGCGGGATCATGTCCTGCGGCACCTGAAGAAGGTAGCGGACGTGGCAGCCGCCCTCGACAGCCAGTACAACGCAGTCGGCGTAGTGCTGGTGGGGCAAGACCAGACAATCTCGGAGCTACAGCGAGTGCTGCCCCAGCGACTGCAGCAGAAAGTAATCGCCGTCGGAGCCGAGCCATCGGGGTTAGGTGATGGGGCACTGCTGCGCCGAGTGCTTCCACTGCTGCAGTTGGAGAAGCGCCGGGCTGAGAAGGCCACCCTGGACCGGCTAACCGAGGAGCTGGGACGAGGCGGACTGGCCGCAGCCGGCGCGGAGGCAGTGACGGCGGCCTTGGTACAGGGACGGGTGGACACTCTTTTGCTCGACCGAAACTTCCAAGCCTCGGGACGGCAGTGCACTCAGTGCTCAGCATTGATGACGCCCGAGGCCCAGGCCGGCCAGTGCCCGTACTGTGGAGGTGAGTTGGAGGAGGTGGAGCTGAGCGAAAGGCTTACAAGGCTGGCAAGAGAGCAAGGGGCCGAGGTCGAGATTATGGGGCCTGGCAGTGAGCTGGAAAGATTCGGAGGAGTGGCGGCGCTCCTGCGGTATTGACGGCGGCTGGAGGGCCTGATATAGTTAATTGCCTCTCGACAGGGGACGCTTGCCAACAAGGGGCAGGATGCGACTGGGAGGCGAGCGGTGGGCGGCCTTCCGGGGCCGGCCGCCGCCGCTTTACGCCTGCGAGGTGTGAGGACTGTGTACGCGATTGTGGAAACCGGCGGCCGCCAACACCGCGCGCAGGTCGGCCGCGTCATAAAGACGCAGAAACTCGATGCCGCCGTGGGCAGCGAGGTGGTCTTGGACCGCGTGGTAGCCGTCCATGACGGCTCCAAGCTATGCGTTGGCACGCCCTACGTCGCAGGGGCGGCCGTTCGCGGGCGCGTAATCCAGCAAGGCAGCGACCCGAAAATACGCGTGTTCAAGTACAAGCCTAAGAAGCACTACCGGCGCACCTACGGCCACAGACAACCCTTTACTGTCGTGGAAATCACGAGCATCGAGCAGGGACAGGCCGCCTAGAGGCATTGCCGCGGACGCGCGGCGCAACAGGGTGAGAAGCTATGGCGCACAAAAAAGGCATGGGGAGTACCAAGAACGGTCGGGATAGCCGGTCAAAGCGTTTGGGCGTGAAGCGCTACGAAGGCCAGGCTGTCTCGGCAGGTACGATTCTCATTCGACAGCGCGGCACGCGGGTGTTGCCCGGCCGATTTGTCGGGCGGGGCGGTGACGACACGCTGTTCGCCCTGAGGGATGGCGTGGTAAGGTTCGACCGTTCAGCAGGGGACCGGCTGCGGGTTCACATTGTACCGCCGAGCACATGACAACAAAGAGTGGTGCGTAGTGTTGTGGCCCGCGATGCCGGTCCGACGGCGCGCGGGCCATTTTAGTATCAGCCGAAGGAGGCCCCAACCTTGAGCGAGCGGAGAACCGCCGTAGTGCTGGAGACTGACCTGCCGGGCGCAGTTTCGAGACGTTCAGGGAAGGTGCGCGACATATACGACTACGGCGATGGCCTGCTGCTGGTGGCCACGGACCGCATCTCAGCCTTCGACTGCGTCCTGCCGACCGGCATCCCCGACAAGGGCCGCGTTCTTACGGGCCTGTCGCTGTTCTGGTTCGAACGCACCAAACATATTGTCCCGAACCATTTGCTGAGCGCCGACCCGAAAGATTTCCCTGCGGCGGTGGACGAGTACGCGGAAATGCTCCTGGGGCGGGCGATGTGGGTACGGAAAGCCGCGGTAGTGCCCATCGAGTGCGTCGTGCGCGGGTATTTGGCAGGGTCGGCCTGGAAAGAGTATCAAGCCACAGGGCGCATCAGCGACCACCAGTTGCCCGCTGGACTGAGGCTGGCCGACAAGCTACCGGAGCCGATCTTCACGCCAGCCACCAAAGCCCTCACCGGCCACGACGAAAACATCACCCGCCAGCGGGCGGCTGAGATAGTTGGCCCCGAACTAGCGCAGAAACTGGAGGAGCTCTCCTTAACGCTGTATTCCTTTGCCGCCGATTACGCTGCGCAGCGCGGCTTTCTACTGTGCGACACCAAGTTTGAATTCGGCATGGTGGACGGCGAGCTAATCCTGATTGACGAAATCCTCACCCCCGACGCTTCTCGGTACTGGGACGCGGCGAAGTACGAGCCTGGCAAACAGCAAGAGGCCTTCGACAAGCAGTACGTGCGAGACTACCTGGAAACTTTGGACTGGGATAAGACGCCGCCCGCGCCACCCCTGCCGCCGGAGGTTGTGGCCGAAACTCGCCGCATATACCTGAGCGCTTACGAACGCATCACAGGGCGGCCCCTGAATGCGTGAGGATGGGCGAAAGAACGGACCGCATAGTGGCGGGGAGATGGAAGAACGCCCGCTGGCTGGCGCCAAGGTGGCTTTCCTCGTCCGCCACGCCGTTGCCCGAAGAGGCGGGGATGTTCCCGTCGCCTACTGCCGGGCCTTGCGCGACCTGGGAGCGGCGGTAGAAGTAGTATTGTTCGGCGGCGGGGATGTCGGTGCCGAGCGGCTCACGGCGGACGGCTTCCGTACCCACCTAGTGCCGCTACCGAAGCATAGTTGGCGGTGGACCACCAGCCGGGCTGTGGCCAGCGTGCTTGAGGCCATCGCACCTGATTTCGTCCACGCGAGGTGCTACGACGCAGTAATTCATGCCTCCCGTGCAATAGCCCAAGGACTGCATGCTCGCCTTATAGTAACCCACCCTGATCCCGTAGAGCGGCTTGACCGGCGGCTGCGTGCGTGGCCCTATCGTCACTTACCGTCTCGCGTCATCTCACCATCCCCATCAGCTTCGCAGGCCCACCGGCGGTGGTATGGCTACCCCCCAGAGCGATGCGTGGCGCTTGCAAATCCCGTCGGCGACGAGTTTTTCAGTCCGCCGCCGCGAAACGAGACCTTGGCGGCCCAACTCGGCCTTGCCGGCGCATACCCGGTCGTCATTTGGCCAGCGCGGTTAGTACCCCGTAAAGGTCACGCTGACTTGCTGAGGGCCTGGCGCCAAGTCCTAACCGAATACCCGGACGGCCGTCTGCTCATCGTTGGCGACGGAAAGCTCCAAGCAAAGCTGCCCAAACTCGCCAGCCACCTCGGTGTCAGTGAAGCCGTCATATTTACGGGTTTCCGCGCCGACCTAGTAGACCTGCTCTCCCTCAGCGACGTATTGGCCTGTCCATCGCATTCCGAAACGCTGTGCATGTCTGTGTTTGAGGCGATGGCCGCTGGAGTGCCCGTGGTCTCAACGAAGGTCTGGGGACCCGTGGATCACATCACAGACGGCGTAAATGGCCTGCTGGTGCCCATAGGAGCGCCAACTGAACTGGCAGCTGCCATCAAGCGTCTTGCAGGTGACCAAGAACTTGCGCGGCGTCTGGCCGACGCCGCGCGTTCCTACGCACGCGAGCACTTCAGCTTCGAGGCGTTCAAGACCGGCCTGGCTCGCATCTACGTAGCCGCAATGGCTCGCGCCTGCGTTTCTTAGCCTCGCCTCTTGGGCTAGGATGACGCTCGGGCTAAGCCGCACCCGCGTCCCCAAACAAAGGCATGGCCCTAGGGCTTCCTGCCATGGCAGTGCAGTGCGTCCAAGCAGCAGCTAATCGCAAGGTGCTGTATCGTTTGGCCAGGCGGTATTTGTGGGAGCGGGTGCTCCACTAGGGAATGACGGGAACTAAGCGAGCCTGCCATTCAGGGGAATGCAAGTGGACATGCCGGCAGCTACGGCCAGAAGGAGTAGGTGACCTGGCGCGTGAGAAGGCCGTAGAGAATCCACAAAGCCCCCGTGACTACGTCGCCGACTATCAGCCCGAAGGCAAGGGCCCGCACGGCCGGCATGGTCTTGGGGCCAGCATAGCGCGTGGTAACAGTTTTTATAGTCCAGGCAACGAGCATAGGGCACCACATGTGCGCCATGTACCATGTGGTGCCGATGGCGAAGCCCATGGGATGGAGCGGAAAGCCCACCCAGCGCGTGCGGGCGACCATCATGAGCCAGTAAATTGCAAACCCAAGGCCTGCCGCCTCAACCCTCCCCCATTGCACGCCTCTCGGCCAGGTCAGCCAACCGGCAAGCTGTATCCAGGCTTCGCGACATGACCAAGGCATCCAACGGCCCCAGGGACTGTTAAGGCCGTTTTGGTAGCCTAGGTGAAGACTCCAAAGCCATGCTGCCGCCTGGCCCACGGCTATCATAGGTACGGTAGCAAGCAGCAGCCTTCGGCCATCCAACTTCAAACGGTCGGCAAGATACAGCGCCTCAAGCTGAAGCGGGAAAGGGATGTTGCGCATGCCTCGGGTGAAACTGAAAAACACGGATAAGGAAGTGAGGTTTTGCGGGCCGAGGGTACGGACTCCGAGGATGTTGCCAAGGTTGACCGTGGGACCGAGGCGCTCGAGCTCATGAGTGGGCAGGCCCATCTCAGCCCTGATGCGCCCGATAATGAGCGTCATCATGTAATACTGCAGGAAGAAGTACACAGCGACCCAGGGAGCAATCTTCTGGGATATACCGACAGCGACGAGATATAGAAAGCCCGCCAGGAATATGGCTGCGGCGGTGCGGTAGCGCAGCGGCTCGCCGTCGTCCACGCCCCTGCGCCGGCCCCAGATAGCAGCCCACACGTCCGACAGATGGGCACGGGCCGACCACAACGCAAAAACCAAGAGCGCTACGTAACCCCCGAAGGACTGCTCCTTCATGTAAGGGAACTCCGGCGTCTGCGTCCAGCCCACCCACGAACAGAAAACCGCCTCGGCCTTCCACATCAGGTGAAAAAACCACAGGGATAGGCTCAGGTCTGCCGGCAAAAGCAGACCAAGGCCGATGATGAAGGGGTAGAAGCAAAAACACAGCCAACCCAGAGCGTCCCAGGGGCGCCCCACCAGATACGTCGCCAGATTCATGGCAGGATTCTGGAAGATTTTCACCGGTATCTGAGGCACTGCCGGATAGAAGACGTTCAGGCCGTTGACGAGATTGATGACGGTAGGTATCGCCAGGCCCAACCAGAAGGTCCAGCGTCGCAAGGGCAATACGAGGGGCTGAGAGAGATCCATGGGCACCTGGACGATGGGAAAACCCATGCGCTCGCTCTCGACCCAGCGGCGGCGGATGAGGACGGCCAGGCCAATAGGCGCAGCCCACAAGACCACGTAGAACAACCACCAGCGAGCTATCGGCCCAATCCACGCTCGCAGATTCTCCGGCGCGAAAAAGGAATAACCTCCGCGCCAAAGTCTATCCAAGGCAGGCAAGTCATCCACAAGCATTCCTTTAGGCAGATAACGAAAGAAAAGCTCCTCCCAGTGGTTCTGAGGGTCGGCGAAGAGCACAGGCCCTTGAATGGTGGCCCAAGTAGTCTTGAGAGTGTCAAGCCCGCTGTTGCAAGTAGCTACAGAAAGCAGAATGAAAAAGCTCAGCAACTCGGCTGGTGAAAAGGCGCGACGAGGGAAGTAACGCAGCAGGAGGCCGTTGGCGAGACGGACAACGAGTAACGCAAACAAAACGTTCCAAAACAGTGACACGACGGTGGGATCCTCGATGCCCCTGCCATGAAGGAAGGCCATAAAGAAGGCATTGAAGGGGGCCAACAGTAAAGACAGGACAAGGACTCGTGCCGTAACGCCTGGGTCGGCACGAAGTTTCCCCTCCGCTGGGCGCTGCGATGTAGGGGGAACAGTTGACGCCATCACAGCCCTGCCGGCGACTTCAGGCAACTGACACCTGGCCGATAGAGTTTAAGACATTCGCGGCCCGTCAGTCTATTGATAGAGGTGCCCAGGTTGAACGGCAAGGGCGTTCCTGTCACGGTCCTATGGACTTGCCTGAAGGGCGAGAAAGCCCTAGCGGAGCTACGCGAAAGGGCGCGTGCGAGGACTCAACTACGCCGCCTGCAGTGGCGGGTTGTGTGGCTACTTCTGTTGTTTCCTTTTCTTCTGGCGCTTCAGCGCTGCTGGGCGGGGTTAGTGATGTCGGCCCCAAGGGCGGGCCGTGTCTTTTTCCCCGGCGAGGGAATCAACCTCGGGCTGCGGCTCGACTCCGCCACGCCCAACGGAGTGGCCAATTACATGGTCATGGATTACTGGGGCAATCTCGTGGCAACCGGCCAGATGACGCTGCGGCAAGACCAAGCCACTACGCTGAGCCTCGGCAAGCTCGCGCAGGGCTGGTACCGCCTGGAGATAACCCTGCCCGACGGTTGGAAACATCTGGACGCCCTTTGTGTGATTCCGCCCATGACGGATTGCGGACGGCACCGCCGCCTCTTTGGCGTCTGTACAACCCTCGACAGCCAAGACCGCATGGACTTTCTCTCCTACGCGGGTATCCGCACCATCCGCCGCGACTGGGGTTGGCCGACCATCGAGCCTAGCGAGGGCCAGTGGTCGCCGCAACGCAACACGCAACGATCATCGGACGGACAACGTTGCAGGCGCATGCACAGCCTCGTAGGCTGCAAGGTGGTGCGTCACAAAGTCGTCAAAAAAGTCAGGTATGCACCGGGATAACGTAGGCACGCCCCTCGGCGACGCGGATTGCGTGCATTTGCAACGCCCGCTCGATGAGCGAAACAGGGTTAGAATCGTAGAGAACGTCGGCACCGGTCTCCTTGTTAATGATGGCGACGATCTGGCGGATGTGGGCTGCGATGCCGTCGGTGTCCTCAAGCACCCCGATTAGCTTGGCCTCATCATAGGCAATGGCGAACTCGCCCAGCGTGCCCGACCGCCCCGCCACCACCACTACAACGTCGCAACTACGGATAAGCTCGATCTCACGGCCCATCAAACCACTGCCCGTATAAATAAGGGCATCGAACTCCCGCCAAGGAGAGTGGTAACGCTCCACGTGTTCTTGCCAGCAAAGGGCTGGCGATATTCCGATGACGAGACCGCCGACGGACTTGGCACCCAGGACGGCTTGATGGGGATAGCCTGGGCAGGCGCCCGTGATCAGCACGCAGCCCGCTTGGGCCGCTGCCTTGCCAAGCTCGAAGGCCTTCTGCGCGATGGCTGGACACATTTCCCCGCCGGCTGAGCCGACGACCCCAACTTTAGTGCGCATCTCAAGCATTGCTGCTCCCTACCCATCTAGTCTATCCGCCCGCGGCGGAAGGACCGCGCCAGCCAACCGTGTCAAGAAGGGCACGCAATTTCTCAAAACAGATGCGGCTGGCGACTTCGCCCGTGGCGGAGAAAGCCTGGCCGCCTGGGCGGTCCAGCAGCTCCCGGTCGAGCTCTTCCGAGGGACGCCAGTGAGTCTCTAAAGAACACACGCCTTCGTAACCCATGTCCAGGAGGGCGCGAAACTGGCCCACATAGTCAATGTAGCCACCGTCGCCGATGGGCACGCATCGCGGCTGGCCGCTCACTGAATCGCGAACAGCATCCTTCACGTGCATATGCACCATCCACGGCCGCACTCGTTCGAAGGCGTCAGGGAAGGGAAGCTCGCCCTCCTCAGCAAAAACTTCGTTTGCTGGGTCCCAGATTACCCGCACAAGAGGGTGATTGAGCGCAGAGCAGAATTCAGCGGTCTCGCGCGCTGTCGCCAAATGGGTGGAGGCTTCGTTCTCCAGGCCCAGACAGATCCCAGCCCTCTCGGCCATTCGAACCGGCTCCTCATAGGCGTCCAGAAGCTGCTGCCAGACGCTGCGGGCCGGCCCAGTACGCCAGAAAACGAAGGTTCTGACCAGGGGTGCTCCCAGCTCCTGCGCCAGCCGTAAGCAACGTGCAAGGATATCCAGGTGGTGCTTGTATTGTTCGGCATCGCCGAGGTCGCACTTGAGAAATGGGGAGGCTATCGAACAGCACTCTGCGCCATAGGCTGCCAGCAAGGACTTCATGCGGGCCACGTCCTCACCGTCCAGGTCTTGTGGCGCCTTGTCCCAAACCGACCGCGGCTCGACGTGCCGCACCCCATACTCGCTCATTACTTGCAGCACGCGCTCGAAGTCCTGTGAAATTTCGTCGCTGATTACGCCGAGCTTGAACATCGCCATCGCCTCCTTCGAAGCGGGCCTAGGCCGTGAGCGAGGCAGGCTAACCGCGCCCCTAACCCGCTGAATTGTAAAGCAGCTCAGTAGTGAATACGGCCGACTTTGAACCGCCCGTCGCGGGACATACCGGCCATGAGCACGGCGGCAGCAAGCGAGAAAAGACGTGCCTCGGCAGTATCTGCGCGGGAAGTCAGCACAACCGGTGCAGCCGCCCCTACCAGCACACCAGCGACCCTGCCGCCGGCCAGGAAGGCAAAGGTCTTGACGAGGATGTTGCCAGCTTCGATGTCGGGTACAAGCAGTATATCGCACTGGCCCGCCACCGGGCCGCCGATGCCCTTTATCTGTGCTGCCCGCGGGCTAACGGCGTTGTCCATGCCGAAGGGGCCGTCCACGATACCGTAAGGAAATTGTCCCCTAGACTGCATAGCGGCCAGAGCGGCCGCGTCGAGGGTCGCCGGCATTTTCGGATTCACCAGTTCGACAGCCGCCACAGCAGCAACCTTCGGGCACTCGACACCAAACACACGCGCCAGATAGACAGCGTTGAGAACTATCTGGGCCTTCTGCTGAAGGTCCGGGGCGATGTTCATAGCCCCATCGGTGACAAACAGAAGGCGACCCAGGGAGGTAGCTTCCAAGATGAAAACGTGGCTCATCAGCAGGCCGGTGCGAAGGCCGTTGTCCGGGTCGAGTACCGCTCGAAGGAAATCGTCGGTGTGGACTTGTCCTTTCATGAGAATATTGGCGCGGCCCTCGCGCACCGCGGCCACGGCGCGAGCTGTCGCCATCAGCTCATTGGGCTCGTCAACGACCTCTACCGCCCCAAGGTCCAGGCCCTCTCTCTCAGACAAGTCGGCGATTTTGCGGGCGTCGCCGAACAAAATCGGGGTAGCAACGGCTTGCTCCAAGGCAGCCTTAACCCCGCCTATGACCACGTCGCTGTTGGCCGCTGCCACGGCCACGCGCTGGGCTGGCACATCTTTCACGGCCTCCAATAGCTCGCAGAAGTTGGTTATCGCCATCGGCTTCCGGCCCCCGTTAGGTGGCGTTGACCTCCACTACCTCACTGCCCGGACCGCCCAGCTCCTGCACTCGATGCGCCACGGCCCGCAAAACGTCGTCTGGCGTTGAGGCGCCCGCCGTGATGCCCACGACGTTAGCGCCCGCAAACCACTCAGGCCGCAACTCTTCGGCCACTTCCACATGGTGCGTTGGCGTTCCTGCAGCAGCGCAAATCTCAGCCAGCCGGCGCGTGTTGGCCGAATGATAGCCGCCTACTACTATCATCACATCCACGGCCTTGGCCAGTTCAGCCGAGGCCTCTTGGCGCTGCGTCGTTGCATCGCAGATAGTGTTGGCTATGCGCAGTTCCTGCACGCGCCGCAGCACCGCCCCAACCAGCGCCAGGAGATTCTCGCGGCGCTGGGTGGTCTGGCACACCACGGCTACGCGCGAGCCTAAAGCAATACCCTCAATCTCCTGCGGCTGAGACACAATCACTGCCTCGCCGTCGGTTTGCTGGACGATCCCCCGGGCTTCGGGGTGTTCACGGTCGCCGAGGACCAAAACCTGATAGCCCTCCTCGTGGAAGCGGCGAGCTGCATCATGAGCACGAGTGACAAAGGGACAGGTGGCGTCAATGATTTCCAGGCCGCGCTCCCGCAGTTCTTCGTAGATGTCTCGGCCAGCCCCATGGGTGCGAATCATGACGCGCGCTCCTGGAGGAACTTGGGCGGGGGCCTCAACCGGCGTCAGGCCTTGCCGACGAAGGCTCTCGACGGCCTGGCGGTTGTGAATGAGCGGCCCGAGGCTATAGACGGGCCGCCCCTCAGCCACGGCGCGGCGCGCCATCTCGATGGCGCGGCGCACCCCAAAGCAAAAGCCCGCGTGGGGCGCTACCAAGATTCTCATCTCTTGCTAGGCCTTCCACCAACTGGCGCCTGAGGTGACCGACCAATTCAGGCCTGGCGGGAAAGAAGCAGGTCCGCCAGGCCCGCCCATACGTCGCCGCAGGCGGGAAGGAGCTCGGCCGCCACTCGCACTTGCTGGGCCAACTCCTTTGCCTGCCTCCGGCTCTCCTCAACGCCAAAGACAGATGGATACGTCTGCTTGCCAGCAGCCGCATCAGCGCCGACGGGTTTGCCGGTCTGCGCGGTGTCGCCTGCTACGTCGAGCAGGTCGTCGGTGAGCTGGAAAAGCAGGCCAAGAGGGCGCGAACAGTTCGTGAGCGCAGCAAGTCCCTCGTCGGAAGCCTGAGCAAGCAAGGCTCCCGCCCGCGCCGCCGCCACAATAAGTGAAGCCGTCTTGTGCGAATGAATAAATTCCAGAAGGGCAGCGTCAGGCGCCTGCTTCTCGCCCTCGAGGTCAGCCAGCTCACCGGCGATGACATCCCGCACGGCAGCCGCGAAATCGGCGATGACCGGCATCACCACGCCTGGTGGAGTGACCGGCTCCTGCGCCTGGTCAGCCAGAGCCGAGAAGGCGGCCACTATGAGGGCATCGCCCGCCAAGAGCGCGGTCGCCTGGCCAAAGGCGGCGTGACAGCTAGGCCGGCCGCGGCGCAGCTCGGAGTTGTCAAGGGCGGGCAAGTCATCATGGATTAGAGTGGCAACGTGTAACAGCTCAAAAGCGCACGCAGTAGGTGTGACGCGGTCTGGGTCCAGCCCGAAGGTCTCCGCACCCAAGCGAACAAGCATAGGGCGCAGCCGCTTGCCGCCAGCCAAAGAATAAGCCACAGCCTCTCCCAAGCGCCCGGCCGGCCCATGAGCAGGCGGCATATAGCGCACCATGGCCCTTTCCACTGCCCGCGCTGCATCCGCCAGCCGCCGCTCTATTTCTCCGCCGCAGCAGTCTGCACAACCGGGCACTCTTGGCACCCCTCCGTGCACTTGAGCACCTCGTCGTCATAGCTGGGCTGAATGGTGCCACCTGGGGGCACCACCAAAAAGTCCTCTTCGGACCATTCCCCGCCGACCATGGCCTCAAACAGCCGCATGTCTCCCTCAAGCTCAACGTACTCCCAGCCGTGCTGGGCCGCAATCTCGCGTACTTTCGCCGCGTCTTCCTCGCCAGGGTAGATAGGCATGCGGATAAGGCAGGCCCTGGTGTAATTCTGCACCCACTGTCCCTGGATTTCCATCAGATAGCGGGCATTGTCCTCACCGTAGCGAGCCACTAGTTCCTGAAAGGTTTGATCCATGAGGCCGCCGCCTTGGTGGGCAGGCTGAGGCACCTGGTCGGCCCCTCGCTCGAGCCAGCCCTTGGTGTAGTAGTACGTACCTGGCTGCCGGCTGAAAACCTCAGCATAGCGGCGGCGCGAACCGAGGAACATCGTAATGCAATCGTGCATCTTGGGCACGACCAGCGGCACTTGGCCCGCCTGCAATCCTGCGGTGCCGTTGCTGCATAGCCCATAGCCGAGGACTACAGCGTCCGCCCTGGTCGCATCCACCGCCGCAAGGCGGGCACAGAGTTCGTGGCGGAGCACTTCGGGGTTGTCGTGGAGGCCTTTGCGAACGAATTCAGGGTCGCACGGATGCGGCCCACGGGCGACAACATAGCAAATTTCGCGCAGCATAACCTCGCAAGCAATTATGTGGATTCTCATGGCGCACCTCGGGGTCAGCGACGTGAATGCAAAACGTTACCTATGAGCCCTTTCGACAGCCTCAGGGGCGGCCGGGCCGGTGCCCAGAAGCACCTTCCGCGGCCTGGGCTGCTTGATGACACGCTCGGACAAAACCTGCGCCTTCACACGGCGCTCGTTCTCGTAGGTCGCCTTGAGAGTGACCAGTTTCTCGCCAGGCTCTCCCTCGTCCACGACCTTGCGCTCACCCTCGGGCAGGGCGGCGGTGCGCTCGACCTCCTCAGGGGGCGGAATAGGTCGGCGGTCGGTGACTTCGCGCACGGTAATCACGGAGAGAGCCGGCCTGGAGGTGGAGACAAGGACTTTCTCTCCCGCTTTGAGGTCACGGCCGCGCAGGCCGGGGTTTAGGGACCAGAGGTCGGTCAACTTCATGCCGTAGCGAGCGGCGATCTTGGACGGGTTGTCGCCTGCGCGGACGGTGTGGTAGGTCTGGCCGCCGGTGCCAAGCAAGCGCTCGACGGCTTTCGCGGGGTCTCGGTACAGCTCTTCGCTGGCCACCACGGCATGGACGAGGCGCACGGTCTGGCGAAAACGCGGCGGGGCCAACAAAGTCTCACGGTCTGGGGCAAAACGCGCCTTCACCATCTCCAAAACCTGCCGCGCGTCGGCCTCGGTTGGCACGGCCAGGAGGACCTTGCCGTCCACCTCGATGCCGAAGGCTTCGATTTGCACGTGGACCTTGTCCCTCAAAAGCTTCATGGCTTCGTCGGCAGAAAGCACTCGAGGCCGGACAACTTCCCAGCGCTCTCTTATGGCCGCGGGGTTCTTGAGACCGCCCAGGGCTTCCTCAAGGAGGCCCTTGCGGACGCGCTCGGCTGCGGCCTCGTTGGGGACGTAGCAAGCAAGCTTGCCATCCACCATCAGAGCGCGAACCGGCCGGCCACAACCGCCAACCCGCATGGCCGCCAGCAGAACGAGAAGCACCACGATGCACAGCAAAAGCACAGCCCTCAGGAAGCGCACCTCAGCCTGTAGGGCGTGGAGGGCCACAGCACCGCGGTCACTCTCTGCCTCCTTAGCCTCGGCAGACTTGTAGTCGCTCACGGCCGGCACCCCGTCGTCTGGCCGACGTTGCCGTCGCCGAAGGGCCGGCGGCCGCCGGCCCTCCCCCTATCCCTGCGCGGCCGCCTTGGCGGCCATGTGCTGCCGCAAGACTTCGAGGGCTCTCTTCTTCTGCTGCTCGTGCCATTCGGTATAGCTGCCCTGCTGCTCGGGGTCAGGCTCCGGGAACTCCACATCTGGCTTGACGCCGCGCTTGCCCTTGGCCCACTCCTGACTGATGTCGCGCTTCTTAGGGGTCAGATACACGGCCGTAGTAAGGACAAGGGAAGAGCCGTCGTTTAGCTCTATGACGGTCTGCACGCCCGCCTTGCCGAAGCTGTGCTGGCCGCAGATGACGGCCCGGTTGGTGTCCTGGAGCAGGCCGGCAAGGATTTCCGAAGCCGACGCCGACCCGCCGTCAATCAGGCACACCATCGGCACATCCGGCGGGACGATAGGGTTGCCCTGAGCCATGATAGGCTCCGGCTCCGCGCCCCGCTCGCGAATCCAGACTAAGGGCCCTTTGCCCACGAACATGTTCCCTATCTCGATGGCCACGTCCAAAATGCCGCCCGGGTCCAAGGACAGGTCTAGCACAAGGCCTTTCATGCCTTTGGCCTTGAGGTCCTCGAGAGCCTGGCGCATCTTGGCTGGCGCCTGGCGGTTGAAGTTGCGGAGCCATACGTACCCGATATTGCCAGGCAGCATTTCGTACTCGACGACTGGTATCTCCACGTCGCCACGGACGATTTCGATGTTGATGGGGTCGCGCTGGTTTTTGCGGCGGACGGTGAGTTTCACCGTGGTGCCGGCTTCGCCGCGTATCATGGAGACTACCCGCGACAGCGGCATCCCCTCCACCGACTTGCCGTCCACTGCGATAATCTCGTCCTGGGGCCGAAGGGCCGTTTTCGAAGCTGGTCCCTCAGGTAGAATCGAGCTGATTACTATTTTCCACTCGTCGGTCTCAGCGTCCTTATAGCGGTCGAGCACTGCCCCGATGCCCGAAAAGTGACCCTCGCTTTCCGACTGGAATTCCTTGTACTCCTCAGGGGTCATGAAACGCGAATACGGATCCTCCAGGGCCTCAAGCATGCCCCGGATGGCCCCATACGTGAGCTTGGTGTCGTCCTCGATGGGGTACACGAAGTTGCGCTTGATCTTGTCGCGAACCTCCCAGAAGGTGGCAAGGGGCTTGAGGTCGGCGGGAGAAGAGATGTCGCTAGCACGCTCGCTGCGGATGGTGCTGGGCGACATTTCTGCCATGCTCAGGGGGTTGAAGGTCGTCAGCAAAGTGAAACTGCGGCCCAGAAGGGCGCCCATCACGAAAACACTAAATAGCGTCGCGGCTATCCATCCTGTGCGCACTCGGTTCGTGGTCTGCACTCTGGAATTCACCTTCCCATCAGCATCAGAAACTTAACGGGTCAACGGGCGTCCCGTATCTGCGCACCTCGAAGTGCAAGTGCGGCCCGGTCGAAAGGCCCGTACTCCCCACAGCTCCTACAGTCTCGCCGCGGGATACAATCTGGCCCTCGCCGACGGAAATGTCGGAGAGGTGAGCATATAGCGTGGCGACACCGCTGCCGTGGTCAATGATAACACATTTGCCGTATCCACCGCGCCACCCAGCGAAAACAACCATGCCCTTGTCCGCGGCGTGCACCGGCGTCCCGTAGGAAGCGTGCATGTCCACACCGGTGTGCATGCGGTAGTAGTGCAAGATGGGATGGAAGCGCATCCCGAAGCCACTGACAACAGGGCCAGGAACAGGACGGGCAAGCCGCCCGGACCAGGTGCCCAGGTAGCGTCTGCCGGTACCGCGCTGGAGAGCAGCCAGCATCGCCTCGATGCGGTGCGACTCGGCCTCCATCTCAGCCAACTCCTGTTCGAGCCGCTGGCGGTCAGCGAGGATGGCATTCAGGGCGCGCTGGGTGCGACGCTCCTGCTCGGCGACCTGCGCCGCCTCATAATGCACTTGGGCCTGATAGGCAGCCTGGCGTGCTTCCAGTTGCCGCAGCTCGGCGTGGCGCGCCTCTAGCTGTTTCTCTAGGGTCACCAGCGTCCGCAGCAATTTCTGATCCTGCTCAGCAACCATCGCCACGAATCTGGCACGGTTGACCATCTCTTCAAAGCTGGCGACATTGAGCACGACGGCAAGGGGGGTGGGCGCGCTGGAGCGGTAGAGAGCCAAAATCCGCTCGCTGAAGGCGCGCCTATGGCGCGCCAGCTTGTCCTCGGTGGCCTCCAGGCGGCGCCGCACCGCCTTGAGCTGAGTACGGGTTTGGCGCAACTGGGCGCGAGCCTTGCGCAGGCGGCCGCGGGCTTCCTCGAGGGCCTGCTGAGCGGCCACCAACTCACTATGGGTCTCGCGCTGCTGCTTTTTGACCTGCCGTAGTTTCTGCTGAACGGCAGCTTTGTTGGCCTGAATGTCTCGTAGCTTGCGCCGCAGGGACCAGCGGGCACAGGCTGGCGCCGCCGCGGCCACCAGGGCTAGGGCCAGCAACGTCCCCGCCAGGACTCTCCTCGTCATTGCCTAGACCTCCCGCAGGTACTCGTGGGTCGCTAGGAGGCTGCCCGCAACGCCAAAGAATAGGCCAGCCAGCACAATCACCGCCGCCAGCAAAGCCAGTTGGGCAGGCCCGAATACCAGGTTTATGAAGGGTAGCGTAGCGGTGACCTGCTCGTCGAGGTAGCTATAGCCGCCAAGGAGAAAAACCGTGGCCAGTACCCCACCAGCCAGCCCGCAAAGAGCCCCCTCCACCAAGAAGGGCAGGCGGATGAACCAGTTGGTGGCCCCCACGAGCTGCATAACCCTTATCTCCCGACGGCGGGCGTACACGGTCAGGCGAATGGTAGTATGGGCCACGAGCAGGGACGCCACCGCCAAAGCCACGGTGATAGCCAGGCCCACGGTTTTGACGCCTCGAGCCAGCCTGAGCAACCGCACGGTCACTTCCTCCGCATAGTGCACATCGGCCACACCGTCTATCTTGCGCGCCGCAGCCGCGACGGCAGGGATGTCGTCCGGACGAACCGTCTTGACACGCAGGCAATCAGGGAGGGGGTTATCCAGGTAGCGCAGGTTCTTGAGGTCCCACCCCTGGGCACGGGCAAGAGCCGCCAAGTTCTCGTCCTTGGATACAAATTCGACTTTGCCCACGCGGGGGTCGGCCATGAGAAGGGCTTGAACCCTGGCGGCATCAGCCTTTGGCGCCAGGTCCACCGTCACCACAGCCTTCCCCGATTGCTCCCCCAAAGCCGCGTCGAGGTTGACCACCAGTAGCAGGAACATCCCCGAAACGATGAGAACCGCCGCGATATTGGTGACGGCAGCGGCGGCGATGACGCCGTTGCGCCGCAAGGATATCCAAGCTTCGTGGAAGAGGAACTCGGCGGTACTAAGGTTCATCGTAGCCGCCACCAGCGCGGTCGTCGCGGACCAGGGTTCCGTGGAGAAGGCAAGCCACCCGGCGCCTCAGGCGGTCCACGATGGCCTTATCGTGGGTGGCCATGATAACCGTGGTGCCACGATCGGCGATTTCGGTGAGTATTTGCACGATTTCCCAAGACGTAGCCGGGTCGAGATTGCCGGTGGGTTCGTCGGCCAGCAGCACTTGGGGGCCATTGACCAGCGCTCTGGCGATGCACACCCGCTGCTGCTCGCCAGCCGAGATCTCCCCAGGGTAGCAGTCGGCTTTCTCGGCAAGCCCAACTAACTCCAAGGCGACCGGTACCTTCCGGTACTTCTCGCGCTTGGACGCCCCCACCACGTCCAAAGCGAAGCCCACGTTCTCCCAAACCGTCCGGTCGGGCAAAAGGCGGAAATCCTGAAAGACCACGCCGACCCGCCGGCGCAGATAGGGTATCAAAGAAGGCCGCAGAGCCGTCACGTCCTGAGAAGCCACGATAACCTGCCCCGAAGTCGGCTTGACCTCGCGGTAGATAACCTGCAGGAGCGTACTCTTGCCCGATCCCGACGCGCCTACTACCGACACGAACTCGCCACGCTCAACGTGCAGCGTCACGTCGTGCAGCGCCCGGGTGCCATTGGGGTAGATAACGGTGACGCCGTCCAAGTAAACCATTTCTCACACCGTGCTGCCAGCTTTGCCTCGTCTTCTGCCGCAAGACTTGCTGAGCGGCCCGACAACCTCAAGTATACCAGCAGACGGCCCGCAAGGACAAGCCGAACGACTTTCGGACCAACAATGCCGACTCTGGCGGGGCGGTCGTTTCTACACGGCACGCTCTCGTCTTACTCATGGCCATTAGGCCTGTGGGCTTGCCCACCTCGCGGTGACGCTTTCGCACTCACAGTGCTTCTCGGGCACGGCATGGAGCAAGGCCGTCTCCACGTTTCACAAATGTGCCCCCTGGGGTATACAACGAGTAAGGAAGCCGCAGATAGCCGTGCCTGATAGCCTCGGCAGCTTCGGCTGGCACCAGAAAAAATGCCCTTTAGGGGGTTGACACGGCCGGGGCCGAACTCTACAATAACTCAAGGTAGACTCAAGGAAACTGGGCTAATATCGGAGCGCTCACCGAGGTTGCCGGAAAAAGGACTTGCTTAGGCGGCGCGGAGCTGGTAACGCTCTGGGCCGCGAAACAGACTAAGGGCGTAAGTAGAACCGGCAGTGGCGGCGAGAAGACACCGGTCACAGGCTCGATGGGGAGGTCGGCCTGATGAGAACACCCAGGTTGTCAAGAAGTCCTTCACGGCGCAGAGGGGCGGTTGCCGCAATGTTTGTCGTAGCGACCATGGCCATGGTTGCCGCCGCGGCTGCCTGCGTGGACGTGGGCATGCTGGTGCTCGCGCGGATGCGGATGCAAAACGCCGCCGACTTAGCTGCTACGACGGCCGCCGCCCTGACCGACACCCTTGACGACCCAGACGTTTGGTATCGCGCTGCGTGCTACTACGCCTACAATATGTACGACACCGACGCCGACAGCCCCGTGCCCGTGTTCGAGGCTCCGGTATTTAGCCCTGAGGACCCGACAAACCAAATCGGGGCCACCTATCGCGTCGGCCGCAACATCGTCACCGTCCAGCACCCGTATCGGGATAACTACACGGATGCCGGCGGCTACCACCCCCAGTTGCTGGTACGGGTGGACGCCCGCGTAGAAATGAAGACGCCTTTGATGGCCGTGGTGGGGATACAAGAAGCGCCGGTGGTGGTAAGGGCGGTGGCAGTCGGGGAGCCCAGCGGTCCGTGTCTTGTGTTCGCTTCCAGCACCGACCCGAACATCAACGGGATAGACATCTCCAGTAACGGTGGGAGGTTCCTGGGCGATATTCACTCCAACACCAAAGTAGACAATACCGGCTCCGACCACTATTTCGATGGCTGGATTGACTACCGCTATTCGTACCGGACGACCGGCAGCGGGCACGTTTTCACAAAGGGCTTCCGATTGGGCAACGTGCTGCCGTACCCTCGCCCATTCACACTTCAGGAGCTGGATCCTTACATTACTTACCGTATAAACGGCAGCTTGAGTTTCCCTGGCCATGTCATCCCTGCGGGCGTGTACTATGTGCGGGGCAACGTGCACATCGGTGCCGATGACGTTCCCACCGGTCCGGTGACCTTCATAGCCGAGGGCCGCATCCAGGTGAACGGCACCGGCCACAATTTCCAGTGCGCAGTGCCCGACCTGCTTTTCATGTCCCTGAGCACGTCTTCGCGCGCCATTGACGTTTCGGCCCAAGGGGGCATTTGGGAAGGCATCTGTTACGCGCCGTACGGCACAATCAGCTACAGCGCCTCCGACCAGCACATCTACCGCGGCGGCCTGGAGGCCATGCAGATACAGATAAGCGGCCAGGACTTTCTTTGCGAGGGCCGGCTGCCGCCGTTGCCGAGAATGTATAGCCGGTTGGTTAGGTAGCCCTGCCTGGCAGGGGAACGCTACCGGGGCCACTGGAGGGATTTGAGGGCCAAGCTTAAAACGGGCACCGGGACACAGCAAGGGCGATGCTCTATGTACCCACGGAGAGGGAGGCGGGAAGGCGTCATCACCGCAGTAGCAGCACTGACCATATTCGTATTGATGGTGTGCGTAGGAGCCACGGCAGACATTGGGCAATTGGCAGCACTGAAAGCGGCGATGCAGAACGCCGCGGAGATGTCGGCTTTGGCAGGGGCGCAAGCCGCCCGCCACTTGCCCGAGGACCAAGCGTGGCTGATCGCCGCCACCCATTTCCGCGACAACCTCACGGGCGGAGCGGCAACCCTTCCGGTCACGTTCATTGAGCCCCTGAGGGACCCACGCGGGTCGTCCAAGCCTTGTGGGGCGGCGTACTCGTGCGGCCCCTTTGTCGTCAAGGTCTGGTACCCGTACACGGGCGACTGCAATAAGGCACTTGGTCAGGTCCGTCAGAACTCAGTGTGCGTGGAGGCCGAGTTGCGGCTTAAGGTCCGGCTACTGGGCCGAGCAGCAAAAGAAAGCCCGCTAGCACAAGCCAAGGCGGTGGCGGCCATCGAAGCGCCGGGCAAGAAGCTGAACCGTGTTGGCCCACCGGGCGAGGGCGAAGTGCAGTGCTTTCTCCTCGCCCAAGGGTAGCACGGCGTGTGAAGAACTAGCCCCTTCAGCGACAGTCGAGGCCCACGCAGCAGTTTCATTGAGGCAACGTCGTGCATTTCTTCCGCGTAGTCTGAAGGCGGTCCTCCTCGAGAGCAGTGGCCTTTGCGGCCTGGGGACGTTACTACACCGGCAGAAGCATTTTACGACACTGGCTCGGACAGCGAGGGCTGCCAGGCGGTCGCCGAAGACGCAGTCGCCGACAAGCGCGCCTTTGCCAGCAGGAAACTATTCTCCCCTTTTTCGGTGACGCGGGGGAGCGGGTGGCCGTGGGCAAGTGCCGGCGGATGACGGGAGCGCCGCAGGATAGCTTGCCGTAGGCGCGGGGCGCGTAGCGGGACGAGCGTGGGGTGGCATCCGTCGTCTCGGCCGCAGAGAGCCTTCCCGCCGCCCTTTCGCCCCTGTATGCTATATTTCCCCACCGCGGCTGCAGACGTATGCGGCGCGTGTCATCGGCAATGACCGAAAAGAAGAACAATAGACTACGACGCTTTGTTGAAAAGGGCGCATGGGAGTTGTGTGTGCCGGCAGCCATGGTTGTTCTTGGCATTGTGCTCCTAGCCGACCTGCCGGAGGCCGCACAAACGCTGCTTGAATTGGCCGCGACCCTAGCGACTTATGCCGCGCTGCTGCCCACCGTGGCCCAGCGCCTCTACGACTACGCGCCAGAAGAAGCAGGCGGCGCTGGCCTTGTGGTACTTGCGTTGTTCCTGGCAGGAGCCGGGCTCGCTGCTGCGCAGGTGCTTGAGCCTGCCGCTCCGGCCCGCGCGGCGACCACAATATTCTATCTTGCCGTGGCCCTAGGAGCCGGCAGATTGTGTGCCCAGGCCTGGTTGGGCAACCTTTCGGCGCTGCCTGTGTGGTCCTTGCTGCGGCTCTCAGTCGGCCTGCTGGCTTTGAGCGCCCTGGCCGCTGCGGGCGAAGGCATTGGACAAATGACCGGGCTGTTCCGGTCTGCTTGGCTGACTAGCGGCGTGGCCGACGGGGCGCTCCTGGCGATAGCCTTTTACACCACAGCATCGGCGGCGGCGGACCACGGGCCGCAAGAAAGCCTGGTGAGACTCCCGACGCGGTGGCCGGAGCTGGTAGGCCTTGGTCATGCAGGTGCAGGCGCAACGGCGGCCCTCCAGACATGGCTGGCGCGCTACCCCGGCGCCCGCGCTACGGCCCTACTTGCGCTGACGGTCGCGCCCCTGGTGCTGGCGGCAGGATTGCTTGTGGCCGACGCGCTCCGGCTGCGTGAAGCGCGCGACATAGCTTGGCGCGGCAAGATAGGAGCAGCGACGCTACTTCTCGTGGCCGAATTCGCGTTCCTTGCCGGCGCAATGCTATCGAGCCTGCAGGCGGCCGGGAGCGTACTTCTGGGCGGGCCAGCAAGCCTCTGGCCGTGGGCATGGCGGCTTGTCCTCGCCGTCACCGCCGTCGCGGCTTGGGAGAGACGGTGGGACAAGTTCCTGGGGCGCACGGCCTTACCAGCGGGCCTGGCGACTGCAGCCGGCGTCTCGGCCATCATCCTTGCAACCTGCCTGTGGCTGACCGACAACCCTCTGGCAGGAGCAGGATTCGTCGTCGCGGGGGCGCTTTTGGCGGCAGCCCCTCTCAGCCAAGCGGCCCAGCCCCCCAGCCAGTGACAAGCTCGTAGACACCGCGGCAAGCAAAAGCGGGCGCGGCAGCTGCCGCGCCCGTCCGAGAAGCACCCCAGTCTCCGGCCGCCCACTCCAGCGCGCTATTCCGCCTCGGGCCAGTCCGTGTAAAACTCGCAGTGGCCTACATCGTGCGGCTCGTAGGCAGTGACGCCAGGCGGCGGTGAACACGAGCTTGTCACCCAGGAAAACGGCCCGGCCGTCTTGGCATACCACTTCACATGGCCGTCGAGGAAGAGAAAGTTTTTGCCGTTGTTGTGGAACAGGGACTCGTCATAATCGCCTTGATTGGAGGAGCTGTGGCTCTGCTGAAATCTCTCGGCGGCCGCGTCACCAACTATGCCAATGCCCCGCTTGCCCTTTTCCTGCAACAAGACGGTCTGCGAGGGCGCGGGCGGGGCATCCAGGGGGCAAAGCACGTAGCCCGCACTCCCTGGGCGGTTGGCGCCCCAGGCATCCCCAACGTAGCGAGGCATGGCGTAGGAACGTATCTGCACGGTGCCATAGTTTGGTTCGTTGTAGGTCTTCCCGTAGGGACTATCGGGGCAGAGAAGTATTTGCGTGTTGCGGATGTATGGGGAAAGGACGGTATCCCAGGTATACGCGCCCTGGGCTGGACCGTCGTTGTTGTTCATGGCCCCAAAACACCACGAGGGCAAAAGCTCATCGTAGTCCTGGCAGTACATATGGAAGGCTGTGCCGAGCTGCTTGAGGTTGTTCATGCAGGCCGCCTGGCGCGCCTTAGCCCGTGCCCGTGAGAACACTGGGAACAGGATGGACGCCAGGATGGCGATGATAGCTATCACGACGAGTAGCTCGATCAGCGTAAACCCGCGATGTACCTTCACCGGCCGGCACCTCCCGCCTCGCTAAGCGATAGTGGCCGTAGCCTCTCTATCCCTTTGACGCCAGACCAGCCTGAGAGTTCCGTTTCGGAAACGACCGAGCTAACTCCTGCTTTTTCCGGCTCCCGGCAGCGCTGCGGCCACCTTCCCGTCTCATATCCACCACCGCCGCAAACCTCGGCCAGCACCTGAATTCAGCCAACAGAGATGAACCGGCCTCGCAAGCGGCTACTCAGGCCGCGGCCAATCAGCCCAGGTTTCGCAATGACCTGGCCCGTGTTGTTCCAGCAGCGGCCTACCGTAGTCCGGGGGCGGGCAAGAACCGGGAGCTGTCTGATAGGCGAAAACGCCGCCGCCCGCCGGATACCATTTTACGTGGCCGTCGAGGAAAAGGAAGTTCTTGCCGTTGTTGTGAAACAACTCGTCGGTCCGGCCGTAGCCGGTAGAGCTGTGGCTCTGGCTGAAGTTTTCCGAGGCGGCATCGCCCACAATACCGACCCCACGCTTCCCCTTCTCCTGCAGGAGTACCGTCTCGCCGGGAATGGGCGGGTCGTCCAGTTGCACAACGGCGTATGCGCTGCCGGTGAAGTTGACACCCCAGGGGTCGCTCAGGTAGCGCGGCATGGCGTAGGAACGGATGAGTAGTTCGCCGCCGTTTGTTTCGACAACGGTCTTGCCGAAGGGGCTGTCGGGACAATGGAGTACGTCCACGCTGCCGCGCAAGTATGGTGTGATGACGGTGTCCCAGGTGAAGGCGCCCTGGGCGGGGCCGGCATCGTTGCTAGTAGTGTTGCCGAAGCACCAAGCGGGCAAGAAATCAGCGTTGTCGTGGGCATACATGAGCAGGGCTGCCCCGAGCTGCTGGAGGTTAGAGGCACAATTAGTCTGGCGTGCCTTTGCGCGGGCACGCGAGAACACGGGAAACAAAATGGCGGCCAGGATGGCGATGATAGCAATCACCGTCAGCAGCTCGATGAGAGTAAAGCCGCGCCGCATACGCCTTTCCCTCCTGTCTAGCTCAAGCAGCCTTGCTCAAGGGCAGTTTACCCCGCCCGACCGCAAGCATACCGGTCGCCGGGCAAAACTCAATGGGGTTAGTAGGGCATGGTGGAGACCGACTTGGTAATCATGGCCAAGGCGCAAGTGCCCATGCCAACCAGGCCCTGGCCGCACCAATAACCAGCCGACAGGACTGTGGCGTACTGCTTCCAGCGGCGGGCGCCGAACCGTGGAACGAAGTAGAACTGGCTTATAAGCGCCCCAACAAACATGGGGAAGATGCCATGGGGCATAGCGCCCAGGCCGCCCACGACGCCATAGACGAACAGAATCGGCAGCCGCAGAGAAGCCAAAAGAGCATAAGCGCTCAGGCCGAAAACTATGCCCGCAATCATCCGGCCGGTGTTCCAGGCCTTCATGAACAAGGCTTCCTTGCCCAAAGTAGCGGTCATCCACAGGCCTCTTTGCAGCGCCTGCAGGTACCACATCTTCTGGGCATAGGGGTAAACGGACGACGGAATGGGTGCGAGACGCCAAATGAACTGCCAGAAGATAAGGCTGCAGATGATGCTCAGAGGCATTATCGTCAGCTCGGCCTTGATGATGTCGGAAAACTTGCAGCCCACAAGTTCGACCACTCGGAAGCTCGAAGCAGTACCGCCAGCCTGGGTCATCGGGATGGGAGCAAACCAGATGTCAATGCCGCGATACTTACTGAGAATGATGGCGGCTTCCTTCACCATGGGGATGCCGACGCCCATGCCAGTGAGGCCTTGCATGCGCGCATCCACATAGCTGGAGATGGGCGTGTAGATGAGGCCGAAGAAAATAACCCACAGCAGGGGAAAGCGGGGCACGAGGACGCCACAGAGAATGATATAACCAATGGTGGACACCAAGAAGGCAGCCATGCAGTACCAGAACCACGCGGGGGTGTCGCCTCGGCCGGCAGGGACTTCCCAGAGGCTGCCGCGCCGGATTTCGCCGGCGGCCATTCTCCTGCGACGCTCGGCCGACTGAACCATGGCCGTGCGAATGACGACGTAGATACCGATGATAGCCACGGCGATGGACACGCCGACGCCGAGAGCAAAGTAGAAGTCAATCCAGTTTTGGAAGCTGGTCTGGATAGTATCCATGCCGGGCTTCCAGCGGTTGAGGTAGCCGTGGCGATACAGCCAGGGGTTGAGAATGAAGGTTGACAGGGCCATGACGAAGCCGCCTACGGCACTCCAGAACGGCACCACGAACCCAGTAATGACGTTGCCCAGCTCGCACACGAAGCCCGTGGGAGTGGCGGGGAAGATGGTCTCGGTATTTCGGGTCAGGTCCACCCAGGGGATGGGCAGGAGCATAAGAGGCTTGGTCATGATGGCGCCCGTGATGGTGGGGATGCCGACGTAAAAGGCTGAGAAGACAAGGCCGATCATGGCGCCTACGGCGAAGGTGCGCCAGCGCCAAGTCTCCTCCTTGACCGAGGCCTCCGCAAGAGCCGTGGAACCCTGAGCCGAAACCGCCGCGAAGGGGAAGGGCAGTCGCTCGTAGTCGGCGGTGATTCGGAAAAGCATGTAGCCCAGGCCGAACCAGTTGAGGCGGCTGGCGACTTGGCCGAAAAGCATGATAAGGCCGGGCAGAAGCCAGTCGGGATGAAAGAAGGTGCGGCGCAGCAGGGCTTCGGAATAAGGACTCGGTATCGCCCACGGAGGCACCTGGGTGGCAATGCCGAGGCCCTTCGCGGGAGGGGATTGCACAAAGTACTGGTCGGTGATGAAGCCCGCGAAGGCGCCGCCAGTGCTGAGAGCGCCAGCGATATAAAAGAGGATATAGATTTCCTGGCGGCGCAGTGTCACGAAGCTGCGGCGGGCGATTTCGGTAAAGAGGATGACTATCGTCCACTGGGCAGCGCCGCCGAGACCCACGCCCGCAATGAGGCTAAGGTAAATCGCCCCCGGCATCATCACAAAGCCAGCGAAAAGCGCTCCGATGATGGCCTTTACGTCGAAGCCGCTCTCGAAGCGCTCCGGGTAATCCATGAGGCCCCGATACAGCTCGAGTTCTGGATCTGCGTAGGCCAAGACGATACCTCCCTATGCTCCTGGCCGTTCCCCAAGCACCTTCCGCACCCTAATGCAGCTTCCTTAGGTCAACCCGCCCTTGGCACGCGCCGCCCCCGTGCCCTGGGCCGCTGAGAGGGTCACTTATTACGTCTCCCCTGCCGTCTGGTCCTCTCCCCGCAGCGCCCGCATGCCCCGCTGGCCATACTCTGCCTTCAAGCCGACGGGGAAGGTGCGCCACAGCAGAAATTGCTTCCGCAGCATGTTCACGAAGTTGCGCGTCACCCGCAGCCACGAGGCCTCGTCACCGCTTTCGCGCTCGATAATGGCCCTCACGGCATAGACCTCGGCGTCTTCCGTCGGGACTGTCTGAAGGCGCAGCCGCTCAGAGACGCCCAAGTCGTAAGGCGCTAGCCACACCATCAGCGAGAGCTCATAGCCCTCGCCCCGCTCCGTCTGGATCGGCGCGAACGTGATGTCGGCAGTTGAGAAATGGCCCAGCGAATAGTCCGCATGAGCTGCCAAGTACTCCTGCAGGAAGGCATTCACCCCGATGGCCTGATCGCCGGTCATGGTGAAGGGCAGGGTCATCTCGATGGCGTCATTTTTCGGCTCCGGCAGCGACCAAGAACGCTCGATGCCGGGCATGGCGATGTCGGAAGCCCGCCGCGCCGGATAGATTACCGAAAGCAGGACGGTAATCATGATAACCAGCGTTGACCAGACCGTGCTCACCGAGGAGTAGTTGAGGTTGAGGCCGCGCATGGCATTGAGGGCGACCAGGATTTTGGCCATCATCTGACCGAAGACGTATCCCGCCACCGCGCCCACGACCGCATAGACCATGGCCTCGGCAATGAACAAAAAGGCGATGTGCGTCGGCGCCAAGCCCAGGGAGCTGTAAATGTAGATTTCCCGCGTACGCTCGTAAACCGACCCCAGCATGGTGTTGAGAACAATGGCCGCCGCAATAAGGATTGGGATGAGCAACTCCTTAGTGCCATGCACGCCCGTGGTCGCCACTGCCGAGCACAGGTACGTGCGGCCATCTATGCCGGAGTAGATGTTGAGTTCCACGCGCTGAACGAGCTGGTCGAGGTATTCCTTGACCTTTCGGCCATCGTCCACCTTGATGGCCACGCAACGCAGCGTCCCGCCAGCGTTGATGACGAACTGATAGGGCACAATGAGCACCTGGTCGGGTGCCAGATGGATGTACTCCCGTAGCTCCTCTTCGCTCATCCGTCCCCCCCGAGCGGCCTGCTGCTGTTGCTGGGCCTGCTGCTCCTGCATGAGCAGATAGTCCACGGGCGTTATCTGCTCTCCGTCGAGGTCCACAGCCTTCTTAAAACGGTTGCTGTCAATGATGCCGATGACCTTGAGGTTGGTGCCGAAGACTTCTACGTAAACGTGGCCAACGTCTTCGCGGGCGATGCCGAGCTTGGCGGCCATCGCCTCAGGAATTATGCACACGAGAGTGTCCTCCGGCCGGAACCACCGCCCGCCCGGAAGCAAGAAACGGTCCGGACGAGTGACTAGGGTCTCTTCGGGAGTGAGGCCGAGCATGGCAGTGGCAGCATAGCTCATGTCGGCGCGGTTGATGTTAACGAAGCTTTGCTCGCCCACCTTCGCGCCGAAGTACCATGCCCGGGGCGCCACCGGGTGCTCGCGTCCAAACTCATTGCGAATAATCCGCGCCGACGGCTCGCCAATGGGTTCCCAGGTCTTGTCCCGTATCATCAGGCCATTGTACGGCGCCGTCTTCGGCAGCATGATGCGATTCGGGCGGATTGTCTCTACCACCGACGTAGCCGAGAGCACGGTGAAGGTGAGAAGAATCAGCGTTATAGAGGTCAAGAAACTCCGAAGCTTGCGGCGGCGCATGTTGGAGATGCCCAGGCGGAAGGCGGCGCCGGAAGCGCTGAGGCGACCAACGTCGGCCGTGCGCACGCCCGTCTGCTCATACTTTATCTCCTTCATCTGCTCCTCGAACTTCTGGACGATGATGTAGATGACCAGCGCAGTTAGGGCGAGGATGATGAAAGCAAGCAGGATGATGACCGGAGTAAAGGTTATGGCGAAGGCCGGATGCACGAAATAAAGCACGATGAATACGGCGATAAAGATGGCGAAGAACCAAAGGATTTGCCATTTGATGTCGGGAGCAGCGATTAGGAGGCGCTCCATGAAGAAAGCGAACGGCAGTAAGAGGGCCAGATAGAACAGGACGCCGCGGACGACGTCGCGACCGGTCTGGCGCACGTCCGGATAGGCGCGGGATTCAAAACTCCAGGCGGCGCGGGCGTGAGTGAGGAACCGGTCGTATTCCTGAGCGTCAAGGGCGGCAATGGCCGCAGCCAGCTCCTCCTTGGCCCTGGCATGAGACTTGTTGACGCGGGCGTTCTCCACGCCGTGCTTTCGCAGCAGATTCGCCCGCACCTCGTCCACGCGCCACATGTCCATGGCTACCCGATACGGGGTGGCGTACATGCGGGGGAACTCGTCAATCAGATAGCCCTCCCCTTCGGGGTGAGCATTGGTGGGATTGACGAGGATGAAGCGCAGGCCCAAGACGCTAGCGCCCATGAGCACTTTCGTCCTCGTTCCCGAGGGCGTGAACACCAATGCCACCGGCTCATAGGCGGAGGTGAACTGCTGCGGCGGTAATGGCAAGCAATAGCCATACTCATAGGGCGCGGCGTCGGTCTGGGCGTCCAGCACGGAGATCTCGCGCAACAGCTCGAAGAACCGCTGGTCCACCATGTCGAAAACGACCATGGGCTTGCAGCGGAACATGACAACGGTGACGGGCTTGATTTCCTGGTCCAGAGTAAGGTCAATGGGGTAGGCTTCGGCGCCGTTGACGCCGCGGTCTGGGGCCATGGCGATGTGGCCATCGCTGGGGTCAATAAGGTAGCCCTCGACCGGCACCACGCCGCCACGGGCGCGGACGTTGGGCAGACCCAGCAGGTGGATGCGGCCCTTCTCGTCGGCCATATCGAAGACCTCGGCCCGCACGCCCATCGCCGTCTTGGTGCCTGTCCGGGCCACCGCTACGGCCCCCGGCACCGGGTCGTCGGGGAAGGTCGTGACGGCCGGATCGAACTCCACCAGCCGGCCCTTCACCTCAACGAAATTGTCCTCTAGCTGCAGGTCGTAAATCTTCTTGGGTTCGGTAATGTTGACCAGGTCAATCAGCAGACACGCTAGGAACTTGGCCTGCTCGTAGAGGTTAGGCACTTCAACGTGCTCGGGCGTGTCGAGAGGCGTGTCCACGTAGGGCCGCGAGTCGTTGACCGTTGCAAAGCCCACGCCGGGAATGGCCGCCAGCGTTGCGACCTCGCTGGAAAGGGCCAGCTTGCCGGCCATATAGGTCTGCCAGTTGCGCCCCTGGATTGCATTGATGCCGTCCACAAGCCGGTCATCGCGCTTGACGGACAACGCGCCGGCAATCAGGTCACCATACTCCCGGGCCTTCTTGCCGATATCAGAGAACTTCCACTGAATGGCCTCAGAGTAGTCATAGAAATAGGCCTTGTAGAACACACCGAAGGTTGGTCTGTGACTGGACAAGTCAATGCTGAACCACAGGGATATACCCTTAGAGGAGAAATCCAGGGCGTCGGTCGCGTCTTCGAGAGCTTCCCGGACGCCGTCGAGGAGGCGCTCCTTTTCAGAGATGTCAGCGCCGCGGCCCTGGCGACGGGCGTCCTGCACGACCTTCAGGGCCGACTGTAAAGCCTGCTGAATGCCCGGCGAGGCAGCCTCGAACTCGCCTAGCAACTGCAGGCGGTCCTGGAGTTCCTCTGGCGTGAGCTGGCGTTCCTTGACCTTCCCCTTGTTGGGGTCCACGCGACGGGCCTTGGCTACCACCGCCGGCACGCGGCCCGTCCGTTTCAAGGCGACCTTGAGCGCCTTTGCTATCCGCCCAAGGGCCCGGTAGCGCTCCTCAACTATCTCCTCGTGGGTCTTTTTGACCTTGGTGGGGCCGGTTTTCTCCTCTTCCCAAACACGCTGGGCAGCGTCCTCAATCTCGCGGCGCGCACTATCAATAAGGCCAAAGATACGCCGCACATACTTCTCGCTGCGGGCGCCTCGGACGCGGTTGCGAATGAACCACTTGACACCCTGAAGCCCCTCAAAGTGCCCCGAGGACGCCAAGAAGACCAGACTGCGCTTGGGCGGCTGCTGCTTGAAAGCCTTTATTATCTGGAAAAGAGTGGCGATACTGCAGGCACTCTCGGCACCCGGCGCCACATCAGGAGTGATGCTAATCGAATCGTAGTATGCGTCTATCACGACCTGTTGCTTGGACAACCGCGGGTCGGTGCCGTGTATCCGACCGTAGATGTTCTTGCCCCAGACCTTACGCCATTCCACCCGCGACTTGAGCGTAATCACCACGTCGTCGCGAGATTTCAGCAGGCTGAGCAAGTAGTCGGCATCAGCCCGACGCACCAGAAACCTGGGAATGTCCACCGGCATGGAGAGGAATTTCTGCTCGGCTTCGCCGCGGATGGTGTCTTCCGGCTCGATGAAAAGACAAGCGCGGGCGCCCAGCAGGGGAGCGTTGAACCATTCGGCGCCGCAGTTGAAATCAAGCAAAACGATGCTATTGGTGACGTCCTTGCCGTTGAAGGCCCTTAGGTCACCGTTGCCCGCGTAGATGAGCTTGCCCGTGATGCCGTCGGGCGGGGTGGTAGTGGTCTGGAGGAGGTTGGGCCACATCGGCAAGACTTCGAAGCTACGGTCGCCGCGGACGGTCAAACTGGAAAGCCGGCCTTGTTCGTCTCGCACGGCAACGGGAACAAGGACGGGAAACTCCTCAACCGTTACGTCCTCAAGGCCCAACTCACGGAACCTGCGCTCGACGAACTTGGCGGCAGTTTCGCAGCCGGGATAGCCGGTAATCCGGCTGCCGAGGGAGGCAAGATAATTGATGGTCCGGCGCAGCTCCTCGTAGTCAACGCAGGCCGCCGCCTTCTCGTAGTCCGTCTCGGATTTGAGGACGAGCTCCTCCTCCTCGCCGGGCGCCTGTGCAAAGCCGAGAAGGGGGAAAGCCACAAGCCCCACCAGCGCAAGACAAATCCATGGCTTGCAACGCACCTAAACGTCACCACCTGCGGCGCTTGTTACCGCTGCGGCAACGGTCGAAGAATCGGCAGCCCCCACCCCCCGCAGGCACAACAGAACTCCGCCTTGCCCGCCGGCCGGCCTCCTCTTGAGGGCCTTATCCCGCCTCTTGGTCACCGAGGCGGCCCACCTGC